>Ga0101944_10006367_pt1 | contig 12620 bp, 10 predicted proteins | sample DewCreD2012metaG_FD_75245 | JGI IMG/M metagenome (GOLD analysis project Ga0101944, IMG submission 75245) | Hot spring sediment bacterial and archeal communities from British Columbia, Canada, to study Microbial Dark Matter (Phase II) - Dewar... ... | reverse complement strand
GTTTCCCGGACGCAAAAGCCGGAACAAACAAAAAACAAAATATTTGTTGCCTTTAACGCGCTTTGTGGTAAAGTTACTCCAGAATGTCAGTTTTAGAAGAAGTGCGACCATGAACTTGCGCCCAGCGGTCAACCCGCGCGCATCGCATATGGGCAGCCCAAAGGTGGAATTGGAATGAAATGCGTTTTCAGAATATCCGAGGCTGGAGCGATAGCGATTCATGCCGCGGCATATCTGGCTTCAATGCCTGACAGACAGGCGCGCGCTCCGGAAGCAGCCGCGGCCCTGGGAGTCTCAGAGGCGCATTTAATGAAAGTTCTCCAGCACCTGTCCAGAGCCGGCATCTGCCATGCGACACGCGGTCCGAAGGGCGGATTTCGTCTTGCGGGAGACCCGGACCAAATCAGCCTGCTCCGCGTTTTCGAGGCCATCGAAGGCCCGATCTCGGGGACATGCTGCCTGTTCAACGAACGCAAGTGCCGCAAGGGCGGTTGCATACTTGGTGATATGGTGGCGACGATAACCGACACAGCGAAAAAGCGCATGGCCGGCACAACGCTTGCAAAAGCCGCCGCGATCATGCGGGCTGAGCGGAAGACAAGGACGCGCATAAAAGGAGGATGAGAAAATGTTCTGCTATCAATGCGAACAGACGGCAAAAGGAACCGGTTGCACAATGTCCGGCGTCTGCGGAAAAGATCCCCGAGCCGCCGCGCTTCAAGACCTGCTGGCGGCCATAACCAGGGAAATCGGCGCCATCGCCCACAAAGCCAGGCAAGCCGGCGTCAGGGACTCTGCGACTGACAGGTATGTTCTCGAGGCCCTGTTCACAACCGTCACCAATGTAAATTTCGATCCTGAACGGATAGCTCAAAAAATCCGCGAAGGAGCCGCAATCACCGCAAGAATACGGGGATTGCACGAAGAAGCCTGCCTGCGAGCAGGCAAAACGCCTGAAACATTTCCGACAATGTTGTCTCAACCTCTCGCCGGAGATCTCGACGCCATGGTCAGCCAGGGCGAAAAGGTCGGCATTCAGCAGAGAATCCTGGCAGTGGGCGGTGAGCGGACTTCGCTCCAGGAACTTGTGTTCTACGGACTCAAGGGCATGGCCGCCTATGCAGACCATGCCATGATCCTCGGAAGAGAGGACGATTCCATTTACTCCTTCTTCCACGAGGCGCTTAACGGTTTGTGCGACCAAAAGGCGTCTGCGGAAACTCTGATCAAACTGGCGCTTCGATGCGGCGAGATGAATCTGAGAACCATGGCGCTCCTCGACAGCGCCAACACCGCCGCATACGGCGAACCAACGCCGACCAGAGTCCGTGTCACTCCAAAGGCAGGCAAGGCTATCGTTGTCTCCGGCCACGATCTCAAAGACCTCGATGCGCTGCTCGAACAGACGCGGGGGACAGGCGTCAATGTGTACACGCACGGAGAAATGCTTCCGGCGCACGGTTATCCGGGACTGAAAAAACATCAGCACCTTGTCGGCAACTACGGCGGAGCCTGGCAGGATCAGGCCAGGGAATTCGACGCTTTCCCCGGAGCGATCCTCATGACAACCAACTGCATCCAGCGGCCTCGCGATTCCTACAGGGACCGCATCTTCACCTCTGGCCTCGTTGCATGGCCCGGAGTGAAGCACATCCCTGACAGGAATTTCGCTCCAGTGATAAAGGCTGCCCTCGAATCCCCGGGCTTTGCGGATGACGGTCCGGAGCAATACGTAACCGTGGGATTCGGCCGGAACACGCTCATGTCGCTGCTGCCTCGAATTGTCGAAGCGGTGAGATCCGGCGCCGTGCGCCACGTGTTTCTCATCGGCGGCTGCGACGGAGCCAAGAGCGGACGCAACTATTACACCGAGTTTGCTCAGATGGTCCCGAAGGATTGCCTCATCCTCACCCTGGCCTGCGGGAAGTATCGCTTCAACAAACTTGAGTTTGGAGAGACAGCGGGCATTCCCCGGCTTCTGGACTGCGGACAGTGTAACGATGCTTATTCGGCCATCACATTCGCGGCGGCTCTGGCAAAGGAGTTCGGTTGTGGAGTGAACGACCTGCCCCTTTCTCTTGTCCTGTCATGGTACGAACAGAAGGCCGTGGCCATTCTGCTGACCCTTCTCCATCTGGGCATTCGCAGCATAAGAATCGGGCCGAGCCTGCCGGCCTTCATTTCTCCCTCCATGCTGAAAACGCTGTCCGAGCAGTTCAATCTCATGCCGACAAGCGACCCCCGCAGGGACATTGAGACCATCCTGGCTGAATGAAGGAATGAAAAGGAGGGACAAGGGATGAAACGCAAGATAATCACCATTGACGAATCAAAATGCAACGGCTGCGGCAAATGCGTGCAAGCCTGCGCTGAGGGCGCGCTCCAGATCGTGAACGGCAAGGCAAGACTGGTGAAGGAGCAGTTCTGCGACGGTTTTGGAGACTGCCTGGGCGAATGCCCGACCGGAGCGCTGAAAATTGTTGAAGCAGAGGTTCCTGCGTACGATCCGGAGGCCACCCGGGCGCGTCTTGCCCGCGAGTTCGGGCCCGAAGCGGTCAACAGATTCGAAGAAGCCGCAAAGAGGCATCATGGCTTGGATCATCCGGCGCGCGGCCATGCCCATCACGGCTGCCCGGGCACGCAAATGCGAATGGGCAACCGCGCCGCGTCCTCAGGCATGCCGCAGCCGACCAGCGGCTCGCCGGGCCACGCGCTTGCATCGGAGCTTCAGCAATGGCCCGTGCAGATTCATCTTGTTCAGCCGGGTGCGCCCTTCTTCAGCAACCGCGAACTGGCAGTGATCAGCACATGCGCGCCTGTCGCCTCTGCCGACATTCATTGGCGCTTCATCCGCGGCAGGGCTGTGGCTGTCGGCTGCCCGAAACTCGATGACACCGAACCATACGCCGCGAAACTCGGAGCGATCCTCGCGGATTCCACTATCCCGAAGGTCATCGTTGTCCGAATGCAGGTGCCATGCTGCGGCGGCCTCACTGCCATAGTCAAGGAGGCCATTCGCCTCAGCGGACGCACCGACCTTGCCGCTGAAGAGGCAATCATCAGTCTCGGTGGCGACCTGCTGGAAACGAGGCAGATCACAGTGTGAGCAGCCGGCCGAGCATGGCCGGCGAAAGGAGGCAACATGGCTGCATCAGTCAGGCTGGTTGGCAGAGCGATCGAACTGAAGGAACTGGTCAAGTACTCGCGCGGCTCGATAGTCAGCCGCACACTCGTAGACAAAAGGGCCGGAACTCTGACCCTCTTTTCCTTCGCCAAGGGCCAGGGACTGAGCGAGCACACCGCGCCCTATGACGCGGTCGTGATAGTTCTGGATGGAGAAGCGGAACTCACCATCGGCGGCAAACCTGTCCGGGCGGTCGAGGGACAGATGGTGATCATGCCTGCCAATGTTCCGCATGCCGTCCGGGCTGTGGAGCGGTTCAAGATGCTACTCGTGATGATCCGCCAGAAATAGGAGTTTTGACCGGACGCGGTCCTGCTTCAACCGGCCTGCCGCAGACCCATGCCCTTGCGCGCCGATCCGAGGCGAGCCGCACTTCAGTCCGCCGTATCTCCACTGCCAAGTCAGCGCCGCGGACCTTCAGTCTGAACCGCATCCGCTTCCAGCGCGGCGGCAGGCGCGGATCGAACGCCGGTTCGCCGTTCCGAAGATGAAAACCGGCAAACCCCATTACTGCCGCCTGCCATGTTCCACCCATGCATGCCGCATGTATGCCGTTTTCGGTTTCTTCCTCGGCGCCAGCGGCAATGTCATTCTCGGCTGACTTCACAAACATTCTGTACGCTTCTCTGACCATGCCAACCTGAGCTGCCACGGCGGAGAATATGCAGCGGCTGAGCGAGGATGTGTGTGAACATCGAGGCTCGTAATAACGCCACGCCTTCCGGCGCATTTCCGGGGGGAAATCATCGGCGAACATGTAGTACATGAGAATCGTGTCGGCCTGCTGGGCGACCCTGGTCGGTTTGAACGAGTGTTGAACGGGTCCGGTGTACTGCATGCGCGACATGGTCCTGTCTATCTTCCGTTCCGCGAGTTTAAGGTAGCCGTCGAATTGTTCGTGGAAGCCAAGCTGCGGATTGAATGGCTCGTACATGAGTTCAGCGATTTTTGCCCAATGTTCGGGCCTGGACGGCGCAATCCCGGACTCGGCGCACACACTCTCCCACTGTCCCGCTTTCCTGAGATCCTCCGCAGCATGGACCGCCCGTCGGAGATGCCACGCAGCCAGACGGTTTGTGTAGGCGTTGTTGTCTATGCCGCCGTGGATTTCGTCCGGTCCCATTGTGTTCCGGATCACGTACCGGCCGATGGTTTCATTCCACTCCGCCCTGCTGGTCCAGTACTCGGCGGTTTCAACAATGATCTGCGCCCCGTATTTCAAATAGAAATCCTCGTCTCCTGTCGCCCTTCGGTACAGGTCCAGGCCGTATGCCACGTCAGAGCCGACGTGTTCCTGCCATCCGCGGCCATACACATCGCGGCCCTGAATCGAACTGTTCCAGGGGTACTTCGCTCCCCGCGCTCCCATGTCAGCCGCGTTCTGCCGGGCATCGGGAAGAAAATGCCACCGGTATTTCAGCAGGGCTCTTGCTGCCTCCGGCCTGGTGAAGACATAGAATGGCAGCAGGTATATCTCCGTATCCCAGAAAACGAGCCCCGAATACCCGTTGCCGTGCAATCCCTTTGCGCCGAGCGAAACCCTTTCGTCGTCCGGATTGGCAAGGGAAGCCAGATGAAAGATATTGAACCGAAGAGCCTTCTGCATGCGCTCATCGCCGTCTATCTCGACATCCGCGTCGCGCCACACGCAGTCCCATGCCTTCACGTGTTCCCCGACAATCTCAGCGGGCGCCAGCTTCGCCAAGATTCCGGCTTCGGCGAGCGCCGCAGAACGCGGATCAGCCGTGTCGCGGGAGGTGTATGCGACGAATCTCTTGCAGAATTCGATCGTCTGCCCCTTTGCTATTTTCAGGCTCAGGGTCTCGCCTGCCCGATCGTCGTCAATGTCTGTGAATCTTTTTTCCGCGCCCTCAGCGTCGAGCCGCGCGGACATGAAGACTCTGATTCCCGAGTTGCGGGTCGTCAGTCCCATGCCAAGGCCGAGCGCCCCGTTGTCCTCGAAGGAGAGGTCGGCATAATGGTTGCGGCCGGAAGCCGATCCGTGGCGGGTCAGCCATGCGTCCAAGCGGCTGGATATATGCAGGTTCGCCGAATAATCGAGCGCCGTGAGCCTCGCCCACAAGAGTCCAACGTGCCTGCGCGCCGCATGCATGAGGCGGACCGACTCCCACATGCTCGTATGCCTGCCTGCGTCCCGCCAGACGATTCGCGTGAAAAGCATGCCCTGACGCATATCAAGCCAACGTCGGTACTGAAGAAGCCTGCCCCGCCTGATGTCCACTTCGAACCCGTCAACATTGACCCCCACGCCAAGCCAGCATGGCAGGCTCACAATTTCGTGCACAAATCCGTAAAGACGGTCATATACGCCGGCGATGTAGAAGCCGGCATCGCCGATGGCCGGCGTCATCTCGAGCGACCCCCTCAGCCCAGCGTATCCGTTGGCAAGCGCGAAAATTGACTCGTAGTGAAAAATGTGTCCCGGCTTGAAGCTTTTTTCCTCAATACACCATTGATCGCTGCTGCGAACCGGAAAACTGCTCTTCATATCCGATCGTTTCCTTTCGATTCGGCCGCCATGAAGGCCAACAAAGGCCGCCGGCAGTCATTTGATCCTGACTGTTGCGGGCAATGTGGCTATCGTCCCCCCCCAAATTTTCAGCTTGCGGCCCGGCTGAACAAAATCCTCCCCTTCGCCGGCTTCCTCGCTGAAAACCGCCTGGATCGTGTAAACACCGGGCGCCGACGTGTCCAAGCCGAGCATCTTCAGGGATTTTCTGATGGCCTCGCCTTCCCCCCATCCGCCAAGCTCCCAATCCTGCCCCGGTTTCACCAGCACTGGTCTGGGCGCATTCTTGTCCCAGGCATTCACGGCCGGCCGCTTGAATATGCATCTGGCGCCCGAAGGAAGGGTCACATGATACGAGTCGTTTCTGTACCCGTGCGAATACTTGTTGTCCCAGACATACACACCGTCCGCAACCGGCTCGACGCATCTGAGGAAAAGCGATACCGTGAGGTCCTCACCGGGTTTTGCATCCCTCCTGTCCACCGCCAGTCTTGCCTGCAGGCCGTCGGTGACGTCCCCCCACCCTTCCTCCATCCGCCACTCCATTCTGCGCGCCTCACCTGCGGCCGACTGCGATGGGTTGGGTACGCTCACCACTACCGTCCCGCCGCCTGCCGGAACCATGATGCCAGTCATTTTCCAGCGGGGGACAAATGCGGCCGCAGAGCCTGCCATGATGTCGAAATCAATTCGGCATGACGCGGCATCAATCGCCACATTCGACACGACAATTCTGTCGGCCGAATCGCAGGCGGCAAAATGCGCGATGACCATTTCCTTCGAAAAATCAGGCTTGTACAGCCGCTCAACCGTCCCGGCAGTGGCGTGCCGCCGGAAAATCGTCAGCAATTGTTCCCAACGCTGGCTGTCCTGTACGATGTAACATCCCACCCTTCCGAGAGCGGCGCATGCCGCGTCATGTTTCTCAGGATCGAGCGATATTTCGCAACTCCTGAGAATCCGGATCTGGACCGGCGGCAGGTCCACGCTGCCGTGCCACACCTTATGGTCTTTCGATGCTCCTGTTGACGGGTCCACCACGCGCAGGGTCTCCTGACGGCAGTTGTACCCGATTCGAAGCCTGTATTCTCCGCAATCCGGCACATATATGGCCCTGCTCGACCTGTTGCTGACCGAAGCCTCGTCTTCCTCTCCAGGCCGACCCAGTTTCAGACTGAACCCAAATTCCTCCGGCCATTCCACGACAACGGTCCTGCCAGGCTGAATCACCAGATAGGCGGACGATGGCGCCTCCGCCGCCCGCGGATCTGCGGACGGCGAGATGCGCCCCGGCGGCATCACCCGGCCCGCTGCATCCTCGATCGCAAGATGCATGAAATGGCGGTTGAACACAATCGGCTTGTAGTACTCGTTCCGCAGTTTCAACCCCACCGGCGGGATCGAGCACGCGTTGCTTTCGCCGACTGTCCACGCTTTCCTCGCCACAAATGCCTCAAATGAAAGCCACCGGCTTTCGGACCCTTCTTCAGCGGCCCGGAGCCGAAGCGCTCCGGCGCAAGCCAGAGGCAATGCGAGCGTTTTCCAGTACTCAAGCACCGATCTCATCTCGCGATTGTGCTGTCAACGTGCTCCGCCCCCGCGGCGGCGCTGAACAATGAAGTCGGCCTGTCCGGACATGCCGCGAAGACCTCCACATCCGTCCTTCCGATGCCGGCCAGAGCGCGTCTCATTTCGGCGATTGCAAGATCCGGCGTATTGCACTCGCAGCTCAAATGAGCAAGGACGACAGTCTTCAGACGCGCGCCAGCAGCTTCCGCAACCAGTTTTCCCGCCTGCGCATTGGAAAGATGTCCCTGCCTGCCCGCTATCCGCTGTTTAAGCTGCCACGGCCGGTCCGAATCGCGAAGCAGCTTCTCGTCGTGGTTCGACTCCACAACCATCGCCGAGCAACGCCTGAGTTTTTCCCGAACCAGAGATGTGGGCATCCCGATATCCGTGAGCACGGCCAAACGGTCTTCGCCGTTGCCCAGCACAAAACCCACCGGATCATACGAATCGTGCGGAACGGTGAAAGGCTCGATGGTGATGTCTGCTATCTGAAACGCGCTGCCGGTCGTGAACACCGCCCATTGCAGTCCATCGCATTTTCCACGCAGGGACATGGCATCCACCGTGGCGGTGTTGGCGTAGAGAGGAATTTTGTGGCGCCTGTGCAGGACATTCAGGCCGGCCACGTGGTCGTCATGCTCGTGCGTCAGGCACACTGCGGCCACGTCTTCAAGTCTGAAGCCGACAGCCCCGAGCCGTCCGCATATCTCGCGGCCGCTCAGGCCGGCGTCAATGAGAAGAGCCGCCTTCTCAGAAGCCACGAGCGTGCAGTTGCCGGAACTGCCGCTGCCGAGCACGCAAAATCTGATTCCCATAACTTCCGGAACTTTCGCCTTGAAATTCCCGCACAAGGTGTACCATAGGGGTTTATGGCCGATATGCAAAGTTTAAAGCCCCAGTTGGCGCAGGTTCAGCAGTTGCAGCAGATCCTGGCGCCCCAACTCCGCCAGTCGCTCGAGATGCTGCAGGTGCCTGTCATGGAGCTTCAGGCCATGATCCGAAAGGAGTTGGAAACCAATCCCACTGTGGAAGAGGTCCCCTCCGACAAGGGCGTACAGATTGACGATGCCGATCCCGACTCCGAAGTGCCGACCGTGCGCAGCGAGCAGCCACCATCCATCTCAGACGATGAAGCGGACGGAAATGCAGCGCCGGCGAAAGAAGCCGACGAACTCAAGCCCCTGGACTTCGACAGGGAGTTCGAGGCGATTGCCGAACTCGACAGGGAGTGGCGCGATTATTTCTTCCAGGACGCCCAGAGCCGGTCATACACCGAGGAGGACGCGGAACGCAGACAGTTTCTGCTTGATTCGCTCCCCCAGAGAAAATCGCTGCAGGACCATCTCCTCGAACAGCTCAACGAAAGCACTCTCTCGGAAGCCGACAGACAGCTCGGAGAGCTTTTGATAGGTAACATCAACGAAAGCGGCTATCTGACCGTTCCCCTGGAGGAGCTGGCCCAGACCACCGGCACCGATCTGCAGCATCTACAGGACATACTGACGCTGATACAGGACTTTCATCCCACCGGCGTTGGCGCCAGAGACCTTAAGGAATGTCTCCTCATACAGCTCGAGCGTTCAGGTCGGAAGGATCCCGTGGCCGAGGCCATCATACGCGAACATCTCGACAAACTTGCGGAACGGAAACACGAGGAAATCGCAAAAGCGCTGAAGGTTCCGGTTGAAGAAGTCAATGTGGCGGCAAGATTCATAAGCACCCTCAATCCGGCGCCAGGCCAGGCAATATCGGACGAACTTCCGTCCTATGTGGTTCCGGAAGTGATCGTCGAGAAGGTGGACGGCCGGTACGTGGTAATGCTGGACGACGATCAACTGCCGCACATACGCATCAGCAATCATTACAGAAGCCTCCTCAACGATCCGAATACTTCACCCGAAACCAAGAGTTATATCCGCGAGAAGATCAGGGCGGGCGTTTTCCTGATAAAAAGCCTCCATCAGAGACAGAAGACCATCTATCGCATAGCTTCGGAAATTGTCGAAGCCCAGCAGGCGTTCTTCGAAAACGGCATTTCCGCCCTCAAACCCCTCACCATGGCGGAGGTTGCCCGCAGGGTCGGGGTCCACGAAACCACAGTCAGCCGGGCCGTCGCTGGAAAGTACATGAAAACGCCCATCGGCGTCTTCGAAATGAAGTTCTTCTTCACTCCTGGCGTCAGGACCACCGACGGACGCCAGGTGTCGAACAAGACCGTGAAGGACATGATAGCCAACCTCGTAGGCAACGAGGACGTGGACCGGCCGCTGTCGGATCAGGAGATTGTGGCCAAGCTCGCCGAGCAGGGCATCCAGGTGGCCAGGCGCACCGTGGCCAAGTACAGATTGATGCTCAAGATTCCGCCCTCTCACATCCGAAAGCGCATGTGAAAGAGCTGCCTCGGCCTTCTCCATGCTTGCACAGCGCCTTTCTTTCGACTATGAACCGCGCAGCAACTGATTGCGGATTTCGTGTTTGATGCACGGCTGCATTGCATCACCTGTCGGAAAAGCATGGTGTTCAGGCGCCATGCAGGTTGATTTGGAGACATTACCATGACAGACCACTGCCAGATTCCCAGAAGCATAGAGAAAATTTTTTCCGCGAGCCATTGCAGCACGGCCTACCTCGGCGGTTCGCTGACAGTTGGCGTCGGAGCCAGCGATACGTCGCGCAAGTCGTTTCGCGCCCTTTTCACAGCCTACCTCTACGAGAAATACCATCCGGTTTACCACAACCAGGTCAGCGAAATAATGGGCGCAGTCGGCGCATGCGAGTCGTATGTCGCCGCCTTCACTCTGGGGCGCAACATCCTTCCGGCGAATCCTGACCTGGCCCTTGTCGAGTTCTGCGTGAATGATTTCAACGTGCCGGACAGGACCCTCGTGCTCAAGGGAATGGAAGGCATCGTCCGCCAATTGCTGTCCGCGCGGTGCGACGTAATGATTCTCGGCGCCGGATCCCGCGAAGGAAACATTGACCACTCTGCCCACCGGCAGATCGCCGAGCACTACGACCTGCCATTCGTTGATATGCAGGCTCACATCTTTGCCCGCCTGAAGGAGAGGAATCTCTCCTGGGATGATGTGGCCCTTGAGTTCGAGATCAACGATCCATGGCACGTGAACGATCTCGGAAACTTCTTCTATTTCGAGGCCATTCGGGACGAGTTCGAGAAACAGGTCGAGCTTTTCCGCGCAGGCAGGAAGCGCGAAAGAAACGCGCCGCTGCCTCCTCCGATTGTCTCCGACGAGCTTCAGCATGTGCGCCTGATTGATCCGACGGTCCGCAACCGAAACCTGTCGCTCGCCGGCAAATGGGATCCGAAACCTGCCGAGTTCGTGCCCTGGTATTTCGACCATGTTCTGATGGGGCGCCCCGGCGCCACCATGACGCTGAACTTCAAGGGAACCGCGGCCGCTGTCTTCGGCCTCATGTACCACAATGGTCTCAAACTGGAAGCCGAGCTGGACGGAAAGGAAATACCGGGCTTCTACATCCGCCATTTCATAGAGTTCGGCAAGGGCCTCGTCATGGCCCACGGCCTTCCCGATGGCGAGCACGAGTTGAAACTGACCGTCGGAGTGCCCAGCCACAGACACAACAAACTCGCGGACCCGGCCGCCCAGGTTGCGTTCCTCGGAGTGGCTTCAAAGGCAGAAACCCCGCAACAGGCCTGATGAAACGCAGCGATGCTCTTTTTTTTCTTGCCGTGCGTCAGGCAAACGGCCAGACTTTGCGCGTTTTCTTGCCGGCAAAGTCGATTCAAACAGGAGGATGTCTGCTCATGAAACGCATGGCCGTAGTCTGCATGATCGTGGCGATAGCTGCAGGCGAAACAACCCGCGCCCAGGAAAACAAGAAAGATGATTCCAATCTGAGGCTCGGCGGAGACATCAGAATCCGCGAGGAGTATCTCGAGGATATTCCATCCAGAGCCTCGAAGCAGGATAATTATTTCCGTTTCCGCGCCGGCGTGTGGAGCGAATACACCGCATCGGAAAACGCCCTGATCAGGGTGCGCGTCACAGACGAAGTTCGCGCATGGGAGAAACCGGATGCAGCCGGCCGGCCTCAGGCTCAGACGTACGAGTTCCCGGACCAGATCGTGGTGGACAACCTGTATCTCGATCTTCACAAGCTTATGAACGACAGGCTGGACGTGCGAATCGGACGCCAGGATATGAAGTACGGCACCGGAAAGCTGATCATGGATGGAACGCCCGGCGACGGGTCCCGCACAGCCTTCTTCGACGCAATCAAACTCAGCTGGCGCGGCGTTCCTGAAACCGTCGTTGATGTGTTCGGCATATACAACAGCGCCAGGCCCGACCTGGTCTGGGATCCCAAGGATGCAAAAAGGGATTTCAACGGCTACCGCACTGCCGTACCGACAGATGACACAGACGACTCGGCAGCGGGCATTTATGTCATGAACAAGTCGCTGCCTGACACGGACTTGGAAGTTTACGACATCTTCAAGAGGGAGGATTCGTACCACGAAAAGGTGGCCACCAACAGTCCGGCCCCGGGAAGCCGATACAATGCGCCGAAACATGCATGGCAGACTCTCGACGAAACGGCGGGACTCATCGAAAATCCCGCGCTGGAACTGAACACCGCCGGATTCCGTGTCGCTCCCAAATTCGGAAAGATTGGCGAGGCGAATCTGGAGGCGGCGATCCAGACCGGCAAACGGGGAGACGAGGATGTCCTGGCCTACATGGTTGACGCAAGCGCCACGTGGTTTGTGCCGTTCCGCAGCGAAACCCTTCACCCCTCGGCCTCGCTCATCTACTACCGACTTTCCGGCGACGACCCGGCGACAGACAAGGATGAAGGCTGGGACCCGCTGTTCGCAAGATGGCCCCAGTATTCCGAGCTCCTGTGGTACGATTCCGTCCGTGGGGACCAGATCCTCAAATGGTCGAACGTCGAATTCTACCTTGCACAGCTGTGCTTCAAGCCCCACAAACGGGTGAAGTCCACTCTCAGCGCCGGATATGTCATGGCGCCGGAGGACGACGGACCTGGTTCAGGCAGGGACAGAGGAACGCTCTTCAAGTTGTGGAATGAGGTCGATCTGGGCAAAGGTCTCCTGACTGCAAACGATACTCTAACGGCTCATGCGGGGCTGGATGTGCTCGATCCGCACAACTACTACGCGAGCAGCGATCTGGCTGTGTTCGCCCGCTGGCAGGTCATGTACACGTTCTGAGGCGGAAGCATCCGGGCCCCGGGTTTTCGGTCCGGCGGTTTCCCATTGCAGGGCGGGTTAGAACTTCATAACAATGCTTCTGCGAGCGCGGAAAGATGCAGGGCAGTAGCCGGGTGACT
>Ga0101944_10006366_pt1 | contig 12620 bp, 9 predicted proteins | sample DewCreD2012metaG_FD_75245 | JGI IMG/M metagenome (GOLD analysis project Ga0101944, IMG submission 75245) | Hot spring sediment bacterial and archeal communities from British Columbia, Canada, to study Microbial Dark Matter (Phase II) - Dewar... ... | reverse complement strand
CCGTGAGCACCCCCACTATTCCCCTTTGTTCACCGACGACCACCGCATGGCCGAGCCTCTTTGACGACATCTCGATGACTGCACGCGACATCGGCGTATCAGCCGATATCAAGGGAAGGCGGTCCCCGCTATGCATCAGATCTTCCACTTTTACGAAAAACTTTTTCCCAATGCTTCCCCCGGGATGAAACTGAGCAAAATCCTCTTCACTCAGGCCTTTCTTGATAAGCAGACTAATAGCGATGGCATCACCCATTGCCATAGCAGCCGTCGTGGAAGCAGTAGGGACAATGCCCATTGGGAATGACTCCTCCTTGACGGACACATCGAGCGTAACGTCCGATGCCTTCGCAAGGATCGAATGCGGATTTCCGGTCATGGAAATGAGTTTAACCCGGAACCTTTTGAGAAACGGCACGAGAGCCACGAGTTCGGCTGTTTCACCGCTATTCGATATAGCTATGATGATGTCCCGTTCGGTAACCATTCCCAGATCGCCATGGCTCGCTTCAGCGGGGTGGAGGAAAAAGGCCGGTGTACCGGTCGAAGCCAGGGTTGCGGCTATTTTTTTCCCCACGAGGCCGGATTTCCCCATCCCGGTTACTACGACTCTGCCCTTGATTTCATGAATCATATCAACGACTTTCTCAAAATTGCTATCGAGCTTCTCCGTGAGAGACTTAACTGCTTGCGCTTCCACATCGAGGACCTTTCGAGCAACATCGATGATCGTGTCGTGTCGGCTAATCTGATACATTTTTTTTGATTGGGTCTTTTTCATTTAGACGTTTTCACCTGCCACAAAATCATGGATACCCTTGCATGTTTTCAACAATCGTTCAACGGTATCCAGTCTCATCATGTTCGGGCCATCGCACAATGCGCGATCAGGATCAGGATGAACTTCCATGAAGAGACAGTCAACCCCAACGGATACCGCAGCCCGAGCGAGCGGTTCAGCGAACTCTCTTTGGCCGCCAGAACTCTTCCCCATCCCACCCGGGAGCTGAAGACTGTGGGTAACGTCGAATGCAACAGGATATCCGAATGACCGTATGATGGGAACTGAACGGAAATCAACCACGAGATTATTATATCCGAAGGATGTGCCTCGTTCGCTGATAAATATATCCTGATTGCCGGTCGAGATAAATTTATCAATAATATTCTTCACATCCCAGGGAGCGAGAAACTGCCCCTTTTTCACGTTAACCGGTTTCCCGGTCTTCGATGCGGCGAGGATAAGGTCCGTCTGCCTGCAGAGAAAGGCTGGAATCTGAAGGGCGTCCAACACTTCGGAAGCGGGTTTTACTTCATCCAATGAGTGGACATCCGAAATCACCGGAACATGCAGCCTGCTTCTGACATCGGAAAGAATCTGCAGGCCTTCATCCAATCCGGGGCCCCTGAACGAAGAGAGTGACGACCGGTTTGCCTTATCGTAGGAACTCTTGAAGAGAAAAGAAAGTCCCACTCTCTCGCAGATTTCCTTCAGCCTTTCCGCCGTGTGAAAGACCACATCAGCATTTTCTATGACGCACGGTCCGGCGATGAGACATAGCCGACTGTTCATACCACCGAGATTGATATTGGAAATCGTTATTTCTCTTGGCAATGATTAGGTGCCTCTGCTCGCCTCTCTGTCGTCTGTCTCAAGGGTGGGGAACAAGGCTCTCCTTTCCCTGAGGGCTGCCCCGATGAAAGCCTTGAACAAGGGGTGCGGATCGGTTGGACGCGATTTGAATTCAGGATGGAACTGACATCCAACGAACCATGGATGATCCTCGATTTCGATCATCTCCACCAGTTCTCCGTCAGGACTGAGACCGCTAATCTTGAGACCGTGCCTTGTGAGGATGCCCCGGTACGCGTTATTAAACTCGTATCGGTGCCGGTGTCGCTCTGACAATTCCTTTTGCCCGTAAGCCTTCAGAGCGTTCGTCCCTTCCTTAAGCACACAGGGATAAGCCCCGAGCCTCATCGTGCCCCCTTTATGTGAATTCTCCGAGCGGATTTCGATACTCTCCTTCTTGTAATCATACCACCGTTCCATCAGGTAAATGACCGGCTCTTTCGTATTTAGATCGAATTCCGTACTATTAGCGGAGAGACCACAGACGTTTCTGGCGAATTCGATAACGGCGCATTGCATCCCGAGACAGATCCCAAAAAACGGTATCCTCTTCTCCCGCGCGAATTTTATCGCCTTAACCTTGCCTTCGATCCCCCGGTACCCGAAACCTCCCGGGACCAGAATGCCGTCGACGTCAGATAGAAATTTCTCGGGACCATAAATCTCTATCTCCTCGGAGTCGGTCCACTGGAGATTCACCCGGGAATCGTTTGCTATCCCCCCGTGGATGAGAGCTTCCGTGAGACTCTTGTATGAATCCTTTAATCCGGTGTATTTGCCAACAATGGCAATCGTAACCTCGTTCTTTGGTTCCTTGATCTTTCTGACGATGTCTTTCCACAGTGATAGATCAGGTTCGTTCGGATTCAGGTTGAATTTCTTGCTGATCAGGTGATCCAGACCTTCAAAATGGAGCATCAGCGGAACCTCGTATATCGTATCAACATCCCGTGCAGCGATAACGGCGTCAACGTCGAGGTTGCAGTGAATCGCGATTTTCTTCTTCACATCCGGAGGAAGCGGCCATTCCGTTCTGCATAATACGATGTCCGGCTGTATGCCGATTTCCCGAAATTCCTTGACGCTATGCTGGGTTGGCTTTGTCTTGATCTCACCCGCCGTCCGGATGTACGGGATGAGGGTGAGATGGATGTAGAGTACGTTCTCCCTCCCGACATCATACCGGATCTGGCGTATTGCCTCGAGGAAAGGCAGGCTTTCGATATCTCCTATCGTGCCCCCTATCTCCACGATGACTACATCAAAGCCATCACTGACGGATTTGATAGCCCGCTTGATTTCATCGGTGATATGAGGGATGACCTGAACCGTTTCTCCGAGGTAGTCCCCTCGCCGCTCTTTGGTGATGACGGTATAGTAAATCTTGCCGGTGGTAAAGTTATTTGCCTGTGAAGTCCGTATTGAGGTAAATCGCTCATAATGCCCGAGATCAAGGTCTGTCTCGGCACCATCGTCGGTCACGAAAACCTCACCATGCTGAAATGGGCTCAGCGTGCCGGGATCCACATTGATATAGGGATCCAATTTCTGGAGTGTTACCTTTAACCCTTTAGCCTCGAGGAGGGCGCCGGTTGCGGCAGCGGCAATCCCTTTTCCGAGGGCCGATACGACCCCTCCGGTTACGAAGATGAACTTAGACATTTTTCCACCCTCTGAATATCTTCGGGAGTATCTACCCCACAGGTTTCAAAAGACGTCTCCATGATTTTTATCTTCATGCCGTTTTCCAATGCCCGAAGCTGCTCGAGTTTTTCGATTCTCTCCAGCGGGGTCTGTTTCATGCCTGCCAGCGCGAGTAAAGCCTCGCGACGGTAACTATATATCCCGACATGTTTATAGTATGTGGGCGTCTGGAATTCGGCATGGGGTGCCTGAAAGGGAATCTGAGCCCTGGAGAAATAGAGCGCAAAACCCCCGGAATCAAAGACCACCTTTACCACATGTGGATCAGCAATCTCCGTGCGGTCTTCAATCTTTTTTATGAGGGTGCCGATGGAAGCCCGGCTGTCTTCAAGAAGGGTAACGACGGCGTCGATCATTTCGGGACGTATGAGCGGTTCATCTCCCTGCACATTGACAATTATATCATAGCCGATTGAACGGGCAGTTTCAGCGATCCTGTCAGTTCCGGACTGATGGTTCCGGTCTGTCATCACTGCCTTTCCCCCGAATGATAGCACCTTCTCAAAGATTGTTTCACTATCTGTTGCGACAATAACTTCATCAGGAAGACGTGCCTTTTGAGAATTCAAGTAGACATGCTGAATGATCGGCATGCCTCTGAGGGGGTGCAACAGCTTTCCCGGGAATCGGGCTGAGTCGTATCGGGCAGGTATAATTACCACTGAAGTCATAAAACGTTGATTCATTATATACAGTTTCCGCATCCTTGACAACAGGCTTTCTCACACAGTATAGTTTCACTGTCTGTTTTCTGTTTTGCGGCTTTTCCATGCAGTCTTTTTCGTTCCCTGTCATAATAATATCAGGAAAGGTGCTTCGATGGATTTTGCTCAGATAGCGCGGCAGGTTATTATTTCGGCATTCCCGATACTGATAGCTATTGTCTTCCACGAGCTTTCGCATGGTGTTGTGGCAAACAAACTGGGTGATCCGACGGCAAAAATGATGGGCAGGCTGACGCTGAATCCGATCGCTCATATTGATCCTTTCGGAACCGTATTGATGCCGCTGATGCTCATCGTATTCACGAACGGTCAGTTCGTTTTTGGTTATGCAAAGCCCGTTCCCATCAATCCGATGAATTTTAAAAATCCAAAGAGGGACATGGCAATTTCGGCGGCAGCCGGACCCGTAACGAATATTCTCTTAGCGATTGCGAGCATCCTGATTCTCAAATTCTTTTTTGTACCCGTATCTCTTCTCCTGCCCGCATCCGTCAGTTCATGGGTGATGACGCCTCTCGTTATGATTTTTCAGTCCAGTGTGGTGGTAAATGTCATTCTCGCGTGCTTCAATATGATCCCGATTCCTCCGCTTGATGGTGGTAGGGTGTTGACTGGGCTGCTTCCCTATAGACAAGCTGTGTCATTCAGCAAGATCGAACCGTTCGGGTTCATTATTGTGCTTATCTTGATCGTTACGGGGATCGCAAATTACTTTGTCGTGCCTATGGTAAATCTGTTTCTGAGAATTCTCCAGGTATTTTAGTGGTGCTCATTGCATTTCATAACTGAGAAAGAGGTAATTATTCGATGACGAAGGACAGGGTTTTAAGCGGGATGCAGTCGAGCGGCAGACTGCATCTCGGGAATCTCATGGGAGCTTTGAGCAATTGGGTGAGGCTGCAGGATTCATATGACTGCTACTATTTCATCGCCGACTGGCATTCACTGACTACGGGATATGCGGATCCATCTGAAATCAAGAATTCCACGATGGATCTCCTGATCAATTTTCTCGCTGCCGGGCTTGATCCCGAGAAATGCACGATATTTATCCAGTCGCGGGTCCTGCAGCACGCGGAGCTGCACCTCCTGCTCTCCATGATAACACCCCTCGGATGGCTCGAAAGAGTTCCAACCTACAAGGAGAAACAGCAGGAGCTGAAAGACAAGGATCTCTCAACCTATGGATTTCTCGGCTACCCGCTCCTCCAAACTGCCGATATCATAATCTACCGTGCAAAGTATGTTCCGGTCGGGATAGACCAGGTCCCCCATCTCGAGATCAGCCGGGAGATTGCCAGACGCTTCAATTTCCTCTACCGCGAGATTTTTCCGGAACCCGAGGCATTGTTGACGGAATTCCCGAAAATCGTCGGAACCGACGGGAGGAAGATGTCGAAGAGCTACGATAACGCAGTTTATCTCTCTGATAGCCCTGCAGAAGTCGAACAAAAAATAAAGACCATGGTCACTGATCCTGCGCGGGTGAAGAAAACGGACGCCGGTAATCCCGAATTGTCACCGGTCTACCAGCTCCATAAGGTTTTTTCAACGAAAGAGGAACTGGATCAAGTTGCGGTCGGATGCCGGACCGCCGGTATCGGGTGTATTGAATGCAAGAAGATTCTTATCCAGAATATCTTTAAGGTTATGGAACCGATATGGGAGAGGCGGAATAAACTGATGCAGAGTCCAGGGATTCTTCGGGACGTCATAGAAAAAGGAAGCGAAAAGGCACGCACGGTTGCCGAGGAGACCATGCGACTTGTCCGTGAGGCAATGGGTTTATATTAGAATGTAATGCCGATGTTTGGCAGTAACCTGCCCATTACCCGTATCTGATCCGTCAGGAGCATAATCCCAAAGATAATCAGGAGCAGCCCGCTGATAATCATGATGATTCTCATATGCTTTGCTATCTTTGGCGAATAAGCTAAAAAACTATTGATCCCCAGGGCTGAGAGGAAGAAGGGGATAGCCATTCCGAGGGAATAGACCGAGAGGAGTTGAAACCCGTAGAGGGCAGACCCTTTTGCTCCCGCATACACAAGGATTGCTCCGAGGATCGGTCCGATGCAAGGGGTCCAGCCTGCGGCAAACGTCATTCCCACGATAAACGTTCCGATATAACCGGCCGGTTTGCCGCTTAGGTGGAGTTTTTTTTCAGCCATCAGAAAATCGAGTTTCAGGACGCCGGCGACAAAGAGGCCGAAAAATATTACCAGTATGCCGCCGATTATCCTGATCGTATCCATGTAAGCGAAGAGAAATCTTCCCGCTGCTGATGACGACACGCCAAGGGCGATAAATACCGTTGAAAACCCCAAGATAAAAGCGACCGAGTTGGCAATGGTTACATGCCGGATTCTCTTTCTGTCCGTTCCGACGGTCAGGTCTTTGAAAGAAATACCGGTTATGAAAGAAATGTAAGATGGAATGAGGGGAAGGACGCAGGGGGACAGGAACGAAAAAATACCGGCGAGAAAGGCTAAAGTGAAAGATATATCCTGCATGAAAATATTCTAATGCAATCACTATTGAAAAGATATGGTCTTGATATTCATTCGCTTTTTGGAAATTCCGGGGCAAGTCGGCCACCTATTCCGACGCAAAGCGGCCACCCATTCCGATCCATTCCGGCCACTGATTCCGGGGCAAGTCGGCCACCCGGCTTAAGTCTTAAGCCTGCCTGAAAGCATAGCTTCGCTGGATAACCTAATAACAAAACAGCCATTATTTTCTTTTGAATAAAATTTCAGGAGGAAAGATGGCAGCGGAGCGACTGACAATGCGAAAAACAAAAGAGATATTAAGGCTTCATTTTGGTTTAGGGATATCCGGACGGCAAATAGCTCGGTCATGCAACGTGGCACGCAGTACCGTAGCGGATTATCTTATGAGAGCCAAGGCAGCAGGCATAGGATGGCCGCTGCCTGCTGGGATGGATGACGCAGCCCTCGAAGCGAAGCTATTTGCCAGCCAGGAGACCAAGCCCTCGGATAAGGCAGTACCCCAAATGGAAGAAATTCACAAAGAGCTGCGGAGGAAAGGGGTAACGATGCAACTATTGTGGGTGGAATATAAGCAAAACAATCCCGATGGGTATCAGTATTCACGTTTTTGCGAATTATACAGCAAATGGGTCGAAACGCTTGATCTCAGCCTAAGACAGGAATACCGTGCCGGCGAGAAGATGTTTGTGGACTTTGCCGGCACAGGGATCCCGATAACGGATCCCGCCACGGGAGAGATAACAATAGCGGAGATCTTTGTAGCGGTACTCGGTACCAGCAATTACACCTACGCCGAGGCTGTTGAGAGTCAGGACCTGCCGTGCTGGATAGAGTTGCACTGTAATGCATTTGAGTATTTTGAAGGAGTCCCCGAGATAACAATCCAGGACAATCTTAAATCGGCAGTAATAAAACCATGCCGGTATGAACCGGACATCACTCCTGCCTATCAGGCAATGGCTGAACATTATGGGACAGCGATTATCCCGGCACGGGTGCGGAAGCCTAAGGACAAGGCCAAAGTCGAAACATCGGTGCTGCTGGTAACGAGATGGATAACAGCAGCATTAAGGCATCACACCTTCTTTAGCCTCAAAGAACTCAATGACAAGATAAAGGAACTTCTGGTAATCCTTAACAACAAGAAGTTCAAAAAGCTTAACAGCACCCGCCGGGAACTCTTCGAGTCAATTGATAGACCGTCTTTGAAGCCTTTGCCTGTACAACGGTATGAGTATGCCGACTTTAAAAAGGCCCGTGTGCATATCGATTATCACATCGATGTGGAGGGCCATTTCTACAGCGTGCCGTATCAGTTAAGGGGGAAAGAGGTGGAGGTTTGGTTTAACGCACACACCGTGGAGATACTCTACAAAGGCAATAGAGTGGCGATCCATGCAAGGAGTTATGAAAAGGGCAAATTTACCACTATCCCTGAACATAGACCGGAGGCACATAAGAAATACTATGAATGGACGCCGGCACGGATAATCAACTGGGCGGCACAGACGGGGCCGGAGACCGCCGCCCTCGTTGAAAATATCCTTTCCACCAGGGCACATCCTGAACAGGGATATCGTTGCTGTCTTGGCGTAATCAGTCTGGGTAAAAAGTTTAGCCCGGAAAGACTGGAAGCGGCCTGCAAAAGGGCTGTATCAATAAAGGCTTATTCCTATAAGAGCGTAAAATCCATCCTTAAGACCGGCCTCGACAGGCATCTCATAGTCAAACAGAAGGAGGTGATTCCCATATGCCATGACAATATCCGTGGAAAAGAGTACTTCGACTGAAAAGCGGCTTCGTAGGAAGCCCTACAATCGCGTAACAAAGATCGGCCAGGGGTAGATATACCCCTAAAAACATCATGAAGGAGGAAGGAATGTTGCATCAGACGATTGAAAAACTCTCGCAGATGAAGTTGCATACTATGGCTACCGCCCTTCAAGAGCAGCTTGAACAGTCCTCTGTTAGTAGCTTGGGCTTTGAAGACAGGTTTGCTCTGCTCGTGGACCGGGAGTGGACATCAAGGGAGAACAGGAAACTTACCAAAAGGCTTAAAACAGCACAACTGAGAACGCAGGCTACTGTCGAGGACATCGACTATCAGCATCCCAGAGGACTCGATAGGTCGGTCATCAGGACTCTGGCAAGCTGTCAATGGATCAGGTCACATCAGAATATTATTGTCACCGGCCCGACCGGCATCGGTAAAACCTACCTGTCCGAGGCTTTTGTCAATAAGGCATGTCGGGAAGGCTTGAATGCGGTACGTTACCGATCAACAATGCTTTTCGAAGAGATGAAGATCGCCTACGGCGATGGCAGCTATTTTAAACTGCTTGGCAAGCTTTCAAAGTTCGACCTCATCGCCATAGATGATTGGGCAGTGGAACCACTGGATGAAGAAGAACGCAGACACTTCCTGGAACTCATGGAGGACCGGCACGGCCTCAAATCAACCTTCATCACCAGCCAATATCCTGTCTCCAAATGGCATGATCGCATCGGCGAGCCGACCATTGCTGATGCCATCCTTGACAGGATCGTTCACAATGCACACAAAATACCTTTGAAAGGAGAATCCATGAGAAAAACGAAATCAAACTTGACTCAACGCGAACACTAATCGTAAGATTTTAAAGTCCAACTTCGCTATGCTCTCTCAGGTGGCCGGAATGCCTGGAACAGATGGCCGGAATAACAGCGGAATGCATGGCCGACTTCAGCGGAATATCCAGCTTGAATGGAATAGGTGCGTTTATTTAAGTCGCAATCCCTTTTTCATAAGGTCTTCTTTGTTTCACCCTAAGCTTCGGGAAACAGTAGCACGAATTCTGTCGCAATCCCTTTTTCATAAGGTCTTCTTTGTTTCGACGGGAACCTGCGCAATAACGCCAAAGTCGTGCCGTCGCAATCCCTTTTTCATAAGGTCTTCTTTGTTTCCTAACAGCCGGCGGGCTTTAAACGCAAAGGAGGTAGTCGCAATCCCTTTTTCATAAGGTCTTCTTTGTTTCTAGGTTGGTTAATAATATTTGTTACGAACAATGGTCGCAATCCCTTTTTCATAAGGTCTTCTTTGTTTCGCTTTCGGGTATGTTTATAAGGGCGGAGATGAAAGTCGCAATCCCTTTTTCATAAGGTCTTCTTTGTTTCATCAGGATGAGAATTGATGTGGAGATAACCGTGTCGCAATCCCTTTTTCATAAGGTCTTCTTTGTTTCATTTGGGATACTGTATTTCGTTGCGGACAGTGTGTCGCAATCCCTTTTTCATAAGGTCTTCTTTGTTTCGCGTGATACTGGCAATTATCATATTTAAGAAGATAATGTCGCAATCCCTTTTTCATAAGGTCTTCTTTGTTTCTCTACCTTGAGGACGAACACCGGAGAGGGTACGTCGCAATCCCTTTTTCATAAGGTCTTCTTTGTTTCGAAGTCTTGGACAAGATTCTGCTTGGAGTGACAGAGTCGCAATCCCTTTTTCATAAGGTCTTCTTTGTTTCGATTCTTTTAACGAACTAATAAAGCAGGTGAAGGAAGTCGCAATCCCTTTTTCATAAGGTCTTCTTTGTTTCTTTTCCGGGTGGAAGGACAATAATATTGACTAAGTCGCAATCCCTTTTTCATAAGGTCTTCTTTGTTTCAGATATATTCTTCGATGCGGTAAAAGGTCAGTTAGTCGCAATCCCTTTTTCATAAGGTCTTCTTTGTTTCTCGAGAAGTTAGCCACGGAAGGGAAGGTTTACCTTCGGTCGCAATCCCTTTTTCATAAGGTCTTCTTTGTTTCCCTAAAGTCATCCAGCTCGTGCTGGATGAATACGTCGCAATCCCTTTTTCATAAGGTCTTCTTTGTTTCGCTCAGCGGTGGGGAGACCTTGTACTCCTTCATACCGTCGCAATCCCTTTTTCATAAGGTCTTCTTTGTTTCTCCGCTGTAGATGTGGAGGCGTCTACCATTTCTCGTCGCAATCCCTTTTTCATAAGGTCTTCTTTGTTTCTTATCAGGCAATCAGCAACGATTGAAATTGACAAGTCGCAATCCCTTTTTCATAAGGTCTTCTTTGTTTCGCGCAAGGCTATACTAATTGAAGGTTTGAGAAGAGTCGCAATCCCTTTTTCATAAGGTCTTCTTTGTTTCAGCAAGGGAAAACAATAGAAGAAATTGAGAAAGGTCGCAATCCCTTTTTCATAAGGTCTTCTTTGTTTCAGTCAGATAATTGGTTATTAGTTCACAACGGGTGGATTGTCGCAATCCCTTTTTCATAAGGTCTTCTTTGTTTCTGGAGGAATAGCATGGGTAAGATCGGACATGAGGTCGCAATCCCTTTTTCATAAGGTCTTCTTTGTTTCGGAAGAGTTCTATTACAAAGTGGTAACCACGGTCGCAATCCCTTTTTCATAAGGTCTTCTTTGTTTCTCAAGGGGCTCGGGCAAAGATGAAAAGGAATGGTGTCGCAATCCCTTTTTCATAAGGTCTTCTTTGTTTCTGCAGAATACACTTGAGACAAACTTTCCGTTCGGGTCGCAATCCCTTTTTCATAAGGTCTTCTTTGTTTCATACCGATAATCGGTCAAATACTCTATACTATGAGTCGCAATCCCTTTTTCATAAGGTCTTCTTTGTTTCACACATTAGTGGCAATAATGTGTTTGAAATTCGCAGGTCGCAATCCCTTTTTCATAAGGTCTTCTTTGTTTCAGCAACACCTACCATCTATCCCTACAGACTTTGAGTCGCAATCCCTTTTTCATAAGGTCTTCTTTGTTTCGCAGAAGGCGGCGCGGTGATTTACCTTCCGGAGGAAGTCGCAATCCCTTTTTCATAAGGTCTTCTTTGTTTCAGAGGCTACACTACATGAAAGTAAAATACAATAGTCGCAATCCCTTTTTCATAAGGTCTTCTTTGTTTCGAGGTACAAAAATCTAACTCCCCATGAGATCATCGTCGCAATCCCTTTTTCATAAGGTCTTCTTTGTTTCATAGGTGCGTTTAGAGAGTTTGGTTGTTTATGAGGTCGCAATCCCTTTTTCATAAGGTCTTCTTTGTTTCTCTGAGTATTGCGCGCGGTATTCGCGCCTTACAGTCGCAATCCCTTTTTCATAAGGTCTTCTTTGTTTCAACGCAAAGGAGGCAAAAATGAAAGCAACATTAGTCGTCGCAATCCCTTTTTCATAAGGTCTTCTTTGTTTCCGAGGTCATCAGGAAAGCCGGATACCTCAAGGCGGTCGCAATCCCTTTTTCATAAGGTCTTCTTTGTTTCCGGTATGGGGACTGGCAATGTGAGGATTGCGGGAGGTCGCAATCCCTTTTTCATAAGGTCTTCTTTGTTTCAAACTTGTTTCAGAGACGACGGTGAGAATTCTATAGTCGCAATCCCTTTTTCATAAGGTCTTCTTTGTTTCCACTCCCACCGGTAGCAAAGTTCTAAAACCACTTAAGTCGCAATCCCTTTTTCATAAGGTCTTCTTTGTTTCTTGAAGCAATACGACGGCTTTTTCAGTTAGAAAAAGTCGCAATCCCTTTTTCATAAGGTCTTCTTTGTTTCCAATGTCGCGTATCAGATAGCAGACATTATTTCGTCGCAATCCCTTTTTCATAAGGTCTTCTTTGTTTCTCGGTGCTCTTGCACTGAGTAGCCGCCGCTATGGTCGCAATCCCTTTTTCATAAGGTCTTCTTTGTTTCCGTATGAATTTTGTAGCACGGAATTGGATATTGTCGCAATCCCTTTTTCATAAGGTCTTCTTTGTTTCCGGGCTGTCTAACGGAGAAAAGGAAGACATCTGTCGCAATCCCTTTTTCATAAGGTCTTCTTTGTTTCCTTGTTGCCTACCAGAGAGTAAGCGCCCTATGTCGCAATCCCTTTTTCATAAGGTCTTCTTTGTTTCCAGACTTTGACCGCAAATTTTCGCTGTTCGGTCGTCGCAATCCCTTTTTCATAAGGTCTTCTTTGTTTCGAGAGGGAGGGAACTAATGGCATGCATCTTGCTAAGTCGCAATCCCTTTTTCATAAGGTCTTCTTTGTTTCCTGAGACCCTGAGGAAGTT
>Ga0101944_10006365_pt1 | contig 12621 bp, 7 predicted proteins | sample DewCreD2012metaG_FD_75245 | JGI IMG/M metagenome (GOLD analysis project Ga0101944, IMG submission 75245) | Hot spring sediment bacterial and archeal communities from British Columbia, Canada, to study Microbial Dark Matter (Phase II) - Dewar... ... | reverse complement strand
CGCCTTGGAAGTTTCTCACGTACCCACGCCTGATGAGCCTCCCATCCTCTACCCGCCGGCAGAAGTGTGGCGCGACCTCACGGAACGCCGCCGCAAGTACAAGTCGGTGGACCTCTCGCTGTCCAATCCGCAACGCGATCGCATCAAGGCTGCGTTGGAGGAGGAGACGGAGGTCGACTTCGATGACACGCCCATCAGCGAGGTGCTGGAGTATCTCAGCAACAAGCACGAAATCGAGATCTTCATGCACAAGGAGGAGTTGGAGCAGAACTCCACACCGGTCGACGAGTCCACGCCGATAACGCTGCACGTGAAAAACGTGAAGCTCAAGAGCGCCCTGCGGTTGATGCTGCGGCCGCTGGAGGCCACCTATGTCATCGACGAAGAGACGGACGTGCTGCTGATCACCTCCAAGGCGCACGCCGAAACGCTGCTTGTGACCCGCGTGTATCCCGTGGCAGATCTTGTGGTCCCCATCATCAGCATGGGACTGGGCGGCATGGGCGGCATGATGGGTATGGGCGGCATGGGCATGGGCGGCATGGGCATGGGCGGTATGGGCATGGGCGGCATGGGCGGCATGGGCGGCATGTTCGCCGTCGAGGATGACCTGACGCTCCGCCCGGACAAGCCGGCCGCCGCGGCTCCCACCAGCGCCGCCCCCGCGCCGACGTCGGCCAAGACCCAGTCTTCCGCGGCGGCCGCTTCTCCGAAGGTCGCACCCGCCCAGCGAATCACAGTGCAGCCCTCGGCCGGCCAGTCGCTGGCGGAAGCGTGGGACGCCTACTTTGCCGCCCAGCAATCGCAGCTTGCGAGGCTGGAAGACCCCGCCCCCGCGCTGAAGCAGCTTCTGGCCCGTGTGCGCCAGACGGTGCGCGAGCTGATGGACGAGAAGAAGTACGACGAGATCGCCGCGCTGATTCCGGCCGCCTTGCGGCATGGCCAGATGGAGCCGTGGATGTACGAGGCGCTGGCTCTGGCGCTGCGGGCCAAGGCGCTGGGCCATCCGCTCAGCGAGCAGGAGCAGGAGCTGCTGGAGCGGGCCCTGCTCTCGGCTGTCGACTTCGCCAAGGATGACGACCAGGCGATCCTCATCGCGGCGTATCTAGCCCAGGCGGGCTTGCCCCGCCGGGCGCTGGAAGTGTACCGCGAAGTGGCCAAGGTCAGCCCCTCCCGGCCGGAGCCGTACCTCCAGGGACTGGCCCTGGCGCAGCAGCTTAACGATGTGGAGGCGATCCAGTGGGGTTGTCTGGGCATTTTGGCGCAAGCCTGGCCGGCCGACCAACAGCAGATTCCCGAGCGGGCCTTCCGCATCGCCCGGGCCACGTATGAACAACTGCGCTCCGAAGGGCGCATCCAGGAAGCTCAGGCGCTGGATGCCGCCGTCCGCCGGGCGCAAGCCCGAGACTGCTTGGTGATCGTCACCTGGACGGGCGAGGCCGACGTCGATCTGCTGGTGGAGGAGCCGGCGGGAACCGTCGTTTCGCAGTGGCAGCCGCGTTCGATCGGCGGCGGTGTGTACTTGGGCGATGTCACGAGCCTTTTGCCGTCGGCGGCGCCAGGCAGTCAGTCGGAAGCTTACGTCTGCCCGGAGGGCTTTTCGGGTCAGTACCGCTTGCTGATCAAGAATGTCTGGGGACGGCCCACCTCCGGCAAGGTGACGGTCGATGTGTATACCCATTACGGGACAGACCGCCAGAGTCAGATTCATGAGCAGATTCCATTAGAAGATAAAAACGCGCTGGTGCTGTTCGAGCTGAAGAACGGCCGGCGGACCGACCCGCTGCCGGAGGTGCAGGTGGCCAAGGTGCGCATCGAGAATGCCGCCAACCGGGCGCTGCTCGCGCAGCAACTGGCGGCCGCCAACCCGCAGGCAGCGCAGAACTTCGCCGCCTCGCTATCCAATTCCAACCCGCTGTTCCCGGTGTTCCCTGGATTCTTCCTGCCCGGAGCGGTGGGCTACCGGCCGGTGATCACCGCGCTGACTTCCGGTGCGGACATGACGATCCCGGGCAACACGGTGATCTCGGCCGACCGCCGCTACGTCCGCACGGGCCCCGCTCCGTTCTTCACCCAAGTCACGGAGGTCAGCACGTTCAACTTCGTGACAGGCCAGCAGGGCAATACGCAGCAGCTCGGCGGCGGGTTCGGTGGCGGCGGTGGCGGGTTCGGTGGCGGCGGGCTCTTCTAATCTCGCCGCCCGCGGATGGCGACTCGGCCGTTAAAAGGCCTCTCGACTCGGCACAGGGTCAGCAAGCCCCCCGGAGAGGTTCGCGTCCCACGTGCTGCGGCCGGGCAAATGGAGCTGGATACGCCTGGACGCGGCAGTCCTTGCCCGGCAGCCTGCACATCTCGTCGCTCGCGCAGCATGTCCCGCCTGCACGGCGATTGCCGGGCACAATTACCGGGCATCCACGAGCCATCGCACGGCGTGGGCGTCGGCCTGGCCTTCCGGCGGGCTGGCCCACACCAGTGCCGAGGTGTGGCCCTCCGCGGCATACACGGCGGCGACCAGCGGAGCGGAGCTGGGCGTCTCCCCAGCCAGCCATAGCGGTGTGGGGGCGGCGAGTGCGATCCAGGCCGGCAGGTCGCCATACTTGGCGCCGCCCGGCAGGAAGGATGCATCCAAGTAGTCGTGCACCTGGAGGAAGCGGAAGCCCCGCGTGTCCAAGGCCACGCGATCGACCGCCCCGCGAGCGGCCGTGAGGGCCAGCGCCGCAATCGGCGCCGTTTCGTCCAGCGCGACGAGCTCCACCGTCTTGGGCTTTTGCTCATGGTCCCGCATGAAGGCGACCAGGCTCAGCACATCGTGCGCCCGCTGCACCAGAAGCGGGCGGTTGTAGCCGTAGGTATAGCCAGCAAACTGCCGCGGGTTGTTCACCGGCCGGTTCCTGGCCGGGCCGCTGCCCGGCGCGAGGAATTCCCCTTGCAGCATCAAATCGATCCCGGCCACCGCCACACCGGCGGCCAACAGCGGACGTACCGCCGCAGCCACGCTTCCATCGGCGGCGAACAGCCCGGCTTTGCCCTCCCCGCTGAGCCAGATCACCGTGCGGCCATGCCACGGCTGCGGCAAGAGAAACAGCACCGGCAGCTCTTCCCCCGCGGGTTTGTGCCGCAACAGGCCAGCGAACTGCAGACCTTCTGGCGTGGTGCTCTCGTGCGTTTTCTCGAACTCCAGGTCGCGACTGGCAGGCAGCTCCCGGCCGAGGATCACCTCCGCCGCGGGCTTCAGCACGCTCCGCCAGCGCGCCAGCGACGCGGCGTCGCGAGGCGTCAGCTCCTCCAGTTGCGATCGCGTGGTCTGCGCAAGCTGCCGGCACAAGGCCCGCTCGAACGCCTCGCCGCCAGGCGGTGCGGGATGGACCGCGTCCCAGACGGTAAGCTGCTCGCGGGTCAGCCGCGGATAATCCTCCTCGACCACCGGCTCTTCCAACCCCAGGCGGAAATGCTTGTTCAAGAAGTTGTAAAACGCCGAGCGGCTGACATAGTTGTAGTTGTGCGGGAAATGAGTGAAGGCGAACAACTGCACTTGCTGCGGCGGCGCCCCGAGCAGGCGATACAACGCCGCCAGTTCCGGAAAACCTTTGGTGGCCATCTCTTTGGTCCAGTCGTTGGCAGCCGTCATGCCCTGCGGCTTGGGGGCGAACAGGGCCGCGAACTCCACATTGCCCGTGTCGATTCGCAGGTAGCAGGCGTTTTCGCAGGTGCAGCCCCCCTGCATCGCCGTGGACACCATCACCGCCGGGAACGCCAGGCTGACCCGCGGGTCAAGAGCCGCCAGTAGCATCGTCTGCGTGCCTCCGCCGCTGGCCCCGGTGACCGCGATGCGGCCGCCGTCCACGTCCGGCAGCGACAGCAGAAAATCCAGCGCCCGGATCGAATTCCACGTCTGCAAGCCCATGATCGATTGCAGGTACGACTCCGCCTGCGGACTGAACAGCCCCCAGCTTTCCGGCGAGTTCATCTCCGGCCGCTGCTGCGCGAAGCGGTGGGCGAGCTGGAACGAAAGCTGCTGGCTGTCGGCGTAGCCGATCATGTCGTAATGGAAGCAGACGCAGCCCATCCGGGCCACCTGCACCGGCAGCGCTTGCAGCAGGCTGCGGCCCCCCTCCTCGAACCGCTCGGAGCCAGCCACGATCTCGCGCCGCACCGCCTGCCGCCCGATGTCGATGAACCGGCCATCGTTCCAGTGCCCATGGGGGAACAAGACCCCAGGCACCCTCCCGCTGCGTCCCTTGGGACGGTAGAGGTTCCCGGTGACGTAGAACCCGGGCACGCTCTGGAAATAAACCTTTTCGACCGTGTAATCCCCCTGGTCGATCAGGCCGTGCACGACCGCATTCAGCGGCGTCCGCGGCGGCATCGGCCACAGCCCTTGCGAGAGGGCGATCTGCTGCCGCACCCGTTCCGCCCGTCGGGCCCAGGCCTCGGCGGTCGCCGGCACAGAGAACGGAAAATAGCCGTTGAGATCTTTGGGGGGTGCCAGCCGGGCATCGCTGGGCCGCTTGTCCTCCAGAAGCACGCGTGGTCCCGCGGCGTCGGCTCCGCGGGCCACTAGCAGCCCGACACCGATCGCCAGTGCAACCGTGACGTGCCAGTTCCTTCGAGCAAGGGCCGGCCGACATGCGACAAAGCAGCGTAAAGACGTTTGCATGGCAGGTGTTCCTCCGAGGGCGGGGCGTGAAGCTGGTTAAACCAGGAGGTTTAGGCAATGTAAGCTGGGGCAGCGGGTTGAAAGCAGTCTGCGCCGCCTGTCGGGTCGCCCCAGGCGCAGCCGCGTTGCCTCCAAGATGATCGCCGGGCGGGGCGAAGGCAACCTGCCAGGCAGCGTTGACGCCCATCGTGGCATGCCCCGGCCTTGTCCGCGTGCCGTGGGAAAGGTAGATGCGGGGGGCGACGAAGAGCGGCATCGCCCGCCAGGTGCCTACTCGGCCATCGAGACCTCGTCCGGGACGAGGAACACCGCGTCGTCGACCGGCTGGGTGAACGGCTGGCAGCGAATCCAGGTGTTCCAGCCCAGCCGGGGGGCGTGAGGGCCGGTCGCTCCAAGCTGGCACCAGGGCACTTCACTGCCTTCGAGAATCGGCTGGAACTCGAAATCCAGGGACGGGCCGACGTACAGCCGCACCAGGTGGGCCAGCCAGCGGAACCGATCGCCCACCGGCAAAAGCCGCAGGAATTGTTCGAGCTTCAGCGGCCCAAGCTGGATGCGGAATCGTCCTTCGTATTCTCGAATCCGCGAGCCGACCACCGTGCTCTGACCCAGCCGCGGCGGCGCTGGCCCCGCCGCGGAACTTTCACCGCCCGATCCGCCCCGCCCGCCCGCACCTCCCAGGCATGTCTGGTACTCTTCGGGCAGGGCGATCCACTGCCCCACCAGCGGCACGAGCCGCACGCTGGCGCCCACGAGCGCCTGGATCATCTGGACGAGCAGGCTGGCGCAGCGATGCCGCCGGGCGAAGCCGCCCGCGAAGAACCGCACCGTCTCGTCCGACACCTCCGTGCGTCGTACCGGGGCGGTCCGCACCGATTCTTTCAGCCGCGACAGCGGCGTGCCGATCCCCGCCAGGTCCAACAGGACCTGCGAGAACAAGTCCGCCTCCGCCCGCAGCTCGCAGAGAAAGCTTCGCCAGACCTGCGGCCCCTCCTTCCGACAGCGGGCCGCCATCTGCTCGGCCCGGGCATACGTCCGCTCGACGCGGTACTTCTCCCCGGCCGCGGCGAAGAACGTGATCAGACGCTGATGGAAAATATCCAGAAAGTCGCACAGCGCCCGGTCCCCCTTGCGGAGGCGCTCCAGGGCCAGCGTGGTGTAATGGCGCGGCAGCACGCCCGACGGCCCGATCAACCCCAGAAACGCCACGGTCAATTCCGCCTGCCACGGACCATCCCGCGGCGGCGACAGGTCGCACACGTCGGACGGCGGAAAGGCTAGCGAGGGCGGGACGCGAAAGCGCACTTTGCCGACCGGTCCGCCGGCCCGTTCCCCGGACCACATCCCGGCCAAGGCGAGCACCTGCAAGGCGGGGAAGAACTCGAATTGCTGCGGCTGCGACCAGAGCCAGGCCCACAGCGAGTTGCCCCCGGGGGCAGGCGGAGGCAGGCTCGCCGCCGGAGGCGCGGCAGCCGCGGCGACCTCGGGCGAGGCGTCGGCTGGCGGCCCTAGGCCAACGTCAGATTCCCCGTGCGCGGCGGCCATCGGCGTTCCCAATGAGCCCGCTGGCGGGAGCGGGCGGTAAGTCGCGTGAAGGCATTGATCGAGACGTACTGCCCCAGAAACCGCTCCAGGACGCTGGCCAAGAGGAAAAAGCCGGTCCCGGGATACTTGTCGTCGTCGAAGGTGATCGTCACGTCCAACCCCCGGCAGAAGCCGCGGATCGGCCCCTCCCGGATCGGAGCCACACCGCGGCGGCTTTCCACCGCGGCGATGCCCTCGATCTGCTGCGCGACGGCGGACGAGCCGGTGTAGTCGTACAGTCGCAAGATTTCGCGGAGGGCCGCGGCCCCGTCCGGACCGCCGGTGATCGACAGATGATTGAGCAACAGGTGCGAAATCAGCCGCCAGCGACTGGTCCCCTGCGGCAGCCGTAGCGCCGGCGTCGGCTCGACCGGCGTAGTGATCCGCCGCACGGGGAACTGCCCGGCAAGCTGGAACTGCCAGTCCACGGCCCCGGTCTTCTGCAGGTCGCCCGGCCAGTTGCGGTTGGAACAGGTGGCCCGCACCGAGAGCACTTCGGTCGGCGGCCAGTGCGGCTGGAAATAGCGATCCACCAGCGACAGGTACACGTCGGTGCCCGAATCGACCAGCGACGGCCGCCGGCGGGCATGCCACCAGGCCAGCGGGCTGCGCTCGTCGTGGGAATGGTCCAGCGCGTAGAACGGCATATAGGTCACCACCTGCTTGGTGTCGGGATGCACGCTCTCGACGCTTTCGATGGCGATGACTTCCATTCCTTCGGGCCGCCGGGCATCGGGCACCACGAGGTATTCACTGCGCGTGCGGGTCAGGCGGATCGGTTCGGCCAGCCGCGAGAAGAGGTTGACGATCGGCACGCAGTGCAGGCGGAACGTGTCGGCCGTGACGCGGGTTTCCAGCGCGGGCGCTGACCGGTTCAGGAACAGCAATAGCTCGACATCTTGTTGCAAGGGCAGGCGGCCCAGCGCGTCCAGCCCCTCCAGGTCGAAGAACAGGAACTTCTGCGGGAAGGCGAAATATTCGGTCAGCAGGGCATAGCCGGGAAAGGACCGCGGCCCGTACGGCAGCATGCCCTCCTCCGGCTCGAAACCGACGGGGCGGATCACAGGGGGCGGCAGGTTCAAGGTGCCTTGCCGCGGCGGGGCATCGGGCACGCGCCATTGCACGGCCGTCACATGGTTCATCACCAGCTCGTAAAGCTGGTGGGTGGTGGGGGCGTCGCCGCTGAGGAACAGCCGCAGCCGCCTCAGCCCCAGTTGCGACAGCGGCACGCCGCCGCTGCCGCGCAGTTCCAGCCGCAAGGCGGCATCCGCGTGGCGGGCGGCGGGCGGCGGCTCGATCTCGCTGCCGAAGGGGCTGCTCTGGTAGCGGGCGCGCACCACGCTCAGCGGCCAGAGGGTCACCGGCGCCGTGGTGCGGAACCGGCAGGGCAGCCCGCGAATCTCCCGCGACAAAAGTTCGGTCCCGCGCGGGACCTCCGGCCCCGTGGTCAGGCTGCTCTGCGCCGGGTCGATGTGCAACTGGGCGATGGCCATCGACGGGATCGGCGCCAGGTAGTGCGGGTAGAGCACGCCCAATAGCGCCTCGACCAACTCGGGAAACTCATCGTGGAGCCGGACGTGCAGCCGGGCGGTGAGGAAGGCGAACGCCTCGATCAGCCGCTCGACATGCGGGTCCTGCGACAGCCCCGTGTCGTCGCTGATCGAAAGCCGCCCGGCCACGCCCGGATGTTGCCGGGCGAATTCCCGCGCCAGGCTGCGGATCGCCGCCAGTTCCTGCTCGTAGGCCGCTTCCAGACGCTCGGACATCAGTCCGTCCCCGGGGGAACCACCTGCCACTTGCCGCTGCCCGACTGCACCAGCGTGTCGAAACTCACCGGCACCGGCGCGGGCGCGACGCGGAGCAAGGCGTGGATCGTCATCCGCAGCCCGCGCCCATCCTGGTCCGGAGCCATCGCCGCCACACGGACCTGCGCCAGCCGCGGCTCGAAATCGCGGATCGCCCGCTCGACGAACCGCTGCAAGATCTGCCGCTGGTCGGGCGAGTTCGGGTTCAAGTGCCCCAGGTCGGGCAGCCCGAAGCTCAGCAGCGAGCGCGACAGCTCCGACTCCTCCGGATACGGCTCCAGCAGGCTCTGCCGTGTGTTGAGCATCTCCTGCAAATCCCGCCGCACCGCCTCTTCCAGCTCGCTGAGCGACTGCCCCTGATGGGCCCTTAGCCGCGGCTCATCCCTCTGCGGCTCGATCAGACGATCCAGCAGCGAAGGCACCAGCGGCATCGACGCACGCCCGCGCGACATCCCGAACTGCTCCAGCACGAGCCATTCACCCAGCCGCCCCCGGGCCAGACCCCACCCCGGGGCTGCCGTCCCGCGGCACACCACCACCAGTGCCTGCGGCCCATCTTCCAGACAGCGCCTCAGTGTAAAGCGCCGCCAGGCCCTGGAGCAACGTCGGCTCGGCTCACGAGCGCCGCGGGGGCCGCCAGGTGGTGCGTCCAGGCCGCTGGCGGCCGCAGCCCGCCCGGGAGATGCGCGCCGTTGCCAGGTGGGCCAGCCCCTGTGGCCTGAGGCCGCTTGTGCTACAGCCCGAAGTCGCGGATCGTCAGCAGCGTCTTGAGCGGGTAGCCGCGCTGGGCGAGCCGCTGGGCACCCCCTTCCAGGCGGTCGATCACGGCCAGCACGCCGATCACCTTCAGTCCGAACGCCTCCGCCGCTTCGATCGCCGCCAGCGCGCTGCCGCCGCTGGTGACGACATCTTCCACCACGATCGCCCGCTGCCCCGGCTCGACCGGTCCCTCGACCTGCCGCAGCGTGCCGTGCTGCTTGGGTTCCTTGCGGACGATGAACCCTCGCAGGCGGCGGCCGGTGCGGCCCGCCACCGTGACCATCGCCGCCGTGATCGGGTCGGCCCCGATCGCCATCCCTCCGACCGCATCCGGCCACGGCTCCTCCAAAAGCTCCAGCAGCCCATCGGCCACCAGGTTCGCCCCGCGCCAGTCGAGCGTGACTTTGCGGCAGTCGAGGTAATAGGTCGAGGTCTTGCCGCTGGCGAGCTGGAACTGCCCGATTTGCAGGGCCACCTCCCGCACCAGCGCACACAGCGCCGCCCGGTCGTACATCGCACCTTCCTCCCGCATCGCCGGCCGCCGGGCCTCGCGATCGCGGGCCGGCCGGTCTATCTGGCGGCTGTTGTAGCATGCCGCCTGCCGCGGCAGGAGGGGACGGGGTCGCCGCAGGCGGTGCTGCCCTGGCGGACGCCTCGGCGGCGCGTACGACGGCCACCTACTTGCCGCTCATGGCCGGGAACATCTCGCGGACCATCACGATGGCCGCCGGGCCGACCAGCACCACGAAAATGCCGGGGAAAATGAACAGCACCAGGGGGAAGATGAGCTTCACGGCGGTCTGCGCCGCTTTTTCCTCGGCGATCTGCCGCCGGCGGGTGCGCATCGAGTCGCTTTGTACGCGCAGCGCCTGGGCGATCGAGGAGCCGAATTTGTCGGCCTGGATCAGGATCGACGCCAGCGAACGCAGGTCTTCCACGCCGCTGCGGGCGCCCAGCTCTTGCAGGACCTGCTGGCGGGCCCGCCCCATCTGGAGCTGCAAGTTGCACAGGTTGAACTCCTCGGCGATCGCGCGGTACGACTTTTTCATCTCCTCCGCCACCTTCCGCATCGCCTGATCCAGCCCCAGCCCCGCCTCGACGCAAACCACCATCAGATCCAGCGCGTCGGGCAGCCCCAGGAAAATCGCCTCCTTCCGCTTCTTGCCCAGCCAGTACACCACCAGGTCCGGCAGATAGAAGCAGCCGCCGGCGATCAGCACGATCCGGATCAGCGCTCCCTGGTCCAGCCCCCGCAGCGCCAGCGTCGTCCCGCCGCCGATCACCAGCCCTACCACCAGCAGGACGAACTTCATCCCCAGGAAGATCTGCGGCGCGGCGGGGTTGCGAAGGCCCGCATGCGAGAGCTTCAGCTTGAGCTTGCTCAGGTCCTGCTCGGATTTAGGTTCCAGTGGCTTCGCCAGCGCTGGGGCACTGGCCTCCAGCATCCGGGCCACGGCATCTCCTTTGCGTTTGCCGAGTTGCGCTTCCTCGCGACGTTTGCGGGCCAGCGGGTCGCGGAAATCTTCCAGCCGCTGCTCGGCCCGCGAACTGCCAGCGCTGAACCAGTCCACGACCAGCCAGGCCAGGGCGGCGATCGCCCCGAACACGGCAAGCTGGATGATCCAGGGATGTTGGGCAAGCGTCTGGGCGATCAGGATGGGCATGGCTGCCTCGCGGGGAACGTGTCGCTGTCGCGGCCGGGCGGGAAGCGGGATCGCTTCGTCCAGCGTCTTTTGCGCGGCCAGTCGAGGACCGCACTGGGTCTCGGGTTACACTTTGATGTTCACGATCTTGCGGATCACCAGGGCCCCGAAGACCTGCATCACCAGGGCGCCGACGAGCATCTTGATGCCCATCGGGTCGGTGAACAGGGTCATCGAGTAGCCGGGGTTGAGGTACCACATCACGACGAACAGGGCGGGGGGCAGGGCCAGCAGCACGATGCCGGAGAGGCGTCCTTCGCCGGTCAGGGCCTGGATCTGCCCCCAGATTTTGAACCGTTCGCGGACGAGGTAGCCGATCTTGTCGAGGATTTCGGCCAGGTCGCCGCCCGTCTGGCGCTGGAGGATCACGGCGGTGGCAAAAAACCGCAGGTCCAGGTTCGGCACGCGGTTGGTCATGTCCTCGATCGCCTCTTCCAGCGGGACGCCCAGGTTCTGCGCCTCGTAGCAGCGCTCGAACTCCTTGGCGATCGGGTCGCTCATCTCGTCGGCCACGAGTTTGAAACCCGAAGCCAGGCTGTGGCCGGCCCGCAAGGCGCGGGCGATCAGTTCCAGCGCCTCGGGAAGCTGTTTGCCGAAGGCGGCCAGCCGCCGCTTGCGTTTGACATACAGGGCGGCCAGCGGAATGACGCTCATCAGCAGCCCGGCCGGGGCAGCCGCCAGCGGCAGCCGCAGCACCGGCAGCAGGATCGCGGTGCCCACGCCGATGCCGACCGACAAGAGCAGGAACTGACTGACGGTCAGCGTGCTGTCGGCCTGCTGGAGGAAGGCATGCAGGTTGAAGAAGCGTTTGACGAACTCTTCCACCGCGCTGGGCATGTCGTTCAGCGGCTGCGCCAGCAGGGAGATTTCGCTCGGTTTGTTCTTCGCGGGCTGGGCCATGCCGGTGAGCACTTCCAGCCGCTCTTCGACGACCGACTCGTGGCCGCTGCGCAACAGCAGCGTGGCCACGCCGCCGACCAGGCAGGCGACCCCGAGGAACGACGCGCCGAGGATCAGGTAGATCAGCATGGGTCAGGGCCTTGGCTGCGGCCGGCCGCGCCGGCCTGGGTATCGCCGTGCCGAGCGCCGCGTTTGGCACCGGATGCCAGTCGGGCGGCGCGCGGCCGGAGGGCTAATCGACGAGCATCACGCGTTGTTTGAAGGCGCTCGACGGCAGCCGCACGCCGGCCGCCTCCAGTTTCGACATGAACGTGGGACGGATGCCGGTGGCCTCGAACCGGCCGCGGGCCCGCCCCGTCTCGTCGATCCCTTCCTGGACATAACGGTAGATGTCTTGCATCACCACCGTGTCCTGTTCCATCCCGCAGACTTCCGTGATGTGCGTCACGCGGCGGACGCCCCCTTGCAGGCGGTTGGCCTGGATCAAGATGTGCACGGCGCTGGCGATCTGCTGCCGCATCGCTTTGATCGGCAGCTCGAAGCCGGCCATCATGATCATGGTTTCCAGGCGGGCGATGGCGTCGCGCGGGCTGTTGGCGTGGATCGTGGTCAGCGAGCCGTCGTGGCCGGTGTTCATCGCTTGCAGCATGTCCAGCGTTTCCGGGCCGCGGCATTCGCCGATGATGATCCGCTCCGGACGCATGCGCAGCGCGTTGCGGACCAGGTCGGTGGCGGTGATCGCCCCCTTGCCTTCGATGTTCGGCGGACGCGTCTCCAGTCGCACCACGTGCTCCTGCTGGAGTTGCAATTCGGCGGCGTCTTCGATGGTCACGATCCGTTCGTGATTGGGAATGAACGCCGAGAGCGTGTTGAGCAGCGTCGTTTTGCCCGAGCCGGTGCCCCCCGCGATGATCATGTTCAGGCGAGCCTTGATCGCCCCTTCCAAGAGCATCACCATCTCCGGCGTCAGCGCCTTGAAGTTCAGCAGGTCTTCCAGCTTCAGCGGGTGCGCCCCAAACCGCCGGATCGAGACCGCCGCCCCATCCAGCGCCAGCGGCGGAATGATCGCGTTGACGCGGCTGCCGTCCGGCAGGCGGGCGTCCACCATCGGGCAGACTTCATCCACCCGCCGGCCGACCTTGGACACGATCCGGTCGATGATCTGCAGCAGGTGGGCGTTGTCGCGGAACTCGACGTTCGTCTTCTCCAGCTT
>Ga0101944_10006364_pt1 | contig 12622 bp, 9 predicted proteins | sample DewCreD2012metaG_FD_75245 | JGI IMG/M metagenome (GOLD analysis project Ga0101944, IMG submission 75245) | Hot spring sediment bacterial and archeal communities from British Columbia, Canada, to study Microbial Dark Matter (Phase II) - Dewar... ... | reverse complement strand
CATCGTCGGCGTGATCCGGCGGCAGGACGGCCAGCGCGGGGGCATGTCCGCGGCCAGGCTGGTCCTGGGTGGACGCCGTAAACTGGTGCGCCTCGCTCGACGCGGTTCGGCTGTTCGCCCCGGCGGCGAAGCCCGCTGAGGACGTTTCCTCGCCTGGCCGCAGGACCAGGTGCCCCCGACGGGCCGGCCGCGGCGACACCAGCGACGCACTGCCAGCCGGACCTCCCGAGGGCTTGGGCGGCTCTTCCTCGGACCCGGCTCCTTGCATCTGCTCCCACTGCGCCAGACTGATCAGCACCTCGCGGGCCTGGCTGCCGTTGTACTGCCCCACGATGCCATCTTCGGCCATGAAGTCGATCAACCGGGCCGCCCGACCGTAGCCGATGCCCAGTGCCCGCTGCAACAGCGACACACTGCCGCGTCCCTCGCGGATCACCAGCTCGACGGCCGCTTCGTACAGCTCGTCGCGGCGCGAAAGGTTCAGCCCCTTGCCGTCCCCTTCGGCGGCCGGGTCCTTGACCTTCATGTTGACCAGCTCCTGCACGAAGTGCTGCTCGCCGCGGCTGCAGTGCGCCACGATCCGGTTGATCTCCTCATCGCTAACGTACGTGCCCTGGCCGCGGAGCAGCGTGCTGGTGCCCGGCCAGAGGAACAGCATGTCGCCGTTGCCCAGCAGTTTGTCCGCCCCCATCTCGTCGAGCACCACGCGGCTATCGGTCCGGCTCGCCACCTGGAAGGCGATCCGTGCTGGCAGGTTGGACTTGATCAGCCCGGTGATCACATCCACCGTCGGCTTCTGCGTAGCCAGGATCAGATGGATACCCACGGCCCGGCTCTTCTGCGCCAGCCGGATGATATGCTGTTCGACCTCTTTGCCGGCCGTCATCATCAGGTCGGCCATCTCGTCCGCTACGATCACGATGAACGGAAGCTGCAGCGGGATCGACTGCCGCTCCTCTTCCGTTTCCGGCTGCAACCGCTCCATCAGCTCCTCTTCGCCGAGCTGGTTGTAACTGCTGATGTGCCGCACGCCTGCCCGAGCCAAAAGCGCATACCGCTCTTCCATCTTCTCGACCGCCCAAGCGAGGATCGCCTCAGCCTTCCGCATGTCGGTCACCACCGGGTGCATCAGGTGCGGCAGCCGGCCGTAACCAGAAAGCTCGACCATCTTGGGGTCGATCAGCAGCAGCCGCACTTCGTCCGGCCGCCGCGTCATCAGGATCGACGAAATGATGGCATTCAGGCACACGCTCTTGCCGGTGCCCGTCCGCCCGGCAATCAATAGGTGCGGCAGTGTGGACAGATCGACCGTCAGCGGGTTGCCACTCACATCCTTTCCCAGAAACAGGGGAATCCGCATCTTGCGGACCACCGGCCCCGCCTCTTCGATCACTTCTCGCAACCGCACGATCTGCCGCTGCTCGTTGGGCACTTCGATCCCGACTGTGTTTTTGCCGGGAATCGGCGCCACGATCCGCACGCTGGGGACGCGGAGCGCGATCGCCAGATCGTCGGCCAGCCCCGTGATCTTCGAGAGCCGCAGTCCCGCTTCCAGTTCGACTTCATACTGAGCGATGACCGGGCCGGTCTCGATCTCGACCACCTTGACCGTAAACCCGAAATCGGCAAACGTCTTCTCCAGGATTTTCGCCTTGCGGCGCACCTCCGCCGCTTGCGACTCGAAGTCGATGTCGTCGCTGGGCAGAAGCAGATCCAGCGATGGCAGCTCGTACTCCTCGACTTCGGCGGGCGATTCGTGAATCCTCCGAATCAACTCCTCACGCTCCCGCGCTTCGGCCTGTTTCCGACGCTCCGCCGGATGCTTCACGCGCAATGCCTCGTCATCCGAGGCGGCACTGCCCGCCTTCGACTCTAGCCCTCCCGATTCCACCTCGCCTCTAGATTTGCCTGACTCCGCATCGCCTTTTTTGGCGTCGTCCGGCGACCCGGCATCCTCCGCAGGGGTCGCACTGCGAGCCGCTGGAGCCTTGTGACGAACTTTCAAGGGTGCTTGTCCGGCCAGCGCGGCATCCAAGTCGGTACGCCCCTTCTTCGGTCGGCTCGTGCTCGGCGCTTCTGCATGGTCCGGGGGCGCGGTCGCTCTTCGCCCGACCAGGCGCTGCGGTCGATGATGCCACAGCCAGATGAGTGCATGAACCACGGCGTAGTCCGTCCACAAGAGCAGCCCTGCCAAAGTGACGCTCGCGGCAAGAATGATTCCTCCCGCTTGGGCAAAATAGGCCAGGGCGATCGCCCGGCCTAAGGCCCCGAGGTAACCGCCGCTGCCAACGACAGGACCGGGCGTCCAGCCGGGTAGTGCCAGCGCCAGCAGCGTGGTCAAACCTGCCAACGAGATCGCAAAGCCCACACATCGCAGTACGGGCATTTCGACCGTCTGGCGGCGGATCAAATGCCACGCCAAGGCAGCCCCGCCGAGAAGGAGGTACCACGCCCCTAGGCCCAGAGTGGCATACAGCAGGTCGGCCGCCACGGCCCCCCACCAGCCACAAAGGTTACTTACGCGATCGTGTGGGGGAAACACCAATGGATCGGGCTGATAAAACCATCCCAGTGGAGGCCAGAGCGATGGCAGCGGCTCGGCACGGTCGTACGTGGCCAGTGCCAAGGCCAGGAGCACGACGATGGCCCCCAGCGCCAAGGCCGTCAGATCGCAGACGAAGCGACGTGGAGCACCCATGGACGCAAGCCAAGCAGGCAGGCGGCGCGGCGATTCGCCACCCTGTGGTCAGTGCGTCCGTGCGTATGCAAGATCCTGTGACTTCGTATTTGGTCGACGTTTTCCCAGCAGCGGCGACAATGATTTGCCGGTGCCCGCGTCAACTGCTGCTTCCGGCACAGTTTACGTGGGCGTGAAAGTTTCACGGTTTCCTTGGTGTCACCTTGGCGTCGCGGTTTGGCTTATGACTTCGACTTAGGCGTCACGGTCTGGCACTCGATCGCCCCGGAGCGGGAGCGAGCCCCCCGCCCCGACCGCTCCGCCCCTCGCTTGCGGAGATGGCTAAACGCTACCGCCCCCACAGATCGACGGCACCGCACCAACAGATCGAGATCACCCTACCCACAGGCAGATCCAGACCCCTGCACGCGCGGCTGCCCGCCGCCGCTTCTAGAATCGTCGGTGGTAAATAGAACCTTTGGAACGGCGGTAAATAGAATCTTTGGAAATTTTCGGCGGCTTTGGGGACTTTGTGGGCTCTGTGGGCTTTGCGGACTTTGGCCGTAAGTCATTGGTGGTAAAGAGAACCCTTGGAAACTTTTACGCCCTAAGATTCCAAGAAGTCTACTTGCATGGCGGATATCTCGCCCTTGAGTACGGTCGCACTGCTCCGGAGCCTCGTGCCACAGCCCCGTTCTTACTGCTCCTGGGCACCGTTGCGCTGCTGCGGAACTCCATTGTGCCGCTCCGAGCGCAGCGCCGATGCCGCATTCATCCTGAGCATCGACAGCTCCCTGACGGTTCCGCGTCGGTTGGAAAACCGGCCGCGCAACTCAGAATCGCCCGCGCCGCCAGCTCGGCCGCATTGCCCAGCTCCCGGCTATACGAATGCTCCGCCGGCAGCACCACCAGCCGGGCATCGAGGTCATCCGGCACATCGGCGTCCGAACGCGGCAGCGGATGGATGCGCTGGAAGTCACCGGTCTGGCGCAGGTCGGCGCGCAGCCGTCGGTCGAGTTCCTCAGCCACCTTGTCGGGGTCTCGCTTGAGCTGCTGGGCGCAATCCTCCGCCAGCTTGGTGACGGTGGGCTGGGTCGCATACCAGAACCTCGGCCCGTCCTGGTAGAGATAGGTCGCCGCGGCGGCCAGCCTCCGGAGCGCATCGCCATAGATCGCGGGCGACTCCCTCGGCATCGCGCAGCCCAGCTTCACCCGCCGGTCCTCCAAATCGCGGTGCGCGGCCGCCGTCGTCGGTGCAGAACCGAGGTAGATCGTGCGCGTCACCCAGCCAGAACGGCGGCCTCTTCCCCGAGCCTCCGCAGCACATCGGCTCCGCCTTCGGCCGCCTCGTCCAAGAGAATTGTGCGAGGCTCGCCCGCACCGATCGGCCACGCTGCGCGTTCGGTCTCTTCGAGCTCGAACTTTCCTCGATTCCCCGCTTGAGCGCGGCGGCGAAGCTGCTGCGGGAGCGGCTCCTCCAGTACCCGGGCGCGTATCGCGAGTTTGCGACGGAACTGATCGAGAATGGCCCGCAGCGTCGATCCTCGATCTTCGGGTGCGGTGTTTCTAAACCACGGATGCAACGCAGCCAGCTCGGGGCTATGGTACAGGTTACCCAGGCCCCGATACTGCACTTTCAAGAGGCCGACCTAGTCGAGGTTTGGGTGAACCAGCCGCCAGCCCCGACGCAGGTCTTCGTCGAGCCGGTATTCCGTCAGTTTGGTGAACGCCGGCCAGCGCCTCCCAAATGGCTTCCTCCCAATGGCGATAGAGGCGGATCGGGGTCCTATCCGGTCTACAGAAGATGCGCGCCGTCTCGTGCGCAAGGACTCACTCGCGGGCCAGTTCATCAACGGTCGGTCCAGGTGCGTACGCCGGGCTGACTTGCACCCGCGGCTTGGGCCAGAGCTGTCCTTCCTCTCCAGTGCCTACTCTACGAACGCCCGCGCCCGCTCGTCGGCGATGAGAAAAAAGGAACAGACAAAGTCGCGGTAGTCAGCCAGGACGCTTCGGTGCAGCTCGAAAATGTCCATATCCCTTCGCATTCCGCCACTATATTTGCGATCCATCGACGGCGGGTTATCTCGTCACGGGCAAGTAGTCCGAAAGCGACCAATGGCCGACCGCGTCGATCCGCCATACTCGCGGCGCCTCACCAGCCAAGCCGGGCACCCACAGAGGCTTTGGGGTATGCCAATGATCGCTCTTGCCGTAATCCCACCCGCGGAGAAGCTCCATTTCTCCACGCAGCTCGCGCGAAGCGCCATCGCTCACGGCAGCATGAGCCAGGACCCGTTCCGCTTCAACTTCCGGCTCGTCCTTGCCGAGATCGACGCTGTAGCAAAACACCGAGGTCGCCTTAGTTTTCTCGCCCCGACGCAGTTGTCCCAGCCCGTAGCGCGTATCGCCGCCCACCATGATGGCATCGAGTTGTTCCAGTGTTGCGCGCAGGTCCGCAGCCAAGCCATCGTGCACAAAGACGTAGCCGACAAGTGCCACCGGTCCGCCGGGCCGGCCGTTCCCGTCGCGCCAGCGGGTGTTGATGCACTCGGTCTCCCGCAGCGACCCCTCGGCGGCGGTGTCCGAGGACGGCTCGATGGCTGTGGACGGCCGGGTGGAGAGGAGGCGCATCCGGAACTCGCGGTGACCAAGCTTCTGGCTGACTGCCCCTTCCCGCTCCCAAACCAGCCCTTCCTTCTCATCGTAACGAGGCAGCCAGGCCAACCATTTGTTGTCGTCCTGCTCTGCAGGAAAAAGGTAGGTGAACCGAGCCTTTTCGCGCAGTGGGATGCCGGTATTCTGATAGTCAGGGCGTTGGTTCCCCGCCTTGCGGCGGGCGATCTCGGCGGTAACCGCGCCCCACACCGCCCGTGCCGGTACGTACAGTCGGGACCGGTTCAAACTCCCGGCCGGCGGCATGCCGATGTAGAGCGGGGATTCCAACCGCCACGTCCAGCGATAGAGCGACCAGGTCACGCTTCTCTCTCCGTCTTGCCGGGTCTCGCCTTGGCGTGGTAGCGGGCGTAGACGAACGCCTGCCGAACCAGGTCGCGGGCGAAAAGCAGTTGCTCGAGATCGGACGCGAGAGCCCGAAGAAAATCAAGTGGCTCATCTGTGTTTGCGTCGGTGCCAAGAATTGGCCCCAGGAAGCGCGTCGCATGCGTCATGATTTCTCGCCCCGGCTTGCCCTCGCGCGCTTTGAGGTAGAGAAAACAGGCGTATGGCCCCTGTTCCTCTAGGACGCCGAGCGCACTAGTGAAGACTTTTTCCTCGATGGGCTTGCGATCGACTTTCAACTCGGCCAGCGTCCGGCCGAGTTCCGCGCACTTGAGGTCGAGATTCTCCATCATGCACCTCCCGTAGAGGCTTCCGCCGCCGCTGGTTGCCCCCCAGCACTCGCTTGAGCTTCATGATCAATGACCCGCAGCCGTCCCATGCCACGAGTGCCCATGCCGCCAATGCCCAGATGTTCCAGGTACGGGTCTGCGGCCTTGACGACCTCGAGGACCTTGGCCGGCGCGTCGATGGTTTGGCCATTGATCTCTGCGCTTACCTTCCGGCCACCAACCTGAAAATGCTGGGGGTTTTTGCAGACCACGTCCCAGACTAACACGGTCGCACGTGGCAGGGCCTCGTAGCTGAAGAGCGCGCCCTCCTCGGCAGCGCCGGTTTCCGGATTGATGGAGACCGACGTTCGCACCTCGAGGTTGCTGTTGACGATGTGCGCAAACAGCTTGTCAGAGACAATTACCACACGATCCACAATGTGCTGGGGAATGTTCTTGTTGAGCGTCGGCCAGGTATTTCCGCCGGGAAGCGTGTTCTTGCGCTCGAGCAAAAGCCAGCCCAAGTTCAACGGCTGCGCTCCGCCACTCTGCTGATAGACTGCGTCGCCCAAGTTGTCGGCGATGTCGTGACCGATCCTCCGCAGCGCGTCCGGGCAGCTCACCCACACGGGTCCCTGCCGCGTAGCCACGGGAAACAAGAGCACATGGGCGTCGCTGAAGGCTGCCAAACCGGCGAAGCCGCCACCGGGTCCGCGTGCGAACCCGAAGACGGTGCAGATGGGACAGTCGGCCTGGCCGCAGTGCCCCCCTTTCCCGGCTTTGTCGGGTTGGCCCTGGCCGGCGCAGTCGGGGTATTTGTTCAAGGCCATCGCCGCGTAGGCCCTGCATACCCCTGCCAGGCTCGACCCCGGGACCTTCGGCACCCGCGTCACCGGATCCCGAACGATAGACAAGTCCACCCGGCCGAGCCGGGCACCCCCGGTCCCCACGTGGATGGGGTCGATCGCCATCCCGATGACCGTGAACTTTGCATAGGCCTTCGTCATCATCTCGCTCCCTCCAAATCTTCCTTTAGCCAGGTCAAATGCCACTCGAGGGCCCACTGGAGGGTGCCTTGTCGCGCTGCTTCCACTAGGGTTTCCAAAGCGGCGCCGGAAATCCGCAAGCGGTCGCGGAGAATCGCGCGCCCCAGAGCGAGCCACTCCGCCTCCGCACCCGGAAGCCACCGGGCTTCCGGATCGCGCCACCTCCGCGCCCGCTCTTCCACTTCGGACCAGGCACCTCGCAGTTCGGACAAACTCGGGCTCTTCCGGACCAACAGGTCCCACACCGCCCGCATGCGCTCAAAATCGCCCAGAGGCCGCACCTCAGGTGGCTCGAAGCGTCGCGCCGTGGTGTCGAGGAACACTGCCGCGATGCGGCTCGGATGGACCACCACGCCGTCGCCTGGCCGCAAGTCCGCAATGTTTCGATAGACGCGCCCATCTGGGTGCTGAAAGTCCCGCGGCGCGCGCAGTTCCCCATCTTCGACCTGAACATAGGGGTAGAACACGTCCGTGCGCCCGTCGGGAAGCTGGGTGGGTACGAGGACCAGTTCGCGGGTAGACCCGCGTTCCACCGACAGGGCCGTAACGCCGTCGCGGGTCCGACATTCGGTCACGCGCCACGTTTCCGGTCCGTCCCGATGCAGCTCCTCTTCGAGGTTCCTAGCCGCTTCGATTACGGCCTGGAACGGGGTCAGGCGCGGAAACGCGACGACGCCGATCCGAAGCGGCATCCGGTCCCACACCCGGGCAAATTCCTCTCGCCATTTGGCGATCGCGATCTCGATGCATGCAGTTGCTCGATCGAGTGGCACGAGCACGCGGAAACGCAGGGGGCTTCGGTCCAACGGGAGCACCGGTGCGTAAACGCCGATCGCGTGGGGCGTCGAGACAGATTTCACCTTGAGTTTTCTCAGCTCCCCGTCGTCTCCTTTGAGTTCGAGTGATTCAGCTTGGGTGGCCTGTTTCAGTGCCTCGTTGGTCTCTTCGGGCGCGAAGCAGCGTGCTAGGTTGCAGATCGTCACGAAGGCTTTGCTTTCTCCGAGGTACACCACCTCGAAAGGAGCGTCGCGCCAACGTCCAGCATAGGTGTCGCGATCCTCCCACGTGCCAGCGCCAGCAGCAGTGTCGGGATAGAGCAGCAGACGCCTTGTCCGCCACCGGTTGGCGTGGGCGGATGCGATTTGCCGAAAGCGGGCCAGCAGTTCGTCGAAAAACGCCTCGGCTGTCCGCCAGAAGCGGTACACCCGCCCGGGGGATGGGAATTTGCGGAAAAGCTGGTGCGCGAGCCAGCGGCTGTTGTATTCAATGTCGCTATCCCGCCACCCGACGTCCTCCTCCGGTGTCCTGTCCTCTACGACGCGCGAGAAGTAGTCCGGCCAAAGCGTCGCTGCGTCTGCCTCGTGTCGGTAGCCTTCCTGGAGACACGCCAGCAGCAAATCCGCTTTGTCGAGCTTGTTTCCCCTCCCTTCTGCGGCAGCCAATCGATCTCCCAGGTTCTTCAGCAGCGAGGGAAACGAAGCGTCGGCCACAAGCGGATTGTCCTCACGTTTTCGCTCGTCGCGGTTGCGTTTCCAATACTCCTCCAGGACCAGGTTATGCCGCCGCCACTCGGCGATGCTCTGTGCCCGCAATGAATCCACGTGCTTGCCTTCGAGCCACGGTTCGAGGTCGAAGCTCAAGGTGAGCAAGGCCACCCGGTCGTTGTCGTCGGCTACCTCCGAAATCCAGATGGTGTCTTCTTCGCCGGCGAGCCACCCGTTCAACCTCCCTCGTCGCCGATCGCGGCAGACGGAGCAAGGGTGGCTTTTCCGGGCGTTATCGGTCGTGGCGCTCTGGGCCGGCTCGTTGAAACGCACCAGGCACACGGGGCAGACGTGGCGTACACCCGAACGAGTCCCGCTGCTGACCGCCGCGATGTTCCATTTCCCGTGCAACGGAACTGCCAATTCCTGGCGTGCCTCACGCAGTTGCTTGACCATCGCCACGAACGAGCGCGTCGAATCCGACACGGAGCAGAAGGGCGGTGTTTCGAACCTCAAGTCGGTCGCGAGGCGATCTACGTCTTCGGCAATGGCCTGACGCAGCACGTTAGCGGTCTGCTGCCGGACCCCGCCTTGGCCGTCGGCCCGCTCCCCAGGAAAGGTAAACGCCAGTGTCTCGTCGTCGCGGTAGACCAGCGAGCCCACCGCCAGGTCCACCTCGATGAGGCGCCTCACGTTCTCGAAGAAGCGCTCGATGTCCCGCTGCGCCCCGGTCCAGTCACCGATCTTGACCGCCCGCGCCTCGTAGTGGCGCGTGCCGAACCCGACGGTGAGCACCCGCCACCGGGTGTTCTGCTTCAGCTTGTCATCCCACGCGAACGCATTCTCGGCTAGCACGGCGCCGGCCACTGCGGACTTGAACAGGGCGGCGGCGACGTACGATTGGTCCCACAGCGTCACGTCGTTGTTGGGCAGACGCGTCTCGGCCAGGGTGGAAAGAAAGGCTTGTCGTAACCAGCCACGGGGTCCGATCGCCGCTTCGCGCCACTGCCACCAACCGTCCACGTCATTCGCCGTGTGCGGTGGCGTGGGGCTGCCCAGCTCCCTGAGATCGTCGAGAAGCTGTTCGATCCGAGCAAGCAAATCCCGCCAGCCCCGGTTCGTCAGAAGCGGCGGCGGGTCGGCGAGAAGGTTGCGCACGGGGTGGCCGAACGGCGAAGAAAGCCACATGTGTGTTGCGTCTTGGTTGAGGTATTTAGAAGTAGCCGCGGGTAGGTTCTTCTCGATGCCCGAAGCCATGCCGTGGGCTGCCTGGAGCAGGCCCAGAATGCCACCGTCTCGCTGCCGGTGCTTCTCCAGGAAATCAGCCAGCGATGCAGGCCACTCTTCCGACGGTATGGCCCTCGAGCCATTCTTCAGCCAAGCGAGCTTGTCGCTCCACGGGAACGGCGGGCTTTCCCTATGGTGCCAGCCCAACTCGTTGTAATCCACCCCTGCGCCGCCGTGGTGCCGCAGAAAGTCCGGGTGTGCCTTGCCCGTCATGTGCAGCCAGCCGATGGCCTCGCAGGCCAGGAGCAGGGGCCGGTGCTGGCGGAGTGCGTCGAGCATCTGCGCGCCGTTGCTCATGACCCACCTCCGGCGCCCAATCCAAGCTTGTTCAAGAGCTCATCGCGGCGGTACGCCTCGATGGGCTTGTCCGCTGGCGTATCCTTACGCCACGCCCGCCACTTCTTGATCTGCGCCGTGCCCCAGCCCACGGTGCGTTTGGCCGAGATGCCGTACTTGGTCAGCAGCTTGTAGATGGCTTCCAGAAGCTTCGGTAGCCACTCCGCCAGCGCTGGCGAGCCCGTCATTCCCGGCCACGGGGCATACAGCAGGCGCAGCGTGCCTGTGCTGCCGTCTTCGTAGCCGTTTGGATCGTTGCGCTTGGGTCGCCTGCCGGGCACAACCTCGTAGTAGATCGGCTGCTTGCCGGCGCGTCGGCTGCGGTCGTGGGGGTTGATCACCTCGAAGCCGATCTTGTCGAACCAGGTGGCATAGAATACCAAGGCACCTTGGCGCAGTCTCTCGTGGTCCTCCTCGGCCTTTTCGTTGCCGAAGAGTTGGAGGATCCAGGCGGGATCTATCCAGTCCTCGAATGCCTTGTCCTCTTCCAGATGCCGCTGCAAACCCGCCTGCATTCGGCAGGCCCACCGCAGCATGCCTTTCCAGCTTGCCGCCGCCATGAACGGAACCCCGAAGACGCGGTCCTTTCGCACCGGGTTATCGAGCACGTGGAACGGCCGGTCGTCCTTGGAATACCAGGGGGTGAGCAGTTCGAAGCACACCTCCAGTGCGATCCAATCCGCATAGAGGCGAGCCGCCAACCAGGGATCGAGATCAAGCTCCTTCGGGAGCTGCAGTGTTGCGCCCTGCGCCCGCTCCATGTAGCATTGGCGGGCGTCGTTCTTTGCTACCTCGTGTTTGCGCTTCTTCTCTTGAAGTTCTTTCCTGCGCTGCTTGTCCTTTTCATTTGCGAGCTCCACGTCGTACTTCGCAGCGCAGATATCGTTACTTGCAAACGAGGCCGTACAGCCGTCCACGAAGCCAGACGCCAGGCCGCCGGGCACCGTCCCGTCCGTCGGACAAGCTTGAAGGGTCGCAAGGTCAGCGTAGAAGTCGAAGTTCATGCCGTTGCTCCTGCCCAACTCAACAGCCTCTTCAGTATTTCAGCCCCTCGGAGGAACTCCGTCTCCTTCAGGTCGGGCCATGCCGTCTTCAAGCGGTCCTTGATGGCATCGAACTCCACCGTCCCCGGATTTACGAAGCCGAAGGTCCTCCGGGCGCTCTCTGGTTCCTTGAAGCTGAAGACCTTTTTGCTCTCGCCACGGCTCCCCGCTAGCCACTCGCCGATTGCATCGGATGGATCGCGGTCGCTGTGCCGTCGCGGGTGCTTGTTTGTCTTGGGGCATTTCTGGGGCGGGTCGTGAACCTCATCGCAGTCCACGCACGTCTTCCGCTGATCGCGACCGACTAATTGGTTGAAGCTACTGCGGTCGGCAGCCGTCCTGGTAAGGTATCTATCCTTGACATACCAGAAGTTCTCGAGTGATGCCCAGGCGAAGTCCTGATGCTGAAGCCGGCGCCAGCGATTCTCCGTGACGTAGTGGCGAAGTCTGTGTTCGGCAACCTGCCGAGGACTCAAGTCCTCGGTAATCTCGATCAGCCCGTAGTCGCGATGATGAGGCTCACCGGTCCGGCTCGGCTCATCGCTCGGCTTAAAGACAGTCTTGCCCCCGATGGCGCCGTAGTCGGCGATGAGCCGCAACGTCAAATCGAGTAGGGCCCATTCCTCGTCGAGAATCCGCCGCAGCGGCGTGAAGCGCAGCTTGAACGTCTGGCCCTTAGTGATCTGCTCAACCTTGGCCTGACCGTTCTCGTCCAGCACCTCGAACCGGAACTTCCGCGCCCAGCCAGTGCAGCCGAAGAGTTCGCACACCACACAGTGGTGGCCCGGATCCGTGGGCTTTTTGCGCGAGTCGGGGCACCTGTTTCCTTCTTTGGTTGGATCGCAGGCGCTCCCGCCCAGCCCACGCACGAGTACTTCGAACCACCAGCGGATCGACCCGAGCAGCCCCGTAGTGATCGTCCGCCCAGACTTGCCGTCCGCATCGCCGGTCTAGAGGTCGGTTATCGCCTGGAAATATTCCCTCGCTCCTTGGTTCGTCATCACGCTGCCTCCGTCACAAGCACGGCATTGAGATCCAACAGCCGCTGCAGCAGTTCGCGCCGGGTATCGGGGGAAATAGTGTAGCGGACGTGACCGCATCCACTGTGGTAAAAACCGTGGGCGGCGTCAACGTCCTGCCACCCGTAGCAGGCAAGGATGGCGCGGTCCATCTGGGCGTGAAGCTCGCGCAGGCGGGCGATGTCAGCGTCGGTGCAGGCCGGGTTGTGGAAGAGGTTGTAGGTCCTGGTCAGCCCGAGATTGCGGTCAAGCATGATCTGGCGCCGCTGCGCGTGGTACTCCGCACCTATCCGCGTCGCCTCAGCAAATGGACCGTCTAAAGCCTCCACTGGCCACTCGCTACTCGCCGCTCTTCTTCCGGCGGAAACGGAAAGGTGTCAAAGCAGTCGGTGGGCGTGTAGCGA
>Ga0101944_10006361_pt1 | contig 12627 bp, 9 predicted proteins | sample DewCreD2012metaG_FD_75245 | JGI IMG/M metagenome (GOLD analysis project Ga0101944, IMG submission 75245) | Hot spring sediment bacterial and archeal communities from British Columbia, Canada, to study Microbial Dark Matter (Phase II) - Dewar... ... | reverse complement strand
TCGCGGTTGGTTGTAAGATGGGCAAATGCCGACGGTCTTGAGGAGTGGACCCTATCGCGTGTACTTCTTCAGCCATGAGCCGAACGAGCCGCCACACGTCCACGTTGACCGCGATCACCTATCGGCGAAATTCTGGCTGCGGCCCGTCGCCCTCGCACGAAACTTCGGGTTCCCGGCGCATGAGCTGCGGCGAATCCGCGCCCTGATCGAGGAGCATCGGGCACGTTTTCTGGAGACCTGGAATGGGCACATTGGCACTCAGCGCTGATGAGAGAGTTCGCGACGTACGATTCTCGGAAGACTCTCTCACGGTGGACCTGATGGATGGTCGCACGATCTCGGTGCCGCTGGAGTGGTATCCGAGGCTGGCAGGAGCGAATCCACAGCAACTCAAGAACTGGAAGCTCTGCGCGGCCGGCTACGGTATTCACTGGCCCGACCTCGATGAGGACTTGAGCACCGAAGGCATGCTTCGGGGTGCGCCGGCGCCAGGCGTGCGAACCGTGGGCCGAACAAGGCGCTCCACCCGCCCGCGGATCTCGGCCACCACGCGCGGGTTCTCCGGGGCGACGTCGAAGCTCTCGTCCACGTCCGCCACCACGTCGTACAGCTCGGGTTTGGGCAGCGGCAGGTTCACGCGGCCCTCGGCCGGCGCCGGGCTGTAGGTGACGTTGTTGTAGCGGCTCAGGTGCAGCTTCCACTGCTTCCAGCGGGCGCACTGGAGATGCACGTTGTCGAAGTAGAGCAGCGCCTCGCGCTCCAGCTCCGGGACCTTGCCCGAGAGCAACGGCCAGATGTCGATGCCGTCGAGCGGGTTCCGGGGCAGCTCCGCGCCGGCCAGCTTCCCCACCGTGGGCAGGATGTCCATGGTGCTGACCAAGCCGTCCCACTTTCGTCCGGGCGGGAGGGTCCCCTTCCACTGAACGAAGAAGGGGACGCGCACCCCGCCTTCCCTCACGCTGCCCTTGCCTCCCGAAAACGGCCCGTTGCCTGAGTAGTCGCCGTTGTCGTTGGTCAGGAAGATCAGGGTCTTCTCCTCCAGGCCATGCTTGCGCAGTGTTTCGAGGATTGACCCGAAGGCGCGGTCCATGGCAAGGGTCATGGCCGCTTTGATGCGCGTCTTGCCGGTCAGATCGGGGAAGCGCGCAAGGTCCTCATCCCGCGCTTCCAGCGGCGAGTGGATGAAGTTGAAGGCCGCGTAGACGAAGAAGGGCCCGTCCTTCTGTCTTTCGATGAAGCGGTTCGTCTCGCGCGCGATGACATCGGTGAGGTAGTCGTCTTCGCGGACGTTCTCCCGGCCGCGATAGAGGTGTTTGGAGCGGAAGAAATGGACCATGGAGCCCATGAACCCGAAAAACTCGTCGAAGCCGCGGTTGAGCGGGTGGAAACGGTCGTGCAACGCGCCGTTTCCGAGGTGCCACTTGCCAAAACAGGCGGTACGGTAACCGTGCTCCTTCAGCCGGTCGGCGATCGTCTTCTCTTCGACGGGCAGACCTACATCCGCTCCCCCCCCGTGTTGTTCTCGTGGCCGAAGCGCTGCTGGTAGCGACCCGTCATCAGTCCCGCCCGGGAAGGGCTGCAAGTGGAGGCCGTAACGTAGGCCTGCGTGAATTGCGTGCCGTTGAGCGCCACGCTGTCCATGTGCGGCGTCGGGGTGAGTTTGCCGCCCGTGACGCCGAAGCCCGCGTAGTTCACGTCGTCCAGGAAGACCAGCAGGATGTTCGGCGGTCGCGCGGCCGGGCCGACCGCGCTCTTCGCCGTGTCCGCCTCGATGGAGAGCGTAGCGGAAATGGGCAACAGGAAGGCCGAAAGCAGCCCGATCCGTGTTCTGGCACGCATGTCTTGTCTCCCTCAAGGCTTCAACACGACCGTCGTTTCGTCCTGCCAGATCCACTCGCCGGACGGCGGACGCTCCCACGGGTCGGGGAAGATGGCACGAACGCGGCGGGGGAAGCCCGCTTCCGTCTTGTTGTCCTTGTCCGCATAGGTGTCCCAGTACGGCGCGTTCAGGTCCACCCACGTCGCCAGCGCGATCCACTCGTCCTTCGGCAACTTCACCTCGTCCTTGTGATTCCTGTCGAAGAGCGCCGCGATCAGCCGGCTCTGCCCGGAGCCGAACGCGCTCGGCGGCGTCACTTCGGGCCCGTCGAAGCGGTTGGCCAGGGCGATCAACTGCCCCGGGTGCTTGTTCTGCTCCATCAGCTTCAGCACCTTCGGATCGCCGAACGAGGCGTCCGTGGGGTACCACTTGCTCGCAAAGCCGGGGGCCGCCGGCGTGGGATCCGTCCGCTCGAGCCCGAACATCGCACGGTAGGACTGGAAGTAGCCATCGACGGGATGGGCGGTGAACTCGATCCCGCCGGCGGGATCCTTGTCGCCGTGACAGCGGACGCAGTGCCGGTCGAGGATCGGCTGGATGTGGCGCTCGAAGCTGGGGTTTTCCCGGTCGCCCCAGCTCGGCGGGATCGGCATGGAGGGCTCGCGTTTGAGCGCGCGCAGCTTGGTTGCGACTGGCGCCGGCGGCGAGACGCTCTTCGTCTCATGGCAACCGATGCATCCGCGCTGCTCGCCTCCCTGGAAAGTCACGTTGCTGCGCATCCGGCGGACCTCCAGGTAGTTTTCGTCCAAGGCCTGGAAGTAGACCGGTTGGCGGACGGGCACCTTGAAGTACGCCGACCCATCCGCCTCGACGGGCACGATGCCGATCACGCGGGCCGGACCCCAGTCCCAGACCCCGAGGACCGAGGTCCAGAAGCCCGCCGGTACGTAGTGGAGGTCATTGAAGCCGCAGCGCTTTTCCGGCGCGCGCACGCACGGCTACGGCGTCTTCTGCGAAATGCGCAGGTACTTGACCGTTCCCGGCTTCACGTCCGGCATGCCGTTGTGGACGTCGCTGACGAAGGCGGTGGCGACGGTGGCGTCGGCCGGCAGGTCCGGCTGGATGGGCGGCCGGGGCGTCCGGCGGACGGGCAGAAGGTACGCGACGCTCAACTGCCGGTCGCGATGGATCAGCTCCTTGTTGCCCCAGACGTCGATGTAATAGAGACCGAAGTTCCGCGTTCCGAACCGCTCCGGTTTCTTGTACGAGTACGCCACCAGAAAGCACCGCTCGGAGAGCGGGAAGGGATACTGGTAATAGCCGCCGCGGTCCTGCACGCCGCCTTCCGACACCGGCTTCGTCCGACCGTAACCGCCCTCGGTCGGCGAGCAGTACGGGGTGACAAGTCGCATGCCTTCGTTCTCGTTCACGCCCAGGGTGTGATCGACGAGCATGACGGCGCCCATTTCGCCGTTGTGGTGCCCGCAGGCAATGGCGACAATCCGATTCCGCCCCGGGATCTGCCGCGCTTCGCGCAAAGACATCGGCCCCGTAGGGATGTGCTGTTTGTAAAAGGCGTCCGTCGCGCTCCCGTCGGGCCGGGAAGTCCAGAGCGTGTGCGTCTGCCAGAGATGCCGCTCCTGGTACTCCCAGTGGACGAAAAGCAGGTTGCCGTTCTCCAACACATGCGGATGCCGATCGAAGTCCTTGTTGTTCGAGAGCGGCCGGATCCGGCGGCCGTCCGGACCGCAGCGGTAGAGGTTCACGATCATCTTGTCCTGCTCGAAAGCGCCCGCACACTGGCTGCCGTAGTTCGAGCGGTCCGAGCAGAAGACGATGTCCCCGTTGGGCAGGTAGCAGGGCTCAACGTCCATGTTGTGTTTCGCGTCGGTAAGCTGCCGGAAACCGCTTCCGTCCAGGTCCATCTCGTACAGGTGTGCCGTCTCGGAAAGGCCCAGTTCGCTGTTCTCGGCCCCGGCGCTGCGCCCGAGCGTGAAGCCCGGTTGCCGGATGAAGGAGAAGAGGACGCGATCCCCGTCCCACCACAGATCCAGGCCGCGCAGGTGGCCGTTCTCCAGCTTGCCCTTCAACAGCGGCCGGGCCGGGTCTTCCGGGTTGAACCCGGTCTTCAACCAGATATCTCCGCCTGGAGGGTGGGTGTCGCGGAGGTGCCCGTTGGTGATGTTCCCGCTGTCGTTACCAGCGCGCGTGGCGAAGACCAGCCGGTTGAAATCGAAGACGGGGTTCGAGAAGACGACTTCGCGTGCCGCGCGGCGCAACTCCAGCCACGCCTTGCGCGCCGCGGCGGAATCACCGGTCGACTTCAGACCGTCGAGCGCCGCCTCGACCTTCTGCAGCAACCCATTCGCTTTGCCTCGAGCCGCCACTGCCTCACTCCCGGTTCCCCGCTCCCTGCCGTCGCCCGTGTAACTTGCCGCCAGGTCCCTCGCGCGTTTTGCGATCTCCTCGCCCGAAGACTGCAGCGAAGCGACCGAGTAATGCTGGCCCAGCACGACCGCCTGGCGGACATAGTCGCCATCGAGGAACTGGGCCGCGTCGAACGCCAGCCACGACCGGTACCACTCCGGTTCCTTTCCCGGTTCCGGCCAGGGCGACTTGCCCGCCTCGTAGTCGGTTCCCACACGGATCGCGATAGCCCATTCGGCCAGTCCTCGGACAAACGGGTCGTCGTGCGAGATCAGCTTCAGGGCCTCGGCGGCCAGTTTCGGCGTCTCCAGCCTCGGGTAGCTTTTCTCGCCGTAGAACGGCTTGTGCTCCGGCTCGCCGCGCGCGATCCAGACCAGCAGCTCGGCGCGGAGCAGGGCGTCCTCAACGGTCGAGTCCTTCGCCAGCGCGTCGAGCACATCGCTGGCCAGCTTGGGTTGCGTGGCGAGCGCGCCGCCCAAGAGGGCGACCTGCGCGGGGGTGTCCTTCCCATCCATCGAACGGACGATCGCGCGGGCGGCTTGCACTGCGGTCCCGGCGTCGGTGTAAGCGGGGAGGCGCTCCTGGCCGGCCTTGGGCGGCACCGGCGCGTCACCCTCGCGGAAGGCCGAGTGATTCTTTGCGGAGAGCGTGATGCCGCCGATCAGCGTGACGGCTTCGCCCTCCCCGCTGTCGATGACCAGGCTCCGCAGCGGTTTCTCCGGAGCCTCGTTGATCCATTCCATGACCGTCATGCCGACCGGCGTGCGCTCGGGATTGCTGGCATAGAACGCCACCCGGCAGGACGGACCGTCCGTGGGAGACCACCAGTCGCAGAGGTGGACATCCTTCCGCGCCTGGAGCGGTCTGCTCCGGCTTCCGTCCTCATAGAGCAGCGTGAAACGCGCGGCCGAGTCCTTCAGCCAGGCGGCCGCCTGGAGGACGTAGATCCGCCCGGCGCGGACGCCAGCCAGCGGCAGCACGACCGACTCCAGTCCGTTCGGAAAATGGGAGGACTTGAAGACCAGCACCGACTTCCCTGCGTTCTCCTTCGGGTCGATCAGCCGGAAGGGAATTCCGCGGCAATCGCGCAGCCCCAACGGCGCGTTGCACATGTCGTTGGGTCCCTGGTCGGTCCAGCCACCCTGACCGTCGTTGGCGACCTCGTCCTGCCAATCCCTATTGGCATAGGGACGCAGGTCCAGCGTCGTGAAGCCCTCGGGCACCGTCTTCAAACGCGGCGGTTCGGAGGACTTCGCCTCGCCAGCCTGTGCCGGCAGGGCAGCGGTGACGACCGCGATCAACGCAGCGCAGATCAATCCTGTCTTGCGGCGGACGAGGTCAGTCATACTGGACTCCTTTGTCTCCTGCGTCGTGGTGCCACTGGTCCTGGTGCCATTGGCTGCCGCGGCCCTCCCGCATTCTCACCCAGATGCATCCCCTGCAGCAGCCAGTGGCACCAGCTCCCTCATGCCTCTGCCGCTCGCCAGCCTTTCACTCCGCGCTGGTCGCCCAGATGCGCGAGAGCGTGAAACCCAGGTCCTCGCGGCTCATCGTCTGCACCCAGTACCGCGTGCAGGCCGACCCCAGCAGCTCGTCGATCGCCGTCAGCTTGGTGGGCCGGAAGTCCCAGATGGGAATATCCACCGTCTGCCAGCCGGGATCGGAGATCAGCTTCGTGAAGGCCAGGTTGTCGCGGAATCTCCCGTTCTCCAAGATCGTCAGGAAAAAGATGATCCGGCCCGGGCGCTCCATGTTGAAGGTCAGGTGCAGCATCGTGGAAGGCGTCAGCAGGAAGAAAGGCGAGGAATGCGGCGCGGCATGCGTGGATACGGCATAGCGATGAGGGTGGTTGTCGTTGCGCGGCATCGAGCGGACCGCGCCGGTGTCGCCTTCCGGGAGCCCTTGGCCGACCCATTGGCCCATGTTCCAGTTGGAGGGGAGTCCTGCGTCGAAGCCCTCGTCGTAGACGATGCGGCCGTGCGCATCGAGTTCGACGGGCGCCACTTTCGCGACTTCAGGCGCGGAGACGTTGTCCACCCCTACCTGTTCGCCGGCGGACACCGTGGCGGTCGCCTGCGTCTTCAGGTCCAGGACCTGCACCGACCCTTCGGTCACCGTCACCTGGCTGCGCGCCGGTTCGACGGCCAGTTCCAACTGCGTGCCCAGCACGGTCGCGCGGGCATGCGGCGTGACGACGATCATCGGGCAGCCGGGCGGCTGTTTGGCCACGCGGGCAGCCAGACGGCCGCGGGTCAGTTCGATGCGTTTGCCGCCGTCCCGCATGTACACGCGCGCGGCGCCGCCGGCGGAGACTTCGACCACCGTCTCTTCGCCGTCGAATTGCAGGGCGAGGAAATACCCGACGGGAGCGCGCAACTCGTCACCGTCGCAGACCGGCTGACCAGCCGCGAGGGGCGAGACGTCCAACCCCCGAGCGACGCTCACTCCGGCCGTCTCTGCCGTGTCATCCCACACGACATACAGCACGTGCGCCAGCACGTTCCCTTTTTCTTCCGAAGGATGGATCAACGAGTAGATCCAGCCGGCGATTACTCCCAGCAACAGCATGGCGGCGACCGCAAAGAGGCGCTGACGGTGAGTTCGAAAAAACGAGACGGGTTTGAGCAGCCGCGTGGAAGGTCGAGCGTAGCGGTCGGCCAGCGAACCCTCCAAGTCCGTCAGGTCGCGCCAGCGCCGTCGGAGAGCGGGATCCTTCAGCGCCTTACGCAGCGCCGCCGCCCCGGCTTCATCCAGCGTTCCTTCCAGATATGCGTGAAAGAGGCGATCCAGTTCTTTCGGTTCCATGTTGCGACCCTCGCGCTCCCGCCAGACCGTTCAAGAACCCAGCTCCCACAACCCCCACAACGGGAAGAGGACAGAAAACAGCCCCATTCCTCATCGGGTTGCCACGTCTTCTCCGAACGTCCCTTCCGGCCAGGAAGGCGAACCTTGCAGGGATTCGCGAGGGATCCCCGCTTTCCAGAAATCGTCGTCGTAATCCTGCTCGGCTGCTTTCGACGACGATTACGACAAGGATTGCGAGCGCGATTGCGGGTGCGGCTTTGGGGGAATCGTTGTCGTAAGTGTTCTCTATTCGCATTCTTCGGCATCGCCCGATACTTCTCTTTCGAGCGCGTCGAGAGAAGAAAGCATGGCTTCTATGGCCAGCCGCAAGGGTTCGAGATTCTTCTCCACGATCTGCCAAACCTCCGCCATGTTAACCCCTTCATACTGGTGAATCAGAACGTCGCGGAATCCTGCCAGCTCGCGTCACGGTATATGGGGATGATCCTTTCGATATTCCTCCGGAATACGCTTGGCCGCTTCCCCGATGACCTCGAAATTGCGTATGACCGCGTCTTGCGTCCGCAGGTCCGCAAGAAACGCCGCATCCGGATTCCAGCAGGCGCAAGACGCTGCTGGCCACCTGCTTCAGCGGGTAAATGGCGGTTCTCGGAGAAAGCACGCAAGGAAGTCGGAGATCGCGGGAATGGATGGCAGGCCGGAAGAGCGTTTTTCAATCGGCGGCCAGGCGCAGCGACAAGGGGCGAAACGTGAGCACAGCAACGAATGGCCTTTACGAGCGGATGCCCAAACAGGACCAGCTTTACGACGTGATCGTGGCCGGCGGCGGCCCGGCGGCTATCGGCGCGGCGCTGGGCGCGGCGTTCTGTGGCGCACGGACGCTGATCCTGGAGGCGCGCAGCCAGTTCGGCGGGACGGCCACCGCCGCGATGTGGATGGAGATCAACTGGCTTTTCAAGGACAACGACGAGACCGACCGCGGGGGGGTCACAGGATCTTCGTTGACGCCATCCGCAAGTGGGGGCCCGACGCCTCCAGACCAGGCCCCCGCAATCCCAGGTCGCCCGGCGGGGGCGGCAACCTGAACGTCCACCCCGAATATTTGAAGAAGGTTCTCTTCGACCTCTTCGAGCAGTACCGGATCGACTACCAGCTCTACAGCCCCGTCGTGGATGTCGAAAAGATAGGTCCCCGCGTGACGGGTGTCGTGATCGCGGCCAAGGAAGGGCGCGTCACGTTCCGCGGCAAAACGATCGTCGATGCCACTGGCGACGGCGACGTGGCGTACTTGGCCGGCTGCGAGATGGCCACGCAGGGCGACGAGGAGACCGGCTGGCGCCCGCCCGTCACCGTCGGTTGGGCGGTATGCAACGTCGACATCGAACGGTTCTACGCCTGGTTGGAGAAGGGCGTCGAACTGGATCGCCACCAGTACCAGCACTTCAACGACCTGATCCGCGAGTACCGCGAGAAGGGGTATGACCTGCCCGGATGGGTCGGGTTGAACCGCACGACGATCCCCGGCGTGGTCTCGATCAACAGCGGCACCTCTTTGAACCTGCGGCTGGACTGTTCGAAGAGCGCCACGCTGACACTGATGGAGAAGATGGCGCTGGACCAGGCGATCGGCTTCGTGAACTTCTGCCGCGAGAAGAAGATCCCCGGTATGGAGCGGGTCCACCTGATGCGCACCGGCGGTTTCGCCATGGCGCGCGACACCCGGCGGCTGATCGGCGAGTATCGCTTCGACAACAAGGACGTCATGGAGGGAACAGACTTCGAGGACGCCATCGCCAGCAAGTACGGCGGGAGCGATCCGGTCGGCCAGCAGCGTCCGTACACGGCGATCAAGCAGGGCGCGAAGTTCCCCTACCGGTCGCTGCTGCCGCGCGAGGTGGATGGCCTGCTGGTGGCAGGGCGTTGCAGTTCCGCGACGATGCTGGGCCATTATGGCGGCAAGAGCATGGGCAACATGCTCTCGATCGGCCAAGGCGCCGGGGTCGCCGCCGCGGCGATCGCGAAGGACCTCTTGGGTATCCAGGACCAGGAGCTCCTGTACGCCCGCCTGATGGGGTTGGGATACGGTCTGGACCGCCAGAAGAAGACCGAGGTGGCAGGAGAAATCTTCGACGAACTGCGCAAGGGGGACAACCTGCCGGCCACGATCCTGGCTGCCGATGTCCTGCTCAGGGCCGTCATGGGCACCAGCTGCGACGGTTTCGTTCCCAAGGAAGGCATTGTCGATTTCCCCCAAGCCCTGTGTGAACGCGCCGCCGCGCTGCTCGACCACCCCGACCCGGTGGTTCAGGCCATGGCCGAGTGGATGCTGGCGCTGCGCTTCAAGAAGCAGAACCACGCGACCAGCTATTTCTCCGATCTCTTCCGACCGGAAGACCGGAAGAAGCCCTGGTTCCTGAAATGGTGGAACCGGAAGACCGATTTCTTCCTGACGGACGATTACTGCCGGCAGCTGGTCCAGTTGGACCGGCACCGCACGCTGGAGGGTCTGAAAACGGAAGTCGGCAAGATCGAGGAACGCATGGGCCGTTTGTTGAAAGCCCCGGGCAGCGATGCGGCGAAAGCTTCCCTGGCGGGCCCGGCCTACCGCGATGCGCTGGCCGACATCCGTGCGGCCATCGCGAAGGGCAACCTGCTGGCAGCCCATCAAGCTTACCCGAAACTGCGCTTGGCGGCACGCGAGGCGATCGCCGCCTGCCGGTCGGAGTTTCCCCGCGAAGGCGTCGTCTTCATGACCAACTACCGTATTCCGGGCGGCGATTGGAACGTCAACATGGCAGTGACCAACATCACCAACATGCCCTGTGGCGACATCCACTGGAAGAAAAGCGCCGACCCGGCCGCCGAGGCGGTTCCCTTCGGCTTGCAGAAGAATCTGGGCGACGGATCCGTCCGCGGCATCGACCTTTCGTGGGAGGCGGACCGGATCCTCTTCTCGTACTGGCATCAGCCGATCGATCCGAAGATCAAGCCGCACGGATGGGACACGCGCAAGGACGCCTTTCTCTACGAGCTGGACGTGGCGGACGGCGCGATCCGGCAGCTCTCGAAGAGCCCGGGCGACAACGACATCGAGCCCTGCTTCCTGCCCGACGGCGGTTATGTCTTCGCCTCGGACCGGTCCAGTTTCGGCAACCAGTGCGCGGGGGCCTTCATCCAGGACAAACGCTGCACGACGCTGTACCGTCTCGACCCGCGGCGCAGCGAGAAGCCGGTGGCGATCAGCAACAACAAGAACTTCGACCGCCACCCGCACATCCTCAACGATGGGACGATCATCTTCATGCACTGGGAGTACCAGGAGCGCGACCTGTACAATTCGCCCACCGCCTGGCGCTGCCGGCCGGATGGCACCAACATGGATGCCTTTTACAAACAGCACATCGCCATTCCCATGTCGATCCGCGACGCGCAGCAGGCACCCGATTCGTCCCTTTGCGTGGCCACCGCCCAGGGCCATCACGATTCGCACCGCGGACCGGTGATCGTCTTCAACCCGTCGCTCGGCATCAACAACCCGAAGGCCATGCAACTGGTGACGCCCGGCGTGGCCAGTGTCGAGGGCGGCCTCGGTCCGCTCTACGCGCAGGTCGTGCCCGAGGGCGGCGTGGAGAACCGCGGCGGTACCTACATCAATCATCAATCCCTTCCCGATGTCGGAAAAGGCCTTCCTCGTCGGCCACGACATGGAAGGCGTCGGCCTCTACCAGACCAGCAAGGGGATGAGCGAGTACGCGCTATACTACATCGACGTCTGGGGGAATCGGGAGCTGATCCACCGCGACAAGGAGATGAGCTGCTTCCTGCCGCATCCTTTGCGCCCACGCAAGCGGCCCATGGTGGTGGCCGACACGGTGGACCCCAAGGCCACGTGCGCGACGGCCTTCGTCGAAGACGTCTACCGCGACTTGCCGGGCGTCAAGAAAGGTACGGTCAAGTGGCTGCGAATCAGCCAGGACCTGATGCTGCCCGCCTCGGTCGACCACGACGACCCGGAGTTCCGTTTCAACCACCTGCACTGGCAGCCGGGCGATTCCACGAGCGTGCACTTCGGCTACTGGACCTTCTCCCCCTCGCGCACGATCGGGTTCGTGAAGGTCGAGGATGATGGCAGCGCCTACTTCAAGGTGCCGGCCGGCACGCCGGTCTTCCTGCAGGCGCTGGACGAGAACTACTGCGAGGTGCGGCGGATGCGGACCAGCTTCATGCTGCAACGCGGCGAGTTCCGGAGTTGCAACGGCTGCCACGAATCGCGCTACGAGACGGCCGGAACGCGAACCGGCTACCCCCGCGCCACGCTGGAAAAGGGCCCGCAGCAACCCGTCCCGCCGCCCTGGGGCGACCGCACGGCCCAGGATTACCGGAAGGACATCCAGCCCATTTTCGACAGGCACTGCGTGAAGTGCCACGGCGAGAAGGATCCCAAGGCCGGCTTGGACCTGACCGGCCGGTCGGCGGATTCACGCAGTCCTACCGCAGCCTCTTCGGGATCAAGCCGGGCGAGCCGCAGATCGTGAACGAACTCTCGCTCCACAAGGACCTTCACCCGGAGGCCGCTGGCGAGAAATACGTCAGCGGAAGGGAGGGGCAGAAGGCGATCAAGCTGATGCAGCAGAGCCAGTATTCCGGCCAGCTGGTCTGCATCTCGGACAAGAACAGCCGCGACGCGGACGTGACGCAGCCTTACCAGTTCGGCACGAACAAGAGCAAGCTGATCCGGCAACTGCTGGATGACAGCGAGCATCGCGCAAACGTCAAACCGAAGATCGCGCCGGACGAGTGGCTGGCCCTGGTCACGTGGTTCGACCACAACGCCAACTTCCACAGCACGCTGATGGACAAGTCGAAGTACCAGCGCGAGAAGAAGGTGACGCGCGTGCCGTATTACCTGCCGGATCCCTGGATTCCGGCGGACCTGAATCCGTCCTTCTATAACAAGAAGAACACGGAGCTGGTGCCGGGTGAAGCAAAGAAGCAGTAAACACCGACGCCCTTGGCGTGACTCGCATGGCGGAGCAGAAGCAGGTAGAACCTGATCCGCATTGCCGTGCCCGAGTTTTTCGATCCGATCTTCCTGGCCAAGTTATTGAGCTTTCTCAATGCAATGGGAAAGCAATTCCATGGCGCCCGAGGATCGCATTCCTCGACATCCGATTTTACGGCAACTGGGGCGAAGGGAACCTGTACTCGTTCGGCGGCAAGGGATTCGTGCCGGACACGCGCCGGGCGTCTTCGAGTTCCACGGGTCGCATTCGTGGACGAAGGAGCGGGGCTGGTGGAACGGCAGGGAGGACAAGAACGGCAACCGCCACAAACTGGCCGACTGCGTCGAAAACGAGAAGCCCAGCTGCAGATGCTTGCAGCCCATTTCGAACTCTATAGGCTGTCGGCTTCAAGCGATCGGATGGAACAGCCCATGCGCAAGTTGGCTGACTTTCTTAAAGACCCCAAGCGTGCCCTAAGTACCGCGCCGCAGAAATAGTTGACCCTTTGGCTTCAGTGGATGAGTAGATATGACGAAACCTTGATACGGGGGGAGCCAAGGAGGCGATTATGCG
>Ga0101944_10006359_pt1 | contig 12637 bp, 10 predicted proteins | sample DewCreD2012metaG_FD_75245 | JGI IMG/M metagenome (GOLD analysis project Ga0101944, IMG submission 75245) | Hot spring sediment bacterial and archeal communities from British Columbia, Canada, to study Microbial Dark Matter (Phase II) - Dewar... ... | reverse complement strand
GGCAATGAGCGTGGCGCGGGCATTGCGCATGAACACCAGCACCACCAGGCTGGCCAGCAGGCTGCCCAGCACGAGATGTCGGTTGATCTCGTGCAGCGCCTCGTAAATGTAGCGGGATTGGTCGCGCAACACTTCCACACGCACGTCCGCTGGCAGTTGCGCCTGCACCTCCCGCAGGCGCGCCTTGACCGCCTCGATCACCGCCACGGTGTTCGCCCCGGACTGGCGCAGAATGTCGAGCGTCACCGTGGGCACGCCGTTGAGCCGGCTCAGCGAACGCACCTCCCGCGTGCCGTCCTCGGCGAAGCCGATGTCCCGCACGCGGATGGGCACGCCGTCGCGCGTGGCGATGACCAGGTCGTTGAACCCGGCCAGGTCGGTCAGGCGGCCCATCGTGCGCAGGGCCAGTTCCCGGACCGGTCCGGTGAGGTTGCCGCCGGGGATGTTGGCGTTTTGGCGCTCGAGGGCCTCTCGCACCGCGGTGATGGGCAGGCCGTAGGCCGCCAGGCGGTCGGCGTCCACCCACACGTTGAGGGCGCGTTCGAGGCCGCCCACCACGCGCACCTCGCCCACACCGGGCGCCCGTTCCAGGTGCACTTTCACCACCTTGTCGGCCAGTTCGGTCAACTCCCGCGCCGCGCGCTCGCCGGTCACGGTGAGCGTGAGCACGGGCGAGAGGTCCGGGTCGGCCTTGCTGACGATGGGCGGCTCGGCGTCGCGCGGCAGCCGGCGCAGAACCGTGGCCACGCGGTCGCGCACGTCCTGCGTGGCCTCCTCGATATCGCGGTCCAGCTCGAAGGTGACGATGACGAACGACTGGCCGGCGCCGTTGACCGAGCGCAGTTCCTTGATGCCGGCGATGGTGTTCACCACCTCCTCGATGGGCTGGGAGACCTGCGATTCGACTTCCGCCGGCGAGGCGCCCGGCAGGGTGGTGCTCACGCGCACCACCGGCAGGTCCACCTTGGGAAAACGGTCAATGCCCAGGTGCAGGTAACCGGTGGCGCCCACCACCACCAGCGCCAGGATGAGCATCGAGGCGAAGACCGGCCGGCGGATGCAGATTTCGGCAAGCTTTTGCATGGCGGGCGGGGTGACGCCGGGCGGAGGCGGCCCGATTTTCAGGAACCGCCGGGCGCGCCCGGGGCGGCCGGGGCGGCGGGCGGCGCGGCCGCGGCAGTGGTCTCGACCACGCGCACCGGCTGGCCGGTTTGCAGATTACCCGGGGCCAGGACCACCGGCGTGTCCGGTTCGAGCCCGGCGAGGATTTCCACCCAGCCGGGGCCGCGGCGGCCGGTGGTGACGGTGCGTTCGAGGGCGCGGCCCTCGCGCACCAGCACCACCTTCTCGAGTCCGGCAAAGACCACCAGCGCCTCGGCCGGCACGGTCAGGCCGGGGGTGTTGGTGCTTACCACCACCGCGGCGCGCGCGAAAGCGCCGGCCCGCAGCGCGCCGTCCGGGTTGGGCACGTCGGCCTCGGCCACGAGCACGCGGCTGGCGTCGTTGAGGGCCGGACTCAAGCGCGCCAGGGTGGTGTGATGGACCACCGGGCTGCCCTCGAGCGTGAACCGCACCGTCTGCCCGGCGCGCAGGGACACCGCCTGCCGTTCCGGCACCTCCAGGCGCAGCCGCAACGGCGAAGTCTGCACCAGACGCACCACCGGCGCCCCGGCGGGCAGGAATTCGCCCAGATGCGCCACGCGCGCCTGGACCACCCCCGCGAAGGGCGCCCGCACGCGGGTGTCGGCCAGTTGCTGGCGGGCCAGTTCGAGTTCGGCCCGGCGCTGGGCCAGCGCGGCCAGGCGGGTGCGGGCGTCGTCCAGCGCGGCGGCGTAACGGCTTTGCGCCACCTGGTAGGCCGCTTCCACGGTGTCGCGTTCGGCGGTGGAACTGATGCCCTGCTGCGCCAGCCGCTCGATGCGCTCGCGGTTCTTGGCGGCTTCCTCGAGCACGGCCCGGGCCTGGCGCACCGGGCTGGTGTCCTCGAGCGCCACGCGGTCCTCGGCGCCTTCCAACGGCAGACCCAGCGCGGCGCGGGCTTGGGCCAGGGCGGCCTCGGCTTGTTGGACGCGCAGTTCGTAGTCGCGCGGCTCGACCTCGGCCAGCACCTCGCCGGGGTGCACCACGCTGCCCAGGTCCACGGCAAGCGTCTTGAGTCGGCCGGCCACTTTGACGCTGAGCGTGGTTTGTTCCCAGGCCAGCAACGTGCCCGTGGCGGGAACGGTCAGCTCCAACGGTTGGACCCGGGCCGGCGCGGTGCGGACCTCGCGCGGCGGGCCCTCGGGCCGGGCGGCGTGGTCCGCAGCCGGGCGGCGGCAGGCCACCACGCCCCAGAGCACCAAACCGGCGACGGCCAGGTGGGAAAAGCGCACCGGGTTCACGGCCGGGAAAGTAGCCCGCCGCGCCCGGGGCGGAACAAAAAATTCCGCTGCGGGCCGGCCTTCTCCGGATCGGCCGGCGGGCGAGCGGCTCAGGCGGTTTTGGCGCCGCTGGGGCGTTTTTTGAGCCGTTGGTTGGCTTCGGCGTCGTCCACGAATTGCTCCCGGCGCGGGTCCCAGCGCAGCGGGCGGTTGAAGCGCGTGGCCAGGTCGCTAAGATGGCAGAGAATGTCTGCCTGCACCGCGTCCTCGACGGGACAGATAGCGGGCTGACGGCTTTTGACGGCGTCGAGGAAATTGCGGACGTGATTGGCGCTGCGGGGCAGTTGTACGTCGCCCGCGCCCCAGCGGGTTTCCACCAGCGCCTCGGGCCGGGTGCGAATCTGGGTGCGGTCCACCAAGACCCAGCCCTCGGTGCCCTCGAAGGCGGTGCCGTGGTCCACAATCGGGCCGTACTTGGCGCGCCAGTCGTTGAAGTTGTTCATGGCCACCGGCTCGGCGCCGTTGGGTGTGCCGCGGTAGTGGAGGGTCACGCCGTCGGCGAAACGGAACTCGACGTTCCAGGCCACGGCGGTGTTGCAGGCGCCGCGCGGCGGGAAGATGGCCCGCCCCTCGACGGTGAGCTCGCCCGCCATCATGCCCGGATGGCCCCAGTAGGCGATGTCCAGCGGATGCACCCCCCAACCGGCGATGAAGCCCAGGGCGTAGTCGTAGTGGTACCACCAGGTCTTCCAAGCGCCGTCTTCGTCGTAGGCCTTGCCCAGGGTGTAGGGCGTGCGCGGGGCGGGACCCAGCCAGCGCTCGTAGTCCAGATCAGCCGGCGGCGCGATGGGGTCGGTCGAGCCGCCCGGGCGACTGGCCGCGCACCACACGTCAATGTTCTTGAGCCGGCCCAAGCGGCCGTTGCGCACCAACTCGCAGGCCAGGCGAAACTGCTGGCCGGACCGTTGCTGCGTGCCGAACTGGAAGATGCGCCGGCCGCGCTGGCAGGCCGCGCGCAGTTGCTGGTCTTCCTCGACCGAGAGGCCCATCGGCTTTTCCAGGTACAGGTCCTTGCCGGCCTGCACGGCGGCCAGCGCCACGGGCACGTGCCAGTGGTCTGGCGTGGCGATGAGCACGGCGTCCACGTCCCGGCGGGCGAGCAGCCCCTGGAATTCGGCGTGGGTTTGGACGGCGGTGTCCTGGTAGGCTTGGTTCACCTGCTTGACGGCCTCGGCCAGGTGGCGCTGCGAAACGTCGCACAAGGCCACGACGCGGCAGTCGGGCTGGACCAGGAAATTACCCATCACGCCCCGGCCCTGCGGGCCGACACCGATGCAGCCGACCTGAATGCGCGCGCTGGGGGCGTTGGCGCCGCACACCGACGCGGGGATCACCGCAGGCAGCGCCACGGCGCCAGCGGTGGTGGTCCGCAAAAACTGTCGGCGACTGAGGCGGGAAGAAAACGGGGTTTTCATGGCCGCAGCTTGCGCCCGGTCAGACCGGCCGGCAAGGGGTCTTTGCGGGCCGGCGGACTGGCTGGCGCGGAGGGGCGGAGGCGGCCAACGCCCGGCTGCGGGTGGCGCGGACTCCAACCCGTGTCGCCCACTCCCGGAATGGCAACCCGACTTGCCCGCGCGCGCGTTTGCCCGATACTGACGGGGCATGGCGACCCCGACGGTCCTTTACCGGCGTGCGACGTTTGTGACGCATCTGCCCGTGGATTACCTCTACACCCCGGTGCATTGCTGGCTGGCGCGGGCGGAGCCGGCGGCGGCCGGGCGGTGGCGGGTGGGCTTTACCAAGTTCGCCCTGCGGATGCTGGGCGAGGTGGTGGACGTGCAGTGGGATTGCGCGCCCGGCCAGGCGGTGCAGCCCGGCGACATCCTCGGCACCATCGAGGGGTTCAAGGCGCTGAGCGACATTTACTGCGCCGGCCGCGGGCACTTCGCCGGCGGCAATCCCGCCCTGACCGAATCACTCGCCCCGGTGAACGAGCAGCCCTACGACGCCGGCTGGTTGTACGAATTCACCGGCGAGCCGCCGGCCGAGGCGCTGGACGTGCAAGGTTACCGCGACTTGCTGGACACCACGATTGACCACATCTTGGCGCGGCAACAGTCCGCGGAGTCCTCAGCATGAACGCTCCGGCGCGGTATTACATGATCGGCGGCTTCCTCGGCGCGGGGAAAACCACCGCCGTCGCGGCCCTGGCCCGGCATTTGACCGGGCGCGGGCAGCGCGTGGGCCTGATCACCAACGACCAGGGCAGCGCGTTGGTGGACACCGCGTGGTTGCGGGCCCGCGGGTTTCCCACCGAGGAAATCACCGGCGGCTGTTTCTGCTGCCGGTTCAACTCGCTCGTCGAGGCCGCACGCCAACTCACTGCCACCGCCCGCCCGGAGGCCTTCGTGGCCGAGCCGGTGGGCAGTTGCACCGACCTGCGAGCCACGGTCACCTACCCGTTGCGCCGCCTCTACGGCGGGCAGTTCCGCCTGGCGCCCTTGAGCGTGTTGGTGGACCCGGTGCGGGCCGAGCAGATGCTGGGCTTGCGCCCCGGGCGGTCCTTTTCCGACAAGGTGCGTTACATCTGGCACAAGCAGCTCGAGGAGGCCGACCTGGTGGTGCTCGCCAAAAGCGATGTGCTGGACCCGCCCCGGCGGGAGCGCCTGCTCGCCCGGCTCGCCGAAGCCTTCCCCGGCAAGCCGCGGCTGGCCGTGTCTGTGCGCGAGGGCGCCGGCCTGAGCGAGTGGTTCGAGTGGCTCGAACAGGATGCCCCATGTGCGGACGCGCCGCCGGAGGTGGACTACGACACCTACGCCGAGGGCGAAGCCCGGCTGGGCTGGCTCAACGCCACGGTCCGCCTGGACGCCGCCCACCCCGTGGCGGCGGAACCCGTGCTCGAGGCGCTCGCCCGCCACATGCAACGGGAGCTGGCCGGGGCGGAAATCGCCCACCTCAAAATGACGCTCAGCCCGGACGAAAGCCTCCACGGCGAAATCGCCGCGCTCAGCCTGGTGCGCAGCGATTTTGTGCCCGAATTAACCCAGCGGCTGGACGCCCCGGTCCGCGGGGGCGAACTCATCCTCAACGCCCGTGCCGAGGCCGACCCGCTTGCGCTGCGCCAAGCCCTCGAGGCGGCGCTGGACGCGCTGCCCGCCGTGTTCCCCGGGCTGACCGTCCGCCTGGTCCACGCCGAGCAATTCCGCCCCGGCCGCCCTCAACCCACCCACCGCCTGTCCGCGGCGGAAGCCCCTCTGACCGTCCCGTGAAAGCGCCCGTGATTCTTTACTGCCACTGCCGCTACGCGCAGGTCCTGCCTGACGCGGTCAAACGCGCCGTCCTCGAGCGGCTTTGCGCCTCCGGGCGGCCCTTCGAGGCGGTCCCGGACCTGTGCGAACTGGCCGCCCGCCGCGACGCCCGCCTGGCCCGGCTGGCCGCGGCCGGTGCGTTGAAAATCGCCGCCTGTTTTCCGCGCGCCGTCAAGGGCCTGTTCGCCGCCGCCGGCGCCCCGCTGGCGGCGAACCGCACCGAGGTGGTCAACCTGCGGGTGCTGGATGCCGAGGCCGCCGGCGCCGCGCTGCTGGCCGCGGAGCTTTCCCCGAACCTGCCGCCTGACAAGACAGCGCCCGCTGCCGCGGCGGCCCCGCCGGCTTCCGCGCTGGCGCCCTGAAACCCTGATGCCCCCCGTGAACTCGCCCCTGCCCCATCTGGTCTTGCACGATGGCAACGGCGCCCCGCCACCCGCCGCCGGAGAACGTTTCGCCGCGATCCTCGCCCTGTTGGAACAAGGGTTCACGCTGAGCTGCGCCGGGCCGGACCAACCCGCCTTACGGCCGGCCGAAACTCCGGACGCGACGCTTCTGGACTGGCCGGCGCTTTGCGGCGCGGACCCCGCCGCCTGGGCGGCCGAACTGGCGGCGCCCGCCCGCCCGCGCGAAGCGGCGGATGCGCGCCCGTGGTTGCCGTGGTTTCCGGTCATTGACTACGACCGCTGCACGCATTGCATGCAGTGCCTGAGCTTTTGCCTGTTCGGCGTGTACGGCGCGGACGCGGACAAGCACCTGCGCGTCGAGCACCCCGACCAGTGCAAGACCAACTGCCCCGCCTGCTCGCGTGTCTGCCCGGAGGCGGCCATCATGTTCCCCAAGTACAAGGCCGGCCCGATCAACGGCGACGTGGTCCAGGACGCCGACCTCCAGCGCGAGAAGATGAAAATTGACATCTCCGCCCTGCTGGGGGGCGACGTGTACGCACTCTTGCGCGCCCGCAGCGAGCGGGCCCGGTCGCGCTTCTCGAAGGAGCGCGATGCGGACAAAGCGCTGGCCGAACGCCAGAAATGCCTTGCCCAGATCGCGGCCGATGTGCCGCCCGAGGTCCTTATGAGCTTGCCCTCGCCGGAAGAAATCGCCCGCCGGGCCGAGGAAGCGGCCGCCCGCGCGCGGGCGGCCCGGCAGGGGTAACGGCCACCACCCGACATGCTCCCCGCCCTGATTTATCGCACCCTGCGCCGCGCCGATGCCCGGTGCGTGCGCAAGTTTGTCTGGAACTTCGGCGTGCGCGGGGCGCTCTCGGTCCTGCGGTTCCGGCGCCGCGTGCGCCGTGGTGAGTACTTTCCGCCATTCCTGTACCTCTCGATCATCAACTCCTGCAACCTGCGCTGCCAGGGCTGCTGGGTGGACGTGGCCGGACCCCGCACTCTCATTGACTTGCCCACCCTGCACCGCACCATCCGCGAGGTCCGGGCGCACGGCAACACGTTCTTCGGCATCCTCGGCGGCGAACCGTTTTTGCATCCCGGCCTGCTGGACCTGCTGGCGGCGCACCCGGACTGCTACTTCCAACTGTTCACCAACGGGCACTTCATTACCGATGCCGTAGCCGAGCAACTCCGCCGCCTGGGCAACGCCACGCCCCTGGTCTCGATCGAGGGCCGCGAGCTGACCAGCGACGTGCGCCGCGGCCACCGGGAGGTCTTCAGCCGCTCGCTGGCCGGGCTGGAGGCGTGCCTGCGCGCGGGCCTGCTCACCGGCGTGGCCACCAGCCTCTGCCAATCCAATCTGGACGAACTGCTCACCGAGGCCTGGCTGCGCGAACTCATCCGTCGCGGCGTGCACTACGTCTGGTACCACACCTACCGGCCGGTCGGCCCGCGCATGGCGCCGGAACTGGCCCTGCGGCCGGACCAGCTCGCGCGCGTGCGGCGCTTCATCGTCGAGATGCGCGCCCGGCTGCCGATCCTGCTGGTGGATGCTTATTACGACGCCGACGGCCACGCCCTGTGTCCCATGGCCACCGGCATTTCGCATCACGTCGGCCCGGCGGGCGACCTCGAGCCGTGTCCGATCCTCCAGTTCGCCGTGGAAACCATCCGCGACCCGCGCGGCGTCTATGCCACCGTGCGCGACTCGGCCTTTCTGCGCGACTTCCGCCGCCTTGCCGCCCGGCACACCCGCGGCTGCGTGGTGCTCGAGCGCCCCGACCTGGTGCGGGCGCTGGTGCGCGAGCACGGCGCACGGGACACCACCCTGCGCGGCACCGCCCTGGCGGAACTCGAGGCCATGCAGCCGCGGTGCAGCCAGTGGCTGCCCGGTGAGGAAGTCCCGGAGCGACACTGGCTCTACCGCTGGGCCAAACGGTTTGCCTATTCCGACTTTGGCGCCTACCGCGACCTGGCGCCCGAGGCCGAGGCGCGCATCCGCCGGCTTCGCCAAACCACATCAACCCCCGCATCCTCCGTGAGCTGCCCATGACTCCGAACCCTTCCGGCCTGATTTCCGGCACGCCCGCTTCCCTGCCCAAGCTGGTGCCGCTGCAGAAATGGCGCCCGCCCCAGCGCAACATTCCCCAGACGCCGGCCGAGCGGCAGCGGTGTCTGCGCGCGGCGCGGCATTACGTGGCCGAGTTCAACCCCGTGCCGCCGCTGCCCTTGGACCAGCTCAAGGTCCACGCCGATCGCCTGGTCGGCCAGCTCGGCTGCGACCCCGCCTACCGCGACTATCTGGGCGTGCTGCTCAACAACGAAATGTGGCGCGAGCAACTGGCCGCCGTGCCCTTCGAGCGCCGCCTCTTGCTCCTGCCCAAGTGCCTGCGCGTGGAAAGCAAGTGCCCCGCGCCCTTCGATGAATTCGGCCTGCTCTGCAAACAATGCGGCCTGTGCTCGATCCAGGACCTGACCGCCGAGGCCGAGAAACTCGGCTACGCCGTGCTCGTGGCCGAGGGCTCGGCCATCGTCATGAGCCTCATTCAGACCGGCCAGATCGAGGCCATCCTCGGCGTCAGTTGCCTGAGCGTGCTCGAACGCGCCTTCCCGTACATGGAAGCGGCCGCCATCCCGGGCGTCGCCATCCCCCTGCTCCAGGATGATTGCGCCGACACCAACGTGGACCTGGACTGGGTCTGGGAGTACCTCCACCTGACCGCCGCCGACCACACCCGGCGGCTGGACCTGAGCCGGCTGCACGACGAGGTGGACTTCTGGTTCACCCCGGCTTCGCTGGACCTGATCCTCGGGCCCGCGGCCGATGAGACCGAGCGCCTGGCCCGCGCCTGGCTCATGCGCACCGGCAAACGCTGGCGGCCGTTCCTCACCGTCGCCGCCTACCAGGCCCTGAGCGGCCGGCCCGACGCCGAGTTCCCCGAGGACCTGCGCAAGGTCGCCGTGGCCGTCGAGTGCTTCCACAAGGCGTCGCTCATCCACGACGACATCGAGGACGACGACCCCGAGCGTTACGGCGAAAAGACCCTCCATGCCGAGCACGGCGTGCCGGTGGCCCTGAATGCGGGCGACCTGCTCATCGGCGAGGGCTACCGGTTGCTGGCCTCCTGCCGCGCCGCGCCCGAAGTCCGCGCCCAAATGCTCCGCGTGGCCGCCGAGGGCCAGCGCGAGTTGTGCCGCGGCCAGGGCGCCGAATTGCTCTGGACCCGCCGGCCCGGCCCGTTGACCCCGCTCCAGGTCGTGAACATCTTCCGCCAAAAAACCGCCCCCGCCTTCGAGGTCGCTCTGCGCCTGGGCGCCCTTTACGCCGGCCGGCACGAGGAATGCGCCGCCGCCCTGGGCGCTTACAGCCGCGCCCTGGGCATCGCCTACCAAATCCGCGACGACCTCGAGGACCTCGAGGGCGGCCCTGCCCGCAACGACCTGGCCGGCAAGCGGCCCAGCCTGGTCCTGGCCGTGGCCCGCGAGCGCGCCCACGGCGAAAAACGCGACCGGCTCGACCGCCTCTGGCGGCGCGAACCGGCGGCCGACCCGTCCGGCGTCGCGGCGCTTTGCCGCGAACTCGGCGCCGAGGCCCGCTGCCGGCATCTGCTCGAAAGCTTCAAGGAGGAAGCCATCCGCGCCCTGGCCGCTCTCGAACACCCGGGCCTCAAGGGCCTGCTCCGGCGGGTGGTCGGCAAGATATTCAACGACGTGCAAATCCAGGGTTGGTGCAAGGAACAGGAGCAGAAAAACGCCGCCGCCCGCGCGGCAGCGCCCGCCGCGCCCGCCCCGGCCGCTTGAGCCTGCGCCTCCAACTGCTCCAGGTCGCCCGCCTCGCGCCCCGTCTGCTCGGGGACTCGACCGACCTGGTGCGCGCGTTCTGCGCGCGCCAGTTCGACGCCGCCGGCGCGGCGGGCGACCGCGCGGGCCGGCCCGACCTCTACTACACCATCTTCGCCCTCGCCTGCGCCCAGGCCTTGGACGTGCCCGTGCCGGTGGCGCGCACGCGCGCCTGGCTGGAAAGTTTCGGCGACGGCGCCGGGCTGGACCTGGTGCACCTAGGCGCGCTGGCCCGTTGCTGGGCCGTCGTGGGCGACCTCCCGCCGCCCACCCGCGCCGCCCTGCTCGCGCGCCTCGAACAATTCCGCCAGCCCGACGGCGGTTACCACGCCCAACCCGCCGCTGGTCACGGCACCGCGTACGACGCCTTTGTGGCCCTGGGCGCGTACGAGGACCTGGGCGCCACGCCGCCGCGGGTGCTGGACCTGGTGCGGAGCCTCCGGCGACTGCAAACTCCCGACCACGCCTGGAGCAACGCCCCCAGCCAGCCGCAGGGCGCGCTCAACGCCACCGCCGGCGCGGTGACACTGCTCACGCATCTGGGGGTGCCGGTGAGTCCGGCTGTGGGCGACTGGTTGCTCGCCCGCGCCCATCCAGCCGGGGGCTTTTGCGCCGCGCCGGGCACGCCCTGGCCCGACCTGCTCTCGACCGCCACGGCCCTGCACGCACTGGCGTGTCTGGACCGGCGCCTGCCCGCCGCGCTGCACGAACGCTGCTTGGATTTCCTCGACACGCTCTGGAACGCCACGGGCGGGTTTCACGGGCACTGGGCCGACGATCATCTGGATGTCGAGTACACCTTCTACGGCCTGCTGGCGCTGGGGCATCTGAGCGTATGAGCGGACCGGAAATGCCGCCGCCCGACCGCGCGCGCGAACGCGCCGCGCTCGAAACCCTGACCGGCGTGCTGTGGGCGGCGCGAAATGCCGCAGGCCATTGGACCGGCGAGTTGAGCAGCAGCGCGCTGGCTACGGCGGTGGCCACCATTGCCCTGGGCGAGCTGGACCGGTGCTGCGCCAACGCGCGGCACGCCGCTCCGGTCGAAGCCGGTCTGCGCTGGCTGGCCGAGCACGCCAACCCGGACGGCGGCTGGGGCGACACGGTGCGCAGCGCCAGCAACCTGTCCACCACCGCCCTGGTCTGGGCGGCGTTTGGTGCCGCCCGGGCCGATGCGCGGTTCGCCGCCACGGTGCAACGCGCCCGCGTCTGGCTGGACCGCGCCGTGGGGTCAGAGGAACGGTTGGTGCCGGCCATCGAAGCGGCCTACGGCCGGGACCGGACTTTCTCGGTGCCCATCGTGATGACGCTGGCCTTGAGCGGCCGGCTCGGGCCGGCGGGCTGGCGGCGGGTGCGGTCGTTGCCCTTCGAGTTGGCGCTGCTGCCGCGCGGGTGGTACGGCGCGCTGCGCTTGCCGGTGGTCAGTTACGCCCTGCCCGCGCTGATCGCCATCGGACAAGTGGTCCACCACCACGCGCCCTCGCCCTGGCCGTGGACGTGGGGGCTGCGGCAGGCGGCGCGGGGGCGGACGCTGCGCGCGCTGGCCGGGTTGCAACCGGTTCATGGCGGCTTCCTTGAGGCCACGCCGCTCACGGCGTTTGTCACCATGAGCCTGGCCGCCCGGGGCCTGGGCGAGCATGAAGTGGCGCGGCGCGGGGCGGCCTTTCTGCGCGCGGCGGCGCGGGCCGACGGCAGTTGGCCCATTGACACCAACTTGGCCACGTGGGTGACCACGTTGGCGATCAAGGCGCTGGCAGCGCCGCCGCACCGGCTCGCCCCGGCGGACCGGCAGTGCCTGCGCGCCTGGTTGTTGGGCCAGCAGTTTCAGGACGTGCACCCATACACCGGCGCCGCGCCGGGGGGCTGGGCCTGGACCGACCTGCCGGGCGGTGTGCCGGACGCGGACGACACCTCCGGCGCACTGCTGGCCCTGCGGGCGCTGGGCGAGCCGGACGCCGACACGCGTCGCGCCGCGGCCGCGGGCGTGCGCTGGTTGTTGGACCTGCAAAACCGCGACGGCGGTGTGCCCACATTTTGCCGGGGCTGGGGCACGTTGCCCTTTGACCGAAGCACGCCGGAAATCACCGCCCACGCCGCGCGCGCCTGGGTGGCTTGGCGGGCGGATTTGCCGGACCACCTGGCCCGGCGCGTGGCACGGGCCCTGCCGCGGGCGCTGCGGTTTTTGGCGCGTAGTCAACGCGCTGACGGGGCATGGCTGCCGCTGTGGTTCGGCAACGAGCACGCCGCGGAGCAGGCCAATCCGGTGTACGGCACGGCGCAGGTGCTGATCGCCCTGAACGCACTGGCCCGGGCCAGCGCGACCAGCGTGCAGGCGGGCGATCCGGATAACATCCAACGGGTGCTGGATATCATCAGCAGTTTCTTCTGAGGCCGGGGGACAGATCCCAGGTCACCATTCAGCGCGGGAACTCGATCGGCGGGTTCCCGCGCTGCCATGTCCCAGATCGCACAAGCCGGTCGATGGCTTTTTGTTCAATCTCAACGATTGGCACAATTGAACAGAGTTCGTTACACTACAAATATTCCTTAACGGTTCGCCGCGTAAGCACAGGGATACCGCGCGCGAATCCGGCAAAAGTTGTCCAACCCGAATAGACATTCTGTCCAAACAGGGATTACCGGATGAGCAGTTCTCCATTGACCACCGCTGACCTGCAGGCGGTCAGCGCGCGAGCCGAAAAACCGCCGCGTGAATTCAGCGGCCTGCGCACCCTGCTGTTCT
>Ga0101944_10006357_pt1 | contig 12641 bp, 8 predicted proteins | sample DewCreD2012metaG_FD_75245 | JGI IMG/M metagenome (GOLD analysis project Ga0101944, IMG submission 75245) | Hot spring sediment bacterial and archeal communities from British Columbia, Canada, to study Microbial Dark Matter (Phase II) - Dewar... ... | reverse complement strand
ACCACCGACTACGTCTGGTCGTTCACCACGGAAGCCTCGCCGTCCGATCTGAGCACGTCGATCAAATCGGCCAGCGCCAGCGGCAGCGTGAAGCCCGGCGATCTGATCACCTACACGATCAGCCTGACGAACACCGGCGGCGCAGACGTCAACGTGATGGTCGTGGATGTGCTCGGCTCGTACTACACGGTCTTCAACGCCCTTGACTTCACGGAGGCCCCCACCGGGACCTTGTCGTGGCTGGGCGTCGTGCCCGGCCACCAGACGGTGACGCTGCGCTTTGTGGCGCGCGTCAAAGGATTGGGTGAACTGCCGTTTGGCGTCACGGTGCTGGCGAACACCGCCACCGTGGACGACGGCATCAATCCCACCCTCAACCTCGTGGCGGCCAATCCGCCCACGGTAGCCGTGTACGGCAACTATCTGCCCGTAATCAGGCGCTAACCGCGCTCGCCGAGACCTCCGAGGTGTAACAGCCTCGGAGGTCTTTGTGTCCCCCATTATCAGGAAAGGATAATCTTGATGAAACGCTTTGCGATTGCAGTGGCAGTAAGTGTGTTTATGCTGGTCGGCTTGGCGACGCTGGTGGCCGGGCGGCTGAAGGCTTCGGCTGCGCCGCTGGATGTAACGCCCATCGGCACGGTGCGGGCGGCGGGTGCAGGCTGGACGGGCACGATTCAAGGCAATGTCGTCGTGCCGCCCGGCGTGTATGGCCCGTATTACTTCGTCATTCAAGATGCGACCGGCGGCATCTACATGTACGTGCAGTTCGGCGGTCCCAGCATCCCGCCGATGGCGTTGGGTGATCTGGTGCAGGTGGACGGCACCACCTCGCTGTTTAACAACATGCTGGAGCTCAGCCCGGTGACGGCCATCTCGAACCTGGGGCCGGGCAGCGTCCCCGCGCCGAAGCCCATCACCACCAGCGCGGCGATCGTGGGCGCTAACGAGGGCTGGTTCGTGGAGGTATCGGGCATCGCCACGTGGACGACGCCGCCGCCCGCGCCAAACGGTTCGACCAACTGGACATTCCGCATCGACGACGGCTCAGGGCCGGTGGACGTGTTTGTGGACAAAGACACGCGCATCGACATGACGGGCTACGTCAGCCCAACGCAGATGACGGTTAAGGGCTACAGCGGACGCTATCTAACCAGTCCGCAGATCATTCCCCGTTATCAAAGCGACATCTTTGTGCCGGACACGACGCCGCCCACGGTACTGAGCACAACACCCACGGCCGGCGCGCTGGGCGTGAACCTGTACAAGCCGCTGGCGGCGACGTTCAGCGAAGCGCTTGATCCGTCCACGGTGAACTCGACGACGTTCACGCTGATTAACGCGGACGGGGCGGTGTCGGCGACCGTCGGCTATGACAACAGCGCGCGCACGGCGACGCTGACGCCCGACGTCAGTCTGTCGCCCGTCAAGCGCTACACGGCCACGTTGAGCACGGGCGTTCAAGACCTGGCGGGCAATCCGCTGGCCGCGCCGGTGACGTGGTCGTTTGTCACGGGGCTGCCGGACGCAGTTGCGCCGACGATCGTCTCGCACCTGCCCGCGACCAATGCCATCAGCGTGCCGCTGAATGGCAGCATGGTCATCACCTTCAGCGAAGACTTGAAACCGAGCACAATCGTACCGGGCAACTTCGCGCTCGTCGGGCCGCAGGGATCGATCGGGTGGAGCTACTTCACGTATGACGCCGCGTCGTTCAAAGTGACGGCTACACCCATCATGCTGCTGCCGACGGCGCGTTACACGATCACGATCGACCAGGTGACCGATTGGGCCGGCAACCCGCTATCGGGTGAAAAGATGTGGTCGTTCACCACCGACCTCGAACCGATGCTGCAGGCTTATCACGGCGACCTGCACAATCACACGTCGTACTCCGACGGTTCGTTGACGGCGGCCACGGCGTATGCCACGGGCAAGGCCAACGGCTTTGACTTCATGGCCGTGACCGATCACTCGTATGCGGTGGATGACGGCGAGTGGGCCGATATGCTGGCGGCGGCCGAGGCCGCGACGATCCCCGGCGAGTTTGTGGCGCTGCGCGGCGTGGAGTACACGCAGGGCGCGGAAGGTCACATCAACGTCATCAACACGGTGCGGCATCCGGTGCGCACCAACACCGGCTGCGCCTTCTGTGATTACACGCCCAATCTTGAAAAAGGCGAGACCGTCGAGGGCTTCTATCGCTGGCTGTCGATTACGGGCACGCTGGGCTTGAACGGCGAGACAACCATCGCGCAGTTCAACCATCCCGGCTGGATCAACTTCAACGATTGGACATACCATCCCGAAGTGTCTAATACGCTGCGGCTGGAGGAAGTGGGCAACGGCAGCGGCACGTCGTATGCGTTTAGCGAAGACGAATACATCCGCTCACTGGATTACGGTTGGAAAGTGGGCGCTACCAACAACGCCGACACGCACTCGCCGTACTGGGGCAGCAACACCGAGCATCGCACGGGCGCGTGGCTGGCGGCGCTGACCAAGGCCGATCTGCTGGACGCGCTGGAAGCGCGCCGCACCTTTGCCACCGAGGACAAGAATTATGAATTGAAGTTCAAAGGTAACGGCGCGTGGCTGGGCAGCGAGATTCCCAACACCGGCTCGATTGCGTTTGAGATCGGCGGTTTCGACCCCGATAACGAAGGCAACGTGCAGGTGCAGTTGATTTCGTTTGGCGGTAAAGTGATTACCGAAACGACCGCCGCTTCGACGTTCACCTGGCAGCCGATCGTCCCGGTGGCGCCCGGCGCGCACTATTTCTACGTCAAGGTCACGCAGGCCGACGGCGACCGCATCGTGTCGTCACCGATCTGGGTGCAGGGCGGCGTGAACCTCGCGTTGACCGATCTGGCGATCGAGCCGACCATCGCTACGATCTACAATCCCAGCCTGATCACGGCGCGCGTCAGCAATCGCACCGCACAGACGCAGACGGTGGGCGTGGCGTTCACCATCAACGGCGCGGCGCAGGGCGTCATCTCGACGACGGTCCCGCCGTGCGTGATCGGCCCGTGCGTGGACGGCTACGCCAGCATCACGTGGCAGCCCACGGTCACCGGCGCGGCGACGATCACGGCGCAGATCAACGGCGCGCCCGCAGGCGACAACCCCGACGACAATGCACGCACGGCTTACCTGACGGCGACCGACGAGAAGGTCCCGCTGGTGCTGATCGACGCCGGGCATGGCAACATCGCGTCCACCCCGCGCGATGTGCGCACCTTCGTCAACGATCTGACCGCGCACGGCTACAACGTGCTGCTCAACCTCGACCAGATCGAAGCGAGCGACCTGAACACGGAAACGGTAAAGCTGCTCATCATCAACGCCTTCGGCCCGTATCCGCTGACGGTGACGGAAACGCAGGCGGTGGCCGACTTTGTGGACGCCGGCGGCAGTCTGTGGTTGAACGGTCTGGCCGATTACACCGGCAAAGTGTCGTGGGCGGGCACCGCGGCCACGCGGCAGAACCAATTGATTGACGCCATTGAAGCCACCACCGGCTACACCGTGCCGATTCGCATGAACAGCGACGAGGTGCTGGACGGCAACGACAACAACGGCTATCCGTGGGGTGTGTTGTGGCACAACTTCCCCGGCGTGACCGCCGGCGGCATCGGCCTGAACGTGGAGAAGATCCAATCGTGGTCGCTGTGCTCGCTGGTTGATCGCAACTACACCGCGCTGACGCCGGGCGATCTGATCGGCAACGGTTTCATCGCCGTGCTGGGCGACGAGGATGCGGGCACGGGTACGTATGGCTATCCCAATCGCACGAGCAATGAAGACTCCGATACCACCGTGCCGGCCTTCCTCTACACGGCAGGCAACACGGTGCCGGCAGCGGCGGGCTACGACCTCCCCGGCGCGGCAGGCCGCCTCTTCTTCTACGGCGACGCCAACGATCCGTTCAACATCTTTGCCTACACGGCCGGCGACGGCAAGCAGAACGAGCTGTTCAACTTGCAGACGGTGATGTGGCTGCTGGGTGAGCCGCTGACCAAATCGACCGTGGCCGAAGCCCGCGCGTACACCGCCGTGAATCAGCCCGACAAACTCGATCGGCTGGTGTGGGTAGAGGGTAAGATCACGGCGGCCTTTGGCGAGTTCTTCAACGTGCTGTACGTACAGGACGAGACCGGCGGCATCACCGTGCATGCGCCGGCCGGCGACATCGATGCGGCGGATTATGCACGCGGCGCCTATGTGCGCGCGGTGGGCACGGTGGGCATCTATCAGGGCGATACCGAGATTGAGTTCTTTGAGGCGGAACAGGTGCAGGTCATCACACCTACCGATCACATCGATCCCGCCCCGCTGCCCTTCACGACTTATCAGGCGGCGCTTGAGCAGAATCAAGGTTGGCTGGCGCAGATCACGGGCACGGTCACGGCCCGAGGCCCCGAATATGTCATCGTGAACGACGGCTCCGGCCCGGTGCGCGCCTTCCTCGACGGTTACAACGGCGTGTGGGACGCCGTGCGCCCGATGGATCAGATCACCGTGAAAGGCCTGGTCTCAGAAGACGGCGACGGGCCGCGCCTCCGCGTGCGCAACTTCGGCATGCATCCCGCCCGCCCTGAGGATGTGGAGATTCTGGTGGTGGGACAGCACCTGTTCCTGCCGCTGGTCAGGAAGTAGGCACTAGACCGGGCAACAACTGGCTAAGGCCGCGGCCTCAGATCGCGCCGATCTGAGGCCGCGGTTTTTACTTTGTCACGTTCCATATTCCGATCGGAATACTTTGTCCTTGCTTGATCAACTCCGCGTCGAGCAACGCCGGCGGCTCTTGTGTGAAGTTGTCGTAGAGAATGACGCTGATCGTCGCCGGGCCGGGCGCGGCATCCGGCGGAATGCTCAACACATGCCGATCGGTGATCGTCGATCCGGCGATCCACTTCAAGGTAGGAATCGCGCCCAAGGCGGGCACGCTGTCGTGGGTGACGCGCCAGCCTTGCCCCGTCATCTGCACTGAGACGACGTAATCGCGCAGGATCGGGCGCGCGGCCACAAAATTCAGATCGAGTGTCAGGCGATCGCCGGGATGCACATCGCCGACGATGGCCGCGCTTGATCCCCGGAGTGTGATCCCGCCCGCCAGATCAATCCCCTTCGCTGTGATCAATTGACTATTCGCTTGCACCTTTAACGCGCCAATCGTCACTCGTTCCACATCACCTGATTTTAAAGGCAAAACGCGGCCTGCCTCAATGGCATACACGCCCGCCATCAAGGTGTATTCGCCGGCGGCGATCGTCGTCAGCGGCGTCAGGTCAAAGCGCGCGGCGAACGAATCACCAACCGCATACCGCGTCGTCGCCAGCGTCCGATCGGCTTGCCCGATGACGCGGCCTTCGCCGTCAACCAGATGCACAAAGAAACTGTAATCGCGTTCGGGCGGTTGCTCAACGCGATAGCTCAGCTGCACCTTCACCGGCTCGCCGGCAATGGCGGAGGTGCTGCTCAAAGTGTACCCTGTCAGGTCAAAGCGCCCATCGAAATCAGCGTTGAGGGCGTTCAACCCTGCGCCGCTCAGCGGGCATGGCGTGGTGCAGACTTGATACGCCTCGGCGCTGATCGGCGCAAAATAGTACGGACTGGCGTTGAACTCGTTACGGAAAAACATGTTCGTGACGACGGGCCGATTGGCCTTCAACCCGGCCTCGATGGCGTTTAAATAGGACTGCGCCAGTGGTTCGCCGCGCGGATAGACGTACTGCACCTCAACATCGGGGCGCACGCCTTCGACCTGCTGCAAATACCACAGCGGATTGGCCCAGTGCCAGTTGGACAGCACAATCGCGTTAGCGGGCGTGTCATTCAACAGAGATTCGGCGTAGAGGCGGGTGTCGTCGTGCTGGCGCAGCCAAGTGAATGAGGGAAAGCCATTTGCAAATTGAAGAACGATTAACACGCAACCCGCCATACGCAACACGTGCTGCATAATCCGTGTTGCGTATGGCGTGGTGCGCGGCGCGTGAAGACTATAACCGACGACGATCGCCAGCAAGACATACGCCGGAATCAGATACTCCACAGTCTGCGGGGCGCGATAGGTGAGGGCGATGACGGTGTGCAGGGCCAGACCGCCGATCAGCATCACGGCCAGTTTCCAATCGCGGTGGATCAAACGGGCCGCGCCGATCAAGACGAGCACGATCGCGAACGGGTTGAACTGAAACGCCAAGAGCGTCGGCAGCAGCGCGGCCCGATCGAGCAGCAGATCCGATCGGGTGTTGATGAAGTAGAAGAAGTCGCCCTCAAAGCCGCGTCCCAAAACGTGATCGAGAAACTTGTCGGGTTGAGCGAGATAAGTCGTCGCTTCACCATCGGCCAACGCGCCGCCCGTCGCGCCGCGCAGCGGCAAGTACAGCAGCACCAGCAGCCCCAACGCAAACGCCAGCAGCGGCGCAAGCCAGCGGCGCGGTTGTTTGATCAAGGCGCGGTCGTTGAGCACAATGTAGATGACGAAGAATACGCCCGGAAATGCCAGCGAGAGGTGATGACCCAGGCCGAGCGAGAAGACGAAAGCAAAGACGACAAGATAAAGGGTGGAAGGGCTGACAGAACGTCGGAGCGAGGGCGGGCCGGCGCGAACGCAATCCCCTCGACTGCGCGACCAGCCGACTAACAAATTAACGCCTAACGCCGTGAACAGCGCGGTGGGCATGCGGATGTTGGCGGTGGTGGCCTGCGCCCAGAATGTCGTCGATGTGCCCAGCAGCGCCGCGGCCAGCACGCCCGCCAGCGTGGACTGCGTCAGCAATCGCACCGTGCGGCTGACGACGACGAGCGTGATCGAGGCCAGTAGCGTGCTCAGTAGGTTTAGGGCAAAGGCCGGTGACGTGAAGAAGCGTGAGACCAGCCAGCCGACGATCGTGTACAGCGCGTAGCCCGGCGGATGCGCTATGCCCAACTTCCATGCGACCAGTTGAAACTCGCCGTTGTCCGCCGGCAGGACGGACGGGAGACAGGTGGACAAGTAGACCAGGAAGAAGACAAGGCCGAGCAAACTGTCGGCGATGGTTGCTGGTTGATTCTTGATTGCTGATTTGAGGCTTGACACACCCACCACGCATGACGCAGTACGGATTACGCACCGCGTTTCACTCGTCACTCGTTACTTATCACGCTTGCGTACGCCTCAACCGTCTCCCGCACGCACTTCTCCCACGAGAATTTGGCCGCCTGCTTCAGCGCCCGTTCACTCAGTTCGTCGTGCAGGCTATCTTCCGTGCACACGGCGATCAGCGCGCCCGCCATCGCCCGCGCATCGCGCGGATCGACCAGCATGCCGGCATCGCCGACGATCTCCGGGATGGACGAGGCGTTGGAGCCGACGACGGGTACGCCGCAGGCCAACGCTTCCAGTGCGGGCAAGCCAAAGCCCTCGTAGATCGACGGATATAGAAAGGCGCGGGCTTGCTGATACAGCGCCACTTTGTCCTCTTCGGCCACGGCGCCGATGAAACGCACCGCACTTTCCACATCGAGCTGCTTTGCGATCACGCGCGGATCGTGAAAGACCGCATCATGCCGATCGGGTAATCGCCCTGCGATCACCAGCGGAAAGCTTTCGCCCAGCGCGTCTTGCGCCCAGGTATAGACTTGCAGCGCGGTCTCGATGTTCTTGCGGGCGTCAAAGCCGCCCAGATATAGCACGTAGTCTTCCGGCAGATCGTGGTTCTTTCGTAAGGCCGCATAATCGATCGGGTTGACGTGATCCGAAAATTTCGGATCAGCCGCCAGATAGATCGTCCGCACCCGATCGGCCTTCACGCCTAAGCGGGCGATGATGTCTGCCCGGCTGGCGTCGGAATCGGTCAGGATCAGCGTCGCGCCGCGCGCCGCCGCGCTGACCAGGCCGGTGTAGGCATTGACCAGCGGCCCGCCGCGATAGGCCTTCAGCACCAGCGGGATGATGTCATGGATGGTGACGACAATGGGGGCGGGTGAGCGCAGCGGCGGCGCCCAGTAGGGCACGTGCAGCACATCGGCTGCGTAGGCGCGGGCCGCGCGCGGCAGGATCGATTGCTCGAACAAAAGCTTGCGGAAGTTGCCCGGGGGGCGAAGGATGGTCGCTGCGAGCGACTGAAGATCGGTCTCAGCCGTGATGTCGACGATTTCAAAGGAATTTCTGTGGGGCACGACTAATGCATATTCATACTGTGGGGCAACACGCGGCAGATGCTTCAGCAATTGCACCGTGTACTGCCCGCTGCCGGTATCAAGTTGAGCGATGAACCAGCCGTTGATGATGACACGCATAACGCATCAAACGCGGGGGCGCTCACGCCGGGCCGCCGGCGAGCAAAGAAAAACCATCGCCTTTGCCACCGGGCGGCTGGCGTGAGGGGTTAGTATTTTCTGGGTCGCACCAGCACATTGTCAAACGGCCGAAAATCCAGCCCGATGTGCAGGTAGAAGGGATAAGCGGTGTCGTTGGCGTGCAGCACAAACTGAATGCCGTCGCGCCCGTCCATCAGGCGACGCACCAGTTCACGCCCGATACCGCGCCGCTGGTAGTCGGGCAGGACGGCTACGGTGCTGATATAGGCATTGGCCGCGCCGTCCGAGATGGCCCGCCCAAAACCGACGAGTCGATCGTCTTCCCATGCGGACACGACCCACAACGAGCCGCCCACCAGCTGCGTTAATCGGGCGCGATCAGCCGTACGGCGCTGCCAGCCGACGGCGTTGAATAAGACGGTCAGTTGATCCAGATCGATGTCATGGGTATCGCGATAGACAATCGTCAAGACTGATACCCCCGGGGGTGCGTGCGATGCCATTCCCACGCCGTGCCGATGATGCTCTCCAGTGAGGCGAAGCGCGGTTGCCAGCCCAACTCGCGCTTGATGGTCTCGCTGCTCGCAATCAGCGTCGCAGGATCGCCGGGGCGGCGTGGCCCGATCCTGGCCTTGATGGGGCAGCCCGTGATCTTCCGCGCCGCGTCAATAACTTCTTTTACCGAATAGCCCTCGCCGTTGCCCAAGTTGTACGTGCGGCTGCCCTTGTCCAGCGCCTTCAACGCCAGGATGTGCGCCTGCGCCAGATCGTTGACGTGGATGTAGTCGCGGATGCACGTGCCGTCGCGGGTGGGATAATCGTTGCCAAAAATGGTGACCGCCTCGCGCAACCCCAGGGCGGTTTGCAACACCAGCGGGATGAGATGCGTCTCAACCGCATGATCCTCGCCCCGGTTGGCGGTGGGCGACGCGCCGGCCGCGTTGAAATAGCGCAGCGCCGCGAAGCGCAGGCCGTGGATGCGATCCAGCCAGTGCAATAGCCGCTCGATGATGAACTTTGATTCACCATACGGGCTGCCCGGCACGATGCGCGCCTGTTCATCAATCGGCAGGCGTTCAGGATCGTCAAACAGGTTGGCCGTGGATGACAGAATAAAGCGCTTCACGTCGTGATCGATCATGGCGCGCAGCAGGTTCAGCGCATTGGTCACGTTATCGCCGATATACAGAAACGGCTGTTGCATGCTCTCGCCCACCAGCGTGTACGAAGCGAAGTGCATCACGCCGTCAAAGCGATACGCGTCGAACAACCGATTGACTGTCTCGGCGTCCTTCAGATCGCCGTAGACAAATTCGGCGCGCGGATCGACCGCCGCGCGATGGCCGGTATACAGGTTATCGAAGACGACGACCCTTTCGCCCGCGTTGCACAGCTCTTCGACCACGTGACTGCCGATGTACCCCGCTCCGCCGGTGACCAGAATGTTCATGATGGCTCCTAGATATCTGTCTAAAACGCACCGTGCAAAACGTCAACCGCCATTACGCCTTACGGTTCACGCTTCATCTACCCCGTACAGCGAATCCCAGCCCAGCCGCTTGATGCGGTCAAAAGTATCCCGTGTTGCCTGCCGACCCTGCTCGCGCAGCAGCCGGATCCGATCGGGCCGGTAACGGATAATGTCCAGCGGCGTGATCCAGTCGGCGGGCGCGATGACGGCGCAGCGCACCTCGCGGTGATCGGCTTCGGCCTGCCGGCCCTGATGCACGCGCCGATTGACTTTGCGCAGTTCCTCGAAGTCGTTCTCAAACGTGCCAATTAGCGCCAGGTCCAACACATACCCGATCGAGCCGATCAACCCCGGCGGTTGCGGCGGCAGCGCGCTGCGCTGCACCACCGGGCGCGGCTCATTCTCTTCCAGCTTGTGATAGGGCGACAGCAGCACCATCAAGATTTCGTCAGCCTCGGCGTCAATGGCGGGACGCAGCGGCGAATTATACATCACCGCTCCATCCCAGTGCCGGTTGCCCTCGACTTTGATGGGTTCGTACAGGTAAGGAATGCTGGAGCTGGCCAGCAAGTGGGCATGATTGAGCGCCGGCACTTTCTGATACAGCCCTTTGTTGCGTTCCGGTTTCTCGCCGTTGGTGTAGACGACAGGATGCCCCGTGGTGATGTCGGTGGCGACTACGTACAGCGGCAGCGTAATGTGTGCCAGCTCGTCCTCGGCGGCGAACTTCTCCAGCGTGCGCTTCCACGGCGTCCGATCGAAGACGCTGTGCCACGGGCGCAGGCGCAAGAAACGCTGCATGTCGCGGGTGCGGATCGAATCCCACATGGCTTGCAGGCGCGGCAAGCCGCCGATGGCGTAGACGGCGGCGTTCATCGAACCGATTGATGTGCCGATGATGATGTCGGGCCGCCAACCCAATGCCTCCAGCTGTTCCAGCACGCCGACCTGAAATGCGCCGCGTCCGCCGCCGCCGGAGAGAACGAGGGCGCGTTTGGGGGACGAAGAAGCGGTCATGAGAGCCTCCGTGGGCCGAAGTAATCCACGATCAAGTGAGCCATATCGTCGAGACCGGTGCGATAGAAGGCGTCGATCTTCTCGCGCGACACGTGGCTGAAGATATGCGCGTTCATTTCCGCCGGCGTCGACAGCACATGCTGGAAGTAATCGGGCGGGACCCGGTTGCGTTCGGCAAAGACCTCCACCGTGCGGATCGTCGCGCCGGGCCGGAATTGATCGGTTAGCAAGTCGCGCCACTGGCGCAGGTAATAATCGGCGGTGAAGGGCAGCCATTTGCGCGGCTGGGCCGCAGCCAGGGCCGCCCCGGTGTCGCCGTTCAGCTGCGCCTGATCGTTTTGATCGCACCAGGCGCGCAGGACGTTGTGGAACAGCAGCCGATCGCGCATCGTGTCCCACTCGGCATCGGGACCGAAGGCGGGCAGATAAATATCCCGCACCCACACGATGTCCAGCCACAGGTGGCAGATGTAGCCGGCGATAAACGCCGCATGGGCAGGCGACAGCGATCGGGGGTGGGAAAACGCCGGGTATCGCTCGAAGAACGTCACGTGCGGGCGCGGCGTCGATCGAAACGGAATGTCGAAGAAATGCGTGGCGGCGCGCGGCTGGCCGGAGACGGTCTGCACATCCGGCGCGGTGTTGCCGAACAGGAACGCGCCGCGCTGGCTCTGCAGCCGTTCGCGGAGGGGGGAGGGCAGCGTCGGGTCGCGCAGCAGCTGCTCGGCAATGACGATGTGCTGAACGGGCGTCGGCATGGGATCAATGCTCCATGCAGGATGCACACTGAACCATACCGGATTGTACACTGAATGCGGGGAGTCTCCAATTTGTCAGCCGGCAGATTCAATGTATACTCCCACCGGGGAGGGTTGATCTCCCTGCCGTGAGGACTGCCTAAAAACTCGGTGAATTGAGGTTCCTATGGCAAACTTGGCTGCCGGCCCCAGGCGCCGTCGCCCCCATGTGTTGGTCATCGCCGCCGAACGGACCGCTGCGCGCTGGGCGCAGGCGTTGGCTGCCGAGCGGGTGTTGTGCCTCATCGCCACCGATCTCACCGAGGCCGCCCGGTTGTTGAGCGAAGAGCAGCAGCTGGAATTACTGATCATCGATCGGGTGCTGCTGAACCAGCAGCCGCGCGCGCTGTTGAACGTGCTAAGCAGCACCGGCCACTGGCCCGTCATCGTGCCCGTCAAGGTGTCGGCGGCGCGGCCCACCGTGGCCGATCGCAAACGGGTGGCGGCCGCGCTGGCGTTGATCCGCCCCAAACGCCCGACTGAGCATCTGATCCGCATCGGCGAGCTGGTCATCGATCCGGCGCGGCGGCGGGCGCGCTTCAAAAAGAGGCGCTGGGTCGGCCTGCCGCCGGTCCAGTACAAGCTGCTGCTGGTGCTGGCGCAGCATGAAGGCAAAGTGGTGGGCTATCAGCAGCTGCTGCGCGAGGTCTGGGGGTACGACGGTAGTCAGGTGGAGGCGCAGGACTTGTTGAAAGCTCACGTGCGCCTGCTGCGCCGGAAACTGGGCCTCAACTCTCAGACGGGCGAGTATATCCAGTCGGTGCGCGGTCACGGTTACCTGCTAGACCTGCCCGGCGTATGACCCGTCCGCCTTCCACGATGTGAACCCCACGCCGCTATTTCACCATTTTTTCACCGAAGCACTCCCCGCTAAAGTTTCACCGTCTTTTCACCGTTATCGGGTGTAAGATGCGGTAGAATACCGCACGGTAATCGATGTAGCCTGTCTCAAACAGGTGATCGACCGTTCAACGAACGAGGTTAAGTCATGGCAACCGACGCTCACACCCCCCCCTCCGCCCGCACGTGCGCCCCCCGCTGGTACG
>Ga0101944_10006355_pt1 | contig 12644 bp, 8 predicted proteins | sample DewCreD2012metaG_FD_75245 | JGI IMG/M metagenome (GOLD analysis project Ga0101944, IMG submission 75245) | Hot spring sediment bacterial and archeal communities from British Columbia, Canada, to study Microbial Dark Matter (Phase II) - Dewar... ... | reverse complement strand
ATGGTATACACCTTCGCCTTCACCGCGACGCGTTCGTGATCGATGGTGACGTACCTGGCGCCGTCGACGATGCGCCGGCCCAGTGAGCCGCGCGCCTGGCAGCCGACAAAGACGACAACCGAATCCTCGCGCCAGAGGTTATGACGCAGATGATGGATAATGCGCCCGCCGTGGCACATGCCGCTGCCGGCGATGATGATCACCCGGTTGAGGCCGTTGATCGCCTGCGACTGGCGCGACTCCTGGCCCGCAGATTGGAATCATGCGGCGCCCGCCGCCACCCTCCGCGAAGGCCCGTGGACGATCCTGCGCGGCAAGTTGGAAGCCTGCGGAGGAGTGTGGAATCTCGAAGACGCTTACCGGCAGGAGGGCAGCCGGATCAAGGCCGTCCGGCGGTTTAGCTGGAAGGGCGCAGCCGCGGCGCCCAAGGTGACTTTATCCGTGCGTTTCCAGGCAACCGCCCCGCGCGCCGGCATCCTTCTGCCGGGAATCATTTACTACGGCAATCCATCCGGCGCCCGCAGCGGGCGAGTGCCGGTCTACGAAGGCCGCGCCGGCGAAGAGGCTATCTTCGAAGAGCACCGGTACCCTATGCCGTTCGCCTCTCTGGAATTCGAGCGCGGAGGAAAGCGGTGGGGCGCGGCCATGCACTCGCTGCCGTCACGGGCGCCCCACGCGAACTTGCCGGACCAGTGGTGGTCCCTCGGCGTGAAGGGCCTCGATGGCGGGACGGAGATGCTGTTGCTCTCCGGACCATGCGCTTCGAATGGCAAGCGCAGCGTCATTAAAGTTTTCCAGCGGGGATTCGCCCCTTACGACGAAGCCTACTTAAACATCCCTCCCAACGGCATCGTCGAAAAGACCTTCTTCCTCGAAGCCTTCCCCGTCGCCGAAGAGGGCGGCGGATTCCGGCGCCCGCTTGTGACCTCGCTCGATATTTTCCGCCCCTACAGCGTCGACGATATGCCGGCCTTCGCGGAAATCCTCGAGGCTAAGTGGCGCTACGCCAAGACCCGCTGGAGAGAAGAGGCAGGCTTCACCATTTTCCAGAAATACGCTGACCGCAACTTCGCCGTCATGGGATGGACCGGGCAGGCGGAAGCGCCCGGCTACGCCCTGCTTGTGCTCGCCGAAGGCTTGAAAGATCCCGATGCGCTGCGAATGGCCAAGCGCTCTTTGGATTTTCTGGCCACCGCCGAATTTTATCCCGGCGGATTCCACAATTGGTATGACGTCACCAAGGGCGTTTGGCAGCGGGAGGAGATCTTGTGCCAGGGTCAGGCGATGCTCGCCTTCGCCCGCGCCATCCCCCTGGGCCGCAAGCGGGGGCTCGATACGAAACCTTGGGAAGCCTTCCTGCGCAAGGCCGCCGATTTGCACGCCGCCCGCATTCTGAAACCAGACTGGCGCCCGGTTTCCACCAACGAATCCGCCTTTGTGGCGCCGCTGGTCCACGCTTTTCGGCTGTTCGGTGTTGAAGCCTACCGCAAGGCGGCTCTGAAAGCGGCAGAGCATTACGCATCCCGCCATTACCACATGCGGGAGCCTTATTGGGGCGGCACGCTGGATGCGCAGTGCGAGGACAAAGAGGGCGCCGCGGCGGCGTTTCAAGCGTTCCTGGAACTCTATGAGTTGACTAAAGACGCCCGGCACCTCGCCTGGGCGCGCCACGCGGCGGACGTGATGTTGACCTACACGGTGGTGTGGGACATCGACATGCCAGCCGGGCGGTTGCGCGACCACAACCTGCGAACACGAGGGTGGACCGTGGTGTCGCCGCAAAATCAGCATCTGGACGTGTGGGGCGCCATCAGTGCTCCGGACGTTTACCGCCTCGGCCAAATCGACAACCGCGAGGACCTCAAGCGGTTGGCCATTCTGATGTACCGTTCGTGCGGCCAACTGATCGACCCGTACGGCAGCCAAGGCGAGCAACTGCACCACACCAATTACATACAGCGCAATCAGGCGCCGGATATCCGCAAGCTGCGCGGCGACTATAACGAGCAGTGGACGGTTTTCTGGATTACGGCCCATTTCCTCACCGGCGCGGCGCGCTTCGCCGAACTCGGCTATCCCATCTGGAAAAGATGACGCCGCGGCGGTTCTGATAGAATCGCAATTACATGGCAGCGCGCGTATCGCTGTTTGTCACTTGCATCATTGATCAGCTTTTTCCGCAGGTCGGCCTGGCCATGGCCGGCGTTCTCGAGCGGTTGGGATATGAGGTGGATTTCCCTGAAGCCCAAACGTGTTGCGGCCAGCCGGCGTACAACAGCGGTTACCGCGAAGAAGCCCGCCAGGTGGCGCGCCACTTTCTGGACGTCTTTGAGGATGCCGAGTACATTGTGGTTCCCTCCGGCTCCTGCACCTCCATGATCAAGCACCACTATGAGGACCTCTTTGACCGGGAGCCGGAGCGCTTGCAGCAGAGCCGCCGTATCAACGAGCGTCTGTGGGAGTTCTCGCAATTCCTTCTGGAGGTGGCGCAAGCGGAGGATGTGGGCGCGAGGTTTCACGCGGTGGCGACTTATCACGACAGTTGCCATGCCCTGCGGGAACTGAAGATCAAAGATGGACCGAGGCGGCTTCTCTCTCACGTGCGCGGGCTGGAGTTGCGAGAGATGGATCCGCCGGAGGAGTGCTGCGGCTTCGGCGGCACGTTCTCCGTCAAGTTCCCCGAAGTCTCAGGCGGGATGGTGCGCACCAAAATCGACGCCATCCTCCGAACCGGAGCGGATACCGTGATTTCCGTAGATTCCAGTTGCTTGATGCAGATCGAGGGCGCCATGCGCAAAGCCGGGCGCGAGATTCGAGCGCTGCATCTGGCTGAAGTCCTTGCCTCCCGGTGACTGCTATGAGCGTACTACCTGAGAAGGAAATTCACGCCGCGCTTACGGACGGACGGCTGCAATCGGCTATCTATACCGCCACCGGGCGGCTCATAGACAAACGGAAAGCGGTCACCAGCGCCGCCGCCCTTCCTGACTACCAGGAGCTGCGCACTCAGGCGAACCTGATCAAGCGCCATACGATCGAGAATCTGGACTATTACCTGGAGTTGTTTGAACGCAACCTCACATCCAACGGCGGGCGCCTGGTGTGGTGCCGGGATGGAACGGAAGTGGCGGACTTCATTCTCAAACTGGCCAAGGACCGCGGGGCGCGGCTCATCGTCAAGTCCAAGTCGATGACCACCGAAGAGATCGACTTGAACGAAAGGCTGGAGCGGCATGGCTTGGAAGCCGTGGAGACGGACCTCGGCGAATACATCCTGCAACTCGCTCACGAGCGCCCGTACCACATCGTCGCTCCCGCGCTGCACAAGACCCGCTACGACGTCGCCGACATCTTCACAAAGAAGCTCGGCGTGGAGCGCGAGGAAGTCATCGAGCAGCAGACGCTCATCGCCCGCCGCGTGCTGCGCGAGAAATTCCTGGCTGCCGATATCGGAATCAGCGGCGCGAATTTTCTGGTAGCCGACAGCGGCTCCGTGACTCTGGTCGAGAATGAAGGCAACGCGCGGCTCAGCACCACTGCCCCGAAAATTCACATCGCAGTGGCGGGCATAGAGAAGCTGATTCCGCGCGCGCAGGACTTGGCGGTGTTCTTGAAGCTGCTGGGCCGCAGCGCCACCGGGCAGCCGCTCACGGTCTATACATCGGTTTTGTCCGGACCGCGGCGCTCAGACGAAATCGACGGTCCGGACGAGTTTTACGTCCTCCTGATGGACAATGGCCGCACCAAACTGTTGGCCGACCCCGAAAAGCGCCAATCCCTCTACTGCATCCGCTGCGGAGCCTGCCTGAACATCTGCCCGGTTTACCGGAAAATTGGCGGCCACAACTACCCGTGGGTCTACTCTGGACCCATCGGCGCGATTATCACCCCCCAGTACCACGGAGTGATGGGCGATCCTTGGCTGCCGTTTGCTTCCAGCCTGTGCGGCGCTTGCGCCGAGGTGTGTCCGGTGAAAATCGACCTGCCGAAAATCTTGCTCGATTTGCGCGCGGAGGTGATCAAAGCCAAGGCTCGTGAAGGCAAAAACCGCCTCGAGCACCTGACCTTCCGCTTGTGGGCATGGCTGATGCGTCATCCCAAACTTTACGAGTTCGCCGGCGCAGCAGGTGCAGGCATGCTTGGCGGCAACGAAGGGTGGGTGGACCGCCTGCCCATCGAAACCGGACCCTTGAAGGCGTGGCTGAGCGAGCGCCAGTTGCCCGCCCCCGCGCCGAAGAGTTTCCGGCGCCTGTGGAGAGAAAGGAGGCGGTCCAGTGGCGCGTGAGACCATCTTGCACAAAGTGCGCACGGCGCTTGGCCGAGCGGCGGGAGAAGATCCCGAGCCCGCTCCAGCGCCGCGCCTGCGCATCCCCGAAGCCTCTGGGGACAGCCGGGTCAGGAGCTTCTGCGCGGCTCTGGAGGCGCTCGCCGGCCAAACCGCCATAGCCGGAAGCCTTGACGAGGCGCGCGCCGCCGTAGCCGCCCTCATCGCCGGCAAGACGGCAGTGGCTTCCAACGCGCCGCTGTTAGCCGAAGCCGGCATCACGAGCCTGCCAGGCGTCAGAAGCGGAGTCTTCGACCGCGAGGAACTGCGCGCTGCCTGCGCTGCCGTGGACGCGGGCATCACCAGCGCGGATTACGCTTTAGCCGATACCGGGAGCATCGTCCTGCTGTCGTCGCGCGAAGAAGCCAGGCTTGTCTCTCTTCTTCCCCCGCGCCACATTGCTGTGATCCCGCAGAGCCGCATCCTGGCGAACATCGACGAATTGTTCAGCCTGATTCCTGTGCCGTCGCAGCGGTCGAGCTCCATGGTTCTGATCACGGGGCCGAGCCGCACTGCGGATATCGAGCAGATCTTGGTCCGCGGCGTTCACGGACCTGGTCAAGTGCACGCCATTATCGTCCCGGCTTAATCCGGGGAGGCGGTTCATTCTGGTTTCATTCCCCCCGCGCCGGCTTCCCCCGCGCGAACCCCGTGCTTCGCGGAGGCCGAGGGTAGGGCGTATCATGAGAGCCGTTCCTGGCCGTTTCGCTGGCCCACAACTCCCGGGTCCCGGGCGGAACGCGATGCCCCCGTGGCGGTTGGCGGGTTGGCCGGTCACCAGGTCACGCGGAGCGTCAATTGCATCTCCCTCGGCGCGTTGGCCGAAGCATCCATATACAGGATCCCGGAGCCGCTCGATGGCTGCGGCGTGCCCGGGTTGTTCAGCACGGAAAAGAAATCGGCGTTGAACCGCAAAGTCACGCGTTCCGTGATCCGCACCGCTTTGAATATGGAGGCGTCCATCCCAAAATTCCACGGGCCCGGCACGAACTGATTCCGCCACGGATGCAGGTTCGTGTCGATGCTCACGCGCTGCGTAGTGCCGTCCTTCATCGGCACCCAAACGGTGTTGCTGTCATAGAACGGCGCCAGCGGATCGGTGGGGCTTCCTCCGCCGGCGGGAATGGGTATCACCGGAGTGTGCGCAGGCTTGTAATTCGAGGGCACGCCCATCACGCCGTTAGGCCGCCCGGCGGCGTCGCGGCTGTTGATGCGGGTTGCCGGTATGTAGCCGTTGTAATACAGGTATCCAGGAATGCAGACGCCGCTGCGGCAATCCTCGATCTTGTACTTCTTCCCGTAGATTTCGATCTGCCCCAGGTAACCCCAGTTGCTCGTCGGCAAGGACCAATAGTTGCTGCGGTACGATCCGAACCCCGCCACCTGCCAGCCGCCGACCAGGCGGTCTAGCCACGGTCCCGCCCCTCCCGCGAATCGCTTGCCCTTGCCAAAGGGCAGATCCACCAGCCAGTTCCAGCGGAAGCGGTGCTGCGGAATGCCGGTGTCCCGGCGGTAGTTCAAGAAGCGGTTGCGGGCGTTGAAGTCGGCGGGCACGGCTCCCGGCAAGAAGACGTTGGGATCCACCATGATGTCATCCCGCCACCCATCGCCCGCCACCCGGAGCGCGTTGCTCAGCACATAGAAGAACTGAAATGCGTAACCCTTCTTATAACGGCGTTGAACTTCGATCTGAGCGCCGTTGAAATTCGACCACCCGGTCTTCTGATACGCCTCAATGCCCCCATATGTGGTCTGGTCAAACCCGCGCCGCGCCGCGTTGGCGAATTCTCCGGTCGGAAGCGGCAGCCCCGTCGTAACGTACCAAATGTAAGAATTGGGCGCTTCGTTGAACGTGTAAAACTGTTCGAGCTTCGTCGCGTGGTTCCCCACATAACCAACCCGCAGGACGGTGTTGTCCATGATCTCGCGCTCGAGCGTCAGATTCCATTGGTGCGAGCGGGTGCTAGGCTGGTCGGGGTCGAAATAGCTGGTGCGGAAGCTGCCCCGCGCCACGGTCCCCGGCTTGGTGATGTCCAATACGTTCCGGCTGTTCACTCCCGCAATCACGGTGGGAACCGAGCGCAAACCCCAATTCGGACGCCCGTCCGGAGTCTGCGCGGAGCTCGTGATCGAGATCGCGAAATTCGCATTGAACGGCGGGTTGCTGCGCGTGCGCGCGTTGAAATTTCTCAGCGGATTCGGGAAGGTGAAAAGGGAGTAGCCGCCGCGCAGCACGGTGGTGCGCTTGCCGCCCAAGAGCCGGTAGGCAAACCCGGCGCGGGGACCGAGATCCCAGTAGTTGGGATTCACCAATCCCGGCGGCAAACCCACTTGGTCCGGCGTGGCGAACTTAACGCCGATGCGGGTGAAGTTGGCGACGATTTCCGGCGTAGTCTTCTTCATCCGGTAAAGATCTTCCAGGCTTCTTCCGTTGACGATGGACTTGGTCTTGGGATCGAATCCCGTGAACAGCCCGTCGGCTTCGTGAAACGCGGGATGGATCTCCCACCGCAAACCGAGGTTCAGCGTGAGCCGCGGGGTCAGCTTGAAGTTGTCCTGAAGGAACAAGGCATACTCACGGTCGCGGAACCGGTACCACTTCTGCACGAACTGAGCCGAGTAAGAACCCGCGATTCCGAGGAACAGGTTCGCGCTGTCGTGGCCGGTGCGCGGCGTGGCGCTGAACGCCGTGCCGCTCGTGGGATCGAAAAGCCCGGTCGCTCCGCTCGAGAAGCTATGGTTGCCGGATACGAACTGCTGATCGGGAAGCACATGCAACCGCTCATTGCGGAACTTGCCGCCCAGCAGGATCTCATGCCGTCCGCGCACCCAAGTGATGGTTTGATCGACCGTCCCCACCAGCGTGCGGTTGTTGCGCCTCGTGTCGGCTTGGACATAGGTCATCCCGAAACCTGTGCCGCTGACAGTCGGGAAGCCGGTTTCGCCGAACGGATTTGGCAATCCAAGCTTGTCGGCGTGATTCACGTCATAGGTCCCGGTGCTCACGTCGAAAATCTCGCTGGCGAGCGATACGATCGTCTCGCTGAAAACCGTGGGCGAGATGGTCCGGGTCCAGGAGACGACTCCATTCTGCATGTCGCTGCGCGTCAGGGTGACGTTCGTCGAACCGTCCAAAGTCACCGCCGGGGCGCTGCTGGATTTGTATTTTCGGCTGGAGTCGCCCCGGCTGAAGCGAAACATAAGCTGGTCCCGGCTGCTCAGGCGGTGATCGAAGCGTAGGGTCAGCGTGTTGTCGTCGCGCAGATTGGGCGCAGGCCCATAGAAGTTGCTCGTGACCAGCGGATTCCGGTCCGGGTGCGTCGGCGCCGGCGTCACGCTGTACAAATACGCCGCCAGCGGACTTCTCCGGCTGACCGGAATGCGATTGTCCGGATACGGCGTGCGGCTCCAGGTTGCCGTAGTGGTCCAGGGGTCGTATATCGTGTAGCGGCGCCCCAGGCTGTCCACCAAACCGCTGAAATCACCCTCGCGCATAGCCAAGGTAGGCACGGAAGTGCTGCTCGTGGCGCCTTGCCGCAGCCGGTACAACTCGTAAGCCGCGAAAAAGAATGTTCGATTTCGCCCGTTGTAAAGCTTGGGCAGCCACACCGGACCGCCGACTGAGGCGCCGGCCTCATTTCGCGCCAATTGCGGCGGCTTCGCATAGTAGTCCTGGCGGCGCCTCGCCACGCCCAAGCCGCTGTTGCGGTGAGTCTCAAACACCGCGCCGTGGATCTCATTCGTGCCGCTGCGGGTGACAATCACTGTGCTGGCCGGGCGGTTCATTTTGGCCGAGGAGTTGTTGGTTTCGACCCGGAATTCCGCCACCGTGTCCAGACCCGGCGGGCGTCCCGTGTGTCCGCCGGTGTCGCGGTTCTTGAGAACCGCCCCGTCCTGAATGTATTCGAACGCCGTCTCCCGCAGACCGAACACCCGCCCCGAGTCCACGCCGGGCGTGGTCACATCCACCAGGGTCGTCAGAAAACGCCCGTTGATGGGAAGCTGCTCAATCCGGCTGCGCTCCAGCACTTGGCCCAACGTGGCGCTTTCGGTCACCAGCACGGCGCTCACTTCGCCCGCCACCGTGATTTCCGTGGCCGTGGCCCCCACACTCAACTCCGGATTCACGACCGCCACCTGTCCGGCTTGCAACTGCACGCTGCCTTCCCAGCGCTTCATGCCCGCCGCCTCGACGGCGATTCTGTATTCGCCAAGCATCAAAGAAGGCTGCACGAAGAAGCCCACCGAATTGGTCGCCACATCCCAGGTGCGTGAAGTCGCCACATGCGTGAGCTTGACTTTCGCATCCGGGATTACAGCTCCGCTCGGATCACGAACGGTGCCCTGAATGACCCCCGTGCCCGTCTGACTGAGCGCCGCGCCAAACACAACCAGCAGCAAGAACACCGACAAGACAGATCTCTTCATTCGGACCTCCTCACCCCTGACCGGGACGTTCCCTTCGCCCCGGCATCAGCCGCATTATATACCGAACCCGGCGCTTTCAGTCCACCAAACCGTGGCGCACAGCGAACCGCACCAATTCCCCGACGCTGTGCAGATTCAGCTTCTCCATGATGCGGGTGCGGTGCCCGTCCACGGTGTAAATGCTGAGGTTCAGGGCGGCTGCGATATCCTTGTTCGTCTTCCCCTCGGCAATCAGTTGCAGCACCTCCCGCTCCCGCGAGGTGAGCAAGTCCACGGGATTCGTCACGTGCTTCCGGAAGTCCTTCAGAATCGCGCCGGAAACTTCGGGGCTGAGATAGCTGTGGCCTTCCGCCACGGCGCGCACCGCGGCCAGCAAGTCCGTATCCGCGGACTCCTTCAGCAGGTAACCTTCCGCCCCGGCCCGGATGATCTCTCTCACATAGACCGATTCGCGGTGCACGCTCAGGGCTAACACACGGACGTGGGGAGAGGCCTCCCGGATTCGACGGGTGGCTTCGATTCCATTCAATTCCGGCATGGTCACGTCCATAACCACGACGTCCGGCTTGAGCGCTTTGGCCAGATCCACCGCTTCTTTTCCGCTTCCGGCCTCGCCCACGACATCCATGTCGTCCTGCGACATCAAAATCAGGCGAAAGCCTTGACGCACGAGCTTATGGTCGTCAGCCAGCAAGATGCGGATTCTTCTCTTCACTCACCCTTGCTCCCAATGGAACGCGGACCTCGATCAAGGTTCCCTGACCCTTCCGGCTTTGGATCGTCAATGCGCCATTCGAACTCTGCGCGCGGGCCCGCATGCCCGTGAGTCCCAAAGCGCCCTTGCGGACTTCCTCCGGCGGCGGGAGCCCTCTCCCGTTGTCTTGGATCGCCAGACGAACATCCTCTTCATCCTGATAGAGCCGCACGGTGACCAGCGAGGCGCCGGAGTGCCGGGCCGCGTTGGTCAGCGCCTCCTGCGCAATGCGGAACAAGTGAGTCTCCGTCTCCGGCGCCAGCCTTCCCTCAAACGAACAGGAGCACTGAACATCCATGCCGCTGCGGTCCGCAAATCGTTCGCATAGCCAGTTGAGCGCCGGCGGGAGGCCGAAATCGTCCAGAATGGTGGGACGCAGAAGCTGCGAAATCTCGTGGGCGCTGCGGATGGACTCCTTCAACAGCCCCGAGCAGTCTTCGATCCATGCCGGATCGGCACAGCCGGAACTGGCATGCCGCGTCAGCCTGGTTTTCAAAGCAGTCAACGCCTGCCCAAGTTCGTCATGCAATTCGTGGGAAAGCCGCCGCGCCACCATTTCCTGGTTGTCCAACAGTTGCCATGAAATGCGCGAGAGCTGCTCGGATTGTTCCGCGATTTTCTGGTACAGACGCGTCGAAGTGCGCATCACCAGGAACGCGCACACGAAGGCCACCACCACCGACCCTCCCAGCAAAAGGAGGTCCTTCCGCATCTGGCTTGCCGCCAGCGCCTCGATCCGCTCCTTGGCGTCGCGGGATTTCACGTGGGACATGCGGATGAGCGTGCTTACGGTATTCAACACCTCTTCATGGCGGCGCAGCAACTCGCTCGATTGCAGGCTCCGGGGATTATCGAGCAAAAGCAGCCTCCGGGCTTCTTCAGCGAAAGCCCCGGAGGCTTCAGTCAAGTGGGTCCAGACGCCCCATTCCAGGACGTCCTCAGGAGCCTTGTGGACGATGCTGCGGATGTTTTGCTCCGTCACGTCAATCTGGTTCAAGATCTTCGAGCGGTCCACGGTTCCCGGATCCTGCGCCAGCGCATAGAAGATGGTGCTCAGCGATCCTTGCTCCCGCTGTACTTCATCCACCAACGCCATGTGGGTGAATTGGTCCTCGGCCAGTTCGGAAGCCGTGTTCTGAATGGAGCGGATACTTTGAAAGCCGATAAAAGCGTCGGCGAGCAACAACAGGATCACCAGCGTGAATCCAACCGCCAGCAACCTTCGTACGCTGCGCTCGTTATCGTCGTAACTGAACATCTCAAACACCTGAGCCTCCGCCGGCCCGCGGCCGGCTCAGCGGCCGGCCGAATGAGGCACGGCGGCTTTCGCGGCCGGGTTCGGAGCGAAGCAACTCTTGATGGTTCGCGCGATCCACTCCATCTGATCTTCTGAAAGGGAGGCATACACAGGCAACTGCACAGCCTGAGCAGCCCGGTCCGCGCCAGGCGCCTCGCTCCAGTATGGTTCGAACAGCGGCAGGCGCGTGCACACGTCCACGTGCAGGGTCTCAACGTCCAAGCCCCGCCGGATGGCCAACCGCACCAGCCGGTCGCGTTCCGGCGCATACAGGCAGTACTGGTAGAAAACGTGCGTCCGCCCCGGGCTCTGTTCCGGCGGGCGCGCAAAGCCCAGGCCGCTCAGCGCCCGCGTCAACAGCTCCGCGTTGCGGCGGGTGGCGGCCGTCCAAGCCGGCAGATGGCGAAGCCCTGCCAGCCCAAGAGCAGCCTGAACGTTGCTGAAGCGCCGGCGGTAACCCGCGGGCAGAGGATCAAGCGGGCGGATCTGCTCCCACAAGTACACATCCGGCCGCGCCCGAACGAACGAGGAGACCCACAGGATCGGGAAAAGCGTCCAGCGGAACACGTCCGGGCGCGTGAGAACTCTTTGAATCCGCCCGATATTCAGCTTCTTGCGAATTTCGCTCTCGGCCGGCCACGGCTCCTCATGCGCCAGTTTCCGCACCGCCGCGGCGAGCGGCGCTTCCTTTACGAGCGCCATTCCTCCTCCATAGGCGTTCAGCGGCTTCAGGGTTTGAAAACTGAAGAACGCCGCGTCGCCGAAGACGCCCACGGGCCGGCCGCGGTATTCAGCGCCCAGGGCATGCGCGCAATCTTCGATCACCGCCAGCCTGCGCCGCGCCGCGATGTCGAGGATCTCGTCCATGTCGCAGGGCTGTCCGTACAGGTGGGTCGGGACGACAGCCCGCGTATTCGCCGTGATCGCTCGTTCCAACGCCTGAGGATCCAGATTGAACGTTTCCGGATCCACATCCGCGAACACGGGCTTCAGTCCCAGCACCCTCGCCATCTCCGGGACCACCCAGAACGTCAGGGCCGGGAAAATGATCTCCGAGCCCGGAGGAAACTGAAAGGCCTTCAGGATGTAATAGAACGCCATCCGGCCATAGGAGGCGGTGACCGCCGCCCGCCCGCCGTGCAGCCGCGAGAACGCTTCCTCGAACGCCTCCACGTCCGGCCCCTGCACCAGTTCTCCCCGGCGCGCGCACTCAGCGATCAACTGCTGCGTGTTGGGCAATACCCTGGCTCCGTAGCGCGAGATCGCCGTCAACATTCCGCCGCCCTCGAAACCAGCGAGATTTCTTTTTCCGCGTGCCACTGTAACACCTTCCGGTCCAGACGGTCCAGCAGGGCGTGCGAGACGAACTCTCTCAGGTTCCAGTAGTTGACCAGCCAGCCCGGGCGCGCGTAAAAGCGTGCAAAGGCCGCGCCAAGCAGGAAGCGGAGTTCCTCCGGCCGGAGATTCGGATGCCGGAACGTGGGCGTGTAGCCGTTGAATTCCTGCCAGTCTGTCTCAAAGACCGCCGGCGCGAACTGCTTCCACATCGGAGTTCCGGGATAGGGCGTCAGAAGCTTGAATTGAGCGAACGTGGTGCCCAGCGATATCGAATAATCGATGGTGGCCGCTATGGTGTTCCAGTCGTCTTGCGGAAAGCCCAAGATGTAATACGCCACGGTGCTGACGCCCAGCCGGTGGCAACACGCCACAATGGCCCTCTGGCGCTGCTCCGGCACCGGCTTCCGCCCCGCCCGGCGCAAGGTTTCCGGAGAAATCGACTCAACCCCGAAGCTCACCGCTCTGAGTCCCGCCCGGCGCAACTCGGCGAGCTTGTTCTGCAT
>Ga0101944_10006353_pt1 | contig 12646 bp, 19 predicted proteins | sample DewCreD2012metaG_FD_75245 | JGI IMG/M metagenome (GOLD analysis project Ga0101944, IMG submission 75245) | Hot spring sediment bacterial and archeal communities from British Columbia, Canada, to study Microbial Dark Matter (Phase II) - Dewar... ... | reverse complement strand
GACTGGCCGGGATGAGCTTCAGGTGGCTGGCACCGAACCGTCCGTGCACCTCGTGCGGAATCGTGGTGCCGCTGAGGGTGACGCTGACGACCTGGCGGCGGGCCACCTTGATGGCCTTTTCGACGGCCGCGGGCACTTCGTTGGCCTTGCCGTAGCCCATCCCCACGTGGCCGTTGCGATCGCCGACCGCCACCAGCGCGCCGAAGCTGAAGCGGCGTCCGCCGCGGACGACTTTGGCACAGCGGTAGATCTTCACGACGGTTTCTTCCAGGGGAAGTTCGTTCACATTTATCTGCTGGATCGCCATATGCGCGTTTCCTTAGAGCGTTCTGGAACCTAGAACTTGAGACCCGCCTGGCGGGCCGCGTCGGCGAGCGCCTTGATCCGCCCGTGGAACTTGTAGCCGTTGCGGTCGAACACGACGGTGGTAATGCCCTTCTCGGCGGCTGCCCGGGCCAGGGCCGCGCCGACCTTGGCGGCGGCCGTCTTGTTGCCGCCCCTGGTACCGACCTCGGCGGCGACCACCTGATTCCGGGTGCTCATCGACAGCAGGGTATGGCCCTTGGTGTCGTCGATCACCTGGGCATAGATATGCTTCAGGCTGCGAAACACGGTGAGCCGCGGCTTTTCCGCGGTACCGAACACGCGCTTGCGGATCTGCGCCTTGCGACGCGAACGCCTTTTGTCTTTGACCTTTAGAATATTCATCCGAGTGTAACCTTAGCCTTAGGTACCGGTACCCACTGCAGCCTTGCCCTGCTTACGACGAATGTACTCGCCCGCGTACCGAATGCCCTTGGCCTGGTACGGGTCCGGCTTGCGAAGCGCCCGGATCTCGGCGGCGAACTGCCCGACCATTTGCTTGTCGACGCCGGAGATGGAGAACTTTCCCGGGTTGGTCGGCTGCTCGACCTTGACGGTAATGCCGGGGGGGATGTCGATCATGAACTCGGCCGGCTGGCCGCCTTCCTTGCGTCCGGTGTAGCCCACGTCGATCAGCAGTTGTTTGCCCTGGACCTTGACCTGGAAGCCCACGCCGTGGATCTCGAGCTTCTTCTCATAGCCTTCCGTCACGCCGACGATCATGTTGGAGATCAGCGTGCGGGTCAGGCCGTGCAGGGAGCGGTCCAGCCGCTCGTCACCCTTGCGTGAGACGCTGACCTGGCGGGTATTGGCGTCGTAATCGACCTGCATGCGCTCGTGGCAGCGCCAGTCGAGTTTGCCCTTGGGCCCTTCGACGTGGATCAGGCCGTCCTTCACTTCCACTTTTACTTGCGGCGGCACCGCAATCGGTTTTCTGCCTATCCGAGACATAGTCCAATCCGTCCTGCTTGGCTTTTAGTATACCGTGCAAATCAGCTCGCCGCCGACCTTCGCCTCGCGGCACTGCCGGTCGCTCATCACGCCCTTGCTGGTCGAGAGGATCGCCACGCCCAGACCGTTGAGGATCTGGGGCATGTCCTTGACCGCCTTGTAGACCCGGCGGCCCGGCTTGCTCTCGCGCCGCAGCGCATTGATGATCGGTTCGCCGTTGGCCGTATACTTCAGGGTGATCCGGAGGATCCCCTGCTTGGTATCCTCGACGACGTCGAAGTCGTCGATGTAGCCCTCGTGCTTGAGGACCTTGGCCACGCCGATCTTCAGGCCGCTGGAAGGCACCTTGACCTGGCGCTTCTTGGCCCGCAGCCCATTGCTGATTCGCGTCAACATGTCCGCGACAGGATCACTCCACATCGCCTGCTCCGAATATCAGAATCGTCTTTGTGTCCAACGTTACCAGCTTGCCTTGCGAACGCCCGGGATCTTGCCCTCGTGGGCCAAGTTCCGGAAGCAAATGCGGCAGATCCGGAACTTCCGATACACCGCCCGGCGACGCCCACACAATTGGCACCGTGTGTACGCCCGGACCTTGAACTTCGGAACCCGATTCGTCTTGGCTACCCATGCCTTCGTTGCCATATTCGCTCACCTATTGGTTACGACCTGAACGGCATCCCCAGCCGCTGCAGCAGTTCGAACGCCTCGGTATCGTTCTTGGCGCTCGTGCAGATCGTCACGTTCATGCCCTGCTGATACGTGATCTGGCTGGCGTCGATCTCCGGGAATACGCTCTGCTCGGAAAGCCCCATGTTGTAGTTGCCACGGCCGTCGAAGCCCTTGGGGTCCAGTCCGCGGAAGTCACGGATGCGCGGGGTCGCCAAGTTGATCAGTCGATCCATGAACTCCCACATCCGCGCGCCGCGGAGTGTCACCTTGAGGCCAACGGGGAAGCCTTGGCGAACCTTGAACTGCGACACGCTCTTGCGGGCGCGGGTGACCACCGGCTTCTGGCCGACCACCTGGCTGAGCTGGTTGATCGCGTCCTGGAAGCGTTTGGTCTCGACCGACTTGGCGCCGCCTTCCTGCACGGCCTTGCCCAGGCCCATGCTCACCACGACCTTTTGCAGGCGCGGCAGGGCCATAACGTTGTCGCGTTTGAGGACCTGGCGCAAGGCGGGGACGATCTCGTTGCCGTAGCGTTCGAAGAGCCGCGGCTTGGGAGCCGGGCCAGCCGGCCTGGCGGGTTTCTCCTTGCCTTTGCCCTTTTCCCTAGGCTGCTGGGGCGTCTGCTCTTTGTCTTTGGCTTCGTTTGCCATCGTTGACTTCTCCGGCCGCCGGTTCCAACCGGCCGGCCCATATGAGTGGCCTTGCCTTTACAGTTCGTTGAGCACGGTACCCTTGACGGTCACGCGTTTCTTTTTGCCGCCGGGGTCCGCCTGGAAGCGGACGCGACTGCCCCTGCCGGTCTTCGGGTCAACCGGCAGCACCTTGCTGATGTGGATCGGGGCTTCCTTCTGGATGCGTCCGCCCTGGGGGTATCGGCGGCTCGGGCGCATGTGACGGAATACCATGTTGATGCCTTCCACCAGCACCTGGTTCTTCTTGGGGATCACGCGGAGGACCTTGCCCTGCTGGCCCTTGTGATCGCCGGCAATGATCTCGACCGTATCGCCTTTTCTAACGTGGCAACCCATGTCGCTGTGGACTCCGTTTGTTTCAATCCACGCCCCGGCAGGGGCGAGGCGCTATACGACTTCGCTGGCCAGGGAGACGATCTTCATGAAGTTCTTCTCACGCAGCTCCCGCGCGACGGCGCCGAAGATGCGGGTTCCGCGGGGATTGCCTTCGTCATCGATGATCACCGCGGCGTTGCTGTCGAACCGAACGTAGCTGCCGTCGGGCCTTCGGACCGGGAACTTCGTGCGGACGATGACGGCCTTGACCACGCGGGCCTTCTTGTTGCCCGGCTTCATGAACTCGCTGTTGGGCAGGGCCTTCTTGACCGTGCAGACCACGACGTCGCCGATGGTCGCCGTGACGCGCTTGTACTTGCCGCGACGGGTCGAGCGCCCGGGCATATTGATCACCATCGCCTGCTTGGCGCCGGTGTTGTCGGCGATATCCACCATTGTTTTCATCTGTACCATGGCACTAACCCTCGGCGCCGGTGGCTGCGGTTTCGGCGGCCAGGCCCTTCTTGACCACCCGGACCAGCCTCCAATGCTTGGTTTTGCTGATCGGCCGGCACTCGCGGATCTCCACGACGTCGCCCGGCATGGCCTCGTTCTTCTCGTCGTGGGCGTGGCAGACCGTCCGGGTGCGGACGTACTTGCCGTACTTCGGGTGCTTGTGCATGGACTCGCCCACCACCTTGATCGTCTTGTCTCGCTTGCTGGAGGCAACCAGTCCCACCAGGGTTCGAGGGCTGCCCCGCTTCTGTTCCACCTTGCTCGTCTCGCTCGCCACGAAAAGCCCCTTTCAGGCACCTATCCGCCGGCACGGCGCCGGCCCGCATTGATCTACTGATTGCCCTGCCGTTCCAGCTGCAGTTCCTTGGCGTCGATCCGGGTCTCGCCGCGCTCCCGCAGGACCGTCAACAGCCGCGCCACGTCGCGCCGGGTCTTGCCCAGTTGTGAAGGGTCCTCCAGTTTCTCGGTCACCGCCTGGGTCTTCAGATCGAACAGGTGGCGGCGCAGCCGGACCAGTTCGTGGTACAACTCCTCGGTCGACATCTGGCGAATATCAGCAATCTTCATGATCGAGTTCCGTCCTGGTTAGACTAGACCGTGCCGACGGCGGAGCATGCGGCACTTGACCGGCATCTTGTGCGCCACGCGCATCAGGGCCGCCCGGGCCAGTTCCTCGGGCACTCCGCCGATCTCGTACATCACCGTGCCCGGGCGCACCACGGCCACCCAGGTCTCCGGCTCGCCCTTGCCCTTGCCCATTCGGGTCTCCAGCGGCTTGCTCGAGACCGACTTGTGCGGGAAGATGCGGACATACACGCGGCCTTCACGGCCCAGGTGATGGGTGGCAGCGACACGCCCGGCCTCGATCTGCTGGGCGGAGATACGCTCGGCCTCCAGGCTCTGCAGGCCGAACTCGCCGAAGGCCACGGTGTTGCCGCGGGTCGCGTTGCCGCGGACCCGGCCCTTGTGGAACTTCCTGAACTTAACGCGTTTTGGCATCAACGGCATGGAAACCGCTCCTCATGCTCTCGTTGCGAACCGTCCAGATTTCTGTGAATGCCGCTTTGGCGAATCCCTGGCTCATCTGCGCTGCCGGTTCTCGGCACTCCGGACTCCGTCCTGTCCTACGCCCGGCGACCGCGGCGCTGGGGACGCGGAGCGGCACCTTCGGCCGCCTGCTCTTCCACCTCGCCGTACCGCCCCAGGTAGACCCAGCATCGCACGCCGATCGCCCCGTAGGTTGTGCGGGCGATCGCGTAACCGTACTCCACTCGGGCCTGCAGGGTAGCCAGGGGAATCGACCCCATCTGCTGGGTCTCTCGCCGACTCATCTCGGCCCCGCCCAACCGGCCAGAACAGATGATCTTGATGCCCTTGGCACCGCTCTGCAGGGCCGTCTCGCAGCGCTGCTTCATCACGCGGCGGAAGCTCGCCCGGCGTCGCAGTTGCTCGGCGACCGCCTCGGCAATCAGTTGGGCATTGACGTCGGGGTTGCGCACCTCGCGCACCTGCACGTCCACGCGGCGCTGGATCAGGCCTTCCAGCATCGCCCGCAGCTTGTCGATTTCAGCGCCGCGCGGGCCGATCACGATGCCCGGTCGGGCCGTGTGCAGGATGACCCGCACCTCGTCACGCGTCCGCTCGATCTCGATCCGGCTGATGCCGGCGAACGGCGGCTGGCGGTTCAATTTCTCATCGACGTAGCGGCGGATCTTCTCGTCTTCGACCAGGAACTCGCCGAAGGCGCCCTTGCTCGGGGCGAACCACCGGCTCTCCCAGTCCTCCGTCACGCCCACCCGAAAACCTTTTGGATGTACCTTCTGGCCCACAGCCGCCTCCGATTCTCGACTACTTCTCGTCCACCGTCACGATAATGTGGCTCGACCGCTTCTTGATCGGGTGCGCCCGCCCGCGGTCCTTCGGCTGGAACCGGTGCATGGTCGGCCCCGGATCGATCCGGCATTCCTTGACAAACAGGCGACTGACGTCGGCTTCCTGCTCGTCCGCGTTGGCGACGGCCGACTTGAGGACCTGGTTGATCAACACGGCCGCCCGCTTGCGGGTGAAGCGGAGGAGGTTCATCGCGTCCTGTACCTTCTTGCCGCGGATCAGGTCCACAACCAGCCGCGTCTTGCGGGGGGCGATCCGAGCGAATTTGTGTGTGGCTGTCCAAGCCATTGCAGTTACTCCAGCCAAACCAGCGTACCGTACATGCTCATTGTCCTGCGAACTGCGTCGACCGGCGTTCGTGTTCGCCTCAAGCCGCCGGGGTGCCGGCCTTGCGGTGCCCGCTGTGACCGCGGAACGTCCGCGTCGGCGAGAACTCGCCGAGCTTGTGGCCGACCATTTCTTCCGTCACGTAGACCTTGATGAACACTCGTCCGTTGTGCACTTCGAACGTCTGGCCGACGAACTCCGGCACGATCGTGCAGCGGCGCGCCCAGGTCTTGATCGGGGCGCTGTCGCCGGTGTCGCGGGCCTTGTTGACCTTGGCATACAGTTTCTCGTCTACGAACGGACCTTTTTTCAGACTTCTCGGCATGATCCTTCTCCCAATGCCGCTTGCGTTGCTGCGTTCCGTTAGAGCACCAGTTGGCCGTACCGCGTACTGCGACGGCGGCGGATAATCCACTTATTGCTCGTCTTGCGCGGGTTGCGCGTCTTGCCGCCTTTGGCCAGCACGCCCGTCGGGCTCTGCGGGTGCTTGTTCGACTTGCTGCGGCCTTCACCTCCGCCCATCGGGTGGTCGACCGGGTTCATGACCATGGCCCGGACATGCGGCCTGCGGCCGCGGTAGCGGCTCTTGCCGGCCTTGCCCAGGGCGATGTTCGCGTGGTCCAGGTTGCCGATCTGCCCGATCGTCGCGCGGCAGTCGGCGCGAAGGCGGCGCATTTCGCCGCTGGGAAGCTGGATGATCGCCCACTCGCCTTCGCGGGCCATCAAGCGGGCGGTGCCGCCGGCGGCCCGGACGAGCCGGCCGCCCTGCCCCGGGTTGACTTCGATGTTGTGGATTTCCAGGCCGACGGGGATGTTGCGCATCGGCATACAGTTGCCGATCGCCGGTTCCACCGACTCGCCGCTTTCGACCTTAGCGCCGACGTTCAGGCCCAGCGGGGCCAGGATGTAGCGTTTCTGGCCGTCCGCGTACTCGACCAGGGCGATGAAGCAGGAGCGGTTCGGATCGTACTCGATCGCGGTGACCTGCCCGGTGACGCCGTCCTTGCGGCGTTTGAAATCGACGAGCCGGTACATCCGCTTGTTGCCGCCGCCGCGGTGTCGCGACGTGACGCGCCCGAGGTTGTTCCGGCCGCCGCGTTTGCGGATCGGCTCGGTCAAGCTCTTCTCCGGCCGGGTCTTGGTGACCTCGGCGTAATCGAGCACGCTGCCCCATCTGCGTCCCGGAGTCGTCGGACTGTATTTTTTGATGCCCATCTTGGAAATCCCGCTTGCGTTATGGCCTTCTAGAACAGGTCAATGTGGTAATCCGGATGCAGCGTCACGACCGCCTTCTTGACCGTCGCCGTCCGGCCGACGCTGTAGCGGTACCGGCGGCGCTTGCCCGGGTCCTTGCCGGTGCGAACGTCGAGCACCTTGACGCCGTAGATCCGCTCGATGGCGTCGCGGATCTGGGCCTTGTTGGCCTTGTTGTGCACCTGGAAGGTGTAGGTGCCGCCGCGGGCCGGCTTGTCGCCGGTGGCGTCGAACCGGCGGCCGCTCTGCCAGACGCTCTTTTCCGTGATCAGCGGCTTGACGACAACTTCGTATGCATCCATGACCGTATCCTTACCTCACTCAGGCGGCCGCGGGCTGCTGGAGGCCGGCCGCCGGATTCATCGGGTTTGCTGCGAACGCCTGGAAGGCGTCCCTGGTAAAGACAAGAAAACGGTGCCGCAGGATATTCCAAGGATTGATCTGCGACACCGTTGAGACTTCCACGCCTTCGATGTTGCGGCCGGACTTCCAGGCATTCTCGTCGTACCTGGCGGTGGCCAGCAGACACGTGGCGTCAATCTTCAGGTTCTGGAGGAGCTGCTTGAACTGGCTGGTCTTCGGCTGGTCAAAGGAGAGGCCGTCTACCACCATCACTTCCTTGTCGAGGAGCTTGGCGAGCACGGCATTGGCGCGGGCCAAGCGGCGCATCTTCTCGGGCATGTCCTTGTTGTAGTCGCGCGGGACCTGCTGGAAGGCCCGTCCGCCGCCCTTACGGACCGGCTGACGGACAGAGCCCATGCGGGCGTTGCCGGTGTGCTTCTGCTTGTACAGCTTGCGCGTCGAGCCTTCGACCTGGCCGCGGGACTTCTTGGCGACCGTGCCCTGGCGGCGGTTGGCCTCGTACCGGACGATGGCCTGCTTCAGGAGGCGGGCGTTGACCTTGCCACCGAGCAGCGCTTCGTCGATCTGCAGCGTTTCCGTCTGCTTGCCGTCTTTGTCGTATACGGGGATCTCTATCATGATCCAGCACTCAGCAATCTGACTCAGGTAATGTTCGCCTACTTCTTGCCCTTGGCCGCCTTGATTGCGCTCAGGGGCGGAACGACCGCCTGGCGGACGATCAAGTAGCCGCCGTTGGGGCCGGGCACACTGCCGGACACGACGATCAGGTTGTGCTCGGCCAACACCCGCAGGACCTTGTGGTTGCGGCTGGTCTGGGTATTGTGGCCCATGTGTCCGGCCATGTGCTTGCCCTTCTTCGGGCCGCCCGCGCCGCCACGCTCGCTGCCGTAACTGGCGATGGTGCCCGGGGAGCGATGCTTGCGCTCGGTGCCGTGGGAACTGGGCTGGCCGCCGAAGCCCCAGCGCTTCATGGCACCGGCAAAGCCCTTGCCCTGCGTGGTGCCGGTCACGTCGACCATCTGGCCGGGCACGAAATGATCGGCCGACAGCGTCGCGCCGACATCGACGAGCGCATCCTCGGCGACGCGGAACTCCGCCAGCGTCGCCTTGGGCTCGACCTCGGCCTTGCCGAAATGGCCGCGCTCGGGCTTGGTCAGGTTCTTGGGCCGCGCGGAGCCTGCACCGAGCTGGACGGCAACATAGCCATCGCTGTCCGCCGTCCTGCGGGCCACCACCTGGCAATTTTCCAGCGCCAGCACCGTGACGGGCACATGGGCTCCGTCGTCGGTGAACAGGCGGGTCATCCCCACCTTCCTGGCGATCACGCCGGTTCGCATTGCTCTTCCTTCCAGAGGCCATGGCCGCTCGCGCGACCAGGGCTTGCCTTCCTTCAGAGGCCCCCCATTGCCGGGGGGCTTGCTCGTCCGGGATAAGGGCCCGGCCCCTCGCCAGCCGGGTCTCCCCGCCTGGCCGCCACAGGGGATCAACCCTGCAGCTTGATCTCCACGTCCACGCCGGCGGCGAGATCGAGCTTCATCAGCGCATCCACCGTCTGCGGCGTCGGCTTCACGATGTCGAGAAGCCGCTTGTAGGTCCGGACCTCGAACTGCTCGCGCGACTTCTTGTCGATATGCGGGGAGCGGTTCACGCAGAACTTCTCGATCCGGGTCGGCAGCGGAATCGGCCCGCGGACATCAGCCCCGGTGCGCTTGGCGGTCTCGGCGATCTCGTTGGTCGCCGTGTCCAGCACCCGGTAGTCGAAGGCCTTCAGCCTGATCCGGATATTCTGCGTTTCCATCTGCCCGAACCCAAACTCTCGTCAACGCCGGCCCCGGCGAACCGGAACCCCGAAAAAACAGGAAGCGGCCGGCCACCGAGCGAATCGGCGGCCGGCCGTTCCCGCATCTATATTACTTGATAATCTGCGAGACAACCCCCGCGCCGACGGTCCGGCCGCCCTCGCGGATGGCGAAGCGCAGGCCCTGGTCCATGGCGATGGGCGCAATCAGCTTCACCGCCAGCTGCACATTGTCCCCGGGCATCACCATCTCGGTGCCGGCCGGCAGCTCGACGGTGCCGGTGACATCGGTGGTGCGGAAGTAGAACTGCGGCCGGTAGTTGGCGAAGAAGGGCGTGTGGCGCCCGCCCTCGTCCTTCGACAGCACATAGACTTCCGCCTTGAACTCGGTGTGCGGCGTGATCGAGCCGGGCTTGGCCAGCACCTGGCCCCGCTCGACGTCCTCGCGCTTGGTCCCGCGCAGCAGCGCGCCGATGTTGTCGCCCGCGCGACCCTCGTCGAGCAGCTTCCGGAACATCTCGACGCCCGTCACCACGGTCTTCACCGTGTCCTTGATCCCGACGATCTCGACTTCCTCGCCCACCTTGATGATGCCGGTCTCGACCCGGCCGGTCACCACCGTGCCGCGGCCGGAGATCGAGAAGACATCCTCGATCGGCATCAGGAAGGGCTTGTCGAGCGGACGCTCGGGCTGCGGGATATACTCGTCGACCGCGCGCATCAGCTCGAGGATGGCTTCCCGGCCGAGCTCGGGCTTCTTGTCTTCCAGCGCCATCAGCGCCGAGCCCTTGATGATCGGGATGTCGTCGCCCGGGAACTCATACTTGGAAAGGAGCTCGCGGATCTCGAGCTCAACGAGCTCGAGGATCTCGGGATCGTCGACCATGTCCACCTTGTTCATGAACACGACCAGCGCGGGCACGCCGACCTGGCGGGCAAGCAGGATGTGCTCACGCGTCTGCGGCATCGGGCCGTCGGTCGCCGACACCACCAGGATGGCGCCATCCATCTGCGCCGCACCGGTGATCATGTTCTTCACATAGTCGGCGTGGCCGGGGCAGTCGACGTGCGCATAGTGGCGGTTCTTGGTCTCATACTCGACGTGCGCGGTCGAGATGGTGATGCCGCGCTCGCGCTCTTCCGGGGCCTTGTCGATCTGGTCGTAGGCCGTGAAGGTCGCGCCGCCCGTTTCCGCCAGCACCTTGGTGATGGCAGCGGTCAGCGAGGTCTTGCCATGGTCGACGTGACCGATGGTGCCGATGTTGCAGTGCGGCTTGTTCCGCTCGAATTTCGCCTTCGCCATTATTCTGTCCTTCTCACTTCAGTCTGACGTTCAAGACCCCGGATCTCGTGAAAGATCAGGCAAGCTTTGCCTTCACTTCCTCGGCCACATTGGCGGGGACTTCCTCATAGTGGCTGAACTGCATGGTGTACTGCGCCCGGCCCTGCGTCATCGACCGCAGCTGGTTCACATAGCCGAACATGTTGGCCAGCGGCACCATCGCCTCGATCACCTGCGCATTGCCGCGCGTGTCGGTGCCCTGGATCTGCCCGCGCCTCGAGTTCAGGTCGCCGATGCAGTCGCCCATGAAGTCCTCGGGCGTGACCACTTCGACCTTCATCATCGGCTCCAGGAGCTTGATGCCCGACTTGTTCGCCGCCTCGCGCATCGCGCCCCGGCCGGTGATCTCGAAGGCCAGCGCCGAGGAGTCGACATCGTGGTAGGCGCCATCGACCAGCGTGCACTTGAAGTCGATGATCGGGAAGCCGATCATGCTGCCGGACTCGGCGACTTCGCGGATGCCCTTCTCGACCGCGGGGATATATTCGCGGGGAACGTTGCCGCCCTTCACCTCGTCGACGAAGAGCACGCCCGAGCCGCGCTCGCCCGGCTCGACCACGATCTTGACGCGACCGAACTGGCCCGAGCCGCCCGACTGCTTCTTGTGGGTGTAGTCGACTTCGACCTTGCGGGCGAGGCTTTCGCGGTAGGCCACCTGGGGTGCGCCGACATTGGCTTCCACCTTGAACTCGCGCTTCATGCGGTCGACGAGGATCTCGAGATGCAGCTCGCCCATCCCCTTGATGATGGTCTGGCCGCTTTCCATGTCCGAGGTGACCCGGAAGCTCGGATCCTCCTGCGCCAGGCGATTGAGGGCGATGCCCATCTTCTCCTGGTCGGCCTTGGTCTTGGGCTCGACCGCCACCTCGATGACGGGATCGGGAAACTCCATCCGCTCGAGGATGATCGGCTTCGTCGGCGCGCACAGCGTATCGCCGGTCGTCACTTCCTTCAGGCCCACGAGCGCGACGATGTCGCCGGCGAAAGCCTCCTTGATGTCCTCGCGGTTGTTCGCGTGCATCAAGAGCATGCGGCCGATCTTCTCGCGCTTGTCCTTGACCGAGTTCATGACGGTCGAAGCCGCCTCGAGCTTGCCCGAGTAGATGCGCGCGAAGGTCAGCGTTCCGACGAACGGGTCAGACATGATCTTGAAGGCGAGCGCCGAGAAAGGCGCCTCGTCCTCGGCGGGGCGGGTGTCCTTCTCGCCCTTGAGGTCCACGCCCTCGACAGGGGGAATGTCGAGCGGGCTCGGCAGATAGTCGACGACCGCGTCGAGCAGCGGCTGGACGCCCTTGTTCTTGAAGGCCGAGCCGCACAGCACCGGCACGAAGGCGAAGGCAAGCGTGCCCTTGCGGATCAGCGCCTTCAGCGTCGCGACATCGGGTTCCTCACCCTCGAGATAGGCCTCCATGGCGGCATCGTCCTGCTCGACGGCAAGCTCGATGAGCTCGCTGCGCGCCTTCGCGGCAGCATCGGCGTATTCGGCCGGGATGGGGTGATACTCGAACTTGGCGCCGAGCGATTCCTCCAGCCAGATGATCGCCCGGTTCTCGACCAGGTCGACGAGGCCCTTGAAGTCGCTCTCGAGGCCGATCGGCAGATAGAGCACGGCCGGGCGGGCGCCCAGGCGATCCTTGATCATCTGCACGCAGCGCTCGAAATTGGCACCCGTGCGGTCGAGCTTGTTGACGAAGCACATCCGCGGGACCTTGTACTTGTCGGCCTGGCGCCACACCGTCTCGGACTGCGGCTCGACGCCGGCCACGCCATCGAAGCAGGCGATCGCGCCGTCGAGCACGCGAAGCGAGCGCTCGACCTCGATCGTGAAGTCGACGTGGCCGGGCGTGTCGATGATGTTGATCCGGTGGTCGTTCCAGAAGCAGGTGGTCGCCGCCGAGGTGATGGTGATCCCGCGCTCCTGCTCCTGCTCCATCCAGTCCATGGTCGCGGTGCCTTCGTGCACCTCGCCGATCTTGTAGGACTTGCCGGTGTAATAGAGGATCCGCTCGGTCGTGGTGGTCTTGCCGGCATCGATGTGCGCCATGATGCCGATGTTGCGATAGCGGGAAAGCGGGTGCGAGCGGGCCATTGGAGGGTCTCCGGGGGAGGAACGATTACCAGCGATAATGCGAGAAGGCGCGGTTGGCTTCCGCCATGCGGTGC
>Ga0101944_10006352_pt1 | contig 12649 bp, 10 predicted proteins | sample DewCreD2012metaG_FD_75245 | JGI IMG/M metagenome (GOLD analysis project Ga0101944, IMG submission 75245) | Hot spring sediment bacterial and archeal communities from British Columbia, Canada, to study Microbial Dark Matter (Phase II) - Dewar... ... | reverse complement strand
GCTGGGCGTGTACATCGTCCTGAAAGGAGCACATACCTGCATTGCATGCCCCGACGGTACTTGCTGGTTCAACAGTACAGGCAACCCAGGTATGGCCACCGGTGGTAGCGGCGATGTGCTAACCGGCCTCCTAACGGGTCTGCTGGCCCAGCGCTATACGCCATTGGAAACCTGCCTACTGGGCGTTTACTGGCATGGATTGGCCGGCGACCTAGCGGCTGCTAAACACGGCCAGCCCTGCATGACTGCCAGCGACGTGGTTGAACATCTGGGCGAAGCCTATCAAAGGCTTTGCGGGCATCAGCCTGAGAAGAGCTATCTTTGGTAATCAGCAAGTTCAATTTTGCACACCCTCTGATGGAGATCCACTACTGCACCCATTTTGACGACGAGGTTTACGCGCCTGCAAGCGACGTTCGAGCCGGTGTGCTTTATGCAGGAAACGTGCGCCTGTTAGAGTGGTTAGAGGCGCAATTAGGAATGAGCGTTGCTCAACAAAACACAGACTATCTGCGCATCGAGCTGTACCGTCAGTCCCTTTTGGAGTGTCAACAAATGCAGCAGGCTCATCGGCCTTTTTATCTCGACTCTTTAGAGGCGGACCCTTGGGCCACAGCTGCGGTGTTGCTCTCTTGGCGCGATGAGTTGCTCCTGAGCGGTTGGAATTTCACTACGGATGCCGTATGCCCTCCGCGGTTAGCCGATTTGGTGCAAGCAGAGGGGCTTTTCCAACAAAAAATAACAGCCCATGGCTTTGATGGGCGTGTGCTGGGCTATGCTGACCGTTTTGAGCGCGTGCTCTCTTGGCTGCATCGGCGCCCGATAGCGCTTAGGCGCTTTTGCCTACACGAACCGGAGGCGCTGCTGCTGCCGCACCTGAGGCGTCTGCTTGCCCTGTTGCGCCAGTGGGGAGGTGTAGTAGAGACACGCTTGGTGACTCAGGCTGCTGCTGCAGGTTCCGACCTGGCTCATTGGCAGAGCTCCCTCTGCGGCAAGCGCGTAGAGCGTAGGCCAGCTAATGCAGACGGCTCGCTGCGCCTCTTTCGGGTGCGTCGCGACAGTGATGCCGCGCTGTTTATGTCGGAGTGGTTGGCCCGAACTCCTGGCTTTAGCCCCGTTCTCCTCTTGCCCGCTGCTGGTAATGTACTGGAACAAAGCATGTTGCAATACGGCCTGCCGGCGATGGGTCTGCCGTCGGCTTCATCAGCCCGCCCCTCGCTGCAAACGCTGAAACTGGCGCCTGCCTTCCTATGGGAACCGGTGGATGTGTTTAAAATTATGGAGTTCCTAACATTGCCGCTTAAGCCCTTCGACGACGGCTTAGCCCTGGAAATCGCTCGAGTGTTGGCCGAAAAGCCGGGACTGTTTAGCGACACATGGTTTGCCGCAGTAAATGATTACCTAGAGAAGCATACTGTATCCCCGACAGCACGTAAACACTACGAGTTCTGGTTTGTCCGTCGGCGCTACCCGGCTGATGGCGTTGCGCCCGTAGCAGAAGTTGCGGAGATTTTCGATTATCTGTTCCGCTGGGCTATTGAACGCGCTGCCAACGCCCAGCACGCTTCCGGCTTGCTGGTCTTGGCTGAACAGGCGCGCCGGGTTCGCGATGTCTTGCAGGTTCAGCCCAACGCCCGTATCTCTCGACTGGAGTTGGAGCGCATTATCCGCGCCATTCACGAGCCGGCGCCGCTGATGCTTTATCCTGCGCAAGTGGGGTGTTTGCCCTATGTCCGACATCCAGGGGCATTGGCCCAAACCGCCGAGGTGCTTTGTTGGTGGAACTGTGCCAACGACGTGGCCAACTTACCCGCCGACCACTGGCGCCAAGAGGAACGCCAATGGCTGCAAGCATGTGGCGTGGCCTTGCAGGCTATACAAGAGCGTACCCAGCGCCACTTGTTTTTCTTGTATAAGCCCATTATTCAAACAGTTAGCAAGCTCATTTTTTTCTTGCCTACCCAAATTGCAGGCAGCGAAGCGCAACCTACCTTGTTGTGGAGCGATCTGGAGAGCATTTTTGAAGACCCAGCGCTCTTGGTGACCGATCTCGATGGCGACGAGTGGAACAGGGTGGGAGAGTGGCCACAGCGAAAGGCCATGCCGCTCGTCTCTATGACAACGCCCGGAACTCATCTGCATATATCGCGCCCCGAGCGTTTGGGCGAACCAGCTTGCGAAACTCCCACAGAGTTGGAGCAGCTGTTGTATTTCCCACATCGCTGGTTCTTTCGGCGAAAAATGAGGTTCTCTCCAAGCAGCCTGCTCAGCATTGCCCGCGACCAACAGTTGCTTGGCAAGTTGGCCCATCGCTTCTTCGAGCTGCTACTCCGCGAAGAAGAGTGCTTGCATTGGGACAAAACCACCATCCATCAATGGATTGAAGAAAAAGCGACAGGTCTATTAGCAAAGGAAGGCGCTACTCTCCTCCTCTATGGGCGCGAGCCGGAGCAGCATTACTTACTCTCCCGAGTGAAAACAGCAGCCTGGGGGCTGCTGGAGTGTATCCGAACGGACCAATGGCAAATCCACGGTACAGAGGTTAACCTGGAAGGCCATTTCTGCAACTATCCGATGCGCGGCAGGGCAGATCTGGTGTTGTATCGCCCTGAGAATGAATGGGCTATTGTTGATTTAAAGTGGAGTGGCACACAACGACGCAAAAACCTATTAGCCAGCGAGGAAGATTTGCAGCTTGTCTTGTACAGCTATTTGCTCCCACCCCAAGAATATTGGGTGCATACGGCTTTTTTTATCATCGAGGACGCGCGAATGATCGCCCGGAACCGGAAAGCCTTCCGGAACGCCGTGTTACCTTCTCGAGACAGCACGGACCACCTCGAAGTGCACCAGCGTATTTTCGAAAAAATAAAGAAAACCTTCCTATGGCGGCAAGAGCAACTCCTACGAGGGTTGGTAGAACTGCGGTATGAATTTAATGCTGAGGCATTAGAAAACGCTTATGGCAATATGCTGGACCGATTAGAGATGCGAAAAGAGGACACTTTCCGCGACGACTACTACGCTCTCCTCTGGGGTGGAGAGTAATCTATTGAGGAGGTCGACTCAGAATATCAATCAACGCATCCACGTTGACGTATTCTTTAACAAGTTCCGCCGCCCGGCTGACTTTCCAAGGGGTGCGGGTATTTATCTTGACTTCCAGAGAGTTAATACGCAGAGCTGCGCCGTAGGTATCCAGCTCAGACTCCACCACGGGTACCTGAAACGTTTGAATGAGCTCACTAAATAAAGGGTCAGTGCTCACGGGCGGATGGCCATCTTTGGCCCCTGTCACCAGAATACCCGCCACATCTGGCCACTGCAGTCCTTGACGCTGGGCTAGGGCAATTATCTTGCGCAGTACTTCCGGGAGGCGCAAGGCGTTGGAAACGATGAGGATGTTGCGATGCGCTCTTAGGTCGTACGACTCCACGAGTGAGCCAGAGACAACCGCCCCAATTCGATTCTCCATTTTCTCTGGATAAAATACCACCCGCCCATCCACGGCGTTCCGAATTTGCTCAAAGAGCGGAAACATCATGGTTTCGTCGTAGGGAATAACTCCCAATAAGGGAATACCCCACGCTTTTAATACCTTGCCCAAGTAGTGCCTCACTTTCTCCACTTTTTCCGGGAGTACTTTATTGATGATGACTCCTTCCACAGGAATACCTTCCTGTTGAAAAAGCGCCAAAGCCAATGCCATTTCGTCTGCCGTTCGACCAATACCACCGCGCACTATTAAGATAACTCGAGCACCCATGAGCCGAGCGACTACCGCATTGGAAAGACCGACGATACTGCCTACACCGGGATGACCCGTACCTTCATACACTGCCCAGTCAAAGGGCTGATGGTCAAAGTATTCTGAGGCGCTTTGGATTTTTTCTTCAAAAGAAAACGCCTCTGGCTTGTCCCAGAAAGCCTGGGTAGCGCCTTCACCCAGAATAACGGGACTGTGTATAGCCGGACAAAGTGGGAAATTCAGCACCTTAGCGAACAAGAGGGCGTCTTTGTCGGCTTTTAACCCATCTTCTAAATTCACAAATTCCTGACCGACAGGCTTGCAGTATCCCACTCGAAAGCCCTTCTCTTGCAGGGCAAGAATTATCCCGAGCGTACACGTTGTTTTACCAACATGCTGATTGGTAGCAGCCACGTATAAGCGGTTTTGCTTGGGCATATCACTTACAGTTGAGACAACAGTTCGCTGTAGGTAGGGTGGGGGAGAGGGTAGGCCCGCAGCGCTTCCCAGGGTATGTTTGCGTGCATAGCAATTTGTATAAGCCCCAGTATTTCAATGGCCTGTGATCCAAATGCCGAAGCGCCCAGTATCTGACCCGTTTGCTTGTCCATCTTTACCTTTAACATGCCAGTGATGTCCTCTGCTATTTGCGCTTTTAGCAGTGCTTCGTAAGGCTTAACTACGAAATATGCCTCGTCAGAGGCTGTGGTATCCCCTAACTGTCCGATGGGCAAGGGAGTGTACACAGCCTCTACGGTAGGCTTCCGTCGCAGGGCCTTCTCAGTACCGTATAACAGATGAGAAACGGCCACTCGAGCTTGCATTTGCGCATGATTTACTGTCATGGGGGCCCCCGTCACGTCGCCTACAGCGTAAATACCCGGAATACTTGTCTGGCAAAAATCGTTAATTTTTACAGCACCTTCCGGTGTAAGAGCTAACAGGTGTGGCTCGCCTTTCCAAAAAGTGGTGTCGGCACGTCGCCCTGCAGCGATGAAGCCATGAGAGCCAGTATACATTTGTCCACTTGCTGTGTGGGCTACTACAGTCTCACCCTCTACCTTAAGAGAAACAGTAGCAGCGTTTTTCACCACTTTTATTCGCAGGGTCGCAAAAAGCCATCGCTCGAAAGCTTCGACCAATTCCGCATCTATGCGTGGCAGCAAAGACGGGCCTCTTTGCAACAAGATTACTTCTACTCCCATTGCCGCAAATGCTGAGGCATATTCCACTCCGGTAACACCACCGCCTACCATCAGCAGGCGAGAGGGTAAAGCCTCCATAGCGCCGGCTAAACGCGGCGCGATGATCCGGGGAGGCATTGGTTTCATCTCAGGAGTAAAAATGGGCTCTGAGCCTGTCGCAAGCACCACAAAGCGCGTCTCTAACTCTATAGATGTACCCGTCGGTAAAACTACCGATAGGCACTCCGCGGAAGCCAGTTCTGCTTTCCCTTCATAAATCGCCACCCCGGCGCTTTCTAGCCGTATGCGCATGTTTTGGGCTATGCGCTGGCCTTGCGCTTTGATTTTTCCACGCAGACGACCTAAATCGAAGTTCTCATGGCCTGTTAGCAACACCTTATGCGCTTCCTCCAACCATACTTTGGAAGGCACAAGGCTTCCCCACGTGGCACGGCCTCCCAAAGCCATATCACTAACCATAGCTGTTTTCAAACCGGACTGTGCTGCTGCTAAGGCCGCTTCATGGCCACCAGGGCCTCCTCCAATGACAATTATATCGTATTTCATCATTCGTTCAAAAATAAAGCGAACGAGGGCAAAGAGTGCTACTTGTCCACTCACTGCCCTCGTTCACCGAAAAAATAAGATTACTTCAACTCACACTTGGCCAGATAGAAATCTACCATCTCATAGTCGCTCTTCAAGCGCTGCTCCAACTCGTCGAGTGTCTTTGGCGGCGGAACGATGGCTTTTTCCCCCGGCTTCCAGTTGAGCGGCATAGCGCACTTATATTGGTCTGCAGTTTGCAGAGCAATCAGCGCGCGCTTGATTTCTTCCATATTGCGCCCAACATTCAATGGGTAGTACATAATGAGGCGAATGGTGAAGTTAGGGTCAATAAAAAATACAGCGCGAACAGCAGCCGTCTCACTTTCACCCGGTTGGAGCATGCCATATAGCTTGGCTACAGACATGTCCAGATCGGCCACAATAGGGAAGTCAAATAAAACACCGGTCTTCTCGCGCACATTCTGCACCCATGCCACGTGAGAGTGGATGCTGTCAATGCTCAAACCCATTAGCTTGGTGTTACGCTCCTCAAAAAACTTCTTCTCTAAAGCAAAACCACTCATCTCCGTCGTACATACAGGGGTAAAGTCAGCAGGGTGCGAGAAAAATACCACCCATGAGTCGCGCGCGTAATCCGAAAAGCGCAGCTTGCCCAACGTCGTCATTGCTTCAAAATCCGGCGCAGGATCGCCGATTCGAGGCATCCCGTATAGCACTTTGCCATTATCTGTTTTTTCCATAATATTCCAAATTTTTATTGTTTTAAAATTCGCCACAAAGGTGTTGCTGTGCAAAAGGCCAACGGTAGACTCTTTTCTGGCAGATACGGTACTTTTTTCAGTTCCTTTGCTCAGTTTTCATTTAGTGTATTTTGTAAGATAATTTATATTATGTTAAATAAACAGGATGATAAAAAAGCAGATCATTAAAGCCTCCGGCCAGGAAGTCATTTTCGATCCATCCAAACTGCGTTTGTCTTTGCGGCGATCAGGCGCCAGTTCAGAGGAGGCGGACGCCGTTGTCCAGGCCATTCTGGACGACTGGCGCACCGGGCTAACAACCAAGCAGGTTTACCGCCGAGCGCATCGGCTTTTGCGGCGCTACAACAAGACCGCTGCCTCGCGCTACTCCCTGAAACAAGCCTTGTTTGCTTTAGGGCCAACCGGCTATCCGTTTGAGACGTTTGTGGCACGCCTCTTAGAGGCCGACGGTTTTACAGTGCAAAAAGGAATTTTACAACAAGGGCATTGCATTAATCATGAGGTAGATATTTTAGCAGAAAAAAATAAAAAAATTATATTTGGCGAATGTAAGTTTAGGAACAGTCAGCAACTGATAAACGACGTAAAAGTGGTGCTTTACATTCGCTCTCGTTTTGAAGATTTGCGCCAAGGCGAGTGGAGAGAGTGGCTAAACCAAGGCCGATCGTTAGAATGCTTCGTATTTACCAACACGCGCTTTACAGAAGATGCCCTGCGCTATGGAGAGTGTTCCTCTATGACACTGGTGAGTTGGGATACGCCCAACAGCTGGAGTCTGCGCGAATGGGTGAACCGCACAGGACTCCATCCTATCACCTGCTTGAGCAGCCTAACGCGACGGGAGAAAACCGCGCTGGTTGAGGAGCACCATATAGTGCTTGTCCAAGACCTGGTAAAGCGACTAGAGGTGCTTGACGCTTTAGGGGTTAGCGATTACCGGAGACATCACGCCATTAAAGAGGCAGAAGCCCTGTGTGAGCTGGCGATCAACCCAATGAGGTAAAGGTCTCTACCCTACCCTATTTCAGGTCAGATCTTTTTTGACTCAAATAGTTGAAAAAAAATCAAAAATACACTTGACAAAACAAAAAGTTGCATAAATTTGCAAACAATTAATTTTAAAAAGCGCGTTTTATGAAGAAAACTGAAGAGTACGTTGATTATTTATAACAAAATTTAAAATCACAAAACATGGCGAAACAAGTCTTTATCAATCTGGCTGTAAAAAATCTCCCCAAGTCAGTGAGTTTTTATACTGCCTTGGGGTTTTCAGAAAATCCTCAGTTTTCTGATGACTCGGGAAAATGCATGATGTGGAGTGAACACATTTATGTGATGCTTTTAAATCATGAAAAATTTAAAACCTTTATCACAAAACCTATTGCTGAAACTCAATCAAGTGTAGCTGCCCTTTACTCATTATCTGTAAATAGTATAGACGAAGTCGATGAAATTATGGCAAACGGGTTAAATGCAGGTGGTATTGAGCCGAATGAAGCAAAGGATTATGGGTTTATGTTTCAGCGTACAATTGAAGATTTTGACGGACATACTTGGGAGATATTTTTCATTGATATGACAAAAATACCGAGCAATCCTTCTGAAGTAGCTTGAAAAAATACAGGAGAAGCCAAGGCAAAAACTCTGTCCTTCTCTGTGTCCTTTGTAGTGAAAAAATTTAACTACTTGGGACACAGAGAAGGACAAGGAAAAAACTCACATTTTACATGAAAACCACACCGGAGCATAATCAGCGCATTGCAAAAATGACTTTTGCGTCAGTCTATCCGCATTACGTTGTAAAAGTGGAAAAGAAGGGACGAACAAAAGAAGAGCTTCACCAAGTTATTGAATGGCTCACCGGCTTTGATGAGAGGAAGGTGCAAGAACTAATTGATGAGAAAGCAACCTTTGAAGAATTTTTTAGACAAGCAACATTAAATAAAAATGCAAGATTGATAACAGGAGTGATATGCGGTTATCGAATTGAGGAAATCGAAGACCCGCTGATAAGGCAAATACGGTATTTGGACAAATTGGTGGATGAATTAGCAAAAGGCAAGCAAATGGAGAAGATTTTACGGCGGTAATTTAAAGTCACAAAAATTTGCAAATCAGCCATTTAAATCTATGAATCTCGCCTTCCACTTAGGGTCTGGCAGCCAGCAGGTATCGAAGCGGCCGAACCAACGATAGCGATTGCGAGCGATCCAACAATAAAGGGCATCGCGCAATGACCGTGGTATCCAGCGGAATAAGGCTAAGAAGGACCAGGGAGTTCCCAATCGAGAGACGATCTCGAGGGCGGCATCAGAGCGAACATAGGCCTGCTCCCCAACTACCAGTATCACGGAGTCTCCCCATGGTTGCTGAAGGCCCAAACGCTCTGCCATCCTTTTCCCGACTTCTGACTGGAGCGATGCAAAGCGAAAAAGACCGACCTTGTCGCGTTGGAGCACCCACTGCACCGATGCAGAACAAAGGTGGCAAACACCATCAAATAGTACCACTGGCGAACTTTGCGCGTTTTCCATGTCCTGTGCGGTTTGAAAACGAAACGGAAAAGTCTTCGTTTCGTTTGATAGTTAAACCCAAAAAAAGTATGCGCCCATATTTTTTTCTATTTTTAATAGGCTGGCTTTTACCTGAAAAGGGCTTCTCGCAAAGCGAGAATGCGCCGGCGCCTCAGGATACTACATCAAGAGTCAGGGTTGAGTCTTCGATGTTTGGCGAATACTTCCTGCGTGGAGGGCGCTACGTGCAGAAGCTGAGTGGTATGGTTCGGCTTCGCCATGGGAACACCCTTATTTTTTGCGATACGGCGCTGCTCGACCTCAACGATGCTCGCTTAGTGGGTAATGTACTCATCGAGCAGGGCGACTCGCTTCGGCTCTATGGCGACTCGGCTCTATACAGAGGCGATGCGCGCCAGTGTGACATGTTCGGCGAAGTCGTTTTGGTACGAGGAACGCAAGAGCTGTTTTCTAACCGCCTCCACTATGATTTTGAAAAAAAGGTAGCCACTTATTGGGAAGGCGCTACACTCACCAACGGCACGAGCCAACTCACCAGCACACGAGGCTATTACAACGTAGACAACAAGACCATCTACTTTGGGGGTGATGTCCTTGTGGTAGATCCAGAGTTCACTCTCCGTTCCGACAGCCTGCAGTTTAATACAGAAACCCAGCTGGTTTTCTTTGTGGCACCTACCCTTATCAGCCAACGCGGTGCTAAGCTGTACTGCGAAGGTGGGTTCTACGACTTAGAAAACCATTTCGCTGTTTTTGAAGGCAATCCGCAATACGAGCAAGACGGGCAGCGCGGCCGTTCGCGCAAGATTCGATACTTTGGCTCCAAGAAGGAATATGTTCTTGATGGTAACGCTTACGTGGAGGAGCCAGCCAATAACCGTTCAGTACAAGCCGAGGTCATTCGGTATAATGCAGAAACAGAAAACGCTGCCTTTATTGGCAATGTCCTCTATCGCGACGAAAAACAAGACATCAGGGGGCAAGAGGTTTTTTATAACAAGCGCACCCAAACGTATCAACTGCGCGGACGGAGCAGAGTCAGCGACCCGCCTTACATTATTGAAGCGGACTCCCTGGTCTTCAACAACGAATTAGGGAATGGCTTAGCCTTGGGCAACGTAGAATGGCGAGATACCACAGAAGACTACACGCTACTGGCCTATCGGGTAGATTACAATCGCACGACAGGTTTTGTACATGCCTACGGCGCTTTCGGTCCTGCAGCTGCCGACGGCAGACCGCTAATGTTCTCGTTGATGGAAGGCGACACGCTTTACGTGAGCGCCGATACGCTGATGTCTTTCAAAACCGACACCATTTCCGATGACCGTGTTTTGCTGGCATATCCAGACGTACGTGTTTTCAGAAAAGAGTTGCAAGCGGCGTGCGACTCATTGGCCTATCACGCGACAGATAGCCTGTTTTATTTCTTCCGAAAGGCGAAGTCGCCTGTTATCTGGGCCGACACCTCGCAGTTCTCTGCCGATACCATCTTGCTCCGGTTGCGCAACAGCCGTATCAGCGAGATGCTATTGAGAGAAAACAGTTTGGTGGTCCAGTCGGAAGATGGTCGAATGTATAACCAAATAAAGGGGCGAAAAAACACCGTATTTTTTGAACAAAATGAGGCGCGCGAAATGCTCGTAGAAGGCAGTGCGCATGCGCTTTACTACGTCACGGATGCGGAAGGGCGTTATGTTGGTCTTAATGAGAGCCAATGTGCCGAAATGCGGCTTTATTTTGAAAAGAACCAAGTAACGAGTGTAAAGCTATACGGCGAACCTACAGGCAAACTCTCGCCTATGCGGAAAGCAGGCCTTACAGAAACGCAACAACTGGAAGGCTTCTTCTGGGAAACGAAGCGGCGTCCGAGGTCAATGGATGATTTACTCAGGCCCCGGGAGCCGATGGCTTTGGAATAGTGCCCCTCCTACCCTACTCGAGAATACGGGCATTGTCTCCTGTCATCCAAAAACGCAGTGCGCGCCTATTGGTCCTAGGTCTGTATGTTTGCTGACGCACATGCACGACTTTTTGCTTCATGAAAATCGTTCTTATCTCTCCCGCGCATCCGTTGCGCGGCGGTATCGCGGCCTCCTCCGAGCGGCTGGCTTCTGAGCTGCAGAACATGGGGCATCAGGTAGTGGTGTACAGTTTCGCGCTTCAGTATCCGTCCTTACTTTTTCCTGGAAAAACGCAGTATTCTGATGCTCCAGCGCCTGTCGGGTTATCTATCAAGACGCGGCTAAACTCCATTAACCCGCTAAATTGGATAAAAGTAAGCCGAGAAATTGCCCTCGAATATCCCGACCGTATTATTGTACGCTTCTGGTTGCCTTTTATGGCTCCGTGCCTGGGCAGCACAGTGCGTTTGGCGCGTTGGTGGGCTAGGAGCAATCTTCGCATTACGGCTCTGGTGGACAACATCATACCTCACGAAAAGCGTTTGGGAGACAAGCTATTAGCCCGTTTTTTCGTGCGATCTTGCAATGACTTTGTCGTCATGTCGCACGCCGTGGAAGACGAGATCAGGGCTTTTCTCCCTATAGGAGCACCGGTGCAAAAGGTGCGTTTTGCGCCTCATCCGGTATACGATATTTACGGTGCGCCCATTCCTAAGGAAGAGGCTCGACGCCAGTTAAACCTACCAATCGACATTCCTTTGGTGCTTTTTTTCGGCTTTATACGCCCATACAAGGGTCTAGACCTGCTGTTAGAAGCGCTCGCCCACACACCATATTTACATGCTCTGGTGGCAGGTGAATGCTACAGCGATTGGCAGCCTTATCAACGCCTTATAGAAAAGCACCAACTCCAATCCCGAGTGCATTTGCACACCTATTTTATTAAAGATAAAAACGTTGCCCTCTATTTTTCGGCAGCAGACTTGATAGCACAGCCTTACAAAAGTGCGACGCAAAGTGGTATTTCACAGATTGCCTATCACTTCGAAAAGCCTATGCTAGTAACGGATGTAGGAGGGTTACCTGAGATCGTGCGACACGGTGTTTCTGGCTATGTCGTACGCCCAGAGGCATCAGCCATTGCTGAGGCTATGCAAGACTTTTTCGAGCGAGGACGCGCTTCAGTATTTACGGAAGGCGCCGGAAAGGAAAAAAAACGGTTCTCTTGGCGTAACTTAGCCGAAACAATCCTCCATGGATAGAATAAAATCCCACTCAACTGCTCTATTTTCAAGCATATATTTTTTAAGATACCCTGCATTTTCTCTTAAATAGTCTGGTTTTATCGCTTCTTTTGCAGGTAGAAAACATGCATCCTTTCAAAAGGAAATGTACTTGCACTCAGTTACCTGTCCTGTATGAAGCAATTTTACTTTTCACTTGCAATCACTGCTTTATGTTGGCTATTTCTCCCTCGATGGGCGAATAGCCAAGTGACGCTGCGCGGAAAGATCGTAGATGCCGAAACGGGCGAAGAGCTCATTGGAGCTGCTGTCTCTGTGATTGGCGGTGGCGGCGCGATGAGTAACTACGCGGGCGAATTCACATTACAAGTGGCTGCGCTACCGGTTAATCTGCGCATTTCTTACACAGGCTACACAGCCCAGGAAATCACGGTTTCTGATGCTGGGGCTCGCCTAAACATTCGCTTACAACCCAGCTCGATTATTATTGAGGAGACGGTGATTCGCGGTCAGCGCATAGACGACAAACAGAAAGCAGCCCCGCTCACGGTGGAAAAACTCGACCCTATTGCTATCAAAGAAGCCGCCTCATTTAGCTTTTACAACAGCCTGGGCAACCTTAAAGGCGTGGACCTTACGACCGCCTCGTTAGGTTTTACGATTATCAACACGCGCGGATTCAATTCTACTAGTCCCGTTCGTAC
>Ga0101944_10006350_pt1 | contig 12651 bp, 11 predicted proteins | sample DewCreD2012metaG_FD_75245 | JGI IMG/M metagenome (GOLD analysis project Ga0101944, IMG submission 75245) | Hot spring sediment bacterial and archeal communities from British Columbia, Canada, to study Microbial Dark Matter (Phase II) - Dewar... ... | reverse complement strand
ACCTCTACTGGTTCCCCTACGGCACCAGCGAGTACCTGCGGCTGACCACCGACATTGCCGGCCTGCGGGCCGTCTACGAGGACCAGTTCCTCTTCGTCCCCGAGCCGACGACGCTGCTGCTTCTCGCTGGCGGGCTGCTGGCGGCGGCCCGCCGCCGCCGCGTCCGCGCGTAGCGCGGGCCGCGGCACCCACGCCGCGCCAGACGGGCGCGGGCTAGGTATGGCGCTCCAGCCACAGGAGGAGTTCGTCGGCCTCGCGCTCGCTCTTGCACCCCGTCACATTGTAGAGCACAAGGTTGGGCTTGAGCTCGCGGTGGTAGACCGCCTTGAGCTCGTCGGGCGTGCACGTGACGAAGACGTGTTTGCCCGTGGCCTGGAACCGCTGGAGGAGCGGCAGCCACTCGATCATCGGCGGGCCGCCCGCCGTGGGGGTCCATTGGATGCCGTCGAGCGCCTTGATCCCGGTGATGGCATCGAAGTGCTGGAGACAGGTCTTGCCGTCATAGTGGTAGACCGAGTGGTCGAGGAACTCGCATTCCTCGGTGAGGGCTGGGAGGACGAACTCGTTGAACTGGTCGGGCGACAGGAGGCAGGAGAAGTCACACTGGGTCGCGCAGAAGCGCCCATCGCACCAGTAGGGCAGCCAGCACGAGGTGCCGAGGGCGGCCATGCCCGCGGCCTCGTAGACCGCGTTGTAGACCTCGCGGTAGAGTTGGCGGACGTTTGCCATCGCGCGATGGACGAGCTCCGGGGCGTCCAGCAGGTCCATGCACAGGCGCGCCGGCTCGCGGATGGCGACCAGCCAGTCGAAGTTCGAGTGCATGTCGAGGGTGCAGACGACCCATTTGCCCCTGGCCCGCTGGCCGGCCTTTCGGCAGAACTCGAGCATCCGCTCCCAGGCGTGGCCGCCGAGGCGTAGCGGGAGGGCCTGGTCCCAGGATTCGACGAAGGGGACGGACCACGATGTGCCCGAGCTGTCGGGCGAGTAGTCGAGGCGGGCGCCGACGAAGGCCGCGAGCTGGTCGGGGCCGAAGCACGGCTCGTAGCGCGGCATCGCCTCGCCCGCGAAGTAGCGGCAGGCCAGGCTCGCCTCGGCCTGGTCGAGCACCTTGTCGAAGTCGTCGTCGGGGCGCGTCGGATAGCGCGGCCCGGGCACCTGCGCCACGCCCTCCCTCGGCGCTGTCACCACCACGGCAGGCCGCTTGATGATCTCGCGGTTCCAGAAGGCCCGCCAGCGGGCCACCGCATCATCCAGGTCAGGCTTCAAGCTCAGTTCCACACACAGACTCCTGAAGGGAGTTGGAACGGCGAACGCCACAGAGGGGAGTGTATCGGCTGGCGGCGGCGCTGTCAACAGCTTGGAGAAGGCGCAAGTCGGGGCGTGAGCCTGGGGGGCGTCCGGTTTCTAGCGCGGGCTGTTAACTGCGGTTGACAGGAGGGGGCTGGACGTGTGCTGGCGGTGCGGAGCGGGCCGCCGCATGTATTGATTTTGACCGAAGTTAGGCCGTTGGGTGCAGGGTTCGGGGCGTGTGCCCAGCGGCACGGAAATTGCGTACAGGGAAAGGGATGGGTGGCGTGTGGACTAACTATGATGGAAGGAGGATTCCCCGATGATGCAGGCAAGAGGACGTCTGGCGGCGGGCGCGCTTCTGGGCGCGCTGGTGCTTAGCGCCCCGATGGCCGGAGCCGGGCTGGTGGCCTACTACAGCTTCGACAACTCTGGCAACCTGGGCCAGGACACCAGCGGCTCGGGCTACCATGCGTCCAACTCGGGCGCGACCTACGACGCCGCGGGCTACTTTGGCGGCGCCGCCAGGTTTGCCGGCTCCAACGAGTACCTCCAGTTGCCCAGCAACCCGCTGCTAGATAACCTCCAGAACCTGCCGGGCTACACGATTGCGGCCTGGGTGAGGGCCGACCAGGTGCCGCCGGGGAGCGGCAGCGCCAACGACGCCCACTACGGGATCATCGAGAAGGCGGGCTATCACTCGGGCCTCCGCTACACCAATGTGCAGACCTTCGCGATGGACGCCTGGCGGGTCGGCGACGTCAACGTGAGCGTGAGCTCACCGCCCGGTTCCCCATACCCGCCTCTGGCCTGGCACCACGTCCTGTCCACCGTCAACAAGACCACGGGCACCCTGCGGATATACGTTGACGGGTCGCTGGTGGGGACGACGAGCTTCGCGCCGGGGACGGACGCGCGCAACTATGGCACGACCCCCTGGCGCATCGGCATAGCCAATCCCGGGGCCAGCAGCTATCGCTGGCCGATGGACGGTATGATAGACGACGCGGCGCTCTGGAATGTCATCCTGCCCGACGAGCTGATTCAGCGGCTCGGGGCGGGCACGGCCCAGCCGCTCAACACCCCGGTGCCCGTCGGGCGCCTCGAGGCCTTCGACCACGCTAACGTCGGCACGGCCGCCTACGCCCATGACCCCATCACCGGCGAGGTCTACGGGCCTGTCCACTGGAAGCTCGAGCGCCTCAACCACACCTTCATCAACAACAAGGTGCGCTCCGAGTGGTATCTGGGCTACCAGGCGACGAGCCAGGCCGCCTTCCTGGGCCTGGCCACCAGCGGCCGCACCCACGCCGACTACGACCTGCCCTTCATCGCCTGGGGCAACGCCTCGCTGCCCAATAAGTACCCGCCCGAGACCCCCTACTCGGGCGACATGAGCACCTTCTCGACCCGCTACTGGGGCCAGGTCTACATCCCCCCCGCCACGGGCAACCCCGGCGCCAGCCGAGCAGTCCGTTTCCGAGAGTTCAACGACGACTACACGCTCTTCGTCCTTGACGGCACGGTTTACCTGTTTGACTCCGCGTGGACGGACTTCTTCGGCGCCGGCGGCGACGGCGGCAAGATCATCTCCCTGACCCTCACCCCCGGCTGGCACGACCTCGAGTACTACCAATCCGAGGGCGGCGGCGGGGACAATGCCCGCCTCTTGTGGGACTACGACCCGCTCACCAACACGTTCGGCGGCGCCAACCCCTTCATCACCGTCGGCTCCGACTACTACCGCTACTCGGTGCCCGAGCTCCTCGCCGAGGGCTGGTACAACGTCGGCGGCCCCGCCCCCCTCAACGGCATCTTCTACAACATCGGCTCCGCGCCCGGCGAGACATTCCAGTTGCGCCTCACCGTGGACTACCTCGGCTCCTCCGCCGTCTACGAGGCCACCTTCTTCGGCGTCCCCGAGCCGGCCACGGCCCTCCTCCTGGCCGGCGGGCTGATGGCGCTTGCGCGCCGCCGAAGAAAGTAGTATAAGGATCGCAGCGGCACGGACACTGGCGCGGCTGTGCGCGCCGCGCGGTCACTGATCGGTCGAGGAGAAACCAATGGGTGCCCCCCGTAACCCCATCAGGGGGTTCGTGTGGCTTCCGCTTGTCGCAGCCTTGTTGGTGCTGGGTGCGACCGCGCACGCGGGCCTGATCGCCCACTGGAAGTTCGACGACACGTTCACCGACTCCTCGCCCAGCGGCTACAACGGCACGCCGAGCGGCTCGCCCACGTTCTCGACTGACGTGCCGCCCGTCCTCGCCGGCGGAAAGTCCCTCTTCTTCAACGGCTCGGCCCAGAGCGTGGCCATCAACACCCTCGGCAACTCCCTCACCGGCAGCTACACGGTGGCGACCTGGGCGAAGGTGGCCGACCTTGCAAGCCTGCGCGAGGTCATCTCCAGCCGAAGCCCCTCCGACATGGGCTTCGACTTCAAGTTCCAAAACGGCACCATGATCCACGGCGACATCGGTTCCGGCTCGGCCTGGATGACTACGACCGCCGACCTCAACTATGCCTACTCCGCGGGCACCTGGTACCACGTGGCCTACACCGTGCGCCCGACCTCTTATGACATCTACCTTCACAATGCGGCCGGCGCCCTCGTCGCCTCGAGGCTCGCCGGCACTTACGGGACCCCAGGCACGCCGCTGCTCTTCAACCCCACCCACCAGCTTACCATCGGCCGCTACAGCACCGAGCAGTTCAGTGGCTGGCTCGACGACATGACCATCTATAACGCCGCGCTGACCGTGAACCAGGTGCACGCCTTGGCCAACGGGGCCGACCCGCTGCACGTGCAGACCGCCGTGCGCCCCATCCCCGGCCTTTTCAACACGGGGGTGGACGCCAGCGGGGTGCCGCTGCCCAACGGCCCACTCGTCCTCGACCCCCACTACAGCATCATCCTCAACCCCGACGGCGGCGGTCCGGGCGCCCACGTGGAAGACGAGACGGCTTTCCCCCTCGTTGCCGGCCCCTGGCTGGCCAACAGCTCCAGCTCCAAGTGGATTGCACCGCGCTTCAACACTGTGGCCGCGGCGGGCGGCGTCTACGAATACGAGCTCCTTTTCGACCTCGCCGGCTTCAGCCCCGCCACCGCCTACATCACCGGGCGTTGGGCAACCGACAACCCCGGCCTCGACATCCTCATCAACGGCATCTCCACCGGGCAGACGAGCGGCGGCTTCGGCAGCTACACCCCCTTCACCATCAGCAGCGGATTCGTCCCCGGCGTCAACTCGCTCGTCTTCCGCCTTGAAAACCAGGGTCAAGGCTACACGGGCCTGCGCGTGGACTCCCTTGCGGGCACCGCCTACATGCCCGAGCCGGCCACGCTGCTGCTTCTCGGCGGGGGCCTCTGCGCGCTAGCTCGCAGGCGCAGGCGCCCCTGACCCAGAGACCTGGCTGATGAAGGTAGCCCTTCTTCGCAAGAAGGGCTTCCTCCCCCGCACCCCCTCTTTCCCGAGAACGCTTGAGTTGGCGGCGGCGATTGAGCCTGCTCGCTGTCCGGGCGCGGTGCGCGCATCGCAGGGACCAAGCGCCGCGAGCAAACTCAATCGCCGGCGCACACGCAAGAGTCTTTGAGGGGGGCGTGGGGGGAGGTTTCTGCCGGAAAGCTGCCCCCGCGTCTCTTCACAGCTCTTCGACGGGGATGATGCGCGGCTGATGGGAGAGGCCTAGCTCGTGGGTGATGCGTTTCTGGGCGAGGCGGCAGTAGGCGGGCGAGTTGTCGCCCAGGATAAAGTGGCGGCCGAGCCGCGCGGCTACCAGCCCCACCGTGCCGCTGCCCGCGAAGGGGTCGAGCACCGTCTGCCCGCGGAAGCTGAGGAACTTGATGAGGCGTTCGGGCAGCTTCTCGGGGAACGGTGCGGGGTGGCCGATGCGCGTGCGGCTCTCGGTGCCGAACTCCCAGACGCTGCGGGTGCAGGCCATGAACTCCTCGGGCGAGATGTCCACCCCCTCGGGGTCGCCCTCCAGCTTCCACTGGCCCTTGGAGAAGACGATTATGTACTCGTGGCGTGGCACCAGGTGAGGGTTGGAGGGGCTCTTCCACGAGCCCCAGGCGCAGTGTTTCGCCGCGGAATGCTTGTTCCAGATGATCGTCCCGCGATACAGCATCCGCAGGTCCACGAGCTGCTGGATGAACGCGCTGTAGTGGGGGTTGGAGATGTACTGGCGCTTGTTCTCGCCGATATTCACGCAGAGGCGTCCGCCCGGCACGAGCACCCCCTGGCACGCCGCCCAGACCTTTCGCATCCAGGCCAGGTACGCGCGGTCCTCCAGGTCGTCATCGTGCTCGGCGTAGGGCTTCTCGAGATTGTAGGGCGGCGAGGTGACGATCAGGTGCACGGACCGGCGCGGAAGCCGGGCCAACACGTCCAACACGTCCCCGCACACGATGGCATCGCGCACCTGCTGTGCGCGGTCTGGGGCGAGGGGTGCTGGCGGCAGGCCCGCGGTCGCGGGCAGGGCTATCTCGGCGGGCTCCAGTGCTTGCGGGCTTGCCACCCACACGTCTCCAGACCAGACTCTCCTCCCATAGGGTATAGTCGAGCGGAAATGGCCAAACTTTAGGGGAAACCGCCGACCACGCCTCATTTCAGAGGGACGAACGTGGAATCGCCGTCAGGAAGACTGAGCGAACCTGTCGGCGGCCTTGATGAGGGCCTCGCCCAGTTCACGCGCGGTTTCGGGGGTCAGCAGTGCCACTATGGGCGAGATACCTCCCGCGTCTTCGGTCCTCAACACCACCTGGCGCTCGGAGATTCTGTTGATGAAGCCCGCCCTTAGGATGCAGGCTTTCTGGTCTCGGCCCTTGCGCCTGCCCTCGACCTCACACAGATACGTCTCGTCGTACACAGCGGGTCCTCCTTGCTGGGGCGACACGATCGGCTTGCCCCGCGAGTCATGTTCTACACTATCGTCTGCTCTGTCAAAGCGTGCGGGCGGTTCCGGCCCAGCCGCCCGCGGACGGACCGGTTCTCCTCAGCCCCGCCAGGGGCGTCCGGGCCGTAGCCCAGGGCGACCGAAGGGAGCCCTGGGAACCCATGCCCCCCACCACCCATCCGAGCACGGACCGACCTTCTTGCGATAGTCCGAGAAAGGGTTGTCCGCCCCGCCAGCCCGATGCCCCCACCAGCCATCCGCGCATGCGCGCACCTGTTCTCTCAGCCCCGCCAGGGGCGTCCGGGCCGTAGCCGAGGGCGACCGAAGGGAGCCCTGGGACCCAATGCCCCCACCCCAGGAAAGAGCCCCCGCAGGGGGCGATTCAGTCCCACAAATGCGCAGGGTCATACGCAATTCCGTGCTTCCGTAGGAGGGCGACAAACTCCTCCTCAAATGACCGCCGCTGGTGGTGCTTCTCCTGGCCCCGAACGTATTCCGCGACGCGGGGAACCGAGGATGCGCTGACCGAGAAAGCACCATAGCCCTCCTGCCACGCGAAGTCCAGCAGGTGTGGGAACGTGTGGTGGATCCAGCCCGAAGACACGCTCTTGATGACGCGGATGGCGTCGGCCACGGCGACGGACTGGTGAACATCGAAGAGAATGTGAAGGTGATTGGCGGTGCCGCCGACCGCGCGCGCGAAGCCCAGTTGGTGGCTGATGGTGGAGACGATGTATGGGTAGAGGCGAGGGCGCAGGGTGTCCTTGATCATCTCGCGCCGGCCCTTGGTGGCAAACACGGCGTGACAGGTCAACTGCGTGAAGGTGTGCGACATTGTGCCTTTGTCCTCCATCTCCCCGCCCATGAATCGCCCCGCTGCGGGGCTCTGATGCCTCTGTGCGCCCCTTGTCCCAGGGCTCCTTTCGGTCGCCCTGGACTACGGGCCGGCCGCCCCTGACGGGGCTGCAAAGGCCGTCCTTCGCCTCCTCCCTCCGTGAATCGCCCCGCTGCGGGGCTCTGATGCCTCTGTGCGCCCCTTGTCCCAGGGCTCCTTTCGGTCGCCCTGGACTACGGGCCGGCCGCCCCTGACGGGGCTGCAAAGACCGTCCTTCGCCTCCTCCCTCCGTGAATCGCCCCGCTGCGGGGCTGTGATGCCTCTGTGCGCCCCTTGTCCCAGGGCTCCTTTCGGTCGCCCTGGGCTACGGGCCGGCCGCCCCTGACGGGGCTGCAAAGGCCGTCCTTCGCCTCCTCCCTCCGTGAATCGCCCCGCCGCGGGGCTTTGGTGTTTCTGTGCGCCCATTGTCCCAGGGCTCCTTTCGGTCGCCCTGGGCTACGGGCCGGCCGCCCCTGACGGGGCTGCAAAGACCGGGCAGCCTAGCCGCGGAGGGCGACAGAGACGGCCCTGAGCATCTCGAAGGCGGGACGGGCGGTCTCGGGCGGACGGCTGCCGAGGCCGCAGGAGGGGGTGAGGAGGCTCTGGCGCAGGATGGCCGAAGGGTCGAGGCCCCAGGAGGCAAGCTTGGCGACGAGCTCGCGCAGCCGGGCGACAAGGGCCTCGGCGCTGGTGGCCGCCAAGGCGTCGGGATCGGTCGGCACGATGCCCCAGGCGATGTTGCCGCCGCGCCGAATGAACTCCTCCAAGGCCTCCCGATAGGTGAGGAACGCAGTGGCGTAGCCAAAGGCGTCGAACGACACGATGTCCACGCTGCTCTGGAGGAAGATGGGCCAGTCGGTGTTGGCGCAGCAGTGGGTGCCCTTGACGGGGGCGAACTGGTAGACGGTCTCGATGACCCCGCGCGGCTGCTCGGGGCGGGTCCAGGCGAAGAATGGGGTGCCGAAGGAGGTGAGGAAGGGCTCGTCCACGAAGATGACGGGCCGCGCGCCCGCGGCGGCGATCTGGCGGGCGAGCCAGCGGACCTTGAGGGCGAGGTGCTTGACGATGACCTCGCGGAGCACGTCGTTGTAGAGGGCGGGCGTGCCCTCCTCGTCGAGGAGGCTCATGGCGACGGTGACGGGGCCGGCGACCTGGGCCTTGGCCTCTGGGACGCCGCCGGCGTTGACGCGCCGGAGGAAGGCGTCGAGGGCCGCGGAGCAGCGTGGGGAGATGCGCCCCGCGTCGTCGTCGGGCGCGTCGTAGCGCTCGAAGAGGCGCGCGGTCGCCTCGAAGAAGGCGTCGTTCTGGACGATGAGCCACTTGCCGTCGCGGCGCTCGAGCCCGGGCAGGCCCTCGTACATCTGCTCGTTCATCCCCTCGTTGGGCGAGAGGCGGGGCAGTTGGGGAAGGTAGGGGAGGTCGGGGGCGAACTCGAAGACGAGGTCGAGCGCCTCCTCGACGCTAGTGACCGCGAGGCTGCCAATGCCGGTGACGCGACAGCGGCCTTCGAAGCCCATAGGAGTTCCCCACCAAGAACGCGAGAGGACGCGAGAGAGAAGCCGGGGAGATTATAGCAGAAGAGAAGCCGGTCGGGGAAGCGCGCTTGATCGGGTGCCGAGGCTATGGATAATACCGGTGCGTCTGGGATGGGGACTTCGGAGAGCGGGATGGTGCTCAATGGCCGTGGTCAATCGCGGGACGGCACGGCGCCGCCTGTGCGGAAGCGTCAGGTGCGCGTCCGACGGGCGCCCGGCGCCGGCAACGTGCGCGGCGGCTCGCGGGGGCCGCTCGTCGCGCTGGGCGTGGTTGTGGCGGCGGGAGCGGTGGGCGCCGTCATCTACGCGCTCACGCGGCCGGGCGATGAGGCCGGCGGTGGCCGCGGCAGCACGGGCGCGAGCAGCGCCCGCGTGGCGCGCTCGGTGGCAGCCCATGCCGAGGCGACCGGCATCCCCCTCCCGACGAGTTACTCGGACGGCTCCGTGGCGCGTCTGGCGCGCCAGCTTGAGGCCGGCGACCTGGCCTTACGGCTCCAGGCCGCACAGGGCCTCGCCTCGCTCGGCCCCCGCGCCGCCGAGGCCGTGCCCGCACTCCTCCGCGCAACGGCCAGGCCGACCAATGAGATCGAGTTCTCGCGCGCCCTCGGCAAGGCGATGAAGGCGATCGGCGCCGCGGCGGTTCCGCACCTGGTGCGCGTGCTGGAGGCCGGCGCGCCCAAGGCCCGCTTCCTGGCGGCCGCCGCGCTCGCCCAGCTCGGCCCCGACGCCGCGGGCGCGGTGAAAGCCCTCCTCGATGCCCTGGAGGGGGACCCCGACTACGCGGTGAGGGCCAACGCCGCGACTGCGCTCGGGGCGATCGGCCCGGCGGCCTCCGCCGCCCTTCCCGCCCTGCGCCGCGCCGCCGGCAACCCCAATCAGAAGCTCTCGGGCAACGCGCAGGCCGACGAACTCCGCTTCCGCGCCGCCAAGGCCGCCGAACAGGTCAAAGGCCGCTGACGGGTCCCCCCCTCACCCGCGGAAAAGCGCCGCGAAGAGCAGCGCACTCGCCAGCGTCACGATGCACGGCAGCAGGAAGATCGGCCGCCAGCGGAACTTGCCCTCCGCCTTGAACGCATCCATCACCACGCCGGTGAACTGCGTGCCGAGGAAGAAGCCGAAGCCGAACAGGCTGACGGTGAGGAGTGCCTGGGCCGAGGCCTTGAAGTCTGCCGCCGCCGCCTGGTTGACGTAGATGAACCCGATGCCGATGAAGAAGGCGTAGGCCAGGCCGTGGAGCGACTGGGCCGCGAGCACCAGCCCCGTCGGCCGCCCCAGCGCGTAGACGGCGTAGAGCAGGCCCCACAGCGCCACGCCCAGAGCCAGGGTCCAGCGGAACCCCAGCGCGCCCAGCACCTCCTTCTCGTAGAAGGCCACGAAGACCGTGGCCGCGACCTGCGCCGACTGGGCGATGGACATCACGGCCGGCATGTTCTTGCCTGCGACCCCGAGCTCGCCGAGGAACGGCGCCGTGCCGAGGAAGTAGAACTGGAGCTGCGTGGCGACCAGGAACGCGACGATGATGAAGACCAGGAAATTAGCGTCGCTGAGCAGCCCGAACGCCTTTATGAAGGGCAGCGCCTCGCCGGGTGTCTCGGGCGGCGGCGTGTGGGGCAGGAACAGGCAGTAGACGGCCAGCGCCAGCGACAGGACGCCCGCGAGCTTCAGACAGTCGCTCCCGTCGCCCGCGCCCTTCGCCTTGCGCCAGGCCGTGAGGCCCCAGCCCGCGAGCACCCAGGCCACGACGCCCCAGACGGAGACCGAGAAGAAGGTCGTCCGCGCCTCGGCCAGGTGGCGGAAGACCAACGAGTTGAGCAGCGGCAGGGTCGGCGCGAACGCCAGCGCGTAGCCGCACATCACCAGGAAGAGGTTGCGGAACCGCGTCTGCCGCGCCGCCACGAGCAGCAGCACGCCGCCCACCAGGTGCGCGCCCGCCAGGAACCATTGCGTCGCCACCCAGCGGTCCGTGAGCAGTCCGCCGATGAGCGGCGCCACGATGCAGCCCAGGTACATCGTCCCATACGTCCACCCCACCTGTTTGCCGGTGAACCCCAGCGGCCCGAAGAGCCGCGCCGCCAGCACCGGCGACCACGACCCCCAGATGGCAAACTGGAGGAACACTGCCGCGCACAGGCGCAGATACATCTCCCAGTTCATCGCGCTCTCCTTACCCAGGGTCGCGTCAGGCGGACTCGTACCTGCCGAACTCCTTGCACGCCTCGTACATGGCGGCGACGTTGGCGACGGGGGTGAAGGGCGCCAGGTTGTTGCCCTCGCGCAGGACGAACTTGCCGCCCTCCATGACGCCCGAGTGGAGAATGCGTTTCGCCTCGGCGCGGACCGCGCGCGGGCTCCCCGTCCGCAGCAGCTCGACGTGTGGGCCGCCCTGAATGGTCACGTTGGGGCCGAGCTCGCGCCGCAGCGCCCCGTGGTCCACCGGGAAGCCCGTGTCGAAGGCCGTCACGTTCAACTCGTCGCGGATGGTCTTGAAGTGCCGCGTCGCGTCGCCGCAAAGGTGGATGGAGTTGGGGCCTGGGTATCCGAACTCGGCGATGAGGCGGCGGTGATAGGGCAGCACCAGCTCGCGATAGGTCGCCAGCGAGAGGAGCGCGATGCTGTCGTCGGCGAAGCCCCAGGCCTTGCTCTCGACGGGTTGCCCCAGGCGCTCGCGGTAGGCGCGGATGCGGCGAATCGTCCCCTCCACCAGCAGGCCCATCAGGTCGTGGTAGAAGCCGGGGTCGGCGTACATGTCGAGGCAGATGGCGGTCGGCCCGCGGAGCGCGCAGGCGATGGTGAACGGCCCGTCGGTGCCGCAGCCGGTCGGCGAGCCGGCCTTGACGGGTCGGCCGCAGAACTCGTAGCCGCTCTCCGCCCGCCGCCTGAAGTGCTCCAGGTAATCCCAGTTCCGGCCCATCCAGCCCCCGAAGGGGTCGGGGATGCCGCGGGCGATGAAGGCCGCCTTGTTTTCCTCCGTGATGAACGGCTCGCATTCGGGCACGTTGGCCTCCACGAACCGCAGCGGCGCGCCCCACCAGAGCGCCTCATAGCAGTTCTGGAAATCCACGCCGACCGTCCAGGCGTCGGGCAACCCCATTTCGGCGTCCTGCGGCAGGTGGTGGCGAATCCAGTGCTGGTGGCGGAGTTGGGTCTCGAACATCGCGTCGGGGTCGTTGAAGTACTCCTCGTAGGTCACGCCCTTCGAGTTGATAGCGGGGTTGAGGATGGTGAAGCGCGACGAGATGCCGAGCACCATCGGCACCCGCGAGGGCCGACCCTGGTGGAAGCGCCTCCAAACCTCCTTCACCTCAGCATTATGCGCCGCGAAGTCCATGGCGAGCTTCATATGACACACCTGCCTCTACCTCAGCGCTGTCCCCCACACTGTCATGCTGAGCCTGTCGAAGCACCTTCTGGGGGTCTGGCGCGCGCGACCGGGGCCGACTCTCATCATGCCAGTTTGCTCCCCTGAAAGATTGCTCGGCAAGCTCGCAATGACAAAGAGGGATAAGATCGCTCGACAAACTCGCGATGACAAGGGCTGAGCCTGGCGGCAGGACAAGGGGCAGCTCTCATTCTCCATCGAGAGCGAGACGCTTTGCGCCAAACCACTCCCAGCTCAGGTCCATCCAGTTTGGATTCTCGGCCTCAATGAGCGCCACCTTCTTCTCCCTCCGCCAGCCCTTGAGCTGCTTCTCCCGCGCGATGGCCGCGCGGATGTCGTTGAACTCCTCAAGGTACACCAGCTTCTTCAGCCGGTAGCGTTTCGTGAAGCCCTCGATCTCCCCGAGCTTGTGCTGGCCGACACGGCGAACGATGTCATCGGTCACACCGACGTAGAGGACGCGCGAGATGCTGGCCATGATGTAGACATAGTAACGTCGCACCATTGTGCTCTTACTCCCACCGGAGCGCAAGCGTGGTCACGCGCTCAGAGTCAAAACACCGTCATGCTGAGCTTGTCGAAGCACCTTCTGGGGGTCTGGCGCGCGCGACCGGGGCCGACTCTCATCATGCCAGTTTGCTCCCCTGAAAGATTGCTCGGCAAGCTCGCAATGACAAAGAGGG
>Ga0101944_10006349_pt1 | contig 12654 bp, 11 predicted proteins | sample DewCreD2012metaG_FD_75245 | JGI IMG/M metagenome (GOLD analysis project Ga0101944, IMG submission 75245) | Hot spring sediment bacterial and archeal communities from British Columbia, Canada, to study Microbial Dark Matter (Phase II) - Dewar... ... | reverse complement strand
GTGCTGACGCCGTACAGGCTGAGCCCGGTCCAGAGCTGCCAGTTGGCGAGCAGGGCGGCCAGCGTGATCTGGGCCATCTGCATGCCGCTCGACTTGATGAAATACTGCGCCGCCACGCCGAACAGCGTGCAGAGAAACACGAGGCCCACCGACTGGCGGTGAGAAAACCGGAACGACTTCCGAGGCTCGGACACGGCTTCTTATTCTAGCGGGATTCTCCAGCCCGAGGCAGCGCGAACCCGCGCGCGGAGCGTTTCAGGAAGCCCTGATGATCCCGCGGCACGTCAGGACGAATCAAAATCCCCGCGTTGTCAGGCGGGTTCTGGGGTGCGAGAGAAGCGGCAGCAGGGCGCAGGAGCGAGCGGCGCCCAGCCCAGCCTCGGCCGAGCGGGCGATTCTCGGCGGACCGGGTCCGCGCGAAGGAGTCCCGCGCGGGCGCATGTCACGAGGCTCCCGCTGCGCGGCCTCAGGGAAAGATGCCCGTGAGCAGGGAAGTGTCCGCAGCGGCTGGACGCTGCGCGGTCCGGCAGAGCTCCCCGAAGCCCAAGATGCCCTCCGGCGCCGGGATTGGGGGCTCCGCGCGCCGTGCGGCGCCTGGCAGTCCAGCAGGGCTGGACGGGCATGACGGGCAGGGACGGAGCGCCAGGCCGGCCAGGAGACCGCAATGCCTTGTCACTGGTGAAAAGACATTCCGTTTCGGGCAGGATTCGGATAGAATTCGGGGCGTGAATCCGGTCGAATTCCTGCAGAAGATTTGTTGCATTCTGATGATCGCGGCGGCCGCCGGCCAGGAGTCGCCGGCCAGACGGGCTGCGCCACGGGCCGTGGTGAACGTGACGGGAACGGTCATCGACGTCACGACCAGGCTGCCGGTTGCGAACGCTGTCGTGGAATGCGGCGCGGGCCCGGCGGAGAGGCTGGACAGCGGGAAAACGCGGCGAGTTGTGACCGGCGCCGACGGGCGCTTTGCCTTTGAAAAGGTGGCGCAGGGCACGCCGATCCGCGCGTGGCGCCGCGGATACCGCACTGCGGACACACTTGCCAATATCTGGCACGGCGAGGCCGAGAAGGATGCGGAACCTCTGACGATCGAACTGGTGGCGCTCGGCGCTGTGACGGGGCGCGTGCGGGACGAACACGGCGATCCAGTGGCGGGCCTGACGGTTCAGCTGCTGAAAGCAAGGGTGGAGCACGGCAAGCGCCATGTGCGCCTGCACGCATCCGGGCTTACGGATGATCAGGGGGCGTTCAGGCTATGGCATATCGATCCGGGCAGCTACTATGTGAAAGTCCTGGGACGCCGGCGCGCGAGCTACGGAATCGGGGAGCTGCCCGCGATCCGTCCCGGGGTGTTGTCGTACGGCCCGGCATATTATCCCTCGGGCGCGAGGCTTCAGGAGGCGCAGAGCGTCGGGCTGGAGCCAGGCGGGACGCTGCAGGCGGATTTCAACCTGAGAGGGCAGCGGGGATACTCGATTCGAGGCCGGATTCAAGGGGCGGCCCGGGATTTAGGAATGAGCGTGGTGCTGCTGAGGGACGGCGAGACCACGGGGCACGACGTGCGGATCGAGCCGGCCACAGGGGCATTCGAAGTCGCCGGCGTTGCGCCGGGCGAGTATGTGCTGATGGTGCGGACTCAGGGCCAGCCTCCGGGCTTCGCGCGGGTACCCGTTCTGGTCGGAGAAGCGGACGTGACAGGGCTCCTGGTGGCCGTGCGGCCCGCCCCTGCTGTGACGGTGACGGTGGGAGAGCAGAACCCGTTGGCACGATACAGCACAGTTCTGCTGATCCCCGATGAGGACCCGCTGGGAGATCTGGGCGTTTACACCGCCTACGGGAAGGACGGCACAGGAGGAGTGTTGCGGATCGAAGGCGTGCTTCCTGGCCGATACCGCGTGCAATGGCAGAGTGTCGCCCCCGCGGCGTCGATCCGCAGCGGGACGGCGGACCTGTTTCAGGATCCTTTGATTGTCACGGAGGACGGTTGCGAGCCTGTCGAGATCGAGATCGCGCCACAGGCGGGGCGGCTGGAGGTGGAGGTGCAGGGACTGGGCCCGGAGGAGCTGGCCATGGTTGTCGCAGTGCGGGACGATTTTCCGCGTGCGCCCTATGTTGAGGCCGGGGCGACCGGCAGGCGCCCTGCGGAGCTCACGGCCATGGCGCCCGGGCGGTACCGCGTATTCGCGTATCGGCCGGAGTTGCCGTTTGCGTTCAACGATCCGGAAGAGGTGGGGGCGGCGCTCGAGTTCTCGGCTGTGGTGGATGTCACTGCCGGCGGAACGGGGAGGGTTGCCGTGAGGCTGATGAACAGCGCGAAGGGAGGCCTTGGGCGATGACTGCGGCGTTGCTGCTGGCGCTGATCCTGACGGAAGGACAGGGGGCCGGATATACGATCTCCGGAACCGTGGTGGACGCAGTGAGCGGTGCGCCGCTTCGCCGTGCGCGCGTGATGCTGTTCGAGGCGGAAAGCCGGCGTCTGATGGGCGAATGGACGACGGACGAGTCCGGCGGGTTCCATTTTGAAGGACTGCCCAAAGGAAAGTACGCTCTGGAAGCCGAGAAGGCCGGCTATGTGATCCAGCGATACGGGCAGAAGGCGCTCTTCTCCACTTTCTTTTCAGCCATTGCAACGGGGGAGGGCCTCGCCACCGAGGGACTGCGGTTTGAACTGATCCCATCGTCGGCAATCAGCGGGACGGTCGTGGACGAGAGAGGCGAACCGGTGCCTGGGATCCTCGTGACCTGCTATCGCCAGACGGGCCATCCCGACAATCCGAAATGGACCCGGTACCGCTATGAATGGACCAACGATCTGGGGCGTTACAGGATCCATTCGCTGCGCAAGGGCACATACATCGTGGTGGCGCAGGGGGCGGAGTCGTTGATGAGAGAGCTCCGCGACGGGAGGAAATGGGGCTATGCACCGGCATTCGCACCGGGCGTGGCGGACGCCGCGCAAGCCGCACGGATCCGGCTGGAGCCGGGCCAGGAGGCCAGAGCCGATATTGCGGTGAGGGAGTCGCCTCTGGTGACAGTGACGGTGACCCAGTCGGGCCAGGCGCCGCCGGGGCCTGCGATCTTGACGACCCGTTTCGCGCGGCTGAGTTTTCTGCACGTGGGCACGGCCGGGGTGGCGAGGCGGAGTGGATTCACTATCTATGACGTGCCGCGCGGCGCTTACACTCTGCTGGTTTCGTCCGCGACAGAGCCGCGCATCCTTGCGATGAAGCAGGTGACGGTGGAAGACGAACCAGTGACGGTCGACGTCGGCAGCGAGACGGGTCCGGGGGCGAAAATCACCGTGGAGTGGGTGGATGGTCCGCCGAAGCAGGCCGTGGCGCTCATGCTGGACGCGGAAGGAGCCATCGGGGGGCAGATGACGAGACTCGAGCCGGATTCGACGGCGCACTTTGCAGTGCTGCCGCCCGGGCAATACGTCCCAAAACTGAGGAGCGGCAACCGGGACTATGCCGTGACAGGCATGACCGTCAGACCCGGGCGTGTCGCGGACGGCGCGCTGGAAATTGACGGGTCAGGGCCGGTGGAGATCCGGCTGACGGCTGTCTCGGGCGTGAAGGATGTGGCGGGGCGCGTCTTCAAAGACGGCGTCCCGCTGATGGGAGCCACTGTCATTCTTCTGCCGCGGAACCAGCCGATCCGCGCCGCCACATGGGCCGTGGATCAGAGCGACTCGGACGGCACCTTCTCCTGGAAAGGGGTCGCTCCGGGCGAGTATCTGGCGTTCGCGTTCGAGCACGGCGAGGTGTTCGACTACGCCGACCCTGAGGTCATGGGGCCGCTGCTGCGGCTGGGCCAGCCGGTGACAGTGAAACCGGGGGCGAATCCGGAGGTTCGCCTGGAAGCGACCCGTGTGGAATGAGCCCGGGCGCCCGCCGCAAAGTGCGGCGGAACTCCGGGGCGGACCCGCGCCGGGCTGCTGGCGTCAACGTTCGGACCCGCTCAGAACTGCGCCGGCGGCGGAGGCGGCTGCTGCGGCTGCTGCTGCCGGCGCGTCTGTGGCGGCGGGGGCGGCTGCGGCGGCGCTTCGCCGGACGTGTGCCGGATGACGTTCATGGCCACGCTCAGGATCGAGGCCACGTCGCTCAGGTTCGACGGCACGACGACGGTGGAAGACGTCTTGGCGATGCGGCCGAACTCGGCGATGTACTGCTCGGCCACCCTCAGCTGCACGGCTTCGAAGCCGCCGGGCTCGTTGATGGCCTGCGCCACGCGGCGGATGCCCTCGGCCGTGGCCTGGGCGATGGCGAGAATGGCCTGCGCCTGGCCTTCGGCTTCGTTGATCTGCTGCTGCCGGCGCGCCTCGCTGGCCTTGATCACCTTCTGCTTCTCGCCTTCCGCCGTGTTGATGGCCGCTTCGCGCGCGGCTTCCGAGCTGAGGATCGTGGCGCGCTTCTCGCGTTCGGCGCGCATCTGCTTCTCCATCGCCCCCAGAATGTCGGCCGGAGGGTTGATCGTCTTGATCTCGTAGCGCAGCACCTTGACGCCCCACGGCTCGCTGGCCTTGTCGAGCTCGCTGACCACCGCGGCGTTGATGTTGGTGCGCTCTTCGAACGTGCGGTCGAGGTCGATCTTGCCGATCTCGCTGCGCAGCGTCGTCTGCGCGAGCTGGGTGATGGCGAAGATGTAGTCGGCGATGCCGTAGGAGGCGCGCTCGGGGTTGAGCACCTTCAGGTACAGCACGCCGTCGATGTTGACGCGCACGTTGTCGCGCGTGATGCAAATCTGCTCGGGGATGTCGATGGCCTGTTCCTTCAGCGAGTGCTTGTAGCGGATGACGTCGATGAACGGCACCAGAATGTGGAAGCCGGCATAGAGCGTGCCGGAGTACTTGCCGAGGCGCTCGACGATGTAAGCCGACTGCTGCGGCACGACGACGGCGGTCTTGGCGATGACGACAAGCGCCAGGAAGATGACAAAGAAGACGACGATGAGTGCGCCGATTTCCACTGCTTGGTTCCTCCTCTGAGACAATCAGCACAAATGGATCAGCCGCGCCGCACGCGCAGCGTCAGACCCTCCACCGCAACGACGCGGCAGCGTTCGGATGCGGCGATGACGCCGTCCCCGTCGTTGACCGCGTTCCAGACCGACCCTCGCAGCTCGACCTTGCCGAATCCTCCCGGCGCGATCTCCTGCGAAGCGACGGCTGTTTCCCCGACGAGCCGGTCCTCGTCGGGATGCGACGCCGTCTTCGGCTGGAACTTCTCCATCATGGGCTTGCGCAGGAACGCGACGCCGCAGATGGCCAGGCCGACGAACAGCAGCCCCTCGCTGATCAGCCCCTGCGTGAAGCCGAGCAGCTTCAGCAGGCCGACGCAGACCGCGCTGGCGCCGAAAAAGAAGATGTAAAAGCCTCCCGGCGTCAGCACCTCGCCCACCAGCAGAACGATGCCGAGAACGACCCAGAGCCACCAGGAAAAGGCGAACTCCTCCATGCGGGCCTCCTGCAATCCCGCGCAAGCATATCACAGCGGATGCGCTTTGCGCCGCACAGCGGATAGAATGAAGCTGAACTTCCCGGACAAGGTGGCTTCATCCATGACACAGAATCAGACTGACCGCCGCGCCTTCGTGGCCGGCGCCGCCGCGGCCTTCGCATCGGCCGCGACAGCCAAGACAGCCAACAAGCTCAACCCCGGCCGCGTCATCGGCGCCAACGACCGCATCAACGTGGCCGTCATCGGCACCGGCGGCCGCGGCTTTTACGTGGCCGAGCGTTTCCAGCGCTACGCCGAACAGGTGAAACCGAACGCCTGCCAGATCACCGGCGTCTGCGACGTCTACCAGAAGCGCGTCACCGTAGCCAAAGAGCGTTTTCAGTGCAAGGGAACGCTCGACTACCGCGAGATTCTCGAAGACAAAGACGTCGACGCCGTCATCGTCGCCACGCCCGACCACTGGCACGCGCAGATCGCGCTCGAGGCCATGGACAAGGGCAAGGACGTCTACCTCGAGAAGCCCATGTGCCACACCATCGAGGAGGTCAAGGCGCTCATCAACACTGTGCGCGAAACCGGCCGCGTCGTGCAGGTGGGCTCGCAGACGACCTCCGGCGACCAGTGGTGGAAGGCGCGCAAGGCCATCGCCGACGGCATGATCGGCAAGATGATCATGAGCCAGGGCTCCTACCACCGCAACTCCGTCGAAGGCGAGTGGAACTGGAAAATCGACCCCGCCGCCGGCCCCGAGGCCAAGGGCGACGATTACATCGACTGGAAGATGTGGCTCGGCAAGGCGCCGAAACGGCCTTACGACGCCGACCGCTTCTTCCGCTTCCGCAAGTATTGGGACTACTCGGGCGGCATCGCCACGGATCTCTTCTTCCACGTGATGGCGCCGTTCAACATCTGCTGGGGCGAGCCGCAGTATCCGCACCGCGTGGCCGCTTCCGGCGGCATTTACGTCTTCAAGGACGAGCGCGAGGTGCCCGACACCTTCCACATGATCGCCGAGTACCCGAAAGGCTTCTCGGTGGTGCTGTCGAGCTCCATGGCCAACTCCGAGCACATCCCCGGCACAGTGCGCGGCCACGAGGGAACGATCGTGATGGTCGAGCACGGCCGGTTCGAAGGCTATGCGCCGTTCATCACGGTGAAGCCCGAAAAGCGCGTCATCAGCGCGGAGTACAAGGCGAAGTTCGGCGAAGAGCCCATCAGGATCGACGTCGAGAACAAGGACACGATGATGGCGCACATCGGCAACTTCCTCGATTGCATGCGCACGCGCCAGAAGCCCACTCTCGACGTGGAAACTGCGGCGCGCGCCCAGGTGGTGATCACCATGGCGGTGATGAGCTACCGCCAGGGCAAGGTGCTGTATTTCGACGAGAAGAACTTCCGTGTGACCGACAAGCCCGTGCGCGCCTGAAGCTCTGCTGCCGCGCAAGAGATCAGGGCTGGTCCCGCGGCTGCGGGACCGGCCCTTCCTCATCTCCGGGCCGGTTTGACCCCCTGAATCAGACCGTGATAGCCTTTTCTTTCGGGCCGGCGCGCCGTTCGCCGTTCCCTCAGGGCCCCGGTTCCGCTTCCGGCCCTGTCCGCTTCTCTCGAAACGCGTCGCGATGGAACAGATATTTCATGCCCTGCAAGGCATCATCGTTCGAGCCTTGCCCACATTCTTTCTGGTTATCCTCCTCCACTGGTTCCTCAAGAAAGTTCTTTTCCAGCCCCTGGACCGCGTGATCGAGGAACGGCGGCAGCGCACTGAGGGAGTGCTCGAGTCCTGTCAGGCGGCGATGGAGCGCGCACAGGAGCGCATCCAGGAATACGAGAACAGCCTGCGGCAGGCCCGGGCCGAGATCTTCGATCAGCAGGAGGCCGAACGCAAGCGGTTGGCCGCCGAGCGCGCGGCGCTGCTGGCCGAGGCGCGGCAGCGGGCGCGGGAGCGGGTGGAAGCGGCCAAGGCCGAAATCGAGGCGGAAGCGGAAAACGCCAGGCAGGCCCTGCGCGCCGAGGCGGCGCGCCTCGCGGATGCGATCGCGGAGACCGTGCTGGCCGGGAGGGCGCAATGAGGCGGATCCTGCTGCTGGCGGTAATGGCGGCGTCTCTGGCGCTGGCCTCCCCGGAGGCCGCCGGGCACGGCGAAGAGCACGGGGGCGACCCCTATCTTGGGTACAAATGGTTTAACTTCGCCATTCTGGTCGCGGGCTTGGGCTTCCTTGTCGTGAAGTACGGCCTGCCCGCGTTGCGCGGTCAGCAGGCCGCCATCCTGAAACAGCTGGAGCAGGCGCAGAAGAAGGCGGCTGAGGCCGAGCGGCACACAAAGGCCGTGGAAGAGAAGGTGGCCGGCCTCGAACGCGAGATCGAGGCGCTGAAAAAGCAGGCCGCCGAGGAAATGGCCGTCGAGGCCCGCGAAATGCAGGCTGAAACGCAGCGGCTGCTCGAGAAAGTCGAGCAGCAGGCGCAGCTCGAGATCGCCTCGGCCGTGGATCACGCGAAGAAGGAGCTGCGAGCCATGGCCGTCGACCTTGCCGTGGAGATGGCGGAGAAGCGGCTGGCCGGAGAAGTGGCCCGCGGCGCGCAGGAGCGTCTGGTGGAGCGGTTCGTCCGCTCGCTGGACGCGAGGAACTAGGAGCACGGCATGGCGGAACTGGCTCTGGCCAATCAATACGCGAAGGCGCTGCTCGAAGTGGCGCAGGCGGAAGGCGGCGCGGCGGCTGCCGAAGCGGCCCTGGACCAGATCTCGCAGTTCGCGGCGCTGTTCCGCGAAAGCCGGGATCTGCGCATGGCGCTGCTGTCGCCTGCGGTCGACCACGGGCACAAGATGCGCGTGATTGCGCGCCTGTGCGAAGCCATCGGAGCGGGCCGTCCGGTGCGGAATTTTCTCAACGTCGTGACGAAGAAGCGGCGGCTGGCGCTGCTCGAGCAGATCCGGGACCGCTACCAGGCTCTGCTCGACGAAGCCGAAGGCATCGTGCGCGCCGAAGTGCGCAGCGCGCTGCCGGTGACGGAAGAGCAGAAAAAGGCGATCGAAGAGGCGCTTGCCCGAGCCACCGGCGGCCAGGTGCGCTGCGGCTATGCGGTGGACGCGGGGCTGGTGGGCGGCGTGGCCGTGCGGATCGGCTCTTCGGTTTTCGACGGTTCCGTGCGGGGGCATCTGGACGCGTTGCGCCGGCGGTTGGTGAGCGGAAGTTGACACGAGGCAGATCAGACAGGAATTTCAGTTATGGCTCAGATTCGTGCCGATGAAATCGCCCGCGTGCTGCGGGAGGAGATCGAGAGCTACGACAAGGCGGTGGAAGTCGCCGAAACCGGCTATGTGGTGACGGTGGGCGACGGCATCGCGCGCGTGCACGGGCTCGACAAGGTGATGGCGGGCGAGCTGGTGGAGCTGCCCCATGGCGTTGTGGGCCTGGCCATGAACCTCGAGGAAGACGAGGTGGGCGTCGTGCTGCTCGGCGAGCCGCACGTCATCAAGGAAGGCGACGAGGTGCGCCGCACGCGGCGCATCATGTCCGTGCCGGTGGGCGAGGCGCTCATCGGCCGCGTCGTCAACGCTCTCGGCGAGCCCATCGACGACAAGGGGCCCATCAAGACCGAGCACTACGGCCCGGTCGAGCGCCTCGCCCCCGGCGTCATCGACCGCAAGCCGGTGCGCGAGCCGCTCCAGACCGGCATCAAGGCGATCGACGCGCTGATCCCCATCGGCCGCGGCCAGCGCGAGCTGATCATCGGCGACCGCCAGACCGGCAAAACGGCCATCGCCATCGATACCATCATCAACCAGAAGGGCCAGGGCGTCATCTGTATTTACGTCGCCATCGGGCAGAAGCGCTCGACGGTCGCGCAGGTGGTCAAGACTCTCACTGACTACGGCGCCATGGACTACACGATCGTCGTCGCTGCGACTGCGAGCGAATCGGCGGCGCTCCAGTACATCGCTCCGTACGCCGGCTGCGCCATGGGCGAATACTTCCGCGACCGCGGCGGCCACGCCCTCTGCATCTACGACGACCTCAGCAAGCAGGCGGCCGCCTACCGCGAAATCTCGCTGCTGCTGCGGCGGCCCCCGGGGCGCGAGGCCTACCCGGGCGACGTGTTCTACCTGCACTCGCGCCTGCTGGAGCGCGCGGCGAAGCTGAACGAGAAGCTCGGCGGCGGCTCGCTCACCGCGCTGCCCTTCATTGAAACCCAGGCCGGCGACGTCTCCGCCTACATCCCCACCAACGTCATTTCGATCACCGACGGCCAGATCTTCCTCCAGACGGACCTGTTCAACTCGAACATCCGCCCCGCCGTGGACGTCGGCATCTCGGTGAGCCGCGTCGGCGGCAACGCCCAGATCAAGGCCATGAAGCAGGTGGCCGGCTCGCTCCGCCTCGACCTGGCCCAGTACCGCGCGCTGGCGGCGTTCGCGCAGTTCGGCTCCGATCTCGACAAAGCCTCGCAGGCGCAGCTGAACCGCGGCCGGCGCCTGACGGAAATCCTCAAGCAGCCGCAGTATCATCCGCTGCCGGTCGAGAAGCAGGTGCTGATCCTGTTCGCCGGCGTCAACGGTTATCTGGACGATCTGCCGGTGGAAGCCTGCCAGCGGTTCGAGGCCGAGCTCTACCGCTACGTGGATGCCACCCATCCCGAGATTCCGGCCGAGATCCGTGAGAAGAAGGCGATCAGCGAAGACCTGAAGGCGCGGATCGAGAAGATGATGGCCGAGTTCAAGCAGCGCTTCAAGGCCGAGCACAAGCTGCAGTAGCGCGGAGGCACCATGCCCAGCCTGATCGACATCCGGCGCCGCATCCGCTCGGTCAAGAACACGCAGCAGATCACGCGCGCCATGAAGATGGTCGCCTCGGCGCGGCTGCGCCGCGCGCAGGACCGCGTGATCAACGCCCGGCCCTACGCGCGGATGGCCAGCGAGCTTCTGGGCGACGTGGTCGCCGCCGCCGGCCCCGAGCTGGTGGAAAAACTGCCCCTGCTGGCCGTACGGCCCGAGCGCCGCGTCCAGCTCGTGCTCATCACCGCCGACCGCGGTCTGGCCGGAGCGTTCAACTCGAACCTGATCAAGGCCGCCCAGCAGTTCCTCGCCGAGCGGCCGGAGCAGGAAGTGCAGCTCGAACTCGTCGGCCGCAAGGGGCGCGATTTCTTCGTCAAGCGTCCGGTGAAGATCAGCGGAGAGACGACCGGCATCAGCCAGAGCGCCGGGCAGACGGAAGCCGAGCAGCTCGGCGGGAAGCTGATCGAGCGCTTCATTTCCGGCGAGGCCGACGCCGTCTACCTGATCTACAACGAGTTCAAGAGCGTGCTCTCGCAGCGCGTGACGCTGAAGAAGATCCTGCCCATCCAGATGCCGCAGGCAGGCGCCGCGCCGCGCGAGTACATCTTCGAGCAGCCGCCCATGCAGATGCTCGAGAAGCTCCTGCCCGAATTCATCGTGCTGCAGGTGCTTGAGGCTTTTCTCGAATCGGCGGCGGCCGAGCAGGCCGCCCGCATGACGGCCATGGACGCGGCGACGACGAACGCGGGCGAAGTGATCAACAAGCTGACCCTGTACATGAACCGCGTCCGCCAGGCCAGCATCACGCGCGAGATCATCGAGGTGGTCAGCGGGGCCAGCGCCCTGGAGTGAGGTTTCCGACAAGATGAGCGAAGCAACCAACACGCAAGTGATCGGCAAGGTGGTCCAGGTGGCCGGCCCGGCCGTGGACATCCAGTTTCCTGAAGGGCAGGTGCCCGTCATCTACACGGCGGTGCGCATCACCAGCGAAGGGTTCGACACGCCGTTCCCCATCGACGTCACGGCGGAAGTGATGCAGCACCTCGGCGAAGGCCGCGTCCGCACGGTGGCGCTGCAGCCCACGGAGGGACTCGTGCGCGGCATGAAGGCCGTCTCGCTCGGCGAGCCCATCACCATGCCGGTCGGCAAACAGACGCTCGGCCGAGTGCTCAACGTGCTCGGCCAGCCCGTCGACGAGATGGGCCCCGTGACGACGGAGAAGCGCTACCCGATCCACCGCCCCGCGCCCCCGTTCGAAGAGCAGTCCACCACGACCGAGATGTTCGAGACCGGCATCAAGGTGATCGACCTGCTCGAGCCTTACCTGCGCGGCGGCAAGATCGGCCTGTTCGGCGGCGCGGGCGTCGGCAAGACGGTCATCATCATGGAGCTGATCAACAACATCGCCATGCAGCACGGCGGCGTCAGCGTCTTCGCCGGCGTCGGCGAGCGCACGCGCGAGGGCAACGACCTCTGGCTCGAAATGCAGGAGTCCGGCGTGCTCGATCCCACCGACTGGACCAAGTCCAAGGTGGCGCTGATCTACGGCCAGATGACCGAGCCGCCCGGCGCGCGCCTCCGCGTGGCGTTGAGCGGTCTGACCGTGGCCGAGTACTTCCGCGACGATGAAGGCCAGGACGTGCTGCTCTTCATCGACAACATTTTCCGCTTCACCCAGGCCGGTTCGGAGGTGTCGGCGCTGCTCGGCCGCATGCCCTCGGCCGTCGGCTATCAGCCGAATCTGGCCACGGAGATGGGCGAACTCCAGGAGCGCATCACCTCCACCAAGCGCGGCTCCATCACGTCCGTGCAGGCCATCTACGTGCCAGCCGACGACTACACCGACCCCGCCCCGGCCACCACGTTCGCGCACCTCGACGCCACCACGCAGCTCTCGCGCGAAATCGCCGCCATCGGCATCTACCCGGCCGTCGATCCGCTGGCCTCGACATCGCGCATCCTCGACCCGCTCATCGTCGGCGAGGAGCACTACACGACCGCCCAGCGCGTCAAGCAGATCCTGCAGCGTTACAAGGACCTGCAGGACATCATCGCCATCCTGGGCATGGACGAGCTGAGCGAAGAGGACAAGCTGACGGTCTCGCGCGCGCGCAAGATCCAGCGCTTCCTGTCGCAGCCCTTCCACGTGGCCGAGCAGTTCACCGGCTTCAAGGGCAAGTACGTGAAGCTGGCTGACACCATCCGCGGCTTCAAAGAGATCTGCGACGGCAAGCACGACGACATCCCCGAACAGGCCTTCTATATGCAAGGCACGATCGAGGACGTGCTCGAGCGCGCCGAGCAGCTGAAGAAAGCGAGCTGAGCCATGGCTGGACTGCTGCGGCTGGAAGTGGCGACCCCGGAGCGGATGCTGCTCCGGGAGAACGTCCGCCAGGCCCAGGTGCCGGCGGCCAACGGCTA
>Ga0101944_10006347_pt1 | contig 12657 bp, 10 predicted proteins | sample DewCreD2012metaG_FD_75245 | JGI IMG/M metagenome (GOLD analysis project Ga0101944, IMG submission 75245) | Hot spring sediment bacterial and archeal communities from British Columbia, Canada, to study Microbial Dark Matter (Phase II) - Dewar... ... | reverse complement strand
GCTGTTTCATGGTCCTGTGCACTCCACTTCAGTGCACCAAGGTTTGCATATGCCTCGCCGAATCCGGGATCGGAGTCAATAGCCATCCTGAAAAATAGTTCTGCATCTGCGTGTTTTACCTGACGGTAAGCCCTCATTCCTTTGAGATTGAGTGCGACAGCAGATTTCTCATCAAGGGCTAACAAATTATCAGCAAAGGCATCTGCTTCATCGTATTCCTGCAAGCCCTCCTTGCAAGTGCCGGCGAGCTCGAGCCATCTTTTGCCGTTCTTGAGCGACTCCGGCATTACCTCCAGAACAGCGAGCGCATCCCTGAACCTCCTTTGATCTATCAGCAAGGCAACGAGGGCATGGTGTAATCTCCTGTCATCAGGGTAGGAACCAATGCCATCGATGAGAACGGAGAGGCCCTTGTTTGTATCACCTTTTGCACTGAATTCGCGCGACGCCATCAGGGCATTCACGGCCTGCAACTTATGGCTATTCGTACCCTCCTCATCCGCGACCGTCCACTTGCTGACAAAGCTTCTTCTTTCTTTAAATATCTCTCTCTTGTCGGTAAGAGTGATTTCATGTTTTGGATAGGAGATGAGCACGTCTCCTGCAATGAAATTACTGAATCCCTCCATCGACGCCCTGAGGCAGTAATCGTCGACCGCGGATTCAGCGGAACGGAAACGGTCATCAAAAAGGCCTACGGTATCGGCAAGGGAATGCCTGAAGAGCAAGCATGGAGCCTTGAGCCTGCCGACGAACACGCGACGGTATCTGTTTCTCTCCCTGAACTCCCGTGAAAACTGATTAATCAGTTCAGGATTCGAGGATTCGAGGATTCGATGGGAAAGAGGTAAGGATGAAGGTTGAAGGATGAAGGTTGAATCGGTCGAGGTCTTCGAGTCACTTGAGTCCTTGAACCCTTGACCCCTTGGATCCCTTATTATTACTGATTGCGGCCCCTCCACGTTCGTCATCATCGGCCCGATGATGCCGGCATCGTCCGCCCTCCGGAGACAATCAAGCATGCCGGAGAGCCAGCCTTCCGTGACGACAACACGGTCATCGATGATCAAGATATAATCCCCCCTTGAGTTTATGATTCCGGCATTGCACGCCTCAGCGAAGGTGATGTTCTTTTCGGGAAATCCGCCCTTAAGCATAAAGTCAATTGGTGATTGTCCCTCCTTCAGATTGTCATTCCCGCTTGTCGGGAATCTTTCTGATTCCCCTCTATCAAGAGGGGATAAAGGGGTTTGTTTGGAGAAGGATTCCGGTCGAGCCGGAATGACAGGCTTGCTGCTACGCTGTGAATCACGAAATCCCCCCATTCCCCCCCTTTTATTAAAGGGGGGTAGGGGGGGATTACCGGTGGAATGGTCTGTTATTTCTTTATCCTGACTGACGGGTTTCACTAAGCGGTAATTCTGCCTCTCCTTCACCATCTTCCTCATCCATTTCGGGGGGTCGAATGAAGGATCGAGCGGGACGAGCAGTATCTCGTGCGGTTCAGGGGTATGCTTCCTGATGCTCCTCAGGCATCTTCTCGTGGTGTCCGCATTACCATGCATAAGAAGGATAATAGAAACGAAATCAGTCTGGTAAGTCTTCTGCTGGTGTGGTTGAGTATCTTGAGCAAGTGTTGGAATTTCTTTTCCAAGGGATGCCGGTTCTTCAAATGCTTCTCTCGAGACCGAAATATCTGTCGGCAGATTCTGCGGCAGTATCGCTCCTCCTATAAATTGTTTTAATTGCGTTAGGGCATTTTTCAACACGTCATCAGGCAATCTGTCAGCACGGTGCTGCTCCATTTGGTTCAAATGATGCAAACCGCGGTCAATGTCTTCCGCTGTTGATAGATATTTTGGGACATACTTCTGAAGGATCCGCATATCTTCATGTGTTCTTTTGTCCTTGTCCCTGTGTTCTGCTCCTTCCCGTGAATACAGATAAAGCCCGAGGAATTCCGGGATGTGAAGCATCTGTGTATCCTCGGCAATCCGCAGCCAGAATTCCCAGTCGCCCGAAGAGGTGAATGAATCATCGAAGTATCCGTACCTCTCATGGAGCGATTTTCTCCACATGGGCTGCGGTCCCATAAAGCAGCACAGGGTTAAAAGCTCCCTGCTATAATCCTTCCATTTGTAAGCGCCGAAGGGCGTGTGCCGATCGAAGGTTTCGTTTTCTGTTGCGGATCTCAGAACATCGGCATACACAAGGCCAATGTTGGGGTTCCGATCGAGTGTATCAGCCATAATTTCGAGGGCATCCTTTCGGTGCCGGTCATCTGTATTAGCATTTGTTATATACTTCCCCGAAGCGGCCTTAATCCCCCGGTTCCATGCACTGTAAATAGTCTCGCGTTCGGTACGGATATATAGAATGTTTTTGTGCGTTTGTTGGAATTCTTCCACAATCGAACGTTCATTCTGCTCGGAACCGCTGTCGATCACGATAATCTCGAGTTCACCTTTTTTATAGAGAGTCTGATTCACCAGATCCTCAAGACACCCCCGCATGAAGCGTTCTGAGTTATAGGTAGAAACGATGGCGGAGACCTTGATATTCTTTTGTTTCTTAATAAGGCGTAAGTTGGATGAAGCAGAAACCGATTTTTCTATGGCATCTTTATCTATGTTATCAATATTATTCAAGGCTTCTGCTATTTCATTATCGGCATATTTCTGAAGATAGGATGTATAGAGGTTTTTTGCAGCCTCAATCTGTTCCAATTCTATCAAGACTTCTCCGCATTTCAGCACGATATTCCGATCGGTCGGTTTGATCTCCAGCGCATGTGTGAGATAGTCCAGCGCCCGGTCGGCATCTCCCTTGTCCCAGAGAGACGCACCAAGCTTTAACGAGACTTCAGCCCGGAGGTTGAGAATGTCTCGGGAAGCAGGATCAGATTCCAGGGCTGCTGCGAGGGCAGATTCTGCCTCGGCAAGCTTTCCCGACTCAATTAGTTCTCTGATTTTGGAAACGGTATTGTCCACACACGAAACTCATTCGTCTAAATTATAATTTCTTTTATTCAATTTTCAATACCCCACAGTCTCTGCTGTGGGGTTTCCTCCAATAACCCCACTTTGGAAAAGGGGGGCAAGGGGGGATTTTTTGAATGAATAAAATTTATCCAAAGATACCCCGCTGTCTCTGCAGCGGGGAGTATTCATTTATTATTAAGAAAACGGCGTCAAAAAGACAATTGCTTTTTCTACGAAATGCGGGAGTTTGCTGAAGTGGGGCACGGAAAGATGTCGAAAAAAATACTTTACAGACACAACTCAACTATGCTCAAATTAAGCATTAGCTTAGTTTTCTGGTAGCATAAGTATTTCTGAAGCGCACACTACCACGCAGATGGTATAATCAATCTATCCAAAGGGGGTTTCACATGGATCAGAAATTCTTTGAACAGCAGTTTGTGGCACTGCGGGACAGCATCAATGCGAGGTTTGACGGTATCGAGAAGCGGTTTGACGGTATCGAGAAGCGGATGGACCGCATGGAGCAGCGAATGGACGGTATGGAGAAACGAATGGGCGGCATCGAGCAGCGAATGGATGCTCAGGACAAGAGAATGGACTCCGTTGAGAAGATCATCCATAAGATGGGTATTGACATCGAAGCGATCAGGGCAGATGTCCGGCTGATAGCGGAAGGGCATGTGATGCTTGCGGAGAAGTTCGGGAGGTTTGAGGCAGAATATATCAGGCATGCCGTTGATACGAGGCAGGACATCCTCAATCTGTACAAAATGACCTATGGACAGCTCGAGCGCAGGGTCAAGGATTTGGAAACGGTAAAGCAATAACGAAACAAGTACGTGAGAAGATGAAAGAGGCCATCAGGTATCTGAATAATGCGAAGGAAATTCTTCGGTCAGCCCCTGTAGAAGAGAATACCTACACCGATGTGAAATATGTCCAGGAGGCGTGCGGGACTGCATATCTTGCGGTGTTGAAAGCCATCGATGGCTATCTTGTAGGCCGGGGAGTTGATGAAAAGGAATTGCCTCAATCGGTAGAAGGTTACCGAATCATGATCAAAAAATATCTCTCGGTACACAATGGAAAGCTCTCGAGGGAATTTGAAAAGCTTTATAAATTGCTACATATTGCAGGGTACTACCGGGGGCTCATTGAGGATGTGACCATTGTGAAGGATGCCCTGAAATCCGCACGGATGTTTATTGATAAAATCGGCAGGTAACTGCATAGGTTATGATTGAGAAACAGCTTCAGATCGTCTGAACAAACGCGCCACATTTCCGGAATTGTTAAGATTTCAAGATAATTATATATAATTCTTGACAAAGAGATGGTGATCCCGTATTGTTAATTAGGGAGGTGATGTGTGAGGTGAAAAAAAAGATCGGGACTCTGCTCAGTGAAGACTTGTTTTATGAAGCTAAGAAAGTTGCCCTATCAGAGAAGAAAACCTTGAGCCAGTTACTGGAAGATGCCCTCAGAATCTATCTGCTCACCGGAGAAACAGACAGGAGGAAGTCCCGCAAACATGTTGTACAGGATACACGAGGGGTTATGAGTGTTTCGAGGAAAGTTCTCACTGATGTCATGGAAGAAGAAGGCGTATATGACGTATGACTCTTGAGAGAATAGAGCGGGGTTGCAGCGTTTTTATCGATGCCAATATTCTCATCTACCATTTCACCGGTGTTTCCGAAGAATGCAGTAATTTCCTGAGCGGATGTGAAAAGGGTGAAATTATCGGGGTAACCTCATTGAATGTGTATGTCGAAGTGTTGCATCGGCTGATGATGATAGAAGCAGTGAGGAAAGATCTGGTTCAGCCCCCCAACATTGCAAAAAAGCTCAAACAGCATCCCGAATACATTAAGAAGCTTAAAGACTATGCTATCAATGCCCAGAAAATACCTGCTATGGGCGTAGCTGTCCGTCCTGTTTCTTATGAGACAATCTTAAAGAGCCATGCAATTCGGGCAGCCTACGGTCTTATGGTCAATGACTCACTGATTGTTGCGAGCATGCATGAGGAGGGTTTACAACTGATAGCGACAAACGACGAGCTATTTACGAAGGTTGAAGGGATTTACGTTTATAAGCCGCAAGATGTACATATGTCTTAGTTGGCCATGCTTGCGTGCAGAAGGTACCCATCGATTTTTTCGTATCGGGGCATTGGATCTACTTCATTCTGCCGATTACCTGTCCCAGTTTGCTGACCTTTTGGAGAATGGTCTCGCATTTCTGCTGGAGCGTCCATATTTCAGCATCGTCCGGGTTTGCGGCGAGATACTTTTCATAAAGCTCTTTTGCCTTTGCATAATTCTTGGTATCCATCAGTGCCTTGCCACGTGCAAAAACTACTGGTCTGTCATCACTCCGCAATAATTCGGAACCTGTTATCGGTGCCGGCGCCGGAAGCAGCAGCTTGTCCGGAGATTGCATAAAGTAACTAATTTCCCTGTTGATAATAATTTCAGCTTCTGCATTATACTCGTCAAGAAATGTGGCAGTCTTCTGACCGGGATGTGAGCGAAATGCACCAAGTACGGCATCAACGGAGTAAAGCTGTGCAAACCTAAAGAAGCGCGCCCATAATTCCATATCCCCTGCAAGTTTATAACCCGTATCAATATATGCGCCGGCTCTTTCCCAAAGTGTTTTTTTCCAGAATGTTCCTTCCTGCTGAATATACGGATTTTTGTATTGTCTGTTGAGATATTTTTCGCGTGACCAGAGAGGAACGACTTTGAACATCCATGTCTGTTTGCCCTGTTCATTGATACCGTTGGGTCTGCCCGTGATCCATTCAACGGCAGGGTGCGATGAAAAGATATCGTCAACAATCTTCAGCGAGTGAGGATGCAGGATGTCATCTGCATTGAGCCAAGTCATGATATCACCAGTCGCCCTGTGAAAGCCCTGATTGATGGCATCATACTGGCCTTGATCAGGCTGGCTCTGCCAGTAGGTAAGATATTTTTCGTGTTTCTTAATGATCTCAACTGAATTATCGGTGCTCCCCCCGTCCATGATTATATATTCTAAATTCGGGTAGTTCTGGCTGAGGATTGAATCGATACACTCTTCGATGAATTGTCCCTGATTGAAGGAAGGGGTGACGATTGAGATCTTAGGATACATGCTTTTGAGATCAGATGTATTGGACGGTTGTCTCTTGATGGTTAATGTGGGTTCCTCCGTATAAGTCTTACCATGGGGGTTAACAGCATCTGAATTGATTTTATTAGCTTGTTGAATTATGAAATTGACAACGTATGCTGAGAATGCTTCAAATCTTCTATGGGCAACAAGGTATTGAAATGTTTCGATGAAGTCGAGGGGGAGGTAGTGTGCTATTTCTTTGTTCTCGATTTGTGCCATAAATTCACAACAAAATTTCGTCCAGACGAGTGGCGACCAATTTCGAGGATGACTTTTGTGATATCCGATTGAATGTGAAAACTTTAAGAGCGGAACGTTTTTAATAGCAGGGATAAAACATATCCATAAGTCCCACCATGGAGCACCGATACAAAAGGTTGAAGGGGGATATAAGGAGATAATCGTCCTATCAAAGAAAAAATAATCAAACCCCCATTGATATTCTTTGCCCGGCATTATTTTTGTAGATTCAACGTCGATTCTTGTACCGAAGAGAATCTTTTCGTTTGCATTACTAAGAATGAAGTCATGAAGATTATCGTCTCCAACAAGATAAATGTCTGAATTAACGATGCTGCAGATTCGATCATTGGAGTGAAGGAAGTAATCCAATAAACTATCAAAATATACCAGTGGTCTCCCGACTTCTTTCCTTGCATCCCGATCTACCTTTCTAAAGGTGACTCCTGGGAACTGTTTTGATAACTTAGGTATCTCTTCAGGACAATTGAAAGATACGACATTGAATCCAAGATCCAGCCAGCTCTGCACGGCCCCTTTTTGCCTATCAATATTTGTAGGCGCAATGGAAGTGGCAATTGTGATGATCTTTTCTGGTACTGCATTAACGGCTGAGCCTATTAGCTCTCTTCCATCATGCAGGGTTATCCCGCAAATTCTCTGTGCCTCAACGGCGATATCACAGAATTGTCTGGCATAATTCATCACCAGTTCTTTCGCTTTTGAGCGGGCCTCCTGTTCTCTGTCAAAATCCGGTCCTGGTTTGAGATTCCATATGAGCCGTGAGATTTTTTCCGCAAGGTCGTTCGAGTCCTTTCTCGCGAAATAAGAAGCGTGAGCGGGTGCTTGCTCATAGTGGACTGCAAGGTCTGAAAGGATCATCGTCTTGCCAAGCGAACGTGCATCTTCGACGACCGTGCTCCACCCCTCGAACAGGGAAGGTTGAATAACAGCAAGGGAACGTCGCATGAGCTGAATCTGGTCGTTGCGTGGGATCGTGCCGAGTATATGAACGCGGTCATTAAGGCCCAGCTCAGTCAATTTTTGTTTTATTTCTGCAAAATATCTTGGGAAACGATAATCTCCTGTTGTGCCAGTGCAGACAAGATGTATATCATGTGAGAGTCGGAGTTGCGTCATAGCCTCAAAAATGACGGAATGATTTTTGTGTGCCCAGAACTGATTGGAGCAGATAAAGAAATTATCGGGCAAGTTATATTTTTTCTGAATCTGAGCAGGATCAATGCTATACCAATCAGCTAAAGGTAGTGCATGAAAATGAAGGACTCTGGTGACAGCAGGTGACTGCGGATAGAGTCTTCGAAAATCATTCTCTGCGGTTTTGCTGCTCAATACGGCAATTTTTGCTTGCGCTGCAATTTTCTGGAACCACCCGTCTCGACGCACTATATCTTCCGGTGAGAAAAATTCAGGAAGGTATATGTGTTGGAAATCCGGGATCCAGGAGCCGGAACAAATTTCAGGTACAACGTCAGAATTTACGGGATAGTAGAAATCGATATGGTTTGCCATCTCGGAAAACGAACGACAATGCACGAATGGTTGCCTCAGTATTATGGCAGCCTGTGCCGAATTGATGCCAAGAAATATGAGGCCATCTACAAGAGGAAAAATGTGTTTGTGCAGATCTACAGCATGGAGTTTTGTAGCGGGTACAATCAGAGAAACTTTGGGACGTTTCTGCTCGGGCAAAAGGCGCAATGCCTTAATCAAAAGTTCAATATATGTGATACCGCCCAGCCATCCCTGCTCTCCTATAATGGGAATACCTACTCGAAGATTATTGATCATGTTTCCTACCGTATTCTGACCTGAACCAATTGTAATAATTCTTTATGCCTTCATGAATGGAGATGGTTGATTGAAAGCCCAATCCCATTAGCTTCGATGTATCTGCCTGCCAGTAAAGAGGATCGCCGGTTCTCAATGTTCCGCTGTATAAAATATCTTTACCGCTATGAAAACACGACTTAACCATATCAACAATTTCGCTGATATGCGTTTGTTTCCCCGCTGCCACGTTGTAAATTCCCGTGGCTTTTTTCATGAACAAAATCTCAATTGCCTGAGCAATATCAATTGCATGGATGAAATCACGGGTTTCGTTTCCTGAACCATAAACCTCTACAATTTGAGATGACGGATCAGCAAACTTTCTGCACAGGTCAAAGATCACCTGTTTCCTGAGCCGCTCGCCGTACGCCGAAAAGATCCGAAGTATTGAGCATTTTATATCATAAATGGAGGTGAACTCCTGACATAGCATTTCACATATGTATTTATGATAACCGTAAGGGGATATCGGTTGACAAGGAGTTTCCTCCGTGATCGGCAATGTGACAGGATTCCCGTATACTGCGGCGCTGGAAAGGAAGATGAAGTGGCAAGCAGGCAAATATCTTCTCAGTGAATCGAGAATGAATGCCGAAACTCCGGCTGACTGCCGGAAGTCATCATACGGCTCCTGCATAGAATAAGGAACTGAGGCTGAGCCAGCGCAGTGGATGAGCAGGGCGGGCTGGAAATCCTTTAGGAGGCTTATGAATGTGTCATCCGGCAGTTGGATCTCGTAGAAACCATGGAGGTTCGGATAGAAGTCTGAAGACAAGAGGGTAGGGGAGAACTTATCGACCCCGATGATGGAGTGCCCGCGCTGGCCGAAGTACTGACAGATATGAGAGCCTAAAAATCCGACCGCGCCAGTGACAAGGATGTTGCTATGCATTACCTCATGATTCCTTTTCGCAACCGCCACCCCGTATCCCATTTCTGTGTATTCGGATCAAGGATTGCTCGATGCTCAGCTTCAAAATTACAGATTATTCCCTTGCCCCTTGTGGGAGAGGCTGGGGTGAGGGGTAACTCGCATCCGGCAAGATACGAAAACGTCAGCGTTGCTTCTCTCAAATTTGAAAATAGGCATATGCACTTCACTCTTGTAATCCATATATCTTGTGCAGTTCAAGAAAGTGGTTCATATGACCATATACTCCATGTTGTGTCAACAAGAATCAAGTGTATAGCCCTATTTGAAAATATCAAGGGTGGGTGATACTGCTCGTTATACCTCGGCTTTTTCTCTCAGACATTCATTGATCAGAGTGTCCTCTGTCATATGCAATTTTTTGGCTTTCTTTTTTATTACTAAATATAAGTCGGTGTCAACACCTATATATTTTTTCCTTGTCAAGGAGAAACGAATGTCTTTGACTTCCTCCACATCTTCGAATTCTGAGAAATCATGTTCATCCCAAAAATCGGAAGCCTCATAAACAGACATATTCTTTATCTGCTTACTTTTTTTCATATCTTTTCCTTTCGGCCTTATTCATATCCCTTGCGGTGACAATTAATGCCTTGTTACTGAGTTTTCTGATAAAAAACACCGATAAATGTTTTCCACCCTGTGTTCTACCAAGTGCATTGTATAAATGCTCTCCTTCGACCTTGCCTATTTCCTTTCTGAAAACCCTACAATTTCCTGTTAAGACATCCTCCACCTCACTCGTCAGAACCTGAAGTTTCCATGCAAGTTTATCGACTATGTTGTCTAACCATATTATATCATCTATGAAAAGCATGGATATTAATCCTGTATATCTCAAATAGCCTCATAGAATTCTATCGTTGTCATTCTCTATCCTATTTGCAGTATATTCATCCCTTCCGTATCGCAAACGCCACCCCGTACCCCATTTCGGTGTATTCGAACCCGGTCAGATAGGGAAACGTCAGCATCGCTTTTTTCCAGACGTTAAGGAGATAGGGATGGGCGGGGTGGGCAATGTCGTCGAAGACTAAAATGCCACCGACAGAAAGATGGGGTATAACGTTCTTTAGGTCGTCAAATGCGCCTGCCTCGGTATGGTCGCCATCGACGGTTATCATGTCAAAAGTTGCTCCCGGGTACTGCTTGAAAAAAGCCGGGATTGTCTGATGGCTATCACCGTTGATGAAAGAGATCTTTCCGCTGTGACCGTGCTTGCCGAGTTCCGACTGCACAAATTCGGGTCCGGGGTTGTCCAATCCTGCATATCCGGGAATCCACATGTCAAAGGCCGCAATGTTCACAGTAGGGCAGCCCCTCGCAACCGCACAGACAGATCTACCCCGCCTCACACCAATTTCCAGATAGGTGCGCGGCTGGATTGTCTTCGAGGCGGCATAGAGGATGTTGACGATGTCAAGATAATGCCAGTTCGACCCGAAACGCTTGATGCACTCGCGGTAAAAGGCATCGAGATATTTGACATATTCGTCAGTGGCAAGCGATGAGTGAAACAGGAGGATCTCCTGCCAGGTCGATGAGTCGGATGCTATCCTCGCGAGCGTACTAGGATTAAGAATGACAGGCCCGAAAAAGTTCTTCCCATGATTGAATGTGCTGAAGATTTCAATTCCCATTATTATATACTGATTCCCCGCCCCACAACTATTGGATCAATTTGATCTATTTTGGCATTTTTCTGAAGAATCTGACGATATTCATTTCTGTCTGGCAAGTTACATTCATTTCTGATTTTTATAATATTTTCAATATCGGGTTGATCCTTAATGGTTTCCCACTTCTTAGTTTCAGGGTTGAACATTTTTATTATTTTCGCAGGAACACCGGCAACAACAGAAAACGGAGGGACATCTTTAGTGACAACCGCATTTGCTGCAACAACACTTCCACGCCCTACAATTACATTTCCCGTCACAACAGCTTGTATTCCTATCCAACAGTTTTCCTCTACAATTATAGATCGGTTGTCAGTTGTACCCTGCTGAATAACAGGCTGATATATGTCTGCAAAGACGTGGTCAGCATCTGAGACGAAAACTCGTGGAGCCAACACACAATAATCGCCAATTTCCAGATAACCTGCGGTCGAGATTACAGTTTGTCTTCCTATAAGGACAGCTTTGCCGATTTTCATGCGAACCTTTTCGTCCCTAATGCAGACATTTAACCACACATTATCTCCAATGCATGATCCTTCGCCGATATGGATATTATTCAATCCTATAATCTGCACATCTTTCCCTATATTGATTTTGAAGCCATGCAAATCCAGAGATAATTGCATGCTTGCCTCCTCAATTTTTGATTTGTGTGCGAAGAAAGAAAACAAATCATATCCCTGCTGGCGATGCTTTGCTCTATTTTCATCAAAAGTGATAGTATGTTGAGGTGTGTTGGGATAAGTGTTGATGATTGAAGAAAGGGGGTATAAAATTTTCTCCATTATAAGACCGGCTTTATCGAAGGCGGAAAGATATTCTTCCAAATAATAACATCCTTCATCCTTTGTAATGTGATAGAAAGGATGGGTTGCAAAGAAATGTTTCCTTTGATTCTCATTCCAGATTACTACATCTCGCAGACAGCATAGGATGCCATCCGGCTTTAGTATGCGTTTGATCTCCATGAGGAAGCCGCAAAGATTACATATATGGTGCAAAGCTTCGCGAATCCATACTATATCAAAAGAGTTTTCAGGAAAATCTATTTTTTCTCCAATTGAATGAATAAGTTCAAAATTTATTCCGTCAAGCCCCTGTATCTTCTTCGCTGCATTTAATCCCGCGAGTTCACCAAGCGAGGAATCAACGCCTATGACTGAATAACCGATGCGTGCTAGCGCATAGGAAGCTATCCCATTCCCGCAACCGAAGTCGAGGACTTTAATGCTTCTATCAGGTTTCTTGCCAAGCTCGGAAAGAATGCGCATTGCTTCATGAAACTCGGCACTCATAAAATAACGGCGTGCATTTTCAACAAAATTGGGAGTCTTGTAACATAAGTAAATCAGTTCACGAAGTTGAGGCTGACTCCATCCCCATTTGTAGGCAATATCATAAGGGTCTTTGCCACAAGACACATTGTCAGTGATACTTTCGAATTCGAATTTTTCAGTTTCTTCATTCATTGCATGATTTATTGATAATCATTTTTATGAGAACAGTCGGGATATAGGTCTCAGGTTGCAAAGAGAGAAGCCTTGTAGGGTCACCCATTAAAAGGCCCTTAGTCAAGAGAAAACGACCCCTATCGAAAAAAAGTTTTATTTTTCTTTTTTAACATACCGTTCCGCATGATACTTCTTTCGCACCCGTTATTTCTTTCTTTACAGGTTGCAGATATAGTCTAAAACTATTCCGCACCAGTCACCCACGGGAATAAAAGGGGACAGGCTACTTTTTCAAATACCTATCTCCCTGTTTTATTGGTCTTCCTCTTTTCCTGATGGTGGATTCTAAC
>Ga0101944_10006346_pt1 | contig 12658 bp, 12 predicted proteins | sample DewCreD2012metaG_FD_75245 | JGI IMG/M metagenome (GOLD analysis project Ga0101944, IMG submission 75245) | Hot spring sediment bacterial and archeal communities from British Columbia, Canada, to study Microbial Dark Matter (Phase II) - Dewar... ... | reverse complement strand
CGACCCGTACCACCTGCCGAAGGACTGGCGGAACCGGCATCCCGGCGAATACGACAAGGGCTGGGACGCGGTGCGCCAGAAGCGGCTGAAGCGGCAGGTCGAGATGGGCATCATGCCGGCCGGCACCGAGCTTGCTGAACGGATGTGGTTTGTGCCCGATTCGATCGTGCTTGCCCCCGCAAGCCGCTACATACTCGGCAAGAAGATGGAACTCTACGCCGGCATGGTGGAGAACATGGACTTCCACGTCGGCAGGCTTATCGAACACCTGAAGAAGATCGGCGAGTACGAGAACACGATCTTCGTCGTGTTCGGCGACAACGGCGCCGAGGGCACCGACCTTTTCGGGATGATCGCGGGTTCCCCGGGTTCGCGCGACAACCTCTTCGCGGCGATCAACTGGTCGCAGACCCATCCCAATGCGTGGGGCGACCCGGGCACCTGGGTCGGCTATGGCCCGATGTGGGCCCAGGTGTCGATGACGCCGTTCAGCCAGTACAAGGGGTGGCTCGCCGAGGGCGGCATCCGCAACGCGCTGATCGTCAGCGGACCGGCCGTGAAGCGGCCAGCCGGCAGCATCAACCACGGGCTGATGCATGTGGCCGATCTGATGCCAACGCTGCTTGAAATGGCCGGTGTTAGCTATCCAAAGACCTACAATGGGCGAGAGCTGCCCGCGCTCATGGGCAAGTCCTGGGGCAAGGTGCTGGCGGGTCAGGCGGAGACGCCGCGGACGGAGCAGGACTACCTCGCCTGGGAAATCTTCGGCAACCGCGCGGTACGGCAGGGGGAGTGGAAGCTCCGTTGGCAATATAAGCCGTTCGGCAAGGGCGACTGGGAGCTGTTCAACCTCGCGGCGGATCCCGCCGAGCGAACGGACCTCGCCCAAGAACGCCCCGACAAGCTTAAGGAGCTGATCGCGCTCTGGGATCACTATGTCCGGACGAACAACGTGATCCTGCCGAGCCGCGGGCCGTTCGATACCCTGGAAAAGGACATGCCGCAACGGGTTACGGTCTATCCGGGCTTCCCGCCGCTGATCTACAAGCAGCAGTTCGTGCCGCCCAAGGAGATGATGGCTGACCCTAAGCCCTGAGCGTTACTTTGTGAATATTAATTAAAAAAGAAGGAGATTTTATGAAAAACGACAAAGATCCGATGAAACAGGGTGCCTGGTTGTGGTTGATCGTCGCAACGATGCTCGCAATGGGCGCGCTCTGCCCGCAAGAGGCTTCGGCCCAGGTCCCGGCGCGCTTCTACTGGGATACTCTGTCGGATGCGAATGCGGTGCCGCTCATCGTCAAATCGATGAGCGGCAACACGAACCCGTTCGACCCTTCCCACACCGTGACACCGGGAGCGAGCTTCGACGCTACATTGGCCCTGGGGGGTTATGCGCGCACCTTTTCTTTGTTCGATCGAGCGGCCATGGCTGCGGTCCTCCTGCCCATGGGGCGAATCTCGGGCGATGTCACAGTGAAAGGGAAGACATTCAATCAATCGACCAAAGGATTCGGCGACCCCATGCTCGAGTTCAAAATCAATGTCCTCGGCCCGCCGGCGCAGAAGAACATCCCCGACGTCCTGCGCTATGAGCCGGGGTTCTCTGTCAACCTGCTCGCCGACCTGGCGTTCCCAATCGGCGAGTACGACAACGACCAGCCTTTGAATATCGGGCAGAATCGCTGGTATGGGCGCCTGGGAATACCCATTATCTGGCAATTCGGCTCGTGGGTGCCGGGCCGGCGGACGACTTTGGAGTTCCTGCCCGCCGTGTGGTTTTTCGGCGAGAATGACAACTATGTCGGGCAGACGTTGAAGACCGACCCCTTGTTCCAGCTGGACGCGCACCTGACGCGCGACCTGACCGAGCGCTTCTGGGGGGCGATCGACAGCACCTGGTACTACGGCGGCAAAGCGAGCATCAACGGTGTTGAGGGAGAAGAGCTCAACAACCTCGGCGTCGGGCTCACGCTCGGGTACCAGATCAACGACAACCTGAGCGTCACCGCCGGCTACATGTCGACCGTGAACGACAGCGATCCCGGGGACCTTCAAATGGACAGGTTCATGGTCTCGCTCGTGTACGGATGGCACCCGCTTATGGAAGGCTTCAGACGGCTGAAGGAAGAGCAATAAGACAATATTGCCGAGAGCTGACTACCGTGACAATTGGTAATCGGCTATTTAGTACTTCGGTTCATAAATTCGGTTACATATTATTTGGTATGGCATCGAGACTCTTCACTGCGTTCAGAGTGACATACATTGTAATTCTGAGGCGTAGCCGAAGAATCTCTTCTGTATACCATACGTGAACATATTTATGAGAACATATACTTATTAAGGGTCTCAAAATTGAATGTACATAAATCAGAAAATCTCCCCTTGCCCCTCTTTGCCAAAGAGGGGTATAAAACCTCCCTTTGGCAAAGGGAGGTCAGGAGGGATTTTATCAATACTGTTGTTCCTATTATGAGTCTATTAGTAGGTGAGGTCGCCTTTATTTAAGGCCAAAGCGGAAAAGTATATTGCGAAAAAATAATAACTGGCCGAAGGATAATTATTTATTTTCACTTGGACTGCTTAGCTAAAAAAGGCTTCAACTTTGCGTGTTTGATGAAAAGGATTCCGGGCAAGCCGTCATTACAGCAGCTTCGGAAGTTATTGCTGCGGTTTCCCCGGCAGGATCGGTTCTATGATGGAGATGGGCAGTTTGATGGTCCTTTCCATCATCCCTACGAATGCAGAGCCGATGGCAGATGGCGACAAAAAGCTGACCTCCGGATCATTAATGGATCCCTTAATCTTCACAGGAATAGACACCAGGCTTCCTCCCGTTATCTTTCCGAGAACCGGAATTTTACCGACAATGCCTTGAGCGAAGTTGACCGGAGCCACCAGGGCATTGAGATCGATAGTCTCATGAGCAAGATCGACCTGCCCCTGTGCAAATATTCCGAACGATGAAGCATCGAGGGTTGCCCGTTCAACATTAACCATGTTCTCCTTTATCGTGCCGCTCGCACCGAAGGCCCGATAATCAATGATCGTCTTGTTCAGGTCGGGTAGTGTTCCCTTCACGTTTTCGGTCTTGTTAACAAGATCGAGGGTCTTGTCGAGCGACTGCGCCTTATAGATCTTCCCCTTTTGTGAAGAAACCGTAAAAGAACCATTCAAGGATTTTGCAATGGAATCGATTTTCCCGCTTGCCCTGATGTCGGCTTTCATATCGAACTTGCCTGTTACATCCACTTGCTTATCCGAAATGCAGAGGATGGTCGGCTCAACCTCGAGGTTCTTCGCAATCAATGCAATATCAAGCTCGGCGCCCTGATCCGTGATGTCAATATCTCCGGTAGTCGAGATTCCGCAGAGGGCAGCATTCTTTGATCTGATGCGGATTGTTCCCCCATCGAACGACACGTCGGCATGAAGGGGCTCCCACCTGAACTGCCGGTATGAAAAGGAATCAGACTGCAGTCTGATCGTCCCTCTCAGAGGGATATCCGCAAGTGATTCGGTCTGCGGCGTGCCTTCTACCGTTTTCGTGCCCCCCGAAATTTTTTCTATCATCTCCCAGTCGAATCCTTGAGAAAATAGATCTATATCAACAAAAAACACCCCCTGAGACGCGTCGATAGTTCCCTTGCCGTTGAACCGTTTCTCTCCTATTGAGAATTCTGCCGAATCTACCTCAACTTTTCTTCCGGACGCCTCCAGGGAAATCTTTTGAATTGCAAGCGGCATATCATATTTCCACGGCAATTGTAGGTTCTTCCCTCTGAGCGTTCCTTCGGCAACAAACTGCTTCGGATCATCGAGAATTACATGCGTCCTGAAATCACCCTCCAGTGATGAATCCGATAGGGGATAATGCGCAAATATATTCTTTAATGAGTCTGAGGCCACTATTCCCTTGAACGCCACATCTACGGTCTTCCTGTTCAGCAGCACGTGTGCCGCAATGTCGGTAGCCCCGTCATTGATCTTGATTTGATGAACAGAGAGCTCCTCAGGTGACTTTGATAGTCTCAGAGACACCCGAGTCTCTCCGCCGAATACCATTGTGCCGTCGAAATCCGTTGTTGCCCCCTTGTTCCAAAGTAGTTTTGCAGGTCTCATAGAAATAGGCGTACGCAGCGACATCTCAGGAGGAAGGTCCATCAATCCGGATATCCATGCAGTGATTTTTGGCCCTGCCTCTCCCTGCGCAGAGAGATCAAGTTTTCTGATTTCGGACGGAAATTTAGTGGCAGTCCCCGAAATAGTAAATGTACCATCAGCCATTCTCATGCCGACATCCTTGAGGGAAAGTTCATCATTCGTAAGCCTGAACGTCCCGCTCGCTCCTTCGATCCTCCCGGGAAAGAATAGTGAATCAATGGAAACCCCGTTCAACTCACCGATTAACAGGTACTTCCAGTCCTTCGGTTGAGGAAGAGAACCCCTTACGTCGATAGCAGAGACTGAGATTCTGCCTTGTATCGATGATACCTGTTCGAGGACTGCTTTCGTGGTTTCGGATGAAGTGATCCACGGGTAGAGTTCATCGGCAGAGAGCCTCATCGTTCCACTACTGATTTTAAAATCTGCCTGATCATCAAAATTCAGCTCTGCCGTCACATTGCTGAACGATGAATGACCGAGGTCCGCGTCCATAGCGGAAATCCTCATGCATTTTTCGTCGAAAAAAACTTTCCCGCCCGTAATCGTCAGCGGAAATGGAAGCGGTTCATACCGGGCAGTGAGATTCACCTGCGAAATATCAGTGACAACATGGATGGAATCCAGGCGATCACCGAGAATCAGTCTTCCCTGTGCGGTACCCTGCGTATCGGAAAGACGATCCATTTCCCGCAGAACTGCTTCATTCTTTATCAGATTCTTTTGTCTGAGCATTGAGGGTAACTCAGCCATATCTGCCTTCACCAACATATCAAGGTGAAAGAGAGCATCCTTGCCCTTCAGCCCTACCCTCACATTTCCTTTGCCGCCATGATGGTTCCCAATCTTTGCATCGATATTTTTACCCTCGAGGATCCCTTTGACAATCACTACATCGCCAGAGACAGTGTGAAAACTCAGATCCTTGGCCGGGATAGAAATGTCTCCACCGACCATATTTCCGGATATTCGCATGTTTTCCAACCGGCCGAGATCACCACCTGCTTTTCCACTTGTACGAAACTGAAAAGCAGGAATTTTCCCGCCTCGCACATAATCAAAGATAGTTCTGATAACCGGTATGTCTCCTCCGAGAGCAAGCGCAGAGGCGCGGATTGATTGTACATCAATCGATTTCCCTGCTAAATTGAGTTCCATAATGCCGGATGTCTGATCAAGGGTATATTGCCCGGATATTTTCATTTCCGGATCGGAACTGTTCAGTTCACCGAGCACTACTGAAACGCTCTTTGGTTCTGCATCCAGGTCCCCCTTCAAATTCAGATCCTTGATCTTTATGCTGTTATGCCCTCTGGTGAGAATCAGACGTGGGAGAGCACCCGTCACTTCAGCCTGAATCTGCCGTAAGCCAAGAGCATGAAAATTCACTGAAACGTCTGCCTCGGAATCTCCTATATGCCCGGCGATCTCCGAATCGAGTTGAGCGAAAAGGTCATGAGGCCGGAGATTGGTGATCTGAACGGTACCACTGCTTTTCAAATCTTCTGCACGCAATGATGCATTGAACGACAAGGAATCCCACAGGTTTGAAGCGCAGGTGAGGGAGATATGCAGCGATTTTCCGGAAGTATTAAGCCTTGACTGTATAGCTTCGCAAGAAAAGGCAACACGATTCATTTTTGTCAGGTCAAGCCTACCGTCCTGAATGCGCAGGACCGCATCGGGTGCGACAGAGTTCAGAACTTGCAGGACTGCTCTCATCTTCCCCTCGATCTCTTCAAGCGACTTCTTTTTCTTTTCTTCAAAGATAGCGACAGTAACGCGTGGCGATTCCAAACCGAGTTCTGAAAACTTCACCTCGCCCCTGATGAGTGACCATACATCGGGATATACATCAATTGCATGGATGAGCCCGGTTGCCTTGTCAGGAATGATAAGACTTATCTCACGGAGAACGATATGAGGCAGCGGCAACAGACGAACCTCCGATTTTTGCACTGCAATGCACCCACCGGTTTCCCTGAACAGATAGGCATTCAGCCTTTTCTGTATGACCTCGGAATTGATGATTCCCGGGAGAGAAAAATAAAGGATGATCACCAAGAGGGCAACTGTGCCGATGATACCTGTGAGCAAGAATAGTATTTTATTACGCGTTTTCATGAAATATCATTATATATCTTTAAATGAAAACAAGAAGGGATCATGAAAGACAAACATGAACGATAAAAAGTGTAGTGGGACTCTTATATCCTCGATTGCTTGACACCCTGTGGTTCCGTGAATCAGGTCAGGACAACAAATCCCTGCTCTTTGAAATGATGATCAAAGGTAAATACAGACTTTATTCCCGAAGAACGCATGAGCTCGAAACTGATACAGTCCACAAGACTGAGCGAGCGCCCTGATGCTGACAAAAGAGCGGCGGTGCCGGAGCGGTGCACCTCCGGCGAAACAAACTCGATAGCGATAAGCGGGAGGATATCCTCTTGAAACCCACGCACAGCTTCCAAGCCGAGTCGGCTCTGCATGAGAGCAAAGGCTTCTAAGAGAATGTAGTTGCTCGTCACGAGCGTATCCTCAGTCCCCAGCAGGTTAGTCCATACCTTCGTCGCCTTGCGGTTATTGGCATCATCCCTGTCGAGAAGGGCATAGAATGCCGAGGTATCGATGAAGATTCTCATTTACCGAATGCGTCTGCGAGGTATTTGTCGTGTCTCCTGGAAACATCACGCTTCCCAGAGCTGAATTTGCCGGCAATTTCGATCGCCCTTTTACGCATCTCTTCGGGATCTGCTGCCGGGCTCGATTTGATCATACTGTCAATGGCACGCCTTATCAGTTCGGCGCTTGACAGGTGGCGCGATGCGGCAATTTGTTTGAGGGCTTTCACCTGTTCTTTCGTCAGTTGAATCTGTGTTCTGACCATCGCGGCCTCCAGTGATTACAATTTTGATAACATGATAACAGATAAACGACGGAGGATCAATGAGCCGGGTGAAGAATAAAAGCCGTCAACTGCGAATGCGGATGAATGGTGCATACAGAAGTCAATTATAAGTGGCGGGACAATATAGATCTCAGACTCGCTTACGAGTTTGTCTGGGCCGGAGATTTGCCGATGGACATCGAGGGGGCCCACTTGCCGGCAGGGTATCCGGTGATTATAACGATGCGTATATGCATTTCATCAATCTTGCATTGAACCGGAGGGGTTAGGGCACTCCCGGCGAGCATGTAATCTCGGTATGAGGTTCGTAATGACGAATGGTTGTAAACGGGCTAAACTGCGAACCACGGGCGGACCGGCACCTTGTTGCGCGTAAAAGCCTCATCACCCCCGTAAACGAGTGTCCCGACATCGGGTGGCAACCCGGCGAGCTTTGTCCACCAGAGGAGGCCATCGAGCATGTCAGGAGACATGGTATTGCCTGATTTGATTTCTACTGGGTAGAGATGATCTGCTTTTTCGATCAGGAGATCGATTTCGTGCCCTGTCTTATCGCGCCAGAAGAAAATAGGGGGCTGCAGCCGATGATGAAGATAGGCCTTGGCAACCTCCGCGACCACATAGTTTTCGAAAATCGCGCCCCGGAGCGGATGCGAAACGACCTGGGCGGCTTCCCGGATGCCCAGGAACTGGCAAAGCAGCCCCGTATCATAGAAGTAGAGTTTGGGGCTCTTGACCACCCGCTTATTGAAGTTGCGGTGATGGGGAGGGAGCAGAAACACGATGAAACTTGTCTTCAGCACGGAGATCCACCGGCGCGCGGTGTCCACGGAGATGCCGCAATCCGACGCCAGGCCAGAGTAGCTGAGAAGTTGAGCGGCCCTGCCAGCGCAAAGAGCAAGAAACCGTTCAAAGAGATCAAGGTCGCCGATGTTCGACAAGCTCCGCACATCCCGCTCGATGTAAGTCTGAATGTAATCAGGGAGCCACACTTCCGGAGGGATCTTGCGGTCGTGGATTCGGGGATAGAAACCTGTCCGTAGGGTCTGCCACAGATCGAGGTTCGTCGTCCGATTTCTGAAGAGTCCTGCAGTCGTATCCGGTTCCGCCTGATTCTGGCCCTCTAATTCCGCCCGGGAAAATGGCATCAGATTGAGGACTGCGCACCTGCCGGCGAGTGTCTGTGATACCCGGCTCATCAGCAGAAAATTGTGAGACCCCGTAAGGAGAAACCGGCCGGGCGAGGGGTCCTCATCGACCACCCCTTGAATGTAGGAAAGCAAGTCCGGAACGTGCTGAACCTCGTCGATAATTACGGGACCGTTAAACCGGGCCAGAAACCCTAAAGGATCTTCACGGGCGAAGCGCCTCTGATCGATCTGTTCGAGCGACACATAACGATGGGAGGCAAACGTTGCACGGGCCAGGGTCGTCTTGCCTGACTGCCTGGGCCCGGTAAGGGTCAGGACGGGATAGTGGCGGGCGTCCCGGAGCAAGTAGGTTTCGAGGTGTCTTTTGATCATCTTGCTATGTTACGATCATATCGTAAATTTGTCAATTAGACTCGCATCGAGAAAAAACAAGGATGAGCTCCTTGCCAGAATGCCGGAAGATCCGCTGACCATCGATGGAGTAAAGATGGAATTCCAGAATACGCCAGGCATCGAGGCTGCGGTAGAGAAGAATACATACTTTCCGCCCCGGGCGGGTCGTAGAGGTGACAGCAGTACTACCCATTTCCTGGCGGTTTATGGCGAAATCCATGGGATCGAGTTTCTGAGGACGGGTGATACACAACCCCCCATCAGAACAGTTCGATCCGGCCGGCCAGTGTCTCGGAGACCGAGCGCATGAGGGCACGGCTCGCCGAGCCCAGAAGGAGAAAGCGACTCCTGCCTTTCGTACGATCGATGATATGACGCAAAGCGGCGAATATCTCCGGCACACGCTGCACCTCATCGATTGCAACCAAGCCGGAGTGCGTGTCGAAAAAACCTTCCGGATCGGCAGTCAGCATGACGTCGAGAAATCAGGACTTCACCGAATGTAACATTATCATCCCGTATGTTCGATGTGGCCTCCGTCCGGCGCCCCAATGTATTGCTGCGAAAGGCTTTTCGTGACACCCTCCCCTTTTTTCTCAAATTCTTCGTGCAACAGCAAGGTTTATTGAACCAAAGTCCAATAGGCAGGCCCACTATGTTATGCTATGCTATCGATACGCAGTTAAAGACCCCATATTAAACCATGAGCCAACTCATTTCTTCCCCCCTTCATGGGAGGGGCTGTAGGGTTAGATATTACCTGTGAGCGGACCTGTCCAAAATAAGAGAACAGCTATGACTGAATACCTCATAAACACAATGAATCGACAGCATAATTACATGGCAAACCTTATGTTGATCAGGCATGAACTCATGATTACGCTCATATATCCTTATCTGGCAAGCATGGCCTAGATTCATTGTACAGGGTGTCGGCATTGTGTTTCTTCGGCATCCAGCCATGTTGCGAAATATTTTGTACAGGTCTGCTGTTAGCCTGAGGGGGTCCGGACTGGGGATTGCGTTTTGTTGTGACATTCCTTTTCCCGAAGTGAGACAATAAAAAATATGAAAACGTAAGGGGGAAAGAACGATGGAAAAAGCAGTATCACGGAGCATTCTGGTAGGCATCATCGTTGGCTCGCTAGCGCTCACGTCTGCCTTTGCCGCTGACGCGCTCAAGATGAAGATCACCACGGATATCCCGCCGGGCATTGCGATGCCGGATAAGGTGGAAACCCGCCTCGGCACGTTAAATTTCTTCGACGGCTTCCCGGACAAGCCCACCCGTATTTATCCCCTGTCCCAGGCAGCCAATCCGCCGGCAAACAACTTTGTGAACGTGTCCGACCGGGCTTTCTGCACCGTGGCGCCGGCGGACTACCGGTTCTGGGAACTTCTCAACGATGTGGTCCAAAACGAGCCTATCGCGTCACTCGATCCGGTTTCCTTGGGATTTTTTGCCGCCATTGGTATCGAGAAGGGCAAACCCTTCGCTCCAGATGAACGGATGAAGAAAATCCTACACGAGGCAGCCGCCGTGGGCGATGCCACTGCGCGCACCCTAACCTATCAAAGTCGCATTCCGGAGGCCTTCTACTACCCCAACAGCACCTGGCGTCAGTGGCTGGGTGGCTACAAATTCGAATCGCAACCCGGCGTGGCTTATCTTGACGCCGCCGCTTTCTTTTATTTCTATGCCACCGGCGTAACCCCTGCCATGGAGGCGAAGATGGTTGGCAAGGGTTCCCAGTATGCGGTGGGCATTGTGGACTCCAACGGTAATGCCCTGGACGGCGGCAAAACCTACCGCCTGCATTTGCTCCCCAATGTCCCGGCAAAGGACTTCTGGTCGGCGATCGTCTATGACAACCAGACCCGGTCCATGCTCCAGACCGATCAGGACTTTCCCCAGGTGAGCAGTCTGGACAGGGGTGTGGTGACCAATAAAGATGGTTCGGTGGACGTGTACTTCGGACCGAAGGCCCCGGAAGGCAAGGAACACAACTGGATTCAGACCATTCCCGGCAAGGGCTGGAACATGCTTTTCCGGCTGTATGGCCCTCTCGAACCGTGGTTCGACAAGACCTGGCGGCTTAATGAGATCGAACTGGTGAATTGAGAAAAAATGAAGGAATGAATCAGTGAAGGGGGAGAGTATGGCTTTGTTCAAAAGGGTGCTGCTTGTAATCCTCACATTCGGTTCGCTATCTGTCCTGGGATGCGCAAGCATCGGGCCCAGAACGGTGGTACGCGATCACTTTGATTACACAGGGGCGTTAGCAGACTCCTGGAAGCAGCAGATGCTCATTAATATGGTAAAAGTCCGGTATGGAGATACACCAGTATTCCTTGATGTTGCATCAATTATCAGTGGCTACACACTGGAAACAGGAGTCAACGTCTACGGAGAATATGCGTCGCCGGGACGAGGTGATACGTTCGCGGGCTTGAACGCTCGCGGTACGTTTACCGATCGACCCACCATCACCTATATGCCCCTCAGCGGAGAGAAGTTTGCACGCAGTCTCATGAAACCACTGCCACTGTCTGCCTTAATGAGCTTGATACAAGCCGGCTATCCGATTGATATCGTCCTCAGACTCTGCGTGCACTCAGTCAACGGTATCAAGAACCGTTACGGGGGATCGGCGCGCACACGTGCTGCTGATCCTGACTTCTATCCGCTTCTGGAGCGTTTAAGGAAGATTCAGGACTCGGGGGTCATAGGGCTAAGGTCACAGAAGACAAACGAGATGGAAGGCGTGATTATGAGCATCCGGGGGAAGGTTGATGCGTCAGTGGAGGAGGACAGACTCTGGGTGCGGAAAACACTGGGGCTTGACCCCGCTGAAGATGAATTCAAAGTTATTTATGGTTCGATAGCCAAAGATGACAAGGAAATTGCTATATTAAGCCGGTCGGTCCTCGAGATCATTATAGATCTGGCGTCGTACATAGAAGTACCAGCTAAGCATGTTGAGGAGAAGCAGGTTAATCCCACTATGCCCGAGGAAATGGTACATGACGTACCTGTCCCTTCGCTCATAAAGATCCATAGTTCAACCGTCAAGCCTGAAGATGCCTTCATTGCGGTTTCCTATCAGGACCACTGGTTCTGGATCAATAAACGTGACCTGCGGTCTAAGTCATTGTTCTCTTTCCTGATGATGATTTTTTCCCTCACCGAGACGGGAAGCAAGGAGGGCGCTCCGATCATCACGGTCCCGGCGGGATAGTGACATATTAAGGGTCTCAATATTGAATCGGATAGCGAGCGCATTCCTCGCAGCTCTGCTGCGGGGTTCTTCATTGTACATAAATCAGAAAATCTTCCCCCGTCGTCGGTCATTCCCGAGGAATACGGTAATTTTCTCATCGGTATCTATCAGTTTGAAAATAACATTCCTCGTTGCCTGACATGTTCTTATGTCGCGGGATTTGGTATCATTTGTATCACATCATACTTGTCCAAAATAAGAGATCTGATATGGCTGAATACCTCATAAACACAAAGAATCGACAGGATACGTATCTGGCAGACCTCGTTTTGATAACATATGCAATCTGGATTACGCTCATATGTCCGCATCGAGAAACCGGTGCGTGGATTAGTCTTATGCGGTGTCGCCATTGTGTTTCTTTGGCATCCAGCCATATTTCAAAATATTTTGGACAGCAGTGGTATCACATAGGTGCAACCGCGAAGGCTGCCCGCCTATAATCAAAAATCACTCAAAGGAGGAAGTAAGATGAAAAAGATGTTGGCTGTGGTTTTCAGTCTTTGTATCATGATGTTTATCGTGGGATCGGCACTTGCCGAAGAAAAGGGCATCGTCCAAACTGTCGCTGACGGATGCAAGCAGGAGATCGAAACCTATTGCAAAGGTGTCAAGCCGGGCGAGGGAAGGATCCTTGCATGCCTCTACGCCTACCAGGACAATCTCTCGAACCGCTGCGAATATGCGTTGTATGACGCCGCTGCCCAGCTTGAGCGTGCGATTGCCGCACTCACGTACCTGGCGAACGAGTGCAA
>Ga0101944_10006345_pt1 | contig 12660 bp, 10 predicted proteins | sample DewCreD2012metaG_FD_75245 | JGI IMG/M metagenome (GOLD analysis project Ga0101944, IMG submission 75245) | Hot spring sediment bacterial and archeal communities from British Columbia, Canada, to study Microbial Dark Matter (Phase II) - Dewar... ... | reverse complement strand
AGTAATGTCCACCACAACAGGGTAACCGAATGATTTCATTTCCGGAATTCCCCGGAAATCCACGATAAGATCATGATACCCGAAAGTGGTTCCCCGTTCAGTAATCATAACTTTTGGATTGTTTTCATCCACCACTTTCTGAATGGCAAATTTCATTGCCCCCGGTGAAAGGAATTGTCCTTTTTTGATGTTGACCACTTTACCCGTTCGTGCCGCGGCCACCAGCAGGTCAGTCTGCCGGCATAAAAAAGCCGGAATCTGCAGCACATCCACATACTCGGCTGCCATCACTGCTTCGCTGGCATCGTGAATGTCGGTGATCACGGGAACATCAAACGACTGTCTTACGCTGGCCAGAAGTTTTAAAGCCTTCTCATCTCCGATGCCGGTGAAAGAATCTCCCTTCGAGCGGTTGGCTTTTCGATAGGACGATTTGAAGATATAAGGAATTTTATACTTTTCAGCCACTTTCACGCACTGCTCGGCAGTTGTCATCAGGATCTTTTCATTTTCTACCACACAGGGACCGGCAATAAGAAAGAAATTACCTTCTTCAATGTGCCGGAGCCTGTTGATTTGTTTCAGGATTTTTTCCATTCTTTAAATTTTTTAATAATGATATTTCTTCCACCACCGGGAAAGTCTTTCCCGTATTTCTTTTTCCCTCGGATTGTCGGCCGGTTCATAAAATTTCTTTCCGCTTATTTCTTCAGGCAGGTATTCCTGAAGAACAAAATGGTCCTCCCCGGCATGGGCATACTGGTAGTTTTCTCCATAGTGAAGGTCTTTCATTAAACGGGTAGGAGCATTGCGCAGATGAAGGGGAACAGGCAGCGGCCCCTTTTCTTTCAGGTAATCAATGGCACTGTCTATGGCCATGTAGGCAGAATTGCTTTTAGGCGAGGTGGCCAGGTAAATGGTTGTTTCGGCAAGGATAATCCGGGCTTCGGGTAACCCGATCATGTCCACAGCATGAAAACAGCTTGTGGCCAGCATCAGGGCATTCGGATTGGCCAGCCCGATGTCTTCGGCCGCAAGAATAATCAGCCGGCGGGCAATAAACTTAACGTCTTCTCCTCCTTCTATCATGCGGGCAAGCCAGTACAGGGCAGCATTGGGATCAGAGCCTCGAACCGATTTGATGAAGGCAGAAATGATATCGTAATGCAGTTCCCCATTTTTGTCGTACAGGGCTATGTTCGACTGAATGGCCTGAAGTACTGTGTGATTGGTAATGACGATTTTCTTTTCATCTTTTTTTAAGGCTGGAATTGCTGAAGCAATGGCTAATTCCAGCGCATTCAGCAATTTCCGGGCATCTCCTCCCGATGTTCTCAAAAGCGCTTCTGTTTCCTGTAAAACGATGTCATATTTTTTCAACTCTTCATCGCCGGTGATTGCCCGTGAAAGAATTTGCAGAAGAGCCTCTTCTGAAAGTGGATTCAACACATACACCTGGCATCTTGACAGCAAAGGGCCTACCACTTCGAAGGAGGGATTTTCGGTAGTGGCACCAATGAGCGTAATCACACCCTGTTCCACAGCGGCGAGAAGAGAATCCTGCTGTGCTTTGTTGAAACGGTGAATTTCATCAATAAACAGGATGGGAGTGCCTTTCCTGAACAATGAGTTGTCCCGGGCTTTTTGAATCACCTCACGCACTTCTTTCACCCCTGCACTGATGGCACTCAATTGGTAAAAAGTCCGCTGATGATGACGGGCAATTAAATGAACCAGGGTTGTTTTGCCTACCCCCGGCGGTCCCCATAGAATCATTGAGGGGATATTTCCACTTTCGATGATTTTACGTAAAGCTCCTTCTCTCCCTGTAAGATGTTCCTGTCCGGTAAAATCTTCCAGGGTGCGGGGTCGCATCCGTTCGGCAAGAGGAGGTAGCATTTTTTACAACAAACCTAATGGAATTTTGCAAAAAACACAAGTCCGTAATATTCAGGAGAAAAACTTTTATCTTTACTGGTGAATCAACTTTTTCATCTTTATGTTTCGTAAATGGTTCAAAAGAAAAAACCGCACTGTATACGAAAAAAGATTTTATTGCATTGTCAGAAATAAACGCATTGCATGGAGCATATTTAATGATTTTCCCGTAGGCCTTTTTATCGTTTCTCCAGATGGAAAGATGATTGGCAATAAAGCCTTGTGGAAGAGTGTGGCGATAGATGTAAATGATGACAGGGACATAGAGAATTATCGTCAGGTACATGGGGATAAAATGCATCGTTTGCTGTCTGTGATAAAGGAACAGGATGGTATTTTCTTTGATATACCTGTCCGCGATAAAAACAATGCAGAGCAATGTATCCGAAGTTATGTGATACCGGTAAGAGATCCGGGGAATAAAAAAATTCTTTATCATCTTGGTTATGTAACCGATATTACCCAGCGAAAGATGATTGAGGAAATTCTGCAGACCAATGCAGAAAAATACAGGGTAATTACAGAAGAACTTCCGGTGGGTATCTTGCAATCAGGCATGGAGGGAGATATCCTGTATGCCAATCAATATTTATTGCAGATGCTTGGATATTCTTCTTTTAACGAGATACGGAACCAGAATATATTTAGCCTTTTCATCGATGATTCACTGAAGACTGTCATCGGTGAGAAGATTGCCTCATCGCCAGCATTGTGGTCTTTTGAATTTCCTTCGCATACCAGGCAGGGTGAATCGCTGTGGCTGAAAATGACAGGGAGAACAATCTTAAATAATCAGGGCGAAGAAATTTATTTTTATGCCATTGTTGAAAATCTTACTTCCCGTAAACAGGCCGAAGAAGCATGCTGGCGCACAGAGAGGCGTTTTAAGGAGTTTACCGACATGCTCCCGGAGACCCTTTTTGAAGTGAATGCCGAAGGAATATTTACCTACCTTAATAAAACAGCCATGGGTATTTTTGGATATTCCAACGATGATCCTGTGCCTACCCTGTGGGAGGTCATTGCTCCTGAAAGTCTTGAACGGTTAAAGAAAAATTTTTATAAGGCAAGTCTTACCGATTATGCAACCGACAATGAATACATTGGTCTGAGAAAAGACGGGAGCAGGTTTCCGGTTACGGTATATGCGCGACCTTTTTTTGAAGGGAATCAGTTTAAAGGTTACAGAGGCATTTTGATTAATATCTCTGAGCGTAAAAAAGCCGAAGAAAAATACCGTTCTCTTATTGAAAAGTCACTTGATGGAATTATCATTCACCGGAATGGAGTTCTCTTATATGCCAATGAGGTGGCATATAACATGATAGGATACCGTAAGGGAACAGCATTGAATATTTATACCGATTTAATTCATCCCGACGAAGAGGAAAAATTTATTTCATATCATCTGAAAAGATTGCAGGGGAAAGACGTTCCCAGTATTTATCAAACGATTTTTATAAACAAAGAGGGCAAACCGGTCCCCGTAGAGTTGAATAACAGTGTCATTGAATGGGAAGGTGAAAAGGCCGTGCTGTCGGTAGTGAGGGATCTTTCGCAACGTCACCGCATTGAAAATGAATTGTTACGGCTGGGGGCTGCTATTAATCAGATTCATGAAGCCGTGGTTATTACCGATACCAATGGAGTGATTGAATATGTGAATCCTGCTTTTGAACGCCTTACGCTATACCAAGCCGGCGAGGTCATTGGCAAAAAGACAAATCTTTTAAAAAGCGGAAAACACTCTCCTGAATTTTATCAGCAGATGTGGAATACCATTGTGTCGGGGCATACCTGGTCAGGAACATTGATTAATAAACGGAAAGATGATGAGTTTTACGAAGAACACTGTGTGATTTCACCGATAAAAGATAATGCGGGAAAAATTGTTAATTATGTGGCCATTAAAAGAGACATTACCGAAGAGCGAAGGATGGAAAAACAGATGCGGCAAACCCAGAAAATACAGGCTATCGGGACCCTTGCCAGCGGCATTGCCCATGATTTTAATAATTTATTAATGGCCATGCAGTTGTTTACCGAACTGGCTTCAAAAACCATCGATAAAAATCATCCGGCCCAGGAACATCTTGCGAGAATACTTGAAACACAGGCAAGGGGGAAAGACCTGATCAACCGCCTTCTGGCTTTCAGCCGGCATACCGACGAGGACCACAAGGAACCTATTCTTATTCATTATGCCGTTTCGGAGGCTCTTAAAATTATCCGTTCCATGATTCCTTCTACCGTCCGGTTTGTGGAAAACATTAACGATTGCGGATACATCATGGGAAATCATACCCACATTCAGCAGATACTCATGAACTTGATTACCAATGCAAGCCATGCCATGGAAGGCAACGGAACCATTACCATTAGTCTTGATAAAGTAGATTTTGGCAACGATGCTTCTGTGAAGTATGCCTGCTTAATTGTCAGGGACACGGGCATAGGAATGGACAAAACAACACGGGAAAGGATTTTTGAACCTTTTTACACAACCAAACAACCGGGGCAGGGTACAGGCCTTGGGATGACCACTGTCCATAGCATTGTCAAACAATATCATGGAGAAATATTTTTTTCCAGTGAGATAGGCAAAGGAACGGTTTTTTACATATATTTGCCTTTACTGTCCCAAAAATCCGAATAGTCAACCATATCATTGTGCAGATAATAAATAAAAAAGTTTAATCCAGTAGCAGATGAAGATTTTGGTGATTGATGATGAAGTGTATATCCGCGAGGGACTTAAACAGGTTCTTCAGATGGAAGGATATGAAGTTCAGGTAGCTGCCGATGGCAAAGAAGCGATTGCCCTGATTCAGAAAGATATTCCTGACATTATTATTACTGACATCATCATGCCTGAAAAGGATGGGGTGGAGGTGATATGCAATGTGAAGGAAAAATATCCTGACATAAAAATTATTGCCATTTCCGGAGGAGGGCGCATCAGTGCTCATGATTATCTGAAGATAGCAAAGCAGCTGGGGGCCAATACCATCCTCACCAAACCATTTTCTTCCAACGATCTTATCATGGAAATCCAAAAACTTTGCGGCACGAATAAATGACAAATAGCTGAAGCTTAAGCAATATGCTGCAAATGTATAGTGCAGAATAAGAAAAGAGGTTATCACTTGTGGAGCGATAACCTCTTTTTGCAGATTCTTATTTCTTATTTCAGATATTCCAATTCTGCTTCTTCCTCTTCTTCCTGTTGTTTTTTCTTACGAGCCAATTCTTGTTTTTTCTTAATCTCCTCAATTTGTTTAATGATGTTATCCACACCCGGAGAAGCAGGATCTATTTGTTTGATTTTTCTGAAGCATTGTTCTGCCAGCGTCATGTTCTTGTTTTTGAAATAATAAAATCCAAGATAACGATAGGCTTCAACAACTTCTTTCTTATAGGTATTCAGATCCTTGTTACCGAGCGTAAGTATTTTCTGGTAATACGGTTTTGCCAGTCCTTTGGGTTTGTCCTGATTGTCCATTCCTGCCCGTGAACGTGCCTGCCAGATGATCACATTAATGTTGTTGGTATCGGTTTTCTGAGCCACCAGGGCAAAAATACTGTCTGCTTTGGTAAAATTATTGGCTACATAGTACATCTGGCCCAGCCGCATGTATTCATTCATGTTAAATGATTCGTACGAATTGATTTTTTTGTATTGCCAGTAAATGGCATCGTCGTAGGCTTTTCTGTTATAGGCCGTCTGGATCAGGTCGGAGATGACACTTATGTCGGTGGTATCCATGCGATAGGCTTTTAGCAGCACCTGATAGGCAGCAGAATCTTTTCCATTGCGTGCCAGCAGCCGGCCATAATAGGTGTAATCGGCATACATGTATTTGGAAGGATCCTGATTTTTCATAAAGTATTCCATTGCTTTAAGTCCTTCCTCGTAATTTTTGTTTTCATAATAAGAATATCCCAGCAAACGGTACAGGACCACAGCACTTTGATCCACCTGAAGGATGGAATTAATTTCCTCGATGGCTTTGTCGTAAAGTTTACTCAGGAAAAGAAACTTGGCGTATTTTACCTTTGCTTCCAGATCGTTTCCAATCAGCGAAAGATACCTGGCGTAATATTCTTTGGCACTCACAAAATCTCCCTTCAGAAACTTCACTTCTCCAAGTTCGCGGAGCAAGGGAGGGAAAGAAGGATCTATTTTTTCAGCCGTTTCCAGTTCCTGCAGTGCCAGGTCGTAACGCCTTGCACTTTGCCATATCGTGGCAATTTTCATGTAGATAACAGGATTCTTTTTATCCAGTTCTTTGGCCTGGTTGTAATAGGATACGGCATTTCCTCCGCTTCCCTGCAACTGGCTGATGTCGCCCAGTACCACATAATACCGCCATTGTTTCTTACAAACTTTTTCATACCGGGCAAACGTTTCCTTTACCCACGGAATCATGGATGTATCATGTTTTACAGCAGCGTCCCCTGCTTCAATGATAATGTTTGGGTCTTTCTTATTTATGTTGATCGCTTCTTCAAAAGCTTCTTTGGCCATCGCTTTGTTTTTATTATACAGGGCATGCCGTCCTTTTGCCAGGTATGTGTAGGGAGTTACAGGGGAGAGAACAGCCGTTTTTTCAAAAAACAGAGCTGCTGAATCGTCGATATTGTTTTCAAAGTACGATTTGCCAATGAGGTAGGAGATTTCACTGTTGGATGGATCGGTCTTTAACAGTTGTTTCAATACCACAATGGCTTTTGTGTATTGTTCTTCCCTGAATAATTTGTAGGCATCGGCAAGTGACTGGGCCGGGAGAGAAAACATCGCAGGCCCGAGGGTAATCATCCATACTACACTTAACTTTCTCATGACTTTTTCATTTTTATTGTTTCAAATATACTATTTTTTGCTTTATTCATTCTCATGACTGTTTCTCATGTGAACCAGCCGTACGGGCATGGTGGCCGGCACCAGTCCGCTTTTAAGAACAATGCGTTGTCCTTTGTCTCTTGCCATAAAAGCCATGACACCTGCTCCTAATCCCGATCTGGCTTCCTTGCTGATGGCATAAATATGACGTACAAAAGGATATTCTTCTGTGGCGATGTAGGCCTGAAAAGGCTGATAATAATCTGTACTGTCTTCCGAGATGCCTGCCACCCTGATTTCATGCCTGAAACGAAGGTGAGTGGTGTCTTCGGCATCGCTTAGCCAGCCCACCCCGATAACACCGATGGCGTTGCGGTTCTTTTTTACATATTCAATGACCTGTTCATTTGAGGTGGCTGCTTTGCACCATTCAGGAAAAGGACGGTTTCCTCCAATGAAAAGACGGTACAGCATTCCTGCATTCGAGGATCGGTTTTGATCGAACACCACCTGCAGACGGCCCAACTTTGATTTTGGATTGATCTGTCTCCATTCAGAAATCTCTCCCTCGAAAATCTTCTTTATCTGTTCAACACTAAAATTACTGTCAGGGTTTGCCCGGTTTACAATGAAACAAAGAGCATCTTTGGCTATTTTGGCTTTGCGTGGAGTGATTCCCATGGTATCAAAAACATATTTTTCATACGGAGTAAGATCTCTTCCCACCACGGCAAACCGTATGGTATCGAAAAGCAAATCGTTCATTGCCTGCTCCTCAGGAACGTAGCGTACATCTATGGTAGCATCGGGATAGGTGTAGTGAAACACATTTAGCATCCTGTCGATAAGCGGTTTAAATGATTCATCAACGGCAATGGCAATTCTTCCGCTGGTGGGGGTGTCAGTATACATTTTACTGCGGGTTGCCCGGGAGCAGGATAATGTCCATGGCATCAGAAAAATCAGCAAAAAAAGAAAATTTCTGTTTTTCATACGTTCTGATTTTTAATTTTATTTATCGTTGCAATAAGACGGTATACCCCATAACAAAAAATAATTATTGCAATTAATTTTCTTGTTGACTCATCAAGGGTTGGCAGGGCATTGTAGAAAAAAAGCAAGCTTCCGGTGGTAAGGTAAAAAATTACCATGCAAATATTAAACCAGAAAAGAAATGTTTTCATTTGTTTGTATGTTTATTGTAAATATTTGTAAATCAATAAATTTATTGTTTTTTTAAGAAAATCAAAGCAACGGTGGCCGTAATAAATTTTTTTATCTTTTTGTTTTTCAATTGATTAATAAATTAATTGCTGATGTGTTAAAAAACATTAAAAAAACAAATAACCGCCGGATGATTATTTTATCCATGCGGTTATTCCTGAAAGTTTTTCTATTATTATTTCTTTGATAATACAAATTGAACAGGTAGGGTAAAATATACTGCTACTTCCTTTCCGCTTTGACGGGCAGGTTTCCATTTAGGCATCATTTTTACTACCCGTATAGCTTCTCTGTCAAGGTCGGGATCAGCACTCCGGAGAACTTCAATATTTTTGATGGTACCGTCAGAACCGACTACAAAACGAAGGTAAACTTTTCCTTCAATTTCGTTGTCGATACACTTTTGTGGATACTGGATGTTTTTATTGATAAAGTCATACATGGCTTTTGTTCCCCCCGGAAATTCTGCCATTTCTTCCACAACCAGAAAAGGTTTCTCTTCCACTTTCACATCCACGGTTTTGGCCACGTTGGTATCAACAACCGAACCAAAATCCAATCCTTCCGTTACAGTCATTTTTCCTGCCTGCGACTCTTTCAGTTCTTCCTGGGTAGCAAGGTCTTCATTTTCGCCCACGTTTTTAGCCACTTCAGGAGCCACAAACTTAATGGCTTTTTCAAGTTGTTGTACAGGTTCATCCACTACAACCTGTTCTTCCTTTTGTGGTTTTACCTCTTCCATTTGCACCACGATATTCTTGTCTAAAGGTAAAGCCTTTTCTTCCTTTTCCAGAATATTGTTCAGGGCAGCATAAATTTTTGGTGAGATAATTAACAGAGCAAATAAGGTTAAACCGATAATTGTGGCAATCAACAGATAACGTGGCCCCCGCTTTCGTAACAGATAAGAACCGTATTCTTTGTTCCGTTTTTCAAATACCAGTTCGTCTAAAGAAACATATACCTGATTATTTGTCATATTGCTGCTGTTTTTTTAAATGTTGGGATGTTCTTCCTTGTACTTTTTAATCATATCAAGCTCTTCTTTGGTAATATCCACGATGGCATAAGTACCTGCATTGACAATCTGCATTTCATCAAGAATATCCACCACATTTTTGTACTTGGCAGTTTCATCGGCTTTGATGATGACTAAAATAGCATACTTTTTCAACACCTTATTCCGGTCGGTTTTAAATTTTTCTTCATTCACGGCTCCTTCTATCAGCTTTTGCTCAAGTTTTTTGATCATGTTGTATGCCTGCGAATTTTTTTTCAGCAGTACATCTTCGATGCCGTCTTTCCCAAAATTGGTTTTTTCCAGGACGGGAGGATTTTGTTTGTCTCCAAGAATGCCCGTGTAATAATAGACAATATTGTCGCCCGACAGAAGAATTGTAATGGTACGGTTTACGTCAAACTTGGTTGTTTGTTCACCTGGGTCGGTTTTGGGCACAGGCATGTTGATTTCCATGGCCTGAGGTTTGCTGAAAGTGGAGGTTAATACGAAGAATGTCAGAAGCAAAAAGCCAAGGTCCACCATAGGCGTCATGTCCACATGAGGCATGCCATGTTTTTTTCTTCCCTTTTTCTGCCCTTTCTGGTGCCCTCCGCCCGATTCTATTATTTGTGCCATAGCAATTAACTTTTTATTCTTCGATTAAGCCAGCCTCGCCTTTGGGTTTCCCCGCTTCGAGACTGGTGATAAAATTAAACTTATATACCTTACATAATTCCAGTACCTTCATTACCCTGCGTACAGCCACGTAATCGGCAAACTGATCTCCTTTAATGGCAAAACGGTATTTTACTCCATTGGCCAAGCCTACCCTGCGGGCAGTCATAATCCACTGAAATAACTGATTGGCAGTTGAGGCAGTAATGGCACTGTCTATAGGAATTCCCGGTGACGGGGTGGTTTTTCTGTCGTAATCATCCAGGCTTAGCCATTGAGGAAGTGCCTGAACGGGAACCCCGAAAGAGGAAATTACAGCAAATTTATGAACTTGTTCTTCGGTGAATTGTACATTATACATTTTCCCCATTTCAAGCAATACCTCTCTCCGGATTTGTTGACCGTCGCAACTGAAATAAACCTTATTGTTTTTATCTACAGAAATGGAAATTAATCCGCTTTCCGGCACTTTTACTTCTGAAACTGATGAAGGAAGATCAACGACAACTGCTTCATCGGGACGAAAAGTGGCTGTTAAGATAAAAAAGGTTACCAGCAGGAAGGCCAAATCCACCATCGGAGTCATGTCTAACGCCGGACTATGTCTTTTGGCTTTAATTTTCCCCATAATTTTCTAACTAATTTAATAACCCTCAAATTTTTTCAGGAAAACAAGGGTTTTATTTTTCACTTGCAGCAAAAGCCTGTACGATCGTAAATCCGGCTTCGTCAATCCGGTAAGTGATGGCATCAATCATTGCATTGAAAGTATTGAATGCAATAATGGATAAGGTAGAGGTAATAATCCCGATAGCCGTATTAACAAGAGCTTCAGAAATTCCTGTAGAAAGAGCCACTGCATCAGGGGCACCGGAAGTAGCCAGGGCGGCAAATGCACGAATCATTCCGAGCACGGTACCAATCAACCCTACCAGCACGCCAATGGACGCATGGGTAGAAAGAATCACCAGATTTTTTGAAAGCATGGGAGTTTCAAGAGCTGAGGCTTCTTCAAGTTCTTTCTGGATGGATAGAATTTTTTGATCTTTTGTCATGTTTTTCTCAGCCTTCATGGCTTTGTACCGTTGGAGGCCGGCACGGAGAACATTGGCCACCGAGCCTCTTTGTTTGTCACACAGGACAATGGCTTCATCAATCTTTTCTTCAGCCACCAGCGATTTTATGTTCTGCAGGAAGGTAACAACATTCCCTCTTCCTTTGGCAATGGTAATAGAAATAAATCTTTCAATGAAAAATATAATAGTAACCACAGCCAGGGTCATCAGGATAGGAACAATCGGTCCTCCTTTATATATCACCCCGAAATAATCCCCTTTTTTAGGATTGTTCTCAATGTTGCCTCCTTCAAAATGACTGGGATCACCCAACACATTAAAATACAACCATACAGCTGCTGCGAATACAATTAAATACGCTGCAATGTTAAATGTAGATTTCAGTGCTTCTGACAACGAACTTTGTTTTTTCATGACGCATCAATTTTTATTGTTATTACTTATTTTAATTGTTTTACATTAAACGAAAGATCGCTACAAAAATAAAAAAAATGTGTACTTCAAAAAAATTAAACCGGATAAATAACGGATTTCCTTTTCCTCCTATTGTTTTTTATTGGGAATGATTTGTGTCTTTTTTATTAATCATTTCATTTACAAAGTGTTAAATATATTTTCTTTTCTTTTTTTCTGTGAAATTTTCAGCCTTTTCGTATTTTTACATCCTTAACCTCAAAAAACATACAATTATGAAGAAAATTGTAACGGCTGCCGCAATTGTTCTTTTATCCATGGTGGTTTTACTCAGTGTGGTTCCCTTCTTATTCCGGGGGAAAATCAATGCCTTAATTAAAGAACAGATTAATGAAAATCTGAACGCAAGGGCAGACTACCGTGATTTTGGACTCGATTTATTTACTGCTTTTCCTGATTTTAAATTCACCCTCAGGGATTTTTCTCTTGTGGGAGTGAATGAATTTGAAAGAGACACCTTGCTTTCTTTTAAATCATTAAAGATACGTCTCGACCTGCTCAGTGTCCTGAAAATGGAAAATATAAAAATCAAATCCATTGTCATTGACCGTCCTTCGGTATATGCCCTGGTGCTTCCGAATGGCAAGGCCAACTGGGACATCATGAAGCCTTCCTCCGATACGCTGCAGAGCCGGGAAGATACGTCGGAAACAAAATTCAGCCTGAGCCTGAAAAAATTTGAAATCACCGGTGCCAATGTGGTGTATGACGATCGTCAAAGCAAGATATATACATCTCTTCAGAATTTTAATCTTTTGCTCCGGGGAGATTTTACCCAGGATTTTACCGCTGTAAATATCCTTTCTTCTGTTGATTTTGCCAATGTGATGATGGATGGAATAAGGTACCTGCGAGACGCTTCCCTGAAAATGGACATCACGGCTGATGCAGATCTGAAAAATTCGCTCTATACCTTGAAGGAAAACAGCTTTTCTGTGAATGACCTGGTGCTTGGATGGAACGGAACCGTTGCCATGAAAGGAAACGATGTCGTTGTTGACATGACGTATAAAACCAAAAAAACTGACTTTAAATCATTCCTGTCGCTTGTTCCTGCTGTGTACATGAAGGATTTTGAAACAGTGAAAACAGCAGGTAATCTCCAGCTTGAAGGATATGTGAGAGGGACCTACAACGACAAAAAGATGCCTAATGTGGGTCTTACCCTTGCCGTGGATAAAGGCATGTTCCGGTATCCGGAATTGCCTAAGCCGGTGGAAAATATTATGATCAATGCCAGAATATTTTTTGATGGCACACAGAATGATAATACAACCGTTGATGTGGATAAGTTTCATTTTGAGATGGGGGGCAATCCTTTTGATGTGGTGTTAAACCTTAAAACTCCCATAAGTGATCCGGCTGTCAACATGCGGTGCAAGGGGAAGATTGATTTTTCTTCCCTCAAAGATGTGATTCCCATGGAAGGA
>Ga0101944_10006344_pt1 | contig 12660 bp, 10 predicted proteins | sample DewCreD2012metaG_FD_75245 | JGI IMG/M metagenome (GOLD analysis project Ga0101944, IMG submission 75245) | Hot spring sediment bacterial and archeal communities from British Columbia, Canada, to study Microbial Dark Matter (Phase II) - Dewar... ... | reverse complement strand
TTTTCCACCATTTTCGAATACCTCCACGTGGCAACCTTGCTCCACGACGATCTGGTCGACGGAGCCCAACTGAGACGCGGAAAACCGGCCGCTCATACCCTGTGGAGCCCCGAAACCGCCGTTCTGACCGGAGACTACCTGCTTGCCAAAGCACTTTCCATCGCAGCCTGCGCCGAAGACACCCGGATCATCGCAGCCATCGGCAACATCACCGAAAACATGGCCCAGGGCGAGATTCATCAGATTCAGCGAAAACGTGACATCACCCTGAGCGAGTCCGAATATGACGAGGTCATCCGACGAAAGACCGCCGTGCTTTTCGAGGGAGCTTGCCGGATCAGCGCGCTTCTGGCCAAGGCATCCGAGCAACGGATCCAAGCCTTGGCCGATTACGGATACCATTTGGGGATGGCCTTTCAGATGATCGATGACCTCATCGATTATACCCAGGATGCGGCCAAGACGGGAAAAGCCCCTGGAGCCGACATCCGGGAAGGCAAGATGACCTTGCCCCTCATCCATGGGCTTCGGCATGCCTCAGAAACGGAAATCCAATGGATCACAGACCTCGTCGAGGGAGGCGAGATCAGCGAAGCGGATTTCCAAAGCTTGCATGCCTTGCTGGAGAAATGGGGATCGTTCGACTATACCCGGCGGCGGGCTTTCTCGCACGTCGAGAAGGCCAAGGCAAGCCTCGGCTGTTTCGAGCCGTCAGAGCTTCGCACCCTGCTGGAAACGGTTGCGGATTATTGTTTGAAACGGGAGGGCTGAACCGAATGAATCGACCGAGCGTGATTGCAATCGACTTGACTTTGGGCGTTGGCAGGCAGGCAATCGCAGATAGGCGATCGGCTTCAGAAAGTCAAAAGGCAGACGGTTTTCATCCCTGCAAGCGCCGAATAGCGTTTTGGACATCGATAGGGATGGTGATCCTCGTCATTCTGATGGTCGCAATGGGGCAGGCTGTTGCAGAAAGCCCTGTTCGAACCGTCGAAGCGACGGGGATGGCCAAAATCCTCGGGAACAACGTGGCAGAAGCAAAGGAAACGGCCCTTCAATGCGCCATTCTGGCGGCACTGGAAAAAGCGGCTCTGGAACTTCTTCCGAAAGATCCGTCTGTATCCGCCTTTCAGGCTGTCGGAGCGTTGTTTGCCGCCAACCGCATGCCTACCCTTCTTCAGGGATATAAGGTCACCGCCGAAGGTCGGTTTGGCGAGTATTACCGAACTGCGGTTCAGGCCACCATCCTGATCGATCCCCTGAAAAATGTCCTTTCCGAATCCGGAATTTCCGTCGGTTCCGGACCTCCGGTATTGATCCTGATCGCCGAAAAATTCCCCGGATACGACAAGCCCTTCTTCTGGTGGGGAAATCCTTCATCCGCAGGATTTCTGTGTGAAGAAGCCCTCGGATCGTCTCTGACCCATCTCGGATTTCGGCCTTTATCCCGTCAGGGCCTCTCCGAATCCGTCCTCGCACCGGTTTGGATGATTCCGGAACCCGAAGGAGCCAGGGCCATTCAATTGGGCGCCGCTCTCGGTGCGGAATTCGTCCTGCTGGGAACGGCCACCCTGATGGAAGAAGGCTCCCAGGATCAGGCGCCTTCCGTCAAAGGGTTGCTCAAGCTTCGGCTGCTTCGGGTGAAGGGATCCGAAGAGATCGCTACCATCGTCCAGACGGCGGTCGTCAGCCAGGCCGATACCGGGGCTGCGATCGATCGAGTGCTTCGGATGCTTGGCACCCAGGTTGCCGAAGAAGCGGCTGCAACCCTAAATGCGGCCAAGGAAAAGCCGATCCCGAAATCCAACCTGATCGAGATCACCATCGAAGGGACGGCGAAAATCCGTTTCTACGCACAGTTCAAGCAGACCCTGTCCGGCCTTCAGGGAGTGCGAAACCTCATCGTCAAGGAAATGAAACCCGATACGGCCATCGTCGTCGTCGATTACCAGGGAAGCGGCCAGCAGCTTGCCGACACCCTAACGAGCCGGACCTTCGGGGCCTTTTCGGTCGTGGTTCAGGAGATCTCCACCGGCCGCATCCATCTGGCCCTGGTCCCCAACCCATGAACCACGAGGCCCATGCCCATGTTCAATTGGAGCCGATTTCCGATCAATGTGCCCAACACCATCACGATCATTCGAATCCTGCTGACGCCGCTCTTCATCATTCTGCTTCTGAAGGACATGGTTCAGCCCGCCCTGCTGACCTTTGCAGCAGCGGGCATCAGCGACGGTCTCGACGGCTTCATCGCCAGGACCACGAACCAACGCACCGAACTGGGCGCACATCTCGATCCCCTGGCCGACAAGCTGCTTCTCATGGCTGCATATATCTGCCTCGGCGCCCTCAAGAGCATTCCGACCTGGCTCAGTGTCGTCGTCATCAGCCGGGATGTCGTCATCGTCATGGGAATCGCTCTGTTAAACCTGAACGATATCTCCGTCAAGATTCAACCGAGTCTCGTCAGCAAGGCGACCACGGTATTTCAATTGGCAACGGTTTTCGTCATCCTCGCCACCTGGTTCCCCCAGAACGGAATGTTCCGGTCCTTTCTTTTTTACGGAACAGGGCTGCTGACCGTCGTTTCGGGCTTGCACTACATGTATGTGGGGATCAATCTGCTGCAGCAGGGAATGGATGAGAAACACCCTTGAGACCTCTGACCTTTGGAAATTGGTTCTTGACAGATAAAAATCGGGATGATATTCATCAAACCTTATAGATTTGTTAACGTTTGTCGTTTCCCCCACGGTATTTCCGCATACCATGGCCCATTGAACCGTTCAATCTCAATTGGAAGGGAGGTGTGGCGCAACCCGGTCGATCCCATTCACGTCTGTCCAGGCATTCTCGGGATGTATCAATCACAGTCAAGACAACAGGAGGTATCATAAATGCCAAGTTACGTAATTGCTGAAAAGTGCGACGGTTGCAAAGGCGGAGACAAAACCGCATGCATGTACATTTGCCCCAACGATCTCATGGTTCTGGATACCACGGCCATGAAGGCCTACAACCAGGAACCGGATCAGTGCTGGGAATGCTTTTCCTGCGTCAAGATCTGCCCCAACCAGGCCATCGAAGTCCGTGGCTATTCCGATTTCGTACCGCTGGGCAGCAGCATCATGCCGATGATGAGCTCCGAAGACGTCATGTGGACCTGCAAATTCCGAAACGGCGTCATCAAACGGTTCAAGTTCCCCATCCGCACCACCCCCGAAGGCGAAGCCAATGCCTATCCGAACCTGAAAGGCAAGGATCTCGACAGCCCGCTTCTGGCCACCGAAGAAGCCGACGGCTATCAGATTCCGAAACCTGCCCTGCTCTAATTTGACCGAAAAGAATCGTATCCTGTAATTTTCAAGACGATACAACCGCATAGGAGGAAGACATATGGCATTACCGAACAAACCTTTGGGTGAAACGAAGGCCGTAAGGGATCCTGCAGTTGAAGAGCGCGAAGTCGATATTCTCATCGTTGGCGGCGGCATGGCGGCCTGCGGTGCGGCATTCGAAGTCAAGAAATGGGCATCCGACGACATGAAGATCCTCCTGGTCGACAAGGCCGCCATGGAACGAAGCGGCGCCGTCGCACAGGGCCTTTCCGCCATCAACACCTACATCGGCGAAAACAAACCGGAAGACTATGTCCGCATGGTTCGTAACGACCTGATGGGCCTTGTCCGTGAAGACCTGATTTTCGACCTGGGTTGCCATGTCGACGACTCCGTCCATCTGTTCGAGGAATGGGGCCTTCCTATTTGGAAGAAGGACGAAAACAACAAGAACCTCGACGGAAAGAAGGGTCTCAAGATGGGAACCCTGAAGTCCGGCGCCAAACCCGTCCGCACCGGCAAATGGCAGATCATGATCAACGGCGAATCCTACAAGCGGATTGTCGCCGAAGCCGCGAAGAAAGCCCTGGGTGTGGAAAACATTCTCGAGCGGGTGTTCATCGTCGAATTGCTGCTCGACGCCAACAACGAAAATCAGGTTGCGGGTGCTGTCGGCTTCTCCGTCCGTGAAAACAAGGTGTACATCATCAAGGCCAAAACGATCATGGTGGCCTGCGGTGGTGCGGTCAACATCTACATGCCGCGGTCGGTCGGCGAAGGCAAAGGCCGTGCATGGTATCCGGTATGGAATGCGGGATCCACCTACACGATGGCCATGAAAGTCGGTGCCGAACTCTCCATGATGGAAAACCGCTTCACCCCGGCCCGGTTCAAAGACGGCTACGGCCCGGTCGGTGCCTGGTTCCTCCTGTTCAAGGCAAAAACCCTGAACGGCTTGGGTGAAAACTTCGCAGCCAGCGAAGCCGCAAAGGCAGAGCTGCAGAAATACGCTCCTTATGGAACCGCCGCGGTCACCCCGACCTGCCTGCGGAACCACTTGATGCTCTTCGAAATGAAGGCAGGCCGCGGCCCGATCATCATGGACACGGTCACTGCTCTGGCTGAAATCGCCAAGACCTTGGACAAGAAAGAGCTCAAGCACCTCGAATCCGAAGCATGGGAAGACTTCCTGGATATGACCTGCGGCCAGGCCAACCTCTGGTGCGCCACCAACACCGAACCCGAAAAGAAGAATTCCGAAGTCATGCCGACCGAACCCTACCTGCTGGGCTCCCACTCCGGCTGCTGCGGTATGTGGGTATCGGGTCCGGACTATGATTGGGTCCCGGCTGCATACAAGTGGGGCGACAAGGGCAAGGTCTACAACCGCATGACCACGGTCATCGGTCTCTTCACCGCAGGTGACGGCGTCGGCTGCTCCGGTCACAAGTTCTCCTCCGGTTCCCATGCCGAAGGACGAATCGCCGCCAAGCAGATGGTCCGTTTCGTGCGCGACCATGCCGATTTCAAACCCACCCTGAAGCAGACGACGAAGGAACTCGTGGACATGGTCTACAAGCCGGTCTACACCTTCCTGGATCACTGCAACTACACCACAGCCGTAGACATCAACCCCAACTACGTGAAACCCTCCGGCATGGCCCTTCGGCTGATGAAGGCCACCCATGAATACGGCGGCGGCACGGCCACCTACTACATGACCAGCTCCAAGAACCTCGAAATCGTGATGGACATGCTCGCCACGATGAGAGAAGACTGCGAAAAGCTGGCAGCAGGTGACCTGCACGAACTGATGCGCGCATGGGAAATTTATCACCGCATCTGGACCGTGGAAGCCCATCTGCGTCACATCCAGTTCCGTAAAGAGACCCGGTACCCCGGCTTCTACTATCAGGCCGATTATCCGGGCCAGGACGACGCCAATTGGTTCTGCTTCGTCAACTCCAAGTACGATCCGAAGACCGGTCAATGGTCCGTCTTCAAGAAAGACTACATCAAACTGTTCCCGGATGCATGATTCCTACGGAGAACACTTGTGATGTAGCGTTGTAATGTCATGTCTCGATGCCTCCAGGCACCTTGTTCGAGGTGCCTGGAGGTTTTTTTCATCTGATCGGCCATCCGCCCATGTAAAAGCGCCGAACGAAGGCGGTCAAAAGGGCTTGACCCTCATCGTATGCCGCTCTTGGAAATCAGCGTTTCGGCCGATCGATTGCCTAACAGAAAACCTTTTCAGCACGGAGGGACAGCATGACAGCAGATACAGCAGCACCTGCCGGTGGAAGTATTTTGGTGGTGGGTGGAGGCATCAGCGGAATCACCACCGCCCTCGAAGCCGCAGAAGTGGGATATGAAGTCTACCTGATCGAAAAGAACCCGTACCTTGGCGGCCGGGTGGCCCAGTTGAATCAGTATTTCCCAAAACTCTGTCCGCCGACCTGCGGACTCGAGATCAATTTCCGAAGAATCAAGGACAATCCCAGGATCAAGGTCTTGACCATGGCCGAAGTGCAATCCATTGATGGAAAACCGGGAGACTATACCGCAACGATCAAGGTGAACCCCCGGTATGTCACCGAAGCCTGCACCTGCTGCGGCGCCTGCGCAGACGTCTGTCAAACCGAAATTCCGAACGAATTCAACTTCGGCATGAACAAGATCAAAGGGGCCTATCTTCCCCATGACATGGCCTTCCCGGCACGCTATGTACTCTCCTCCCGCATCATCGGCACCGAAGATGCCAAACGCTGCAAGGAAGCTTGCAAGTACGACGCCATCGATCTCGACATGCAGGCGAAGAATGTCAGCCTGAAGGTCGGCGCAGTGGTCTGGGCAACGGGTTGGGTTCCCTACGATGCCTACAAGATCGACAATCTCGGGTTTGGGCGTTACAAGAACATCATCACGAACATGATGCTCGAACGGATGGCCTCCACGACCGGTCCTACAGGAGGCAAGATTCTCCGACCTTCCGACCAGAAAGAACCGGCAACCGTCGCCTTCGTTCAGTGTGCCGGCTCCAGGGATGAAAACCACCTTCCTTATTGCTCCTACATCTGCTGCATGGCTTCCTTGAAGCATGTCACCTATATCCGGGAGCGCTACCCGAACGCCAAGATCGCCATTTTCTACATCGATCTGAGGGCACCGGGCTACAAGTACGAAAAGTTCTACAAGAAGATCAAGGAAGATGCGAACGTCTCCTTTATCAAGGGGAAGGTTGCGGAAGTTTCCGAAGATGCTGCTACGGGGAACATCACGGTCGTCGCAGAAAACGCCGTTACCGGTGAAAAGATCCGCCATACGGCCGAATTGGTCGTTTTGGCAACCGGCATGCAACCGACTGCCGCCGTTTCGAAGCTGCCTGTCGAACTGAACCTGACGGCAGACGGCTTCATCGTCAACGATTTCGCCAGGGGCGGCATGTTTGCCACCGGATGTGCCAACAAACCGGCGGACGTGATTTCGTGCAACCAGAATGCGACGGGCATGGCCCTCAAAGCCATTCAAACCCTGAAGAAACGGTAAGAGGAGGTCATTCATGAGCAAGAAATATGGCGCATATATCTGCACGGGCTGTGGTATCGGAGACGCCCTGAACATCGATCAGTTGTGTGAAGTTGCAGAAGATGAAGGCTTCAAGGCCAAATCCCATCCGTTTCTGTGCGGCAAGGAAGGCGTGGCGTTTCTGCAGAAAGAAGTGGCTGACGGCATCAACCACATGGCCATCGCCGCATGCTCGAGACGGGTCAATTTCGATGTCTTCCAGTTCGATGGATGTTATGTCGATCGCGTGAATTTGCGGGAACAAGTGGTCTGGTCCCATCCGAAAACCCAGGGGGAAGAAATCGACCACCTGCAGATGATGGCAGAAGACTATCTCAAGATGAGCATGGAAAAGCTCAAGAAAGTCAAGATGCCCGAAGCCTACAAGCTCGAAAACTTCACCCGAAAGATTCTGGTGATCGGTGGCGGCATCACGGGCATTTCGGCTGCCATCGATGCGGCAAAGGCCGGATACGATGTCACCATCGTCGAAAAGGAAGCCCAGTTGGGTGGATATGCGGCCAAGGTCCGCAAGCAGCTTCCCTTGAATGCTCCCTTCACCGACATGGCTCAGCCGGTGCTTGCCGAAAAACTGGCTGAATTGAAGTCCCTGCCAAACATCACGGTGAAAACCGAAACGGTGGTGGCCCGAATCGCCGGACAGCCGGGCGATTTCACGGTGACCCTGAAAAAACCCGGGGAAGCCATCGAATTCGACGTCCCCTTCCCGTTGCCCCCGGAAATGCGGGTGGACGAAAACGGCAAGGAACTCGAGAAAGACCAGTTGATCGAACGTTACAAGGAATTCAATAAGGGAAAGAACGACATTCTGACCCTCGATCCAAACGGCGAAAAATTCGGGGCCGTCGTGCTGGCCGCCGGTTGGAGGCCCTACGAACCCAAGCCGGGAGAATTCGATCATTTGGGCTGGGGCGCTTCCCCGGATGTCGTCACCAACCACCAGTTCGAGCAGCTGGCTGCCAAGGGAAAGGTCGTCCGGCCGTCCGACGGAAAACCGGCCAAGTCGGTCGTGTTCGTTCAGAGCCCCAGCAAGGGAGACGATGCCGATTTTCCATATACCGGATCGGTGACGAGCCTCGTCTCGCTGAAGCAGGCCAAATACGTCCGGGAAGACGATCCGGAAGCCAAGGCCTATGTGATCTATCAGCACATGCGCACCCCAGGCCTTCAGGAATATTTCTACAAGAGCATTCAGCAGGATCCCGGCATTTTTCTCACCAAAGGCGAAGTGGTATCTGTGACGAAGAACGGCAACGGCCTTGTCGTCGAGGCGGACAACACCCTTCTGGGTGAAAAGATCCAGATCGATGCCGACATGGTGGTGCTTGCCACCGGTATGGTTCCGGTCACTGCGGACGATCCGGTCATCAATCTGGCCTATCGACAGGGTCCGGGCTTCCGGGACAATGCCATCTTCGACCAATATGCCGACTCGAACTACATCTGTTTCCCCTACGAAACCCAGCGCACGGGGATCTATGCGGCAGGCGCCATCCGCAGAAGCCTCACGATGGAAGAATCCATCGAGGATGCTGCCGGTGCGGCGCTCAAGGCCATCCAATGCATCGAAAGCGCAAACCGCGGGGTTGCCGTTCACCCGCGTTACGGGGACATGACCTATCCCGACTTCTTCTTCGCCCGTTGTACCCAATGCAAACGGTGTACGGAAGAATGCCCCTTCGGCGCGTTGGACGATGACGAACGCGGCACTCCCAAACCGAATCCGACCCGTTGCCGTCGCTGCGGCACCTGCATGGGTGCTTGTCCGGAGCGGATCATCGGTTTTGCCGATTACAACATCGATACGATCGGTTCCATGATCAAGGCCATTGGGGTTCCGACTGCAGACGATTATGACGAGCCGCCGCTGCGCATTCTGGCCCTGGTCTGCGAAAACGACGCCTATCCGGCCCTCGACATGGCCGGGCTCCACCGGTGCACGTATTCCCCCAATGTCCGGTTCATTCCGGTCCGCTGTCTGGGTTCCGTGAATGTGGCCTGGATCAAGGAAGCCCTGTCGAAAGGAATGGACGGCGCCTTCCTGCTGGGCTGCAAGCATGGGGATGATTACCAGTGCCATTTCGTCAAGGGCAGTGAGCTGGCCAGCATCCGGATGCGGAAAATCGGCGAGGCGCTCGCATCGTTGGCTCTCGAGGTGGAACGGGTGGCGCAGTTCGAGTTGGCCATTGACGAATTCGACAAGGTCCCGCAGATCATCGACGAATTCGCTGCCAAAATCGAAGAACTTGGCCCGAACCCCTTCAAGGGTTTCTAATCTCCGACATCGGCCGGCGCCTTTTGTGCGTCGGCCCTTCACGCTGGTTTCGAGGAGGATGATTCATGACGCAAGCGTATCAAGTCAAACCCGATCTGGAGTTTATCCAGGAAGTGACCCGGATGGGCGGCGGTGACGTCAAGAAATGCTTCCAGTGCGCCACCTGTGCCGTGGTCTGCCCCATTTCTCCGGATACCCGGCCGTTTCCCCGAAAGGAAATGATCGCCACCTCCTGGGGGCTCAAAGACAAGGTGGTTGGAAACGCCGACATCTGGTTATGCCACAATTGCGGTGACTGCTCGACCAAATGTCCTCGAGGGGCCAAGCCCGGAGATGTTCTGGCGGCTCTTCGGGCCTATGCCGTCACCGAATATGCCGTTCCGAAGGCCGTCGCAAAGGCCGTCAACGATCCGAAGAAACTGCCCATCCTTCTGGCGATTCCGGTCGTTGCCTTCATCGTAGTCGGTCTCATCACCGGATTGCTCAATTTCAACCCGAAAGGGGATGAAATCGTCCATGCCCATTTCTTCTCGACCTGGCTCGTGGACCTGTTCATGGTGCCGCTGTCGATGTGGGCCGTTGTGGTATTTGCCCTGGGCCTCAAGCGATTTCTTGCGGATATCCATCAGAATGCGTTGATCGAAGGGAAAACGAATCAGGAAAAGATCGATCCCAAAGGATTTGTCGATGCGCTCATCCGGGTCATTCCCAAGATCCTGCGGCACGACAAGTTCAACGAATGCGGGGAGAACAAGGACCGAGCGACTGCCCACATGATGGTCTTCTTCGGCTTCATCGGCCTGTTCATCGTGACGTCGATCTTTTTTGTCGTACTCTACATTTTCCAGATTCACGGACCATACAGTCAGCTCAATCCGGTGAAGTGGCTCGCCAATCTGAGCGGTATCGCACTGGTCATTGGAAGTGGTTTGATGATCAAAACGCGTTTGGCGAAAAAGGACCAAGTCAGCACATACAAAGACTGGCAGCTGATCGGTCTGGCCTTCGGCCTCGGTGTGACCGGTTTGCTCACGGAAATGACCCGGCTGGGCGGGGTCGCTTGGCTGTCCTATCTCATGTATTTCATTCATCTCGTACTCGTCTTCTGCCTCTTCGCCTATGTGCCGTTCTCGAAACTGGCCCATCTGGTCTACCGGACGGTGGCCATGGCCTATGCGGAGTATGCCGGACGAAAGTAATTTTTAACGCGCTTTCATCTCTCCGTGTTGGAATAAACACAGAAGGGGAACCCGTTGAGAGGGTTCCCCTTCTGTGTTTTCAGGAATGTGCATTGGCGAGGAATCGATCAATAAATGCTCATGGCGTGGGACGCCGCCCTAGGGAATGAAAACGACGGCCCGTTACCCGTCACTCGTTAACGGAGGAGAAACCATTCACCTGACGCTACGCCATGTATTTCATAGACTCGACCGGCGGCAACGACAGCGTCGGTCTGGCCTTTTCTGACGATGCCTTAGATTGGAAATTGATCCCAAACGGTCCGATCCTCTCTGGCTTGATCGACCCGCAGCCTTTGGAAGGAGCGAATGGCTACGTCTCCGCCGCCCACGTCGAGCGGCTTCCAGACGGGAGATGGTGGATGCTCTACTCCGCGGCCTCCGCGGGAAACGCTGGCATCGGCTACGCATGGTTCTGGGATCGCTTCCACTGGCATAAGGCCGAGATCAACCCCGTGTTCAAAAACGGCAGTGGGCCGTTCCTCGGACGCTGCTACACGCCGAGCCTGGTCCGGGGCGTTGACGGCTCGCTGCTCCTTTGCCGCGCAACCAATGACATGACCGCCTACCAGACCTTCGTTTCCCCTCTGCGGGCACCGGCCCTCGGAAGGCGTGACTTGCTCGGCCCGGACCGGCTCAGCCAGGGTCACACTGCGCGGAAAGCTTACCAGCGTGGTGTCGGCACCCAGGCCGAGCGCGACGCAACCATCCCTATCCCGTCCATGGGCGACGAGTGGTTCTACACCCACCTCGCGGGCTGCGGAAAGTAGGAGAAACAGACCGGGACGATCTGGAAACAGACCTGATTTCCGGGACACCTCGCTTTTCTTCGGCTGCTGAGAAATCCCGTAATCCCGCGTGTTTCCGCAGATTACGCTTCTATGTACATAACTCAATGGATTCATAATCGACGACCATGGAAAGGATTTCGTTTGCCTCGTTTTTCAGCTCGATAAGACGCTTTTCATCCATCAAGCAGGCTTCGACGACGATCAGCTCCATCCAGTAGATGGATTCATCGCATTCCTCTTCGACAATGGCCATCTTGGCGACAAAGTCGGCGGGAGATTTGGCGCGGCAGGCGGCGCGATAGTTCGCCCCGACCGAGGTGCCGCATCGGAGCAACTGGTTTCCAATCACTTTCGCGGTCTGGTTTTGCGGCAACGCTTCCACCAACCGGATCACCCTGACCGCGAAGGCTTTGGTTCTGTTTTTGAATTCATCCGCGTTCATGGAGGCAGCATTTGACATCTTCATTCAATCCTCAATCCGAAATCCCCAATCCGCAATTGTTGCGGCTCTTCGCCTACGGTACCCTGAAACGCGGTTTCTGGAACCACGACCGCTTCTGCCAAGGCTTTCTATCCGTGGAGGATGCGGTGGTCCACGGCAGCCTCTTTGAGACATCCTCCGGAATCCCGGTCCTGCAGGTCCCGGAAGAGAACATCCTCGCCGTCGGGACCACCAATCCGCTCGCCGACGTGGCCACACAGGCGCACTTCGCGGCCCGCCTTTTCAAGCCGCAATCCACAATCACCAATCCGCAATATGAAGGCGAGCCCTGGGACCCCGTGTACGGGGAGCTTCTGACTTTCGACGACCCCGAGACCCGCCTCCCGTCCATCGACCGGCTGGAGGGGTTTCACCCCGGCGGTCCCTGCCTCTACCGCTGGGTACTGGTCCCCGTCCAGGTCAACGGAGCCAATCTTCCGGCTTGGCTCTATGTGAGTGAAGACCCGATCTCGGGCAGGCTTACCCCTCTCGGTGGGTCCCGCTGGCACCGGAAGCCTTGACTCGGTTACACTCGGTCAAATATTGAAAATAATTGGATAAACCGCTTGACATTGGACATCAGTCTAATATATTGTAGCCCTGTTTGTCCTGGTTTATTGGGATGTCAACGCCGAAGGCTGGAACGTGGAACACCGATCAACTGTTATTTCCGCCGAGAAAAGGAGCCATTTTTTCCGATTTAGATTGAGCCAGTGACGGGTTACTTCAGATTTTGGGCGCAGGAATGCGACGTTGCCGGTACATTGAGGCAAAAAAGGGGGGCAAGCGCAGCGGGTTAACAAAACAAACACCTGTGCGTTGCATATCTTTGAATTTATTGGTGGAGGCTATTTGTCTTTTCTTCGATAGCTTGGTCCCTCCAAGATAAGGACTTCTGAGCGATAAACGAGGCGGTCTGCGATGGCTGTGGCCACAGTGGTGGAGTTGA
>Ga0101944_10006343_pt1 | contig 12664 bp, 7 predicted proteins | sample DewCreD2012metaG_FD_75245 | JGI IMG/M metagenome (GOLD analysis project Ga0101944, IMG submission 75245) | Hot spring sediment bacterial and archeal communities from British Columbia, Canada, to study Microbial Dark Matter (Phase II) - Dewar... ... | reverse complement strand
GGAACGAGCTATAAACTGTCCAACGTCACCTACTCCGACTCAAGCGGACAAAGCCATTTCGGATTCACAAAACCCTATAGCGAAAAGACGGCAGAAATGATTGATGAGGAAGTCAAAAGCATTGTCAATATGCAGTACGAGAGGGCTAAGAAAGTTCTTTCAGAGCATGAGAACGGACTCAGACAACTGGCACAGCGGCTGCTTGACAAAGAAGTGATATTCAGTGATGATCTGGAAGAAATATTCGGAAAAAACCCCTTTGACAAGGATGTTATAAAAAAAACTCCTGATACCGAACATGAAATTTCACTGAACAATACCGATACACAAACTGAAAACCATGAACAAAACTGAAGAAAACTGGGCACTTGTATTTACCATTAACGATGACATCAAGGCCGAAATGATCATACAGTCTCTTGAAGAAGCAGGAATACAAGCGGTAAAAATGAATAAAAAGGATTCCATGTATCACGTGGGAGACATTGAAATATTCGTACGGCTTGAAGATCTCTGCGTAGCTAAAAACATTGTTAAAGACATCGTAAAATGAGCAATCTTCTTATCAGAACACTTACCGGAATCGCTATAGTAACAGTCCTGACGACTGCAATACTTTTCAGCAGTCTCACCTACGTCGTTCTGATGATGATTATTATTGCACTGACCATGGCTGAGTTTTACCGGATTATCAGAGTCCGGCTGAACCGGCCCAACGTACCTGTGGGAATACTCATCGGACTGGTAATGTTCATGATTTCGGTTGTATACTCCATTAAGATTGCACCGCCCGAACTCATTGCCGTACTCATCCCGTTGTTTATCATGGTCTTTGTGGTTGAGTTGTACCGTTTACAGAAAAATCCCCTTGCCAATGTAGGACTTACTTTTCTCGGAATCATTTACGTTGCCCTGCCCTTTTCGCTCTTTAATTTCATGGTTTTCGAAGGCGTTGCCGAGAATCCTGATGTTGATATTGCCAGTACTCAGATTCAATATGTAAATGAATTTCTGGACTTCTTTCTTTTTCTGAAACCCGACATGCACATTGTGTACAATCCTTCTTTTCTGATGGCATTTTTTGTCATCATATGGGCATACGACAGCGTGGCGTATCTTGCGGGCGTTAAACTGGGAAAACACAGACTCTTTCGTTCAGTTTCGCCTAAAAAATCATGGGAAGGATTTATTGCCGGTCTGGTCTTTACGCCGGCAACGGCCTATATAATGTATAAAATTTTTGGCCAGATCACTTTAACAGATTGGATTGTGTACGCAATCATTATAGTGATTTTTTCCACATTCGGCGATCTGGTGGAGTCACTGTTTAAAAGGAGTATCAGTTTAAAGGACTCCGGAAAAATACTTCCTGGTCACGGTGGCTTGCTGGACCGCTTCGACAGCGTCCTTCTTGCAGCACCCATGGCCTATTTATACCTCGAATTGATCCGGTAATGCGTATTCACAAAGAGGGTTATATTTCGGTACTTCTGACCGGTTTGCTGGTAGCCGCAATTTCGGTTACCTCGTTCCATTTTGTTGATCCTATATGGATCGCCATAATCATTACGGTCATTCTGCTCTTTGTTCTTCTGTTTATCATTCATTTTTTCAGAATTCCTCCTACCCGTTTACCCGAAAAAAACAGCCCGGGACAAATTCTCTCACCCTGCGACGGAAAGGTGGTGGCTATTGAGAAAATTACAGAAACAGAGTTCTTCAAAGACGAAAGAATTCAGGTATCCGTTTTTATGTCACCGCTTAATGTGCACATCAACTGGTATCCCTCGGGAGGCAGGGTGGTTTACAGCCGTTATTACAAAGGAAAACATCTGGTGGCATGGCATCCCAAATCGTCTATGCTCAACGAACATGCCACGGTGGCTATAAAAACTGCCGGCAATAAAGAAATTGTGGTTCGTCAGATTGCAGGAGCCATTGCCCGGCGTATTGTAACCTATTCTCAGCCCGGACAAAAGGTAAAGCAAGGGGACGACCTCGGTTTTATTAAATTCGGATCCCGCGTGGATGTTTTTCTCCCTACAGACGCAAAAATATCAGTCGCCCTGCACCAGAAAGTAAAAGGGAACATTACCGGCATTGCCATTATTTGAGTATCTTGCATAAAAAACATCATGTATAACGTTGCAGGCATCTGTTATCTGAACACCATTCCTTTTCTCTACGGAATCCAAAATTCGGCTGTTTCATCCGAGGTGAAGATTTCTCTTGACACACCGGCACGGTGCGCCCAGAAACTCATTTCGGGAGAAGCAGACATTGGTCTTTTGCCTGTGGCTGCCCTCCCTCAGGTGGAAAAAGCCTCCATCGTTACCAACTATTGCATTGGTGCCACCGGTGAAGTAAAGAGTGTGTTGCTGGTTGCCAATGCCCCCCTCGAAAACATCCGTACCATACGGCTCGATTATCAAAGCCGGACTTCCGTTCTTCTTGCACAGATCCTTGCTTATCACCACTGGAAACTTAACGTGAACTTCGTCTTTGCCGAAAACGACGACCAGCTCTTCCATCTGAAAAAACAGGAAGCAGCAGTAATTATCGGCGACAGGGCTTTGAAATATTCTTCCCGTTTTCTTTATCATTACGACTTTGCCACTGAATGGAAAAATTTTACCGGACTTCCTTTTGTCTTTGCCTGCTGGGTCATCACCCGTCCCCTGCCTGCTGATTTTCTGGATTCCTTCAACCGGGCGCTGTACCATGGCGTGAATCATCTTGAAGAAGTAGCGGCAGAACAACAGCCCTTGTTCCCGGGAATTAATGTTCTGTCTTATCTTAAAGAAAACATCAGCTTCGAATTTTCAGACGACAAAAGGGAAGGGATGAATCTTTTTCTGAAATACATTACCCACTATACAGATTGAGGTTTTTGGTCACTTTACTTTAATTTCTTCTGCCCTTAAAAATTTTGCTTGTACAACAAGGATTTTTTTTACCTTTGCAACAGCTGGTATCTTGGCCGAGGGGTTAGGCAGCGGTCTGCAAAACCGCGTACGGCGGTTCAAATCCGCCAGATACCTCACAACGCAAGCCCTTTTTACAAAGGGTCTTTTTATTTTATTATGCCTGAAATCATTGTTATTCTGCTGATGGCCGCCAGTCTTTCGTTCGATACCTTTGCTGTATCCATTGCCTGCGGTTCTTCCGGGGAAAATATTCGTCTGAAAGATGCCCTCCGCATGGCTTTATTTTTTACCTTCTTTCAAACCTTCATGCCTCTTATCGGGTGGGCCGGAGGAAAATGGTTTGAAACCTACATCCGTGCTTTTGACCACTGGATTGCTTTTATTTTGCTTGCCTTCATCGGAGGAAAAATGATGATAGAAAGTTTCCGGCCTCCTCACCTGAAAACTATCCATATCAAAAGACTGCCGGTTATTCTTGCCCTCTCCTTTGCCACCACCATTGATGCACTGATGATGGGCATTGTGTTTGCCTCCCTTCACACCCCTCTGAAATTGGCTCTGCCCATGATTGGCATGATAACTTTTATGGCTGCCATGACAGGAATCTTTTTCGGAAAAACAATAGGAATATGGCTCGGGAAAAAGATGGAACTGGCAGGAGGCATTGTGCTGATGGGAATAGGCATAAAAATTCTGATAGAACATTTATTTTTGCAATAAAATTATCAGGCCATGAAAGACCTTTTTAAATCCACGTCATCTGCTGCAGCCGCAAATAGCTGGATATTACCTGTGTTGTTAGTGGCAGGGGGTATTGTGGTAGGGTTTATCGTGGAAAAAATTCTTATTGAACGACTTAAAGCCTTTGCCAGAAAAACTTCATGGGCTTATGATGACATCATTGTAAATGCCCTGAATTTTTATACCACTTTCTGGTTTACCTTGATCGGTCTTTATGCAGCAAGCTACAATGTAAATTTCACTCCCGTCCTTCTTGGCTACATTCATAAAATTATCATTGCCACAGCCATTCTTTCGGTAACCTTTTTTTGTACCAAAATTGGGGTAGGAATCATTCGCCAGTACAGCAGGGAAAAAACCGGCGACAAGGCTTCAGCCAGTATTTTTGTAAACATTACGCGGGCTATTATTCTGATTGTGGGTATCCTTATTACCATGCAATCCTTTGGCATTTCCATTACTCCCATCATTACCGCATTAGGCGTAGGAGGTCTGGCAGTAGCCCTCGCCCTGCAGGATACCCTGTCAAACTTCTTTGCAGGCATCCAGTTGCTTATCACCAAACAAATCCGTACAGGCGACTTTATAAGACTGGAAGGCGGGGAAGAAGGAATTGTTTGTGATATCAACTGGCGAAATACATCCATCCGGACCCCGCAAAACAATACTGTAGTTATTCCCAACAATAAACTTTCTTCCTCGAAGGTAATTAACTATCATCTCCCTGAACCCGAAATGAATTTTCCGGTCCTCGTAGGAGTAAGCTACAACGAAGATCTTGACAAAGTAGAACGCGTTTCTCTTGAAGTGGCGCGCAAGATAATGTCGGAACATCCTGCAGCTGCCAGGAATTTTGAACCTCTTGTATGCTTCCATACCTTTGGCGATTTCAGCATCCAGTATAACGTCATCCTGCGTGCCGCGACAGTGAATGATCAGCATATTCTGAAACATGAATTCATCAAACAATTGTATGCCCGCTTTAAAAAAGAAGGCATTGAAATCCCTTTCCCCGTAAGAACCATTATTACCAAAAATTCATAGTAAAAATATTTTTGTAAATCGTTGATTAATAAATAATTATAAGATCTTCCCGGGAAAGCTTTTCTGTACTGCCCGGTTTTTCTTCCGAAAAATCAAAAATTTTTCTGTCTTAATCCCTTTAAAAAAACAATAAATAAAGGGTTTAACAGTTATTAATATATTGAAGAAATGTCATCTTTTCGGATAGAAATGGATATTTTTGCAGGTCTTACAAAAAAGAAAACCATATGTATGATTACATCAAAGGCAAAATAACAGAGCTTACCCCTACCTATGTTGTTCTTGACAACAATGGGTGTGGTTTTCTTATTCATATTTCACTCACCACCTATTCAAAATTTTCGCCAGGAATGGAAACCACCGTGTATGTACATCAGGTAATCCGTGAAGATGCGCATTTACTATATGGTTTTTCTTCAAAGGAAGAACGGGAAATGTTCCGTTTGCTCATTTCTGTATCAGGTGTGGGAGCAAGCACTGCACGAGTTATTCTGTCGTCACTCACATCCGAAGAACTTACCTCGGCCATTGGCACGGCAAATGTAAAGGCGTTGCAAAACATTAAAGGCATCGGTGAAAAAACTGCCCAGCGCATCGTGGTGGAACTCCGTGACAAGATTAACAAATTTGCCCGGAAAGAAGGACTTGCTTTTCTTGCCCTCAATGCCTCGGCCGAAGAAGCCATCTCGGCCCTTGTGATGTTAGGGTTTGCCAAATCGGCAGTTGAAAAAGCGGTGTCCAAAATAGTGGCTGAAGAAAAAAATCTTTCCGTCGAGGAGATCATTAAACGTGCCCTCAAGGTGTTGTAAAAGGACATTTCCGATTGAAAAAAAACCTGAAATATCTTTTTAGTTTTTTACTCATAGGATTTGTGTGGACAATGTTGTTCACTTCGCGGGCAACATCTTTTTTTCGTGATAGCTATCTCCTTACGGCCCCTCCCGACACTTCTCTTCCGGTACACAAAAGCCGGTTAAAACCCGTTCCTGAATATCCCACTGCAAAAACAGGGAAAACCGGTGGCCTGCAATTAAAAGATCCTCCCAACATTAAAGACAGCATCATCCTGGATCCCGAAACAGGCGAATATGTTATCATGAATCCCCTGGGCAACACTTCCCTCTATTATCGTCCTCCGCGACGGATGTCGTTCTCGGAATACCTTGAGTATTCACAGAATGAAGCAAAAAGAAACTACTGGAAAGAAAAAGCCCTGTCAAGGGGTGGTGAACAGGGATTTGCCCCCCGTTACAGTTTTGGAGGGGAAGCCTTTGATAAGATCTTCGGAACAAATGTCATCAACATTCAGCCACAGGGAAGCGCTGAACTGATCTTTGGCTATAACGTATCAAAAATTGACAATCCCACCCTCCCTGTCCGTCTCCGGAAAACACCGTCATTTAACTTTGAAGAACGGATTCAGATGAACGTACAGGGAACCATCGGAAACCGGGTAAAAATAGGCATGCAATACAACACAGAGGCCACCTTCGAATTTGAAAACAAAACCAAACTGGAATATACAGGCGAAGAAGATGAAATTATCAAAAAAATAGAAGTAGGCAACATCACCATGCCTCTGAGCGGATCGCTGATCACAGGAAGCCATAGTCTTTTCGGAATAAAAACAGAAATGCAGTTTGGACGGCTTTATGTCACTACGGTTCTCTCCCAGCAGAAAGGACAATCATCCACCATCACCGTACAGGGAGGAGCTCAAACAAATAAATTTGAAGTCTTTGCCGACCAGTACGAAGCCAACAAACATTTTTTCCTTTCACACTTCTTTAAAGAAAAATATGACGAAGCCATGAAAAACATTCCCGTCATCTCATCGGGAATTCAGATCACACGTGTTGAAGTGTGGATCACCAACAAAGCAGGCCAGTTTGAATCGTCACGCAACATCGTTGCTTTCATGGACCTCGGGGAAGCTGACCCTGCCAATTTTTCCAATCCCAATGTGCAACCCTCAGGCATTTCCAATCCGGACCTTATTTCATTCAACGAAGCCAACACCTTATACAATCATGTAAAAAACAAGGTGTCGGACTTCAACAGCATCACTTCCGATATTTTCCCCGGGATGAAACTGGGAAGCAACTTTGAAAAAATTGAAAATGCCCGAAAACTCACTGAAAGAGAATTTACCTATCACCCCTCTCTTGGATACATTTCACTCAATACTGCCCTTAATGCTGATGAAGTACTGGCAGTGGCTTACGAATTTCAATACCGTGGCGTAACCTATCAGGTGGGAGAATTTTCAACGGAAAAACCCAATACCGACAAAAAACGGCAGGATGCACTGTTAGTGAAACTGCTCAAAGGAACCAATTTCTCCCCCAATTACAAAAACTGGACCTTGATGATGAAAAACATCTATTCACTCAATGCCTACCAGATAAGTCCGGAAGATTTCACCCTGTATGTATTATACCAGAACGACCGCAAAGGAACCGACATCAATTACCTGCCCGAGTCACAATATGGCATCGAAAAAGACATGCTTATCCGCATCTTTAACCTCGACAGCCTGAACAGCCTGAATGAACCTCATCCCGACGGCATATTCGATTACATTGAAGGAGTGACCATCAACGCTGCCAATGGCCGTATTATCTTCCCTGTCCGTGAACCTTTCGGAAAAGGATTGTATGATTATTTTCTGAAAAAAACCGGCAACGATTCTGCCGAAGCCAAACGGTTGTTCCAGAAATATGGCTACCCGCAACTGTACGACTCAACACTTACCAAGGCCCGGCTGGTATCTGAAAAAAATAAATTTAAAATCACCGGTACCTACAAATCGACCGGCGGATCGGAAATTGCCCTCAACGCCATGAACATCCCGCAGGGATCGGTAAAAGTAACTGCCAATGGCATTCCCCTCGTCGAAAACCAGGATTACACCGTGGATTATACCCTTGGCCGTGTAAAAATTTTGAACGAAGGAGTGCTGCGTTCGGGAAATCCTATCAAAGTATCGCTTGAGAACCAGTCGCTGTTCAACATGCAGACAAAAACCCTGGTGGGAACCAACTTGATTTATAAAATCAGTGACGACTTTAAAATAGGAGGCACCATCATGCACCTGAACGAACGTCCCCTCACTCAGAAAGTAAATCTTTATTCAGAACCTATTTCCAACACCATCTGGGGATTGAATGGACAATACCGTACTGAATCCAATTTTCTTACCTCACTGGTCGACAAACTTCCTTTCTTTTCAACAAAAACTGCTTCAGAAATTAATCTCACAGGCGAATTTGCCCAGCTCATCCCCGGCTCAGCAAAAGCCATCGGGAAAAACGGAGTGGCTTACATTGACGATTTCGAAGGAAGTGAAACCACCATCGAACTAAAATCGCTCCCCTCGTGGCACATCGCCAGCATCCCGCGCCGCTTTCTCGATCCGCCGGGATCTTATAATCCTGCCGACCCTTATTCAATAAATTACCGCAGGGCAAAACTCTGCTGGTATGTAATCGATCCCCTTTTTACCCGCAACAACAACCTCACTCCTCCGAACATCAAAGAAAAATATGAAGAAATAAAAGGCGACCATTTTGTGCGTGAAGTGCCTATCAAAGAAATTTTCCCGAACATGCAAACGCCCAACAACCTGGCCACCACCATCCCTGTTTTTAATCTGGCTTTTTATCCTTCGGAACGTGGCCCTTACAATTACAATCCCGACCTTGATGAAAAAGGAAACCTGAAAAACCCTGCATCCAACTGGGGAGGGGTGATGAGAGAACTGCAAACCACAGACTTTGAAGCCGCCAATGTGCAATACCTTGAATTCTGGCTTATGGACCCTTACTGGAAAGTACGCCAGGGAAAAGCAAAAAAACCCAATGTCACAGGTTCTCTGTTTATCAACCTCGGCGACATCAGCGAAGACGTGCTCCCCGACAATCGCAAATCGTTTGAAAACGGCCTGCCCCGTGCAGGGATCACCGACACTTCAAAGTTTTTCCTCGACACCACAGCATGGGCCATTGTCCCCACTTCACAATCCACAGTAAAAGCTTTCGACAACGATGAAGCTTCACGAAAATTGCAAGACGTAGGCCTCGACGGAATGAACAATGAAACGGAAAGAAAAAAATTCTCATGGTTTCTGGACCAGATAAGAAACAAGGTAAACCCCGACGCTTATACTTCCATCGAAAATGACCCCTCGGCCGACGATTATCATTATTTCAGAGGAGCTGATTACGACCAGGAAAAACTGATGATTCTGGACAGATATAAAAAATACAACGGACTGGAAGGCAACTCCCCGGCAGAAAAAAATACCCAGTACCCTACCGCCGCCTCCACCATGCCCGACGATGAAGACATCAACCGGGACAACACCCTGAACATTTCCGACAATTATTTTGAATATGAAGTTCCTCTTAACTTCGACATGAGCGAGGCCACCAATCCTTACATTACAAGCGAAATAGAAGGTACCGCAGGGGATGGCCCCTATAAGTCATCCGTCAAATGGTTCCAGTTTAAGGTACCGCTGGTCGACAACGAAAACATGCGGGTCATCGGCGACAAACAGGACTTTAAATCAATCCGGTTTTTGCGCCTGTACCTCACGGGTTTTGAAGACACAACCATTCTGCGTTTTGCAAAACTGGAACTGGTACGCGGAGAATGGCGTAAATACAACCTGGCTCTTTACCAGGGAGGGGAATACGAAATGATTCAATCCGATCTGTCTTCGTTTGATGTGACGGCCGTAAACATCGAAAAAAATTCCGGACGCAAACCCGTCAATTATGTTCTGCCGCCGGGAATTGATCGTGTCATTGACCCCACCAACCCTCAACTCCGTATGCTGAATGAACAGGCCATGGTGTTGGGGGTAAAAGATCTGCAGGACGGAGATGCAAGGGCAGTGTTCAAAACCGTGAATCTCGACCTGCGCCAGTACAAACGCCTTAAGATGTTTGTTCATGGCGAAGCTCCCCTTGTGATGGGCGTAAGGGACAAGTCCATTCAGGATGGCGAAATCACCGTCTTTATCCGCATCGGCGCCGATTATACCACCAACTATTACGAATACGAAATCCCTTTGAAACTTACCAACTATGGCGAAACCGGAAGAACCTACCTCGACAACACAAAGGACAGACTGGAAGTGTGGCCCATTGAAAGCACCATGGACATCGACCTTGAAATCTTTCAGCAACTCAAACTGATGCGAAATGAAAAACAACCCAACGAGGTGACCAAAATTTTTTCCATCTACGACGGTGAAGCCTATGACTACAAACGGGGCAAAGCCAAAATAAGCATCCGGGGAAACCCTTCGCTGTCGAACATAAGAGCCATCATGATTGGTGTACGGAACCCCAATTACAACGATCCGAACATGATGATGGCGTTTGCCAATTATACCGTTCCTAAAAACGACGGGCGTCCAAAATCCGTAGAAGTATGGGTAAATGAACTACGGCTAACCGATTTCAATAACCGCGGCGGCTGGGGGGCCAATGCCCGAAGCCAGATAAAACTTGCCGACCTCGGCGTGGTAAGCATTTCGGGAAGCACCATGAAACCGGGTTTCGGAAGCATTGAAAAAAAGGTGAATGAACGGGAAAAAGTAGAGACCAACCAGCTGGATGTAGCGGCCAGCCTCGACATGGGAAAGTTTTTTAAGGAAGAAGCTGCCGTGCAACTGCCCGTGTATGCAGCCTACTCAAAAACCGTCATCAACCCCCAGTACAATCCCCTGCAGCCGGATATCCCTCTTGACGTCGCTCTGAACGAAGCACGCAACCGCGCCGAACGCGACTCCATAAAAAAACGTGCCCAGGATTATACCGAACGGGTAAGTTTTAACATCACCAACGCACGGGTGGGAAAACCCAAACAAAAACCAAAATTTTATGACCCGGCCAACTTTTCCACCACCTTCGCCTACAATCATATTTATTCTTTTAATCCCACCACTTTCAGCAGCCAGAACTACAATTACCGCGGCGGCATTAACTACATGTTTAATCAACGCCCTGAACCTGTTCAGCCGTTTAAAAATGTAAAAGCATTCAACAATAAATATTTTGCCCTGCTGCGCGATTTCAATTTCTATTACAAACCGCAGGCCATCATGTTCCGGACCGAATTTAACCGCAACTACCGCCGTACCGAACTGAGAAATTTAAACTACATACCGGGCGACAAATCACCCACCAACATAGAAACACTGGAACCTTCCTTCATGAAAGATTTCCTCTGGAACCGGATGTATGACATCAAGTTTGACCTTACCCGATCGCTGAAACTTACTTACAATGCCATGAACACCTCACGCATTGATGAATACTACAACTACACCGTAAGCGATCCCAATTCTCCCTACTACCGTTCTCCTTTTGACGATCCTTATTATGCCCGAATCAATCGTGATACAATGTGGAAAAGCATCCTCCATGGCGGACGTAATCTGAAATACAACCACAACATTGATGTCACTTACACCATCCCCGTAAATAAATTACCGGGCTTTGACTGGTTAAGTTCCTCAGCCCGCTACGGAGCCACCTATTCATGGGACAGGCAGCCTCCTCTCCGCAATCCCGCCATGGAATACGGAAATACCATCAAAAACTCAAACCAGATAAGTCTATCGGCTCAGGCCAACATGGTGAGCCTGTACAACAAAGTGCCTTACCTGAAAAAGATCAACCAGCCTGTAAAAAAACAAAACCAGCAGGAATTTAAAACAGTGACTTATGAGGAAACGGTGAAAAAACTCAAGGGAGGAAGTAAAAAAACCATCAAACACAACCTTGGTACCGAAGAGATAAAAGTGGTGATCAAAGACAAAAACGGGACAGAAGTAAAAGGAAAAACAGACATCATTGACAAAAACAAAATCGGCTTTACTCCTGAAACCGACCAGGGCGAGGTGAATGTAAAAATTGAAGGAAAAGTTCCTGTAAGTCCAAACATCCTGAAGATCATTGCCGACAATACCCTCAAGGTACTGATGGGGGTGAAAAACATTGGTGGCACCTACAGTGTGAACCAGGGAACCACCTTGCCCGGATTCCAGCCACAATCACAGATTCTCGGAATGGATCCGAACAACCAGTGGGCACCCGGACTTCCCTTCATCTTTGGTATGCAGGACAATGCTTTTTATAAAAAAACCCTCGACAACCATTTTGATGAAAAAGCCTTTGAAAAAGGCTGGACTGCCGGACTTAACAAAAGAGACGTGATGAACGTGCCTATGCTCGTTACCCACAGCAACCAGATAAGTGTCCGGTCGAGTATCGAACCTTTTGCCGGTCTTAAGATTGACGTGTCGGCAATGAGAAATTATAGCGAATCCCTTTCCAAAATGTATCTCGTTGAAATAGATAAAAAGAACAACGGTGTGAATATGTTGTACGATTCAACTTCTACCCTGAAAATGACCGGTAATCTAAGCATGTCGTTCCTGGGCATCTCCACTTTCTTTGAAAAACTGGACAAGAAAAACAACTACACTTCTGCCGCTTTTGAAAACTTCAAGGCAAAAACCATTGAGATGTCGCAGGAGTTAAGCCAGAAAAGAATCGCAGACAATGATCAGGATTACCTGACATTTATCAGTCAACCCGATTCAGTGACAAAGAAAATAAACAACTACGCTGCCGGCTACGGACCCAGTTCTCAGGATGTCCTTATTCCGGCTTTTCTTTCTGCCTACAGTGGAATCAATATGAACAACCGTCTGGTAAGAGGCATTTACAACCTTCCCCTGAACCAGTTGTTTTTGATGATGCCCAACTGGCGCGTAACTTTTGACGGCCTGAATAAACTTGAAGTCGTGAAAAAATATTTTAAGTCCATCGTGCTTACTCATGCCTACCAGGCCACCTACAACATCGGTTCCTTTATTTCCGATTACAAGAATGTGGAAAATGCCCTTCATTACTCCATTACCCACGACCTGA
>Ga0101944_10006341_pt1 | contig 12669 bp, 6 predicted proteins | sample DewCreD2012metaG_FD_75245 | JGI IMG/M metagenome (GOLD analysis project Ga0101944, IMG submission 75245) | Hot spring sediment bacterial and archeal communities from British Columbia, Canada, to study Microbial Dark Matter (Phase II) - Dewar... ... | reverse complement strand
GCCCTTTTTCTCAATGGAATGTTCAAGACTGTGGCGACTTCCGCGTGCCTTCCAAGGCGCGCTCGACGGTTTAGAACGCATTGTTGAATGTGTGCGCGTAGTTGCTTATTATGTGCGTCAACGTCTCTTTTCATATTGCCCAGGTAGTTCTGGACGCTTCTGAGCGTGTTTTCAATCTCCCGCTTGATTTCACCACCATCTCCCAAGCTGTCGGATGGCCGCTCCAGCACTATCTCAAGACGGCCGCCATTACTATCCCGTGAGGCTCTGACCTGACCGCGTGGAGGGTTTAAGGTGAAAGTGCTTGGCTGACACCGCCAGAGATTGGCATCACCGGAGAACGGAACAATGACCGTAATTCGTAAACCGGCGATCATGCAGGGCCTGCTCTTGTCAAAAACAGCCCGGTTGAAATCATGACGGACATCAACCTGCGTTTCCTGGGTATCCATTTCCTTCTGGTCCTCGTGGAGCTCCAGAGGGATTACCTCTCGTTTGGAATACACGTGTTCGACAATGTCCCCATCGCTCGAATGGATGAATTGGGTCTCTGGGATTTGATCCACATCGCTTTTTGAGCCTTCCAAGTTCGCTCGCAGAACGGCGGAGAGGTCATTGCCATAGAACAGAAGGTCGCTGCGCTCCCTCATGACTGTCGCCTCATGATTTTCATGTTTGCGACTGGCTCCTCTGTCGAGAGACCAATGTCCTGTTTGTCCAGTTTATGTCCAGTTTCTACGCGGACGGCACTCATGTCCTGTTTGTCCTCTTTACGTCCTGTTTATCAACCGCCTGTCGTAAATCCATTGAGCGATTTATGATCCCTTTGGCCCCTTTGTGACCCCTTTAGTTACCCGACGCATTCGGCGTTACCCTCTTTATTACCCCCTTTTAAGGGTATTACCTCTTTTCTCTCTTACGCCACAAAGCACCGGGGCCTCGCCCAATACATTCGACATCACCTTTGGCCTGAAGATTCCGAAGGACCCTGCGAACCATATCCCGGCTTACACCCGGACAGGCTCGCTCCAAATCGCTCACCGAAAATTCCGAAGAAAAATCCCTCACAGCTTTTTCAATCAATCCCGTTTTAGCGCCTCGTGGAGACTTGATCCGGCCCATACGGTCTTCAAATTCCTTGTAAGCCACTTTCAAAATCGACAAGAGATAATTGATGTATGGCCACGGGTCGTGCGTACCCTCATGCCAGCCCTGAGAGCTTTGCTGAAGGGTTTCGTAGTACCGTTCCTTGTGCTGTTCAATAAGGCGCTCCAGGCTGATATATCGCCCGACCTCGATCCCTATATGGTAACATTGCAGGAGCATCAGAAGCCGGGACACCCGGCCGTTGCCATCACGAAACGGATGGATGCACAGAAAATCCAGGTTGAAGGCCGCTAACAGGACAAGCGGCGGGATTTTGCGATCTTTGATGGCATCGTCATAAAACTCGACCAGATCCTTCATGCAACCCGGCGTGTCCTTAGCCGGAACCGTCTTGAAGCGGACTCGAGACCTGCCATCCGGAAATTTTTCGATGATGTCGCCATCTTTTTCCTTGTATTTTCCGGCATCCCAGATCTCCCCGCGTGTCATACGGTGGAGTTGTAAAATGGTTTCTTCAGACACAGGAATTTTTGCACCTTGATCATGAATCCAGGTTAGAGCCTGCCGGTACCCCCGGACTTCTTCCTCGTCACGGTCCCGCAGCAGAGGCCGGCCGAAAACGATGGTGGCGATTCGGGATTGATCGACTTCCACGCCCTCGATCCGGTTTGACGAAACAGCGCTTTCAATGAGCGCGTGCTCCCGGAGAACCTTGAGACGCTGCGGCGATTGGCGGGTGAACAATTCCTGTTTTCCACGCGCCTCGCCGAGATCGGCGAGGTACCAGGAAGTGGCGGCCGGAACGGATTCGAACTCGTGGGAAAAAAGCCGCAGGGTTATCATGGCTTTTCCCCTCCATATGGCGCACTATCCTCCCTGACCATCATCGGCTTCGTCATGGCGTTTACTTCGAGCCAGTAGTGGGCAACCTTGGTTACTTCCTTCCAGGCGAATCTTGCTGGATCTTTGATCGGCTCCTGCAGGATCGGATGGGTGGCGCAATTGGTCACCACATAGAGCCAGTAGCAATCCCGGCGGTCCTCGGCCACGCGCCTTTCGTTCGGGGTGAGGAGGATTGTGCCTGTAGCCTCGGCCAGCCCTTTGACTTCGATGAGCCGCAACTCGCCGGAGTTCAGGTCCAAGCTGGTAATATCGTAACCCAGGTTCTTTTCGTGAACGTCGTAGACTTGGCGGCCCTGTGCTTGCTCATGTTCCATCACCACCCGCATGGCGGTAGCCTCAGTCTCCAGGTTCGGTCGCATGCGGCGCACATCCGGCGCCTCTCGCTCCGGATGAGGAAGGACAAGGACGCTTGTGATTCGTTCCACTGCCTGCAGGGACAGCGACCGCTGACGTTCCAGTTCCTGCCTGCGCCGCTCTCGCCTGGCCAAGAGTTCGGCGTGTCGGTTTTCGGCCTGAGCCAAACGCCCGTCCGCGCCGGCAATACCCCTTTCCTTATCTTCAATGGCCTTTCCGATTTCTTCATCCGCACGCTGCAACAACTCGGTCAAGGACAGTTCGACATGTTCGATAATGCGTTGCACCTCTTCCAAACGTTCTTTCCGTATTTCCTCGAGAAACGGCTGGAGTGCGCTCTTATGCAGCCAATCAGACGGCTCCGGTTCTGCCGCAACAGCGGGGAGATCATCCGAAACTTCAGCCGGCTGCATGTTGCCCAGGATGGCGGATTCTACAAGTCTCAGAGTAGCAGGACAGGCTTCCAGCCTGTCATTTAATTCTACAGGCTGGAAGCCTGCCCCACCGAGTTCCACCGCAAACAGACGCTCGTGCACGATATGGCCGAGACCGTCTACCACACGGGCGCGATAGAAGTCGATGCGTGAAGGCTTCTCGTGTTGCAGGGAATAGAAGCATGCCCCCTTTCCGAACACTTCGGCCGCCTTGCTATAGGCATGCCTGCGAAGGGCCTCGAAGAGCGGATGACCGGGGGTGACCCATTCAAGGTTGTTGGTTTCAGCGGTTTCACGGTCGGTGGAGCAACGTGGATACTTCGACGAGAGGCCGGGGAGTTTCCAGTCCGGCTCATGTTCGTAACGTCGAAGCACCGGCGGCGTCCGGGCGGGCTCGAAGGTATGAACCATTCCCTCTATGATCTTTAACCTCAGCGGAACGTATTCGGATGCCTCACGGATAAAACGGGCGATGGTTTCGGGTACGACGCGGCGTTCCTGCGCTCTGGCCCGTCGCTCGATCAGCATCTCCAAATTCAGCTTTTTGGCCGCCAAGCCCTCGAGAGCGTTTTGGCATATCGCCCGGAAACGCCCTTCGTCAACGTGCTCAAGGAGACGTTCTTCCAGGTCCGCGTCGCCAAGTTTACCCGAGTAGTAGTCTCGAAGCACGCGCTCCACATGTGCTGCCGGAAGTACTTCCCCGACAACGTTGAAGACGGCGTCGTCGTCCAGTGCATCGCGAATTTCCTGGAGCTTCTCCAATAGCCGCTGAAGAACCCGCCCCTCAATGGTGTTTGTAGCCACGAAATTGAAGATGAGACAGTCCTTCCGCTGTCCGTATCGATGGATGCGCCCCATGCGCTGCTCAAGGCGATTCGGGTTCCAGGGGATGTCGTAATTGAAAAGAATATTGCAGACCTGCAGGTTGATGCCCTCTCCTGCCGCCTCGGTGGCAACGAGCACTTGGATTGCCCCTTCACGAAACTGCTGCTCCGAGTAAAGACGCGTGCCCGGCTCGTCGCGGGAGCCCGGCTTCATACCGCCTTGGATGCAGCCTACTTTGAAGCCCCATGTCTTCAGATTTTGGGTGAGATAGTCAAGGGTGTCCTTGAATTCGGTGAAGAGCAGCAATCGCTGCTGGGGATGATCAAAGAAACCTTCCTGGTGAAGCAGGTCTTTGAGCTTTGACAATTTTGCTTCCGCACCGGAACCTTCAACGGCTTGGGCTTGTTTGGAAAGTCTGCGAAGTTCCGCGATCTCTTCGCGGATTTGTTCGGCGTTTCCGGCAAGCGTGATGGCTTCAAGCATTTCCTCGAGCCGCTCGCGTTCCGTTTCTTCCATTTCCTCGATCTCTTCCGGGTCGGGAAGGTCAGATGGGGCCAAACGAGCCAGTTCTTGGGCCTTCTTGATCCCTTCTTCCAACCTGCGCACCCGGTTCTCCAGGCTATGTCGCATGGCGTAGATGCTGGAGGCAAGCCTTCGCTGATAGAGGGACATCAAAAAACCGACGGCACGGGCGCGTGGATCGTCACCCTGGGCGGCGGCTTTCGCACTCTGGTGTTTGACGAAACGGGTAATCTCTCTGTAAAGCTCAAACTCCGGCCCATCGATCTGAAAATCGACCGTGTGTGGAATGCGCTTGGTGAAGATCTTCTCTGCCGCCCAGGTGCCGTCCGTCCGCCGTTCGGGGAAATAGACCATCGCCTCCTTCGTGCGGCGAAGATAAAACGGAGCGCGACGGCGTTCCATGGCCTCACGGATCGAACGGACATCCGCATAGGCATCCGCGTCGAGCAGTTGAAGAAACACAGAAAAATTCTCCGGATCACCCTTATGGGGCGTTGCCGTCAGCATCAGAATGTGGTCCGATGTATCCCGCAGGAGCTCGCCGAGTGCGTAGCGAGCGGTCTTTCGGGCCGGAGGCGTCCAGGACATACGGTGGGCTTCGTCTACGATGACCAGGTCCCAATGAACCTGCCTCAAGCCGGGGAGAATTTCGGTCCGCTTGGCGAGATCCAACGACGTGATGATCTTCTTTTGCTCCAGCCATTGGTTGACGCCGAACTGGTCACGAATATCGCCGCCTTTCAGGACCAGGAACTTCTCGTCGAACTTCTCTTTAAGTTCGCGCTGCCACTGAAACGACAGGTTGGCGGGACACACGATCAGAATCCGCTCGGCAAGCCCGCGCAGTTGGAGTTCACGGATGAGGAGGCCGGCCATGATCGTCTTTCCTGCTCCGGCATCGTCGGCCAGCAGGAAACGAACCCGCGCCGGTTTGAGAAGATAGTCGTAAATGGCTTCGAGTTGATGAGGAAGCGGGTCGACCCGTGAAATCGAAAGACCAAAATAGGGATCGAATTCCCAGGCGATGCCGAGCGAATATGCTTGAATACCCAAACGCAGGAGACGGCCATCGCCATCGAAAGTATCACCGGAGCCAAGGATGGTTAGTCCTTGAATGTCCTGACGGGTAAGCGTCACCTTTCGAAAACGCTCCGTGTGCAAGCCGACAAGACCGAGAGTCCAGGTTCCGTCATTGCTGGTGCGCACCGTCTCCACCCGCATCGGTTCGTTAAAGAGCGATCCGGTTACAATACACCCTTCATCAATTAGATTGCTTGAGCCTGACATCGCTTCTCTGCATTCCTCTTTTTATCCATACGGATTTCTACCTGCGACGATCCATTCGGGCATGAGTGCCGTTTGTTTGCTCAACATATGGTCGATCGGATCAACCAGGCACCGTTGACCAAAGGGCTCCGAATGACGGGTGCTGCTTCCATGATCAATTTTGGTACCACATTCTTTCAGAAGAGGTCAAAGGAATTGTCCCTTCGGACCTTCGCAGGCGGGAATCAAGCGGTATGGCAACAAAGAGCGGGATGGATGTCAGCTTGATGGGATGGAACAATGCCTTAACAATCGATTCATAAGCATCATACCGAAGGGCGTGGGCAACCGAAGGGCATCACCAGATGACGGCATCGGGAATGACATCCGCGGCATCGGCGATGTGATTCAGAAAGACGTCGATGATGTGTTCGTTGTGGCCCACACCGGAAGGCTCCACCCGAATGTCGATCCCGGCATTGGTGAAGGCCGAGGCCCAGCCGCCTACGCCCATGATATCCGCTTCGAAATGCACCCCGGCCACCAGGGTGAAGGGAACGAGGTGCGCCCGGCGGTATCCGGCCTTGCGGACGGCGTGCACGGTTGCCGTCCGTCCGGGTTTTCCTTCGATGAGCCCGACGAACACCTGCGGCCCGAAGCGCTGTCTGCAGACCGCCTCGAAGGCCAGATAGGCCGCCCAGGCCGGATGATCCGTTCCGTGGCCGATGAGAACGACGGCCTCATCCACAGCCGAGACTCCGACAAGATGCCGCAGCGCCTGAGCCGTCTTCCAGTGGTCGCCGTAAGAGGAGAGCAACGGCAGCCCGACGCTGGTTCGGATCGGCGCTTGACGGATTTCTGCGATCAACCGGTCGAATTCGTGGCCTGCCACCAGATGCAGTGACTGCACCACCGCCCAGCGATGGCCCTCGGCATGCAGTTCTTCCAAGACTTCCCCTGGGCTTTGCCGCAGGGAATGGCTGCTGCTGCGATCTTCTGACGCTGCCGCCTTCACCCTTCGGGAAGTGACGGCCCAGCGAACGGGCGCCTGTGGAAAGCGGCTGCGCACCCGTGCATCCACCAGGGCATAGGTATCTTTGGCCCGGCTGGTGGTGCCAAATGCCGCAAGAACGATCGGGACCTTCATGAAATTTGCCTCCGTTGCTGTGCCAGGCGGCTTCCCGCCAGAAACACACCGATCAGAACAAGAACGAAGAAGGCGGCCATCCACTGAATGCCGGATGAGGAAAGCTGCGTTCGGGAATCCGAGCTCTCCACCGTCTTCATGCGGTATCCGGTAACGCTCTCGGGCGCATCGGCGCCCGCTGCCTCCGTCTTCGGCGCCTCTTGCGATGTCCCCTCCGGCCCTTCTTTGGGGGAAACCGCCGCATTGGATAAGGCGGGGACTGCCTCCATGCGCTCGAGCATTTGACGACGCTCTTTCACCTGCTCATCGAGGGGTTTTCCGGCGACCTTCTCGACAGCCAAGAGGAATTGCTCGGCGACCTGCGGCGACAACACGCCCGGAATGGAAACGATCTGCACCACCATTTGGTTGAGAAGCGGGTTGTTGCACGTGTGATCGCAGCAGGCCACACCGGCCTGAACGACGTTCAGGGCATATGCTGCAGCAAGCTTTCGGCGGACCTCCTCGTCGGCCTTCCAATACCCCTTGCGCACGGCCTCGAGCATGCGGGCCGTCATCGACTGATAGGCCCAGGGGTTGGCCTTCTCCAGAAATGCCTTCACATCGAGATGGTGCTTGTCTTCTACATAGACATCGAAGGTCTCCTTCCAGCGATCGGCATCCACGGCTTCGGGGGTGGTCACCTGCCAGCCCCACAGATATTCCACGAAATGGGCCATTTCCCGGGCACCGGCATAGCCTTCCTGTTTCATGCCTTCGATCCATTTCGGGTTCCAATAGCGGGTCCTGGCCTCCCGGCCCAGGGTTTCGCCGATCGGCTCGAGCCGCCCCTGTCCCCGAACGCGCTGATTGGAGACAAAGACATCGGGCGCTTTTCCGGAGGCTTTTTTCACAGCCATCGAAAGCCCGCCCAAATACTGGAACATGTCGTCGTTGTCCATTGTTCCGTACAGATTCGTGGAAAGGCTGTGGATCGTGGCATCCACCCGCCGAAGGTGTTTTCGATACACCGGTGTGAGCGCCTCCCCCCAGGTATCGGCCGAATACCCGAACGACTGCATCCGCACGAATCCGTTTTCGGCAACCGTATCGTCCTTTTCCCACATCCCGCTTGCACCCGTCAAGTCTTCGACCTTGGTGCCGTAGGCACCGGGGGCCGCACTGAAGAGCCGCACCCGGGAAAGCGCCCGCGCCCGTTCCGGCGAAACCCCTTCCTTCACCAGCTCGGCCTCCATCGCCCCCATATGCTTCGCCAGGAAGTTTTCGACATCCCCGAGTTCCGCAGCAAGCCGAACCGCTCGGTCCAGCAGCAGGGCCACCCCCGGAAACGTGTCCCGAAAGAGCCCCGACATCTGCAACAGCACATCGATCCGGGGTCGGCCCAACTCTCCCCCGGCAATGGGTACAATGTCCCGCACCTTGTCCCGCCGATCCCACACCGGCCGTATCCCCATCAAGGCCAGGGCGGTAGCCACCTGAATGCCTTCGTCCCGAATCGTTTCCACGGACCACAGGATCACCCCGATCTGTTCCGGGAAGGCGCCTTCATGCTTGGTCCGGTAGGTTGCGATCAGCTCCTCGGCAGCCTTCCAGCCGTTTTCCCAAGCTTCTTTCGACGGAATCTTCTCCGGATCGAAGGCATAGAAATTCTTTCCCGTCGGAAGGCTGTCGGGATTGCGGATCGGATCGTTTCCGGGGCCTGCCGGTACATAGCCTCCGGAAAGACTTCGAAGCAGGCTTCCCATCTCCGATGGACCGCACTGGGCAAGATGCGTCTCATAGAAGGCCTTTTCCCTGCCCCCTTTTTCCGCGATGGCGGCAGCCGTATCCGACAGCGCCTCCCCTCGCGCCGACACCCCGAAGGTATGCAGCCCGTAGGGAACGACCTCGGTCTTCATGCGCAAGAGCTCATGCTGCAAGGCTTCGATGTCTTTGGCGGCAACGCCTGCCAAGCCCAGATCCCGATCCAGGCCCATGCGGGATGCAAGGTTTCGGATGCGCTCGAGCCTGCTTTCCCGAATGACATCCGATGCCGCAGCCTCGTATTCGTCGATCAACGCAGTCAGCTCCGAATATTCCCCGTAGAGCCCGCCAGGCTTCAGGGCCGGAACGGCATGGTCGATCACCACGCCTCTTCCCCGCCGTTTGGCTTGAATGCCTTCGCCCACATCATCCACGATATAAGGATAGATGTTGGGAATGTCGCCGATGAGCACCTCCGGTGGACATTGCCAGGTGAGGCCCGCCTGTTTTCCCGGAAGCCATTCGTGGGTACCGTGGGTCCCGAGGCTGATCATGGCATCGGGTTGAAAGACGTGCTGCAACCAGAGATAAAACGCCACATATTGATGATGGGGATGAAGAACCGTGCTGTGATACAGCTTGTCCGGATCGTCACTCCATCCCCGAACCGGCTGCGGCACAAGAACGACGTTTCCAAGCGGGATGCAGGGGAGGATGAAATCGCCCTCATGGGTCATGATCCGGCTCTGCTCAGGAGTTCCCCAGTCCTTCTCCACAGCCTGCCGGAAGCTCTCGGGAAGGGTTTCGTACCATTTTCCGTATTGGGACTGCGGAATCCGCACGGCGCGTCCGTGAGCCAACAATGGATTCAGCTCGTCAGGGGCCCAGGAGCCGATGTTGCGGACCGCCTGGATCAGCATTTGCTGGACGGCCGCCTCGCTGACATCCCCGTTCACCGTATATCCTTCCTCCCGAAGACGGTTGAGAATGGCCTCGATGCTCCGGAAAACGTTCAGATAGGAAGCGCCGATGTTCTGCTTGCCTGCCCCGTGGTTGTAGTACATGAGCAGGATTTTCTTGTCAGCGTTGGGCTTTTGCCGCAGCACATGCCACTTGGCCACCCGGGCAGCCAGCCGCTCGACGTTCGGCTCCACGGCCGCATATACGGCCGCATCCCCCATGCCTCCTTCGGCCGAAAGGTTCCGTTTGACGCCGATCACCGTCGGCTCGATCAGGCCCGAGAGCTCCGGCGTGGAAAACTGCAGGGGGATATCGGGTGCGGACATGCCTTGTGGGGAAGCCATCCACTCCGGTTCGGTTCCGAAAAACAGGTACTGTGCATTGATGATCGGGACGTTCGCCTTTTCGAGAACGGCCTTGGCCCCCTCGCTGAGGGTGGAGGAAAACCGGAAGTCGAATCCCGTGATGGAGCCAAGCCGGCTTGCAAGCGGCTCTTTGGAAAGCAATGCCGCAAGATTCCTTTCCCGATCCTTCATCTCCCGAAACCAGCACACCGTGTTGATGCCCCGCTTTTCATAGGCCCGGATCAGGGCATCCAGCGGGGCGCGCTTTCCGTCAATGGCAAAGGTGGGAAAGATCACCGACACATTCCAGCGTCCGTCGGGATGGAAATGTTTCGATTCGCGATACCACTTCAGATACGCATCCAGATCCGTGAACAGCGCGGGGGCATCCGGATGGTAAAGCGCATTTTCGGGCGGAACCACCGGGGCTGCGGCCGCAGGTTCGATCCGAAGCTGAAAATCCCGGGCCGCCACAAAGCGGATGAGATGGGCAAGGTTTTCCGCAGTCGTATACCCGAAATAGGCGCGCACGGTCTCGTCCCACAAAAACCCGGCACGGCGGTAGTCCTCGTTGCGGTTGGAAGTACGCACCGCATAGAAGCGCACATCCTCCCGAAAGGCCCTGCGGTTTTCCAACACCCACTGTCCGGGCTGCGGCGGCATGACATCGAGGATCACCACATCCAGCCTGCGGAGGACATCGAGGGTTTCGGGCTGCTGAAGACTCGATGTCCCCCAGATGGACACATCGACTCGGGGCCGGATATCCGCCGTCTGTTGGATGGCCTCCCGAACGATGTAGGCATCGACATCGCTCACGAAAAACCCGATATGTCGTATCGACGCCCCCGCATGGGCAGCCGCCCCCGCACCGGACACCGAAGCCTCATCGGCAGCCTGAACGACAAACGCACCCGATGCCGTCAACGCAACGCTCCAGATACACATCCAGGTCAGAAGCCATCCGCATCTGTGTTCAGAACGTGATTTCATACCCCACCTTGAACAACCTTCCCGTATCCCAATAGACGTAGCGGTTGGATGCCGTATCACTCAAGTCTCCGGTGATCTGCACCTCCGTATCGAAGACATTGTCGATGGCGAAGGTCAAAAATCCTTTTCCGGCCTGAACCTTGCCATACACGTTCCATGCGCCATAGCTGTTGAGATTTCGTTCGCGGGAGCTCAGGATCTGGCAATTGATATCGAGCAGCAAGGGCAGGGTGGCGTAGCTCAGCCCGACGCTGTTCTGAAACTTGGGGCCTGCCTGATAGGTGTTGCCTGTGGTGTTTTCCGCTGTCGGATCGGCCCAGTATCCGGCCGTATAGAGATAGAGGTCCTTCATCCAACCGGTCCGATGCAGAAACGGACTCAGACCGATTTCCCACTCCACCCCTTTCGACTGGTAATCCCCGGCGTTGAAATAGGTCTGCGGATAGCCTTTCGAACGGTCGATTTCGATCTTGTCCGTATAGCTCATATAGAATAGGGCGGAGCGAATCCGCACCCATTCGGCGTCATACTTGACGCCGGTTTCGTAGGTCCAGCCGGATTCGGGCTTGAGATCGGGATTTCCCACCAGAAAGCTGCTGCTGTAGTACAACTGGTTGAAGGTCGGGGCCCGAAAGGCCTTTCCGGCATTGGCAAAAAGGTGGAGCCCCGGCCCGCACAACCAGCTCAGCCCGATGGACGGCAGGAAACGGTCATCGTCCGCCGTTCCGGATTCACCGTCGATGTACTGCTCCCTGCCGCCGAGGCTGAGCGTCCACCGATCGAAAAAGGTCCGTTTGGCTTCCAGAAAGAGCGCATAATCGGTTCGGTGATGTTCGCCGTACTGGTTCGAGTAGTCCGCTCCCCGGTAGATGGCGCTCACACCGGAAGTAAAGCCCCAGTCCGAGAAACGGAACCGGCCGTCGGTCTCGATTCCGGCATTGTAGTTCTTGTTGGCATCGTCCGGTGATTTCGCCGTGTACACGGAGCGGCGCATGATGTCGTAATTGCCGAAGAGGGTGGATTTCACATGGGTGGTTTCATAACGCAAATCTGCGAAGTGCTTCGTCTGGGCCTGGTCCGTTCCTTCGTAAGGCTTTCCGGTATCATAGATTTTCTTGAAGCCCGTCTCGGTGAAGGAGCCCAGGTAATCCACATTCAGCCGTTCGAAAGGCCGGGCGTTCATGTTGACGGCATACCGATCGGTCGGATCCAGATCGTATCGGTATTTCTGGCTGAAACTTCGGGAGATTTCGCTCTGGCTGCCCAGATGCTGGTAGTTGACACCCAGATTGATGCCGGGAAGAGAAGCTTCGGCCGTCTGATTCCCGTAGCCCTCGTTCCCGAACTCGACGGAACCTTTGAAGGCTTTGATATCGAGCGGCTTTTTGGTGATGATGTTGATGACACCGCTCATGGCATCCGCCCCGTAGAGGGTCGATGCAGCCCCTTTGAGAATTTCCACCCGCTCGATCTGCTCGATCGGGATGGTGTTGAGATCGTAGGCATGACCTGCAGCCCCCTGGATGGGCACGCCGTTGATCAGGACAAGCTCACCGTCCTTGATCCCCCGAATCGACAAGGTGCTGTTCATCCCGCCGTGGCTAATGCCGAGCGGCCCGAACGCCTTGTAGGCAAAACCACCGGAACGCCTCAGGGCATCCAGCAGGTTGTTGCCTCCCGTCTCCTGCAACTGATCGGCATCGATCACCGTGACCATCCGGGAGCTTTCCGCTTCTTGAACCGGAAAGCGCTCCGCCGTAACGGTGATCGTATCGAGCGTGGCCGTCGTATCCGATGCCGACGAAACACCATGCAACAACAGCGTCAAAGCGAACAACGGGATACACATGCCAAGGACTTGAAACAATCGAGAGTTCCATTCGGGTTTCATCGATTTCTCCTTATCCGTACACTGTGAGAATTTCTGATGCATATTCATGGCGGAGAACCGCCGCCCCCGGGGATGAAAATCGGCCGAAAAACACTGCCCACTGCGGTGGGGGCCGCCCCCGTTCATGAAAATGCCGTGGCGGTATCGGGCGGATGGGGCATGGTCGTCGCCACACCGGAA
>Ga0101944_10006340_pt1 | contig 12669 bp, 12 predicted proteins | sample DewCreD2012metaG_FD_75245 | JGI IMG/M metagenome (GOLD analysis project Ga0101944, IMG submission 75245) | Hot spring sediment bacterial and archeal communities from British Columbia, Canada, to study Microbial Dark Matter (Phase II) - Dewar... ... | reverse complement strand
CCTCCGCCGTCCGGACGCACGGTTCCGCCTCTGCCATCGACGCGGTGGCAGGCCAGGCAGTCCAACCTCTCAAAGGCCAGTTCGGCTTGCCGGAGCTGCTCTTTCTCCGGGACTCGCAGCGCGGCGTGGCAGCGGCCGCAGCCGGCGTAGCTGAACTCCTTAGGCAGCATCGGCCTCGGCCAGAAATGCACGTCGCCGTGGGCGTCCGCTTTTTCGGTGGCTTGACCTTGGCCGCCGTGGCAGATGGTGCAGCCGTACTCGGCGGGTTCGTGCACCACGGGCTTGTGGGCCTTCAATATGGCATGCCCGCGCACGGACGGCTCGCCGGGCGCCATGGTCACATGGCAGGAAACGCAGCGGTCGCTGATGCGCAAGCTGGGGTTGACAATCTGCCGGAGTTGGACGGCGATTGCGCCGTCGTCGGAACGCGCCGCAGCCTGGATGCGCCGCCACTCTTTCATGAAGTTCTCTTCGATGGCGGCGGCGCCCAGAACCAGAAACACTCCGGCGCTCGAGACAAGCAGCAGGTACTTGTTCTTCCGCATGGCCCTTCTTCCTCAGTGCGCCGGCCAGTCCGCCGGGGTCCAATAAAAGACCCAGTTAGGTCCGCGGAAATAGGTTCCGATGACGGTCAACACCACAAACCCGCACAGGAAACAAGTGAACAAAGCCAGCGCGCCGGCGCGGGTGGATTGAAAGCGCCGGATCGACCACAGAGAAAACAGCGCATAGATGGCGGTAAGAATGGTGGCCGGGTTAATGAGAGTAATCACCAGTTGAGGAATGCCGGGGAACCACTCGCGCAACCAGCCGAATCGAATGGCGAAAGCTTCGATGGTCAACGGGGCGCACAGGCCTACCACCACGGAGAAACGCACCAGAGGCCAGCCGCCGGGTCCGCCGAACCACTCGCCCGTGCCTTCGGTTTCGCGGTCGAGATAGGGAATCAGCGCCAGGCCCAACAACGCGATGGCGGGGATGCCGATGCCTCCCATGAAGGCTGAGAACGAGACCATTTCCTGGAGCCCCAGAAAATACCAGGGCGCTTTGGCGGGGTTCTCGGGCACGTTGGGGTTGGCCAGTTCTTTCAATGGCGCGTCGGAGACCAGCGATAGGGCGACGCAGAGGAACAGGGTCAGCATCAGGACGCCGAGCTCGGCGTAAAAAAGGTGAGGCATCGAGGGGACGGTGTTTTCCGGACCCCGGCCTACTGCGGCCGTTCTGCCTTTTACAATGGCGGCCAACTGGTAAGTCTTCTCCGGCGCTTCGGTGAAAACCGGATAAGTTTCCTCTTCGCGGCAGCTCGCCAGCCGCTGATCAGCGTCAGCCGGGCGCACCAGTCCGCCGTCCTTGCGTATCCGCCAGAAGTGCACGGCCATTAAAGCGGCGATGACGAGCGGCAGAATCATGACATGCAGAAGGTAAAAGCGGATCAAGGCTTCCGCGCCCACCGTGTCGGATCCCAACAGCAGGAGCCTTTGGAAGCCGCCCGGGTCGAAATATTCCGTAATGCCCAGCGCATCGGTGATTTCGCGGGGCGATTGGGCGATATTGGCTCCGATGGTGATGGCCCAGTAGGCGAGTTGGTCCCAGGGCAGAAGATAGCCGGTGAATGAAAGCGCCAGCGTCGTCGCCAGCAGCCCGATGCCGATCAGCCAGTTGTACTCGCGCGGGCGGCGGTAAGCCGCCGTGTAGAATGCGCGGGCCATGTGCAGGATGACCGCCACCACCATCACGTTCGCCGCCCAGCGGTGAATGTTCCGCATGAACCTTCCGGTGGGCACCACGAAGTGGATGTCCTTGATCGATTCGTAGGCGACGTCCGGATAGGGTTTGTAATAGAACATCAACATCACGCCGGTCACCAGCGTGATCAAGAATGCCGAAAGGCTCATAATGCCGAGGCCCAGAGTGGCGGTCCACTTCAGGCTCCAGCGGTGCGTTCGCACGGAGTGCAGATGGAGGAAAACGTTGCCGAATACGAAGGTCGAGCGCGTGCGGTCCGTCGTGGGCGGTCCGCCGCGGAAAGCGGTTTCATAGATGCGGTGGGGAGCGAATTTCAAGTCCTGCCAGAAACCGCGCAAGGCATCCCGGGGCTCGGTAGCTTGCATCATGACGCCGCCTTCGTGCCGGTTCGGACTGCCGCGCCTTCATCGATGGTCACGGCGCGCCCGCTGGCGCCGACTTTCAACCAGGGCAGCGGCTGCGGCGCCGGACCTCGCGCCACCGTCCCGTCGGCGTGGAACCGCGAGCCGTGGCAGGGGCACTCGAAGCCCTCGGGAGTGGCCTTGACGACGCAGCCGAGGTGAGTGCAAATGAGCGAAATGGCGTAGACGCCGTCGGCGTCTTTGAAAACGGCCACGGCGCGTCCCGGAGGAACGAACGGTTCGCCCGCGGGAAGGTTGTCCGGAAGGTCCACCTTAAATTTCTTGGATGGCGACGGCAGGACTGCCGCCTTCGGCATCCGGATCATGCCTATGAATCCGAAAAGCAGAGCCCCGGCCATTGCCGACAGCGAACTCCAGCCGAGCCAGTCGCGTCTTGGAACCGGTTCGGGCTCCAGGCGGGAGCGGGAAGGTTGTGGTCTGAGAGTCATGCAGCCCTCCAGGTAGTGCAATAGGAAACACGCTCCATGGTGATGGCGTCCACCGGGCAGCGCATGGCGCACGCCGCGCAGCGGATACAGCGGTCTTCATCCTTGAGAATCGCCGAGTGGGCGGAGAGATCCTCCTCCGGACCGATCGCGGAAGCGGCGGCTGCCGCTATCTCCTCGGAATCTGCGATGTCGCTCAGGGAAACCAGCTTCAGACAAAGCGTCGGGCAGACGTCGGCGCAGCCTCCGCAAAGAACGCAGCGTGATCCGTCGAACACCGGCGTGACGCCGCAATCCAGACAGCGCGAGGCTTCGCGCATGGCCTGCTGGCGGCTGTAGCCGATCTCGACCAGTGCGTCGGGGCGGCTCAGGCGTTCCCGCGGGGGCTGTACCGGCGGAGGAACCCGCCGGATGGCTTCATAGCCTCTTTCCCGGCGGTAATGCTCCTGAACCAGATACACGGTTGTGGCGTGAGCAGCCAGCTTGCGCCCGGTCAGGTGCTGGTAGACAGACCGGGCCGCGGCCTTTCCGGAAGCCACGGCGTCGATCAGCAGGCGGGTTCCATGCGCCAGGTCTCCCGCCACGAAAACCCCGGCGGCGGTGGTAGCCAGCGTCCCCGGATCGACTTTCGGCCAGCCAGGGCGGGCTTGCTCGATATCCTCGCCGCCCTCGCGCAAGAACTCGAGGAGGGGCGCCTGTCCAACCGCGAGAAGCACGGTGTCGCAAGGCGCGCGCATGGTTTCCGAGTCGTCATAGACCGGGGAGAAGCGCCGGTTCTCGTCGTAAACCCTCAGGCACCTGCGGAAGCGGACGCCGGTGACGGCGCCTGCCGAGTCCCGCTCAATCTCCAACGGACCCCAACCGTTCAGCCGCTCGACACCCTCCTCGTCTCCTTCAAGGATTTCGACCGTGTCGGCCGGCATTTCTTCGAGGCTTTCGAGCGACACCAGTTTGACGCGGGCGGTGGCGGGCATGCGCGCGGCGGTGCGCGCCGTATCCCAGGCAATCTGCCGCAGGACGGTGCGCGCCACGTCGTAGGCGACGTTCCCGCCTCCGATGACGACGATCTCGCGGCCCAAATCCATGCTCTCGCCGAGCGCGACCGAGCGAAGCAGGTCGACGCCGCCATACACCCGGGGACCGCGTTCGCCTGGCAGGCCGAGCGCTCGGGATGCCTTGGCCCCTACGGCGAGGATCACCGCGGCATAATCGCGCCTCAGCGCGGCGAAGGAAATATCGCGGCCCACGGTGACCCCGCAGCGGATTTCAGCGCCCAGCGCCCGTATGACCTCCACCTCCTTCTCGATGACATGGCGAGGCAGCCGGTAGGCGGGAACCCCTAAATACAGCATTCCTGCCGGAACCGGTTCGGTTTCGAACACCACGGGAGAAAGGCCGAGAAGGGCCAAGTCGTGGGCGGCGGAGAGCCCCGCCGGTCCCGCGCCGACGATCGCCACCTTGGGTCCGTCTTTCAGACGCAAACTTCCGTCCACGCCCGCCCGGAGCAGCGCCGCCATCTCGTCCGCGCCGCCCGCCACCGGAGGCGTGAAGTTTTCGACGGCTCGAAGGACTTGTTCAGGGGGCCTTGCCTCTGGTCCGAATCGCTCGCAAACGAATCGCTTGAGGGCGCGTATGGCTATAGGCCGGTCCGCGCCGAAGAAATTTCCGTCATCGTCCGCGAGCGGAATCTTTCCCCGGCGGCAGGCGGCCTCGCATGGCGCGCCGCAAACCCGCCCGCAGATCGACGCGAAGGGATTGGGCCCCCGCGCTATCAGATAAGCTTCTTCGAAGCGCCCTTCGGCGATGGCCCGGACGTATCCCCGCGCGTCCGTGTGGACCGGGCAGGCCATTTGGCAGGAGACAAGGTCCCGGTGGTAGCTTTCGCCAGGAACTTCCACCTGAAGGCGCGCGGGGATCACCTTCAACTCCTGACCAGTGGCGCCGGGGCGGCGCCAACCGCTGGGTGCGCCAGCGCGCGCCGGGCCATCACGCACGCTGATTGCGCCTCCGGGCCGGCACTGGAATAGGGCCTCTCAAGTAGAGCGCCCAGGCTCCATCGTGAAAGCACCGCCCTGATGGCCTCATGGAGTTCTTTAGCCGCGGCGTGAAAGCTGCAATAGTGGGAGGGTTCGCCCCCCGAAAGGCAGTAGTCCCCGACCAGCGTCCCCTGGCAGGTTTCGACGATCGAAAGCAGCGATATCTGGCGGGGATCGCGCCCCAGCCGGACGCCTCCGTGAGCCCCTTTCTCCGCCCGCAGGATGCCTGCTTTGACCAGCAGGCGGAGCGCTTTCGCGAGGTAGGTGGGAGATTCCCCGATGACCTCGGCAATTCGCCGTGGGGAAACGCAAGCGCCCTCTCCCTGCTGCGCCAGGAAGAGCAGCGCCCGGATGGCGGAAATCGTGGTCTTGGTCAACATTTCAGCTATTGGGGATAATATATATCCGTATTATCCGAGTGTCAAGACCCCAAATCGGGCATTTTTTGCGGGCCAACGCCCTGGCGCCGGGCGGGGTGAACCGGGAGGGCAGGGACGGCTATTCTGGAAGAACACGCCGGTGGGCGGCGAGGCTTGCCGCCCGGCAGCGGCCATGCGATGAAAAGAATCCTAACTCTGGCATTGATTGCGGCGGTGGCGCTCTTTGCGGCTCAGCCGGACACGCCCAAGCTATTCGACGAAGTCGGCTCCATTCTGAAGGAGCTGAGCGAGATTACGGGCCTTAAGCCGCTGAAGCCGGTGGCGTATGACACGATGGACCGGGCGCAGTTGAAGCGGTACATCCAAAAGAAGATCCGGGAGGAAGTGAAACCGGAGGAGATCCGCGCTGAAGAGACTGTCCTGAAGCTGTTCGGCTTCCTGCCTGCGGACTTTAACCTCGAAGCCGCGACGGTCGAACTGCTGACCGAGCAGGCGGCGGCGCTGTACGTCATCGACGCCAACAGCGACGCCATGCAGCAAATGGCTCTGGTGCATGAACTGGCGCACGCCTTGGCGGACCAGCATTTCCGGTTGGAAAAGTTCATCAAGAAGGCTGAGTCGGCTGACGACGCTTCGGCGGCTCGCATGGCGGTGATGGAAGGGCAGGCTTCGTGGCTGACTTTCGAATTCATGGCGCGCCAGATGGGCCGTTCGCTCAAAGATTCCCCGGAACAACTCCGATCCATGGCCGCGTTGATGCAAAGCACGGCCGGCCAGTTTCCCGTGTTGGACAAGGCTCCGCCTTACCTGAGGGAGTCGCTGCTTTTCCCTTACACGGCGGGGATGTTATTTCAGCAGAAGGTGATCGAAAAGCTGGATAAGGCGGGTTTCGCGGAAGTGTTCCGGCGCCCGCCGGTGAGCACGCAGCAGATCTTGCATCCCGAAAAGTATTTTGGGCGAGTTGAGCCGTCGTCCCCTCCGCTACCCGCATTTCCGAGCGTCCGGAGCTACAGGAAGCTGATAGAGGGGGCGTTTGGAGAGCTGGACCACGGCATTCTGCTGCGGCAGTACTGCGGCAGGGAAGCGGGCGAACTGGCGGCGAAATGGCGGGGCAGCCGCTTTTTGGCGCTTGAAAGCCGCAACGGCGGCAAGCCTGCGCTGGCTTATGTTTCCGAATGGGAAGACAGCGCGGCGGCGCGGGATTTTTTCCATTACTACAAGCAGGTGCTGCGCGGCAAGTGGAAGAAATGCGAAGCCTCTTCGGACGAAGAGGCGCTTTTTGCGGGCGCAGGGGATTCCGGGCGTTTCGAGGTGCGCCTTTCCGGCACGCGCGTGACAAGTCTGGAAGGTCTGCCGGCTTCGCCGGTTAGGTGAGAGCGTAGGGCGGGGCGAATTCCGGGGCGCCGGTGTTGCGCGCGGCCATCCAACGCCGGACATAGATCTGCCGCGGGTCCGTCCGGGAGCCGGTAAAGGTATTGGGAATCACTTCCAGCAGGGCGTGCGCGCCGGTGTCTTTGTAATAATCGATGTCCAGTTCGACCTTGATGCATTCCTTGCCGGCTATGAGCTGGACGTCGTTTTCATGCAGCGATATTTGGAGGTTCGCCTCGTCGAATTGAGTCTGCTTGAAGCTGCGCGTGGCGCCTTTGTGGAAGACGCCGGGCGCCGGCTCTTCGGCGAACCGCCCGGCGGCGGCGGCGCGGGCGAGGTCTTCCGCCAACCGGCGGTCAGCCCATGCGAAAAAGCGGTCGGATTGCATCCACTCCGCTCCCGGAAGCTGCATCAGGTACTCTAGCGCCGTCCCCGCGGGTAACGCGATTTGCGAGGCTGACTCGGCGATATTGAGAAAGCAGGCGAGCGAAGCGGGATGCTGCTCGACAAGCTCGATCGTGCGTTCGGCGGACTGGAGGAGCAAGGCAATCTGGGGATGGCTCGTGGCGAGCAACTCCCAGCGGGTCATCTGAAAGTTGTAAGAAGCGTCGCGGCGCACGAGCATGAGGTCGACGCGCGCCTCTTTTCCGGCAAACACCGTCACCGGCGTGAATCCCGCCTGCGCGTAACCTTTCGCCCACGCCAAGACCGTGTAGCGGTCGCCCATGTTTCCGAAGCAGGGCAGACTCCGCAGGAGGGTGTGCGGCGAGGTCACATATTCGCGGAAGCGCACCGTGCCGAAACCGTCGCGGGCAGTCAGCAGCAGTTCGAGCGGGCGTTCGAAGGGGCGCCGCTCTCCGGTGAAGGTGCGGACGGCGATGGAGGTAGTCGCGAAATCGGTCATCCTGGACTCCGGCGAACTGGTTTGCGGCAGAGATCGAGGGAACCCAGCTCAGGCGGTACGCTCCTCTTACTACAACACGAGCGGGCGGGGCCTCGGGGGCGGGTTCCATGAAAGGAAGGGGAATTGGAGGGATCTTGGCAGGACCGGATTCCCTGTCTCTCTTCCACTTTCACCATAAACCCGCCGCGTGTGGGAAGCGCCGGACGAGCCCGCTAACCGCTTGATAGAAGGCCGAATGGAAATTCCCAATCTTGGTGAACGCTTTTTCTTCGCTTTATGGATCTCTTACAATCGGACAAGAGATCCTTATGGCTTCCCACGACAGTTTCGGCGCGGCAGCGCCTTTCCAGGCCGCCGGCCGCCAATATCGCATCTTCAGGCTGGATGCCCTGGAGAAGCGCGGCGTGGCGTCGCTCAGCCGCATTCCTTACTCCATCAAGATCCTCCTCGAAAACCTGCTGCGGTGCGAAGACGGTTCCACCGTCAAGCCCGCCGACATCGAGTACGTGGCGCGCTGGGAACACAATGGTCCGGCGCGCGAAATCAACTTCATGCCCGCCCGGGTTCTCATGCAGGATTTCACCGGCGTTCCCGCGGTGGTGGATCTGGCGGTGATGCGCGATGCTCTGGCATCCCTGGGGGCGGATCCTAAACGGGCCAACCCCTTGATCCCTGCCGACCTGGTGATCGACCACTCGGTGCAGGTGGATTCGTACGGTTCCCCAACCGCGTTCGAAGAGAACGTGTTGCTCGAATTTCAGCGCAATCAGGAGCGCTACGCGCTGCTGCGCTGGGCCCAAACCGCATTCCAGAACTTCCGGGTGGTGCCTCCGGGGACGGGCATCTGCCACCAAGTGAATCTGGAGTATCTGGCGCCGGTGGTTTTCACGCGCAACGGCGGCGTCACGCTGGCCTACCCCGACACGGTGGTGGGCACCGACTCGCACACCACGATGATCAATGGTCTTGGCGTCGTGGGCTGGGGAGTTGGCGGCATCGAGGCGGAAGCCTGCATGCTCGGGCAGCCCATTTCCATGCTGCTGCCGCGGGTGGTGGGTTTCAAGCTCGTGGGCGCATTGCCGCCCGGCGCGACCGCGACGGATCTGGTGTTGACGGTGACTGAAATGCTCCGCAAGAAGGGCGTCGTCGGCAAGTTCGTGGAGTACTACGGGCCCGGCTTGGACTCCCTGAGCCTGGCTGACCGTGCGACCATCGCCAACATGTCGCCGGAGTACGGCGCCACCATCGGCGTGTTCCCCATTGACGATGCGACGCTCGAATACCTGCGGCTGTCCAACCGTCCGCCCGAGCTGGTGGCGCTGGTGGAAGCCTACGCCAAAGAACAAGGCTTGTTCCGGACGTCGAATTCGCCCGATCCGGAATACTCGGACACCATCGAACTGGACCTCGGCTCGGTGGTCCCCTCCATGGCGGGACCGAAGCGTCCCCAAGACCGCATCCCGCTTCCGGCTGTCAAAGAGAGTTTCCTGAAGACGCTGGGACAGCCTCCGCGGTCGGCTGCCGTGACGCTGAACGGCGCAAGCGCCGAGTTGCGGGATGGATCGGTCGTAATCGCCGCCATTACGAGCTGCACGAACACGTCCAACCCGGCGGTGATGCTGGCGGCGGGTCTTTTGGCCAAGAAGGCGGTCGAGAAAGGACTGAAGGTCAAGCCGTGGGTGAAAACGAGCCTTGCGCCCGGCTCGAAGGTGGTGATGGATTACTACCGGGACGCCGGGCTGCTGCCGTATTTGGAGGCGCTGAACTTCCACCTGGTCGGTTACGGCTGCACCACCTGCATCGGCAACAGCGGACCGCTTCCTGAGCCGGTGGCGCAGGCGGTGAAAAAAGAGAACTTGCTGGTGGCTTCGGTGCTCAGCGGCAACCGGAATTTCGAGGGGCGAGTGAATCCCTTGGCCAAGGCGAACTACCTCGCCTCGCCGCCGCTGGTGGTGGCTTACGCGCTCGCCGGACGGGTGGATATCAACCTGGCGGAAGAGCCGCTGGGAGAGGGAAGCGACGGGAATCCGGTTTACCTCGCCGACATTTGGCCGGGCGCGGAGGAAATTCAAGAGGCGGCGTCGCGCTCGGTGCGCCGGGAGATGTTTGAAAGCGAATACGCCCAGGTCTTCGATGGCGGAGCGATGTGGAGAGCCATGAAGACTCCGGAAGGCGAGCGCTTCGCTTGGGACGAAACCTCGACCTACATCAAGCGCCCGCCGTATTTCGACGAAGCGGTGGACCCGGAAACGTCGGTCCGCGATTGGCCTTCTTTGCGCGCGCTGGCGGTGCTGGGCGACTCGGTCACGACCGACCACATCTCGCCCGCCGGCTCGATTCCTGTTGAAAGCCCGGCGGGCCAGTATCTCATCGGACTGGGCGTCAAACCGGCGGACTTCAACTCATACGGAGCGCGCCGCGGGAATCACGAAGTCATGATGAGGGGCACGCTGGCCAACATCCGCTTGCGCAACCAACTGGCGGGCGGAGTGGAGGGCGGCTGGACCACGCACTTCCCGTCTGGAGAAAAGATGTGGATTTACGAGGCCGCCATGCGCTATCAGCGGGAAGGCGTCGGCTTGATCATCCTGGCGGGCAAGGAGTACGGCTCCGGTTCGTCGCGCGACTGGGCGGCGAAGGGCGTGCGCCTGCTGGGAGTCAAAGCCGTCATCGCGGAGAGTTTCGAGCGCATACACCGGTCGAACCTGGTGGGAATGGGCGTTCTGCCGCTCCAATTCTCGCCCGGCGAGAGCCGGGAATCGCTGGGTTTGACCGGCGAAGAGGAGTACTTCCTGGAGGGGGTGAGGGAGGCGGTGTATGCCTGCGGCGGACCGGTGACGGTGCGGGCGGTGAGCGCCGCCGGCGAGAAACGGTTCCAAACGATTTGCCGCGTGGATACTCCACAAGAGGTTGAATACTACCGCTACGGCGGGATTCTGCCGTTTGTGTTGAGGCAATTGGCCCGCTGAGCGATTACCGTGCGAACGCTGGATGTCGGCTGTGGCATTAACAAGCACCCGGGCGCGATCGGCATAGACCGCAACGCGAGCAGCCGCGCCGACGTCCTTTGCGACATCGACCGCGCGCTGTTGCCGTTTCGCGACGGCTCGTTTGATCTGATCCTGGCGACCCACATCATCGAGCACGTGGCGGACGTCATAGGAACGATGGAGGAATTCCACCGCTTGCTGAAGGACGGCGGGCGGCTACGGCTTACCACCCCGCACTATACCGATTTCAGCTCGTACTGCGACCCGACGCACCGCTGGCATCTCAACAGCTTTTCGTTCCGGTACTTTGGGGAGCGCAACGGCGGTTTTGGCTATTATTCACGCTGCCGCTTCCGCGAGATTTCGGTCCGGGTGCGCCTACTAAACTTTTGGAAATGGCTGGGGCTGGAGTGGCTGGTGAACGCGTTCCCGCGGTTCCGGCGATTTTGGGAGCAATACCTGTGTTTTGTGGTTCGCGGCAAGGTGATGGATTTCGAATTCGAGAAGGCGGGCTGTGCTGAAGTGGGTCCGCCGGAAGCTTGATGGGTTGCGGCAGCGGGCTGCCGTCCGGAGGATGCCGGCGGATCGAGCCGTGGGGATGCGTGGCGAAGACATCGCCCACCGCTTTTTGGAGGAGCGGGGCTACGCGGTGATCGCACGCAACTACCGTCCGCCCCACGGCCGCGGTGAAGTAGATCTTGTGGCTTCGAAGGACGGCGCGCTGGTGTTTGTGGAAGTGAAATCGCGGCTTTCAGGCGAGTTCGGCGATCCGGTGAGGGCCATCGACGGAAGCAAGCGGCGCGCTTTGATACAAGCGGCGGCGGCATTCGCCCGTTCGAAGCGAGCTCCCTATTCCGCTGTCCGGTTCGATGTGGTGAGCGTGATTCTCGATCAGCCGGTGCGCGTGCGGCACATCGAAAATGTCTTCCCGTTTCCATTGCGCTAGAGGCGCAAGGGGGGAGGGATATGAGGAGGGGTGGCGGCGCTCCTCAATTAAGCACCGGCGGCGTCCAGCGCGCCCTTCCACCCGGATGGCTTCCCGGCCGCGGGAGATTCGAAACGCCGCTTCGGCGCCACGCTCCCCGGCGATGGCGTCGAGCGACCAACCCGGCTCGGTCATGATGGTGACGGCGCCTTCGGGGGTGAGAAGCACGGTCCACTCCGGGGCGGCTTCGCCCAACTGCGCGGCGGTTTCAGCAGCTTCGAACAACTGCGTGGCGGTTTGCTCGAGAGGGCTCACACCCTGCTTATCGATCGGCAAGGGCGGTGCTTGAGCCGGTTAGTTCGGGGACAAAGTGCTGGCCACTGAAACGAGCTTCGAGTAGATATGGTACATGGAAGGCACGATTTGATAGGGGACGAACGCCGCCACTGCCACGGCCACCATGCCGGCCATTAAGGCATATTCGATCATGTCCTGGCCCCGCTTGTCCTTACGAAGGCGGGTCACAGCGTCTTGGCGATTCACCGTCTCCTGACGCTCCGTCATAGTACTCGCTGCCTCCCATTCCCATAATCGGCCGGAAACGGCGGTGGGGCAACGGCAAATCTTACCTAGGCCGCGCGTGAAACTACCTTAGTCTCCAGCCTCGCGCCAGAATAGCTCGGCGTCGGAACGGCGGACGTAGTTGGCGTCCAAGGCGGCGGGGTCCTGGACGCGCCCTTCGGCGTACAAGCGGGCGGCGATGATGCCGGCCGGGGCCGCCAGGCTCCGCGGAGCTTCCACTACCGGCCAGCGGGCGAAGCGGGTTCCGGCAAGAGCGACCTGAAAGGGCGCAAAATGGGTCGAAATCAGTTCGATGTCACCTTCCGGCAAACTTTCCAGCCACGCCGGCAGCTTGAGCACACGCTCCTTGCCCAAGAGGCGCAGGCCGGAGTCATACAAGGCCGCGTAAACTTCGCCCCGGCGGGCGTCGAGGAGGGTTGCCCGCAGCGGGCGGTTCCCGCAAGCGGCGAGCGCCTGAAGATTCGAGACTCCTACCGCCGGTTTGCCTTGGGCTTCGGCCAATCCTTTCACGGCGGCGAGTCCGATGCGGACTCCGGTAAATGAACCTGGGCCGGCGAGCGCGGCGAAGCAGTCGATTTCGCCAAGCCGCCACTGACGCTGCTCGAACAGGAGGCGCAGGCGGTCGAAGAGGACTCCCCCGAAGCCTTCCGGCGAGTGGATCAGCGTCTCGGCCACCACCTCGCATCCGGCGATGAGCGCAAGGCTGCCGAATTCCGACGTCGTGTCAACGGCGAGGATCTTCGGCGTCACTTTTCTAGCCTGTAGACCCGGTCCAGGGCGTACACCTTGCCGTTGGCGTTCATGCCATACAGCCGCACGCTGAGCACGGCGGGGAAATTCCGCGCCATCCCCGGCGGGAGCCGCCGGGAAACGTCGTTGCCCGTAGCG
>Ga0101944_10006339_pt1 | contig 12670 bp, 7 predicted proteins | sample DewCreD2012metaG_FD_75245 | JGI IMG/M metagenome (GOLD analysis project Ga0101944, IMG submission 75245) | Hot spring sediment bacterial and archeal communities from British Columbia, Canada, to study Microbial Dark Matter (Phase II) - Dewar... ... | reverse complement strand
CCAAGCCGGCCGCTGCGCCTGCGGCGCGGCCGCCACAGGCGGCGCCGGCGCCGCCTTCCCGACCATCCGCTCCCAGTGCGCGTCCTGCGGCCGCGCCTGCCGTGCGAACGCCGGCCCCGGCCGGGCGTCCTCCGGCTCCAGCGACGGGCGCGCCACGTCCCGCGGTGCCGGCCCAGCCGGCCAAACCGCCTGCTTCGGGGGTGCCTGCGCGTCCGGCCGCCGCGCCACCGGCGCGTCCTGGTGGCGTGACACCCGCTCGCCCTGGGCAGCCAGGATCCGGATCTCGTCCGGCGCCGAAGCCGGGACCACCGGGTTCCGGTTCCCGTCCTGCGCCGCCTCCGCCGGCGAAACCCGGCGCCGGTGCGGCCCGTCCGGTTCCGCCGACCGTGCAGTTGCGTCCCAAGGCCACCGGTTCCAATGTCGCGCCGGCCGTTCCCGGATCGGGTTCGCGTCCTGCGCCGCCGCCTGGGGCCCGTCCCGTGCCCGGTTCCGGTTCGCGGCCGGGGCCTCCCGCGGGTGCGCGTCCGGTGCCGCAACCGGGCTCCCATCGCGCGATGCCCGGGTCGAAAGCGTCGAGCAGTTCCCGGCTCCCGGCGGTCACGGGCGGCTCGGTGGCGCAGCACCGCAAAGACCTCGGCCTTTCCGAGATGCGGCCTTCCGAAATGGTGGAAGGTCTGGATGCGGTTGCCAAGCGGTCGGAGCGCCAGGAACAGATCGAGCGTTTGAAGCAGCGCAGCGGCCGCATCATCATGAACGAAGCGGTTCATGTGGACGAGAAGGGCCGGATCTGGCAGAAAATCGTGCTCTTCAGCCTCATCGGTTTCCTCGCGGCCGCGGCCGGGCTGGTGATTTTCCTCACGTGGCTGGCGAATTCGGGCGGTGCGAGCGTGCAGGAACGGGCCGCGAACACCAACGCCTTGCTGGCCCAGTACACCAACCTGGCGCTGCAGCTCGAACCGGTACCGGCGGGCAAGAGCCTGACCGTCGAGGAATTCAAGCAGGCGCTTTCCGCCAAGATGAATGCGGTGCTCCAGCAACGGAAGCGTGCGCTGGAAAACGCCCAGCCGAACCGGGCGATGGATGCCAAGGATTTACGGCGTGCCATCCGCCTGCTGGAGATGGGACTGAAGTACGAGGACGGCTGGGGAAAGCCTTTTGCGATCGAGGCCAAGGGGCCTGTGCTTTTCGCGATTCGTTCGCCCAGTCAGGGGCCCAATGGCGAATCGTTCGCGGTGGAAGCGCAGCTCAATCGCCAAGAGGTCACTCCGGAAGCCGTCACCCCGTGAGTACGATCCGATCCGACCTTTATAGGTATAGGCACCCATCGGTCGTGGCATGGGCGTTCCTTCTTCCATGCGTTCTTTTTTCCGCGGCCGGCGAGGAACCGGTGACCGGGGGGCTGGAGGTGCGCCTGCTGGCCGAGGGTGGCCAGGTGGTGTTGAGCCGTAACGGACGTGTGGTGGCGGTGGCGCAGGTCCGGGCTTTTTCGCCCGCGGATGTTCCTGCGATCGGGCTGCCTGCGACGTGGCACGAAACGGAAGCCTTGAAACCGGATGGTGAGGCGCTGCGGCCGGTAGCCGTGGGGCGCGCGGGCGAGGCGACGGCTTCCGTCCTGGTCCGGGCGAATCGGACGAGGGGCGGCGTGCGCTTTCTGATCAGCCCCGATCCGGGGATGCGGGAGAGCCCGCCGCTGGAATGGGTGTTGCAGGCGTTTTCGGACGAACCGGGGGTGCTGCCGGAACTCGCGGCCGTGGACCCGCTCCTGCCGGGGCAGCGCACCTTCGATCCGCCGGTCCCGGACGGCAAGGCCTTTCGGGCGTTGCGGCTTACGTTTCTGAAAAAGGGAGGACGTCTGGAGCTGGCGCGTTCGGCGCCCGCGGAATGGACGTTGCACCGGGGCGACGGGTCTTCGTTGCTCCTGCGACAGCGGCTGCTGCCGGACCCGCGCCGGCCCGGGCAACCGGGCACTTTCATCCTCTATGTGGGCGAGGAGTGGGATGGCGGTGCCGTGCAGATCGCCCCGGTTCGTTTCAACAAGCGTCAGACGCCGAGCGGGGATTTCGTGGAGGGCTTTGTTCGCGTTTATGCCCAGGGTGCCGATCCGTATGCGTTCGACGAGCTGTCCGTGATGCTGGAGGTGGCGCGTCCCGATGGCGCGTTGCAGCTCGAGCCCTGCTTCTTTTGGGAAGGTCCGCCGGCGGCGCCGGCCGAGGGCGAGTTCCGGTTTCGTTTTGCGCCGCCGGTCCCGGGCGTGTACGGGGTGCGGCTGCGGGTGTTGCGAAGCGGGCAGGAGACGTACACCGAGGCGCAGGCGCTGGAGGCGGGGCCGCCTGCGTCCCGCGGATTCGTCCAGGCGCGGGCGGGCGAGCGTTTTCTGCGCTTCCAGCAAGGCGACGTTTTCGTGCCGGTCGGGCTCAATCTGGCCTGGCCGCCGAAGAAGGGCGATGCGGCCTGGTATCGCGAGACCTTCGGCACGCTCGCGCGCCACGGTGCGAACGCGGCGCGGGTCTGGCTCAGCAGTTGGGGCATGCCGTTCGAGGGACCTCGGGCGGGACGCTTCGATCCCGGCGTCGCGGCGGCGTTGGACGATCTCTTCACCGCGGCCCAGGCACGCGAGGTGTACGTGGTGCTGGTCGTCGAAAACGCCCACGATCTGGCGGCGAAGTTCGAGCAGCATCCCTATGCGCGAACCCTGGGCGGCCCCTTGCCCGCGGCGGTGGAATTCTTCAAGGGTCAGACGGCGGAACAGCTCTTCAAACGGCGGCTGACCTATCTGGCCGCGCGATATGGCGCGTTCCGTTCGCTCCTGGGATGGGAACTTTTCAACGAACTGGACGAAGCCTGGCCGCAGCTCAAGACGGATCCGGACGACCCGCGGCAGATTCCGCTGGAGGCCGATCGCGCGCGCGCGGCCCGGCGCAGCGCCACGCAGTGGGTTTCGCGCATGGCCCAGCACTTGAAGAGCATGGATGGCGGGCGGCACCCGGTGACCGTCTCCACGGCGCTTTCCCCCGAGGAGGTCTGGCCCGAACTGGAGCAGTTGGCCGAGATCGACTGGCTTTCGCCGCACGGCTATGTGCCCGAAGCGGTGGAGGCACGCCAGGATCGCGAGTTGGACGAGGCGCAGCTGCTCCTGGCCTGGGCGGAAGCGGCACGCGGCGTCGGCCGACCGCACAAGCCCTATTGGCTGGGCGAGTTCGGCTATCGCGCGGCGGATGACGACGCGGTGAAACGGCAGGGGCCTGCCGTGGAGTCCGCCGAGCGGAATGCCCGCGACGCGGGGGGGCTGCTGCTGCACAATTCGCTGATGGCGGGGCTGGCCTCGGGGCAGGCCGGCACGCCGTTGCACTGGTGGTGGGACCGCTATGTCGCGTTGAACAGCCTGTGGAAACTGTACCGCGGGCCGGCGCTTTTCGCGGCGGGTCTGGAACGGTTGACCACGCGCGACGGCCCGGATCGGGTGCGCACCCTGACGAATGGCGAGGATCGGGATGCGGCGGTGCGGATCCTGGGCCGGGTCGGCCGGACGGGCATGTGCCTGTGGCTGCAGGACCGGCGTTCGAACTGGGCGGCGAGGCTGGAGCGCGACGAGGGACCTCCGCCGGAGATTGCGGGTCTCGCGTTCCGCGTGCCGGCGTTGGAACCGGGTGCGTACCGCGTGACGTGGCTGGAGGTGTGGAAGGGCGAGGAGCTTCGGCGCGACGAGGTGACGGTGGCGCCGGTCGGCAAGAACGAGGTCCCGAGGCCGCTCGGCCTCGAGGCTCCCGCGTTCCGGCGGGACATCGCGGTGCTGGTCGAGCCGAAATAAGCCCGGCGTTCCCCGCCGGCAGGGCCGGAGCGGCGGCCGGCCGCCGTTTCCCGAAGAATACGGAAAGAAGAGAGCGTCGAGCATGCGTTTGGAATCGAAACAGTCACGCCTGGCGATCCCGAGCAAAGGGCGGCTGATGGAGCCGACCGAGGAGCTGCTCAAGGCGGCCGGAGTGAAGTACCGGCGGAAGGAGCGTGCGCTGTACGCCCATGCCGACGGCCTGGACCTGGCGGTGCTCTTCGTCCGCCCGGACGACATCCCGGTGCTGGTGGCCGAGGGCGCGGCCGACCTGGGTGTCGTCGGTTGGGATCTCGTGCACGAGACCGGCTGCGAGCGCCGGGTGAGGCGCTTGCAGAACCTCGATTTCGGGCACTGCCGTCTAGCGGTGGCGGTGCCGGAAGCCGGTCCCTTCCGCTGCGTGCGGGAGCTTCGGGGCAAGCGGATCGCGGCCTCGATGATCCGTTCGGCGGAGGAGTTCTTCCGCAAGGAGAAGGTCAAGGTCCATTGCGTGGGGGTGAGCGGTTCGGTGGAGATCATGATCGCGCTGGGGTTGGCCGACGCGATCGTCGACCTGGTGCAGTCGGGCGACACGCTGCGCGAAAACGGGTTGCGCGTGCTGCAGGAGATCTCGTCCAGCCAGGCGGTGCTCATCGGCCATCCGCGACCGCGCGACGCCCGGCTTTGCGCGATCCTGAAACGGCGGCTGGAGGGCGTGCTGACGGCGCGGCAGTACACACTGCTGGAATACAACATCCCCCGCGCGGATTTGAAGCATGCCGAGAAGATCGCGCCCGGCTTCGACTCGCCCACGGTCAGCGACCTGGAAGATCCCCGGTGGTGCGCGGTGAAGGTGCTGGTGCCCCGCAAACAGGTGGTCGAGATCATGGACCGGCTGGAGGCGGTCGGCGCGTCGGCGATCCTGGAGACGCCCGTGAATCACTGCCGCCTGTGAGCCCGGCGGTCACTTGATCGTGGTCTGGTTCAGTTCGGCTTCGATGGCGCGGTGCTTTTCGCCTTCCGGACCGAACATTTTCTGGGCGTAGCCGGTCAGGCCGAACTTCGTAAGATGGCAGACGCTGCAATGGGTATGCAGGCCAAAGGTGGCGCTGTTGCGCATGACGCGCGCGCGGGCGCCCAGCGGAGTCAGCTTCAGATCCTTCGCGCCGATCTCCGCCTCTTTGCCGGTCGTATGGCAGGTGGTGCACTCGACGCGGAACCGTTCGCATTCCTGCTGGCACTGGCGCAAGGTCCGCTGGCGGGGCGTTTCCGAGACGCGGCTGTCCAGCCATTTCGAGTCCCAGATCGAGTCGGTATCGCGGGGGGGGCGGTTGGAACAGGCCGCGATGCTCACGGCCAGCACCAAGGCGAAAAGTCCTGCCGACAGCCCGCCAAGCCATGCATCCCCGACCGCTTCAGGAAAAAGGGGCGGTCGCTCGTCCGAACTCTTTTGCGGGGCAGGGCGGGGGGAGGAGTTGTTCGACGGGCTGCCGGCGCGATTCATGGAGTCGATCCCGGACCTGTGAAGCCGAAGACGCAATCATTCTGCATCGAGCCGGTGCCCGGTGCAACCGCGTGTGGGGCCGTGGGCGACCGAATTGACAAGGTGCCGGCGCTCCTCAAGAATGGCGGTTGCAAGGCCTTCCGCGAACACCCGTCTTGTGTACCCGAATGCAGGAGCTTGAGATGAGATCCGGCGCAGGCCCGTGTGGGGCGGTACTGACGATCGTCCTGACGCTCTGGCTGGCGTCCGCGCAGGGGGCGGAATCCGAGGGCACGGCGGCGACGGAGGCCCTGCCTGCGACGCCTGAAGAGATCGCCGGTCGCCAGGCCGGCATCGAGCGCCGGATCAAGGAACTCAAGCTTCGCGCCGCGGACACGTTGAGCGCGGTCGCGTCGGGAGCGACCTACGAAGAGCTGAGGGAGCGCTCGAACCTTTACCGGCGTTGGCAGGGGTCCCTGGATTCCCAGCTTCGCGCGCTGCGCAAATTGAAGAATGCGCTCGAGTTCAATGCCGAGAAGGAAGCGGAGGCGCGTTCCTGGACCGGCTTCCCGGAGCAGCCGCCTTATTCCTTTTCGCTGGTGGAGCAGATCCGGGACGACGTCTCGGCGCAGCGGCTCGAGGTGCAATCGTTGCAGCTGACGCTGGGCATGTACGAGGAAAGCCTGGCGCGGAGTTCCGCGCAATTGTCCGAACGGCAGAAGGAGTTGCGCTTGGCGAAGGAGCAGGCCGAGACGGGCGATGCCAACGCAAGGAGTGCGTGGCGGGTCCAGTTGGCGGAGTTGCGGGTCAAGTCGGCCGAGGCGTCGGTGGAAGCGTCGGCGCTGGCCCGGCAGGTCACCGAGGTGGCGCTGCGGGGCCGGCGCGAGTACCTGAAGTTCTTGGAACGGAAGCTGAGCCTGGCGCAGGCGCAGATGCGTTTCCGCCAGGACGAGTTGGATGCGGCCATCGATCGGATCGCGAAAAAGGCGGAAGCGGTGCAGCAGGAACTCCACGCCGCCATGGCCGAGGACGCCGTGTTGCGTCGGGCGCTGGAACGGGCCCGTGCGGAATTGGGAAGTGCGGAGGCGGCCCCGCCTTCCGATCCGTCGGCGAGCGCCACGCTGGCGGAAAAACGCGCGGCCGTGGAATGGGCGGCGCTTCAAGTCGAGACCAACGATCTGCGAATCGACCTGCTTCGCAATACGGCGCTCATGACCTATTCCATCCAGAGCGTGTGGGAGGATCGCTTCTGGGCGACCGGCGACCGGAACCTGGTGGAATTGAAGGAGAAGGAGCAGGAGCATCGTCAGCGCCTGGAACGGATGGCGCAGTGGCGCAGCCTGCTCGAAGGCCGGATGAGTGTCGTGATGAAGGAATCTTTCCGCGGGGCCTTGCAGGCGGAGGCCGAAGGGTCGCCCGCGGAGCGCGAACGGAGGGCCAGGATCCGGGCGGACATGGAAACGCGGTTGGCGCTCTACCAGCGCGCGCTCAACGCCCTGGCCTATGGGGAGGAACTGACGCAACGGCTGTGCGCCGAACTGGCCGAACGACAGGCCGGCATGTCCGCGACGGGCAAGCTCCGCTCCGTCGTGGCCTGGGTCGGCGCGTTCCTGCTCGGCATCTGGGATACGGAACTCTACGTGGCCGAAGGCACCGTGGTCGTCGACGGTCGGCGCATCCCGGTCTCGAGGAGCGTGACGGTCGGGAAAGTGGCCGTCGCACTGCTGATCTTCTCCATCGGCATCTGGCTGGCGCGACGCACGTATGCGGCGGCGAAGCGGCGGGGCACGCGCTGGTTCAAGGAGGAGGTCCAGATCCAGATCGTGTCGGTGGCGCTGGCGATCCTGGTAGCCGTCTTCTCGCTGTGCGTGGCGATGGCCACGGTCCGCATTCCCTGGAGCGTCTTTGCCTTTGCCGGCGGCGCGCTGGCCATCGGCGTCGGCTTCGGCGCGCAGACGGTCGTCAAGAATTTCATCACGGGCATCATGCTGATCTTCGGCGGGTCGGTCCGCGTGGGCGATACCATCGAGATGAACGGCCAGTGCGGGCGCGTTGCTTCCATCGGTTTTTCCAAGTCGCTGATCCGGCGCTTCGACGGCGTGGAATTGCTGGTGCCCAACAGCCAGTTTAATGAGCAGAGTCTGGTCAACTGGACCCATTCCGACAACCTGGTGCGGCAAACCATCACCGTCGGTGTCGCGTACGGGACGCCTTCGGCGCGGGTGTCCGAGCTGCTGATGCGCGCGGCGACCGAACACCCGCTGGTGCTCAAAACGCCCTCCCCCGTGGTCCTTTTCGACGACTTCGGCGACAGCGCGCTGGTTTTCACGCTCAGATTCTGGGTGGCCATGGATAAGAATACCGACGCCTCGATCGTGCGCAGCGATCTGCGACATCGAATCTATGTGCTCCTCTCGGATGCGGGGATGGCCATTCCCTTTCCGCAACGCGACGTGCATGTGGAGTTTGTGCGGCCTGTCGAGGTCAACATGCTCGGAGCATCGCGGCGTAAAGCCCATGATGCCCCCGAGGAGGGCTGAACTCCAATCTGCAAAAGTTGCGCGATCGCGGCCTTGTGAAAATAAGGAAATGCCGCATCGATGGGCCATCAATCGTGGAGTTTTTGATGCAACATATTTACTTTAAAAATGGTTATGATCGTAAAGGCAGGCGGTTTTGACGTGCCGCCTCTTTTTTGGAAATAGTGCATTGACAAGTCCTTAGAAAAACGGCAAGCTATACGTCAAGCTACTGACTCAGGTTTCATTCGTTGGCCTTTGAGGAACATGGCCTGGAGGCTGCATTCATGCGCAAACTGTTGCCCGTGCTGGTGGCTCTGGTGATGGTTGGCTCCGCTCCGCTGGGCTTCGGTGCGGTGGCGGGCGAAGTGAATTCGACGAATGACACGTCGGCCGTTCGCGTCAAGGGTACGACCGATGGCGGACTGGCGGCTCAGGCCGGGTTGCCGATGCGCCGTCCGACCGAGGAGAAGAAATCGCTGGGCGGGCAGGTGGGCCAGTATTTCCTGAATCGCTGGTTCGACCTGATCGACATCGTCGATTTCTCGATCGGTGCCGGCCCCGGTTTCCTGATCAACGCGCGAGTGACCAAGCTGGTGCAGTTGGTCGGCGGCGTGTCCGATTCGTGGCGCGTCGGTTTCCGCGGCCGCAGTGCGGGTGTGTGGCGCGAGCGGAGGAAAGAGTGCGGATTCAGCCTGTTGTACTACCAATCGGTGCAGCGCGAGAAGATCACGGGCTGGGTCGAATCTTTCCGTGTCGACGAGATGGATCTGGATACGGCCGACGTCTATGGCGGCGAGAAGGATCGCTCCTTCTGGGGCGTGGGCGCCACGGTGCATGCCGGCATCCTGATCGATATCAACGCTCGGCCGATGCAAATCGCCGACTTTATTCTGGGGTGGCTGACGGTGGATGTGCTGGAGGACGACACCGGACGCCCCTACCGCAATAAAGACCTGTAAGCGCGTCTCGTGCGCGGGAAAACGGACGGCTTCGGCCGTCCGTTTTTTTATTGCCGCTGCATGAACCGCCATGATGTCAGGGGCGCCAACGGGAACGGCAACGGCGTGGACCGCCATGACGCCAAGGGGTTGGCAGTTCCCATGCCAGCAGCCGTTTCGTAGTATTCCCGCCGTCCTGTTCATCCTGTCTTGAAATGTCCTGCCATCCTGTTCGAAACTTTCTTTCAGCGTTTCCGCAAGGGGCATGGTTGGGTGGCTAAGTCCAATCGCTGCTTGTGCCTTGCCAAACGAGCGCTTTGCCGTTAAGTCATCCTCTTCGATTTCCCCAGCCAAGAGGAGCCTGCCATGGATTATCCTGCCCAGTGGGAACGTTTCCGGAAGTGTCTGTGCGCCTGTCCCGAGATCGGACTGACCCTCGATTACAGCCGCATGGATTGTCCGGACGAGTTTTTCGTGCGGATGAAGGATGCGGCGGCCCAGGCGTTCGAGGCCATGGCGCAGCTCGAAAAAGGCGCCATCGCCAATCCGGACGAGCAGCGCATGGTCGGGCATTACTGGTTGCGCAACGCCGCCCTGGCTCCTGACGCCGCCTTGCGGCGGGATATCGAGTCGACGGTCGCGGCCGTGAAGCGTTTCGCCCGGTCGGTGCATGCGGGCAAGGTCAAGCCGCCCAAGGCGCGGCGATTCGCCAAGCTGTTGGTCATCGGTATTGGCGGATCGGCGCTGGGGCCGCAGTTCGTCGCGCGGGCGCTCGGAACGCGCAAGGACAGGATGCAGGTCTTCTTTTTCGACAATACCGACCCGGACGGCATGGACGTGGTGCTTTCGCAACTGGCGGCCACCGGGGCGGGTTTGAAGGACACCTTGGCGGTGGTGATCTCCAAAAGCGGCGGCACCAAGGAGACACGCAACGGCATGCTGGAGGCCGAGGCGGCGTGGAAGAAGGCGGGTCTCAAGTTTGCGGCGCAGGCGGTGGCCATCACCCAGGAGGGAAGCCAGCTCGACCGTCATGCGGTCGCTCAGGGCTGGATCGCCCGGTTCCCCATGTGGGACTGGGTGGGCGGCCGCACCAGCGAGACGAGCGCGGTGGGCCTGCTGCCCGCGGCGCTTCAAGGCCTGGATATCGAAGGCCTCCTTCGCGGCGCGCGGGAGATGGATGCGGTCACGCGGAAGCCCGAGACGAAATCCAATCCGGCGATGCTGCTCGCCTTGCTCTGGCACTTCGCCGGCGATGGCCGGGGCGCCAAGGACATGGTGATCCTGCCCTATCGCGACCGACTGGAACTCTTCGCGAAGTACCTGCAGCAGTTGGTGATGGAGTCGCTGGGCAAGGAAAAGGACTTGGCCGGCCGCGTCGTCCATCAGGGCCTGGCGGTCTACGGCAACAAGGGCTCCACGGACCAGCATGCCTACGTCCAGCAACTCCGGGAAGGCCTGAACAACTTCTTCGTCACGTTCGTCGAAGTGCTGCGCGACCGGTCCGGCCGTTCGATGGAGGTGGAGCCCGGCGTGACCAGCGGCGATTTCCTGTCCGGGTTCCTGCAGGGCACTCGGCAGGCGCTGCACGAAAAGGGCCGCGGTTCGATGACGTTGACGGTCGATCGGCTGGATGCGGCCACCGTGGGCCGGCTGATCGCGTTATACGAGCGGGCGGTGGGTTTCTACGCGTCGCTGATCGGGATCAACGCTTATCACCAGCCCGGCGTCGAGGCGGGCAAGAAAGCGGCGGGCGAAGTCATCGCGATGCAGCAGAGGATCGTGGCCCACCTGCGCGCCCACCGGGGTCAGGCGTTCACCGCCGAACAGTTGGCGACGGCGTTGGGCGAAGCGCCCCAGGTCGAGCGGGTCTTTCTGATCCTGCGCCATCTGGCCGCCAACCCGGAGAAGAAAATCGGGTCCGTGGCGGGGCGGACGCCATTCGAAACGCGGTACGCCGCGAAGTGACGGATGGCGGGACGCGATCGGCGGCGGAAGCATGCGGTTCCTCATCAACTCGAGGGTGCGCGGAGGTGGGCATGTCGAAGGTGGTTTTTCGGCGGGCGTGGCCGCTGCTTTTACCCGCGCTGCTGGTCGTCACGTGCCGCGCCGCGGAAGACGGGAACGGTTCGGGTCGGCCGTCCGAAACGGTCGACGACGGGCGCAAGCTGGAGATTCCCAAGACCGAGCATCCCTATGGACTGCCCGAAGGCGCTTCGCGCGAGGGTTGGGCGCTTTACCTGAAGAACGATTTTCCCGCGGCGGAGCGGGCGCTGCTTCAGGCGGTCGAAAAGGATGCGGGCGACCTGGAGGCTTGGGAGGGTTTGCGCTCGGTCTACGTGGCCTGCGGCCGTTACCGGGATGCGCAGGAAACCCATTTTCGGATGCTCGTCGCCGCGGCCGAATCGCCGCTCGCGGTCATCTTTCTGCGCCGCGCGATGGAGACGCTGCCCTTCGTCGAGAGCCGGGCGAAGCTGCTGGAAACGCTGGATCAGGCGGAGCGGACCGCTTCCCCTGCGGTGCGCTTGGTGATGCGAGACGTGCGTGCCGGGCTGCTGGCGGAGGCCGAGCGGTTTGACGAGGCCCAGAAGCTACTCGAAGGGCTGGGCTATGTGGACCGCTGGCTCTTCGTCGCCGGACCGTTCGGCACGACGGACCGGAACAACCGGATGGAGCGGCGCTTCGCTCCGGAGCGACCGTTGAAGAACCTTTCGTTCCTGGACGAGAAAGGGAAGGCGGTTTCGGTCCGGGAGCAACTGCCCGTTTCCTTTCGACAGTTGGATCTGGCCGTGCTGTTCCCCGAGGCGCAGGGGCTTTTTTACGCCTGCGCCAATCTGCAGAGCGAGCGCGACCGGGAGGTCACGCTCGCGCTCATGGCACCCGCCGGGTCGCGTTTCTATCTGCGTGGACTCCCCATTCTCCTGGAGCGCGAAACGCAGTATCCGAGGCAACCGCCGCTCCTGCGCGTGCAGTTGCTGAAAGGGCCGAACCTGTTGATGGCCAAGCTGCCCTTGACGGCGCCGCTGAGCGTTCGAGTGCTCGAACCGGAGCTGGGGCCTGTCGAGGGCGTCCAGACGGCCCCGGTCGCACCCGACGTGCTGGCGGCGCACGAGGTCGTGCCCGTCAGGGGTTTTCTTTTCTCGACGGAACGCGCCGGCTTGTTGTCCTCCTTTCTCCTGAAAGGAAAGAAGGAAAACGAAACGTTGAGGAGCATGGCGTTGGGGGGGACGCTCAGCGTCTCCAAGGCCGTGTGGCTGGACGCCGCGGCCCGGGATGAGAACGATCTGGCGGCTCGCGAGGCGGTGGCGCGGACGATGCTGGCCAGTTTCCCGGATTCGGTCGGGTTGCTGGACACGGTGGCGGGCGTTCTCGAAGACGTGGGCCGGGACGCGGGGCACACCGAGGCGCGCTTCGGCGAGGAGGCCCGTCGCGTTCGGGAACGTGCCTTGGAACGCATGCCGACCAGTCACCAGCATTTGCTGGGACTGGGCCGTTTCTACCAGGCGCACCAGTTGAAGGAGAAGGCGTTCGAGAAGTTCAAAGCCTGTGCCGAGGCGCATCCGGACTCCGCGATCGCCCAACGCAGTCTGGGCGAGATGTACCTGGATCAGAAACTGCTGGTGCAGGCGCAACGGCATATCGAGAAGGCCGCGAAGCTGGACGAGGCCTACTTGACGGCGCTCGGCCGTTTCCACACGGTCCAGGGCAACCGCCTGCGGGCGCGGGAGGTCGACGCGCGGTTGCGCGCGCTGGGGCGCCTTTCGACGATCGGGCTTTTCCAGGACTTGCTGGCAGAAGGCGAACTGGATGCGGCGGCCCGGCTGTTGGACGAGCAGGAGCGGCTGCGACCCGACCGGGTGGACCAGTTCCTGGGGCTGCGGGTGGACCTGGCCCTCGAACGCGGCGATCTGGAGAAGGCCTACGA
>Ga0101944_10006338_pt1 | contig 12671 bp, 10 predicted proteins | sample DewCreD2012metaG_FD_75245 | JGI IMG/M metagenome (GOLD analysis project Ga0101944, IMG submission 75245) | Hot spring sediment bacterial and archeal communities from British Columbia, Canada, to study Microbial Dark Matter (Phase II) - Dewar... ... | reverse complement strand
TCTGACACGCTCCACGATCTGCGCCACCGGCTTTTCCAGAACCTCGAAGTACGGCTTCGGATAGACTCCGATCCAAACCGCCCAAGCCATCAACGGCAAGAAAACAACCCACTCGCGCAAGCTCAAGTCCGGCAAGCCCAGGTTGCGCCCATTGGTCACCTGCCCGAGCATGGTCCGTTGGTACAACCACAAGAGGTACGCCGCGCCCAGGATCACGCCTGTCGCCGCAAACGCCGCCCACACGCGGTTGGCTTCAAACGCGCCCTGTAAAATGGTGAACTCTCCCACAAACCCGTTGAGCAGCGGCAGCCCGGCTGAACTCAGCATGGCGAAGGCGAACACGAAGGAAAACCAGGGCATCACGTGCGCCAGCCCGCCATAGTCTTTGATCTCGCGCGTGTGTCTCCGCTCGTAAATCACTCCCACCACAAGGAACAACATCCCGGTCGAAATGCCATGGTTGATCTGCTGGATAATGCTGCCCGCCAGCCCGTTGGGATTCAGGGAGAAGATGCCAAGCGTGCAGAATCCCAGGTGGCTCACCGAAGAGTACGCCACCAGCTTCTTCCAATCCTGCTGCATCAGGCTGACCAACGCGCCATAGATGATTCCAATGAGCGACAGCGCAGCCATCACCTGGATGATCCACGGATCAATCGAAGCCTTCGGCAGAAGCGGCAGCGAGAAGCGGATGAATCCGTAGGTTCCCATTTTCAGCAGCACGCCCGCCAGGATGACGGAACCCGCCGTAGGCGCCTCGGTATGGGCGTCCGGCAACCACGTGTGGAAGGGGAACATCGGCACTTTCACCGCGAAGCCGAGGAAGAAAGCCCAGAAGACGAGTTGCTCAAGATGCAGGGGCATGTTCAGCTTCATCAACTCGGCGATTTCGAAGGTATAGAAACCAAACTGCTGATAATGCTGGAAGTACAGGGTCAGGATGCCGAGCAGCATCAACACGCCGCCGGCGAGCGTGTACAGGAAGAACTTGATCGCCGCATAAAGCTTGCGCGGTCCTCCCCACACGCCGATCAGGAAGTACATCGGCACCAAGACCACTTCCCAGAACACATAGAACAGCAGGAAGTCGAGCGACAGGAAAACACCCAGCATGCCCGTCTGCTGTAACAGCATCATGGCGTAGTATTCCTTGAGGCGCTCCTCGATGGCGTTCCAGGAACAAAGCACCGCCACCGCTCCGATGACCGTGGTTAACATCACCAGCAGCAAGCTGATGCCGTCCACTCCCAGGTAGTACTGAACGCCCAGCGAAGGAATCCAGTCGTACTTCTCCACGAACTGAAATCCGTCCGCGCGCCGGTCAAACCGGAACACCAGCGGCAAGGACACCAGGAATCCGGCGATGGCGGCGGCGTTAGCCCAGACTTTGACCAACGTCTTCCGGGAACCCGGAATGAACAGCAGCCCCGCCAGCCCGGCGAGCGGGGTGAACAAGATGATACTCAACAAGTGCTCGCCCATAGAATCAGCGCATCAGGTAATAGCCCAAAAACACCAGCGCCCCAGCCACGAACACCAGAGCGTAAGCCTGCACATAGCCCGTCTGCAAAATCCGCACCGGATAGGACAAAAGCTTCACCACAAAGGAAGTGAGGCGCACCGCTCCGTCGACAATCCACGTGTCCCACCAAATGGAAACCATCGAGGCGAAGCGCGTCAGCCATCCGGCGCCGTTGACGCCGCCATCCACCACCCGGCTGTCGAAACCCGCCATCAGCGAGCCGCCGCCTTTGCAGAGCCCGTTGACGAACAGGAAATCGTAGATCTCATCCACGTACCATTTGTTGGCGAGCGTGGTGTAAAGCGGTCCCGCGGAACGTTGCACCGCCTCGGTGAGCGCGGGACGCACCAAGTACAGGAAGCGCGCCAGCAAAATGCCGCATACCGCGATCGCCACCGAGAGCGCCATCAGCGCCCACTCCGCCGCCGCTTCGTGATGCGCCGCATGATGCGCGGCGTCCGCGCCGTGGCTCGCCGCGGTGGCGAAAACCGGCTCCAGGAAATGCTCAAACGCCCGGAAAGACTCCGGCAGGAACGACCACAACTTCGGCACGCCAATCCAGCCGCCCAGGACGCTGCCCGCAGCCAATACCACCAGCGGCACGGTCATCGAGCGCGGAGACTCGTGGATGTGCGCCGCCGTGTGCGCGTCCATCCTCGGCTGCCCGTAAAAGGTCATGAACATCAGCCGCCACATGTAAAAGGCGGTCATGAATGCTGTGATCAGCCCGACAATGTAAATCGCTTTCGACCCCAAAGGCGAGCTGTAAACCTGCCACAGAATCTCGTCCTTTGAGAAAAAGCCCGCCAACCCCGGAATGCCCGCGATGGCTACCGAGCCAATGAACATCGTGCGGAACGTCACTGGAATCTTGTCTTTCAAGCCGCCCATCTTCCGCATGTCCTGCTCGCCGCCCATGGCGTGAATCACCGAGCCGGACCCGAGGAACAACAGCGCCTTGAAGAATGCGTGCGTGTACAGATGAAACACCGCCACCCAATAGGCGCCTACGCCCACCGCCATGAACATGTAGCCCAACTGGCTGACGGTCGAGTACGCGAGCACCCGCTTGATGTCGTTCTGCACCAAAGCGATCGAAGCCGACAGAATCGCCGTGAACGCCCCTACGCAGGCGACGATGAACGAGGTTTCGGGCGCGAGTTGGAACAGAGCGCTCGACCTTGCGCACATATACACGCCCGCCGTCACCATGGTGGCGGCGTGAATGAGAGCGGAAACCGGCGTCGGACCTTCCATGGCGTCCGGCAGCCAAACAAACAGCGGAAACTGCGCCGACTTGCCCGTCGCCCCAATGAACAGCAGCAACGCCATGGCGCTAAGCACGCCGAAATGCCCCGCCTCGGCGTGGAAGCGCCCGCCCGTGAGCGCCTGATTCACTTCGGTGAATCGCACCGTCCCTAGCACGCTGAACATCAGAAACATGCCCAGCAGAAACCCCGCGTCCCCCACGCGGTTCACCACAAACGCCTTCTTGCCCGCGTCGCCCGCCGACTTCTTATGGAAATAGAAGCCGATCAGCAGGTAGCTGCACAAACCCACGCCTTCCCAACCCACAAACAACAGCGCGTAGTTGTTCGCCAGCACCAGCATGAGCATGAAAAAGACAAACAGGTTCAGGTAACCGAAGAACCGGTAGTATCCTCCGTCATGCTCCATGTAACCGGTCGAATACACATGGATCAGGAATCCCACGCCGGTGACCACCAAAATCATCACGCCGCTCAGCGGGTCAAGCAAAAAGCCGAAATCCGCCGCGAACCGCCCAAGGCTGCCGTCCTGCAAGTGGAAGGGCATGCCAGCCAGCCACGTGTACTTCACCACTTGATGGGACTTCTCCCCGAGCGAGAGCAACTGCACCACCGCGCCCGCCGAGAACAGGAACGAAAGCAGCACCATCCCGGGGCACAGGATGCGTATCATCCAACGTGTGGCGGGCGAAGCGTGATGCCCGCCGTGCTCCGCGTGGTCAGACGCATGCGCGGAGGCGTGGCTGTGACCATGCCCGTGTCCGCCGTCCACCGGCGTCACTCCCGGCGCCACGGCAACCGCCGAGGGAGCTTGGGGATCCAGCCGCTTGCCGAAAAGCAGCATCGCCAGCGCTCCAAACAGCGGAAACAGGGGGATCAGCCAGATCGAATCCAGAAAATTCATCGATTCGTCCTCACCATTTCAAGAGGTCCACCTCGTCGGCGTGCACCGTCTCCTTGTTCCGGAACAGGGCGATGAGTATGCCCAACCCCACCGCCGCTTCGCCCACCGCCACGACGATCACGAAGATGGCGAAGATTTGCCCCGTCACTTGGTCGAGATGGCGCGAAAACGCCACCAAATTGAGGTTGACCGCATTGAGGATCAACTCGATGGACATCAATATGATGACGATGTTCCGCCGGGTCAACACCCCCAGCGTCCCGATCAGTAACAGCGCTGCGCTCAGGACCAGGTAATGTGAGGTGGTTATCGGGTGCATCAGACTCTCTTCTTGGCCATAATTACCGAACCCACGATCGCAACCAGCAACAATAGCGAAGCGATCTCAAAGGGCAGCAGGTACTCGGAGAACAGAGCGTCCGCCAACCGCTCCGTGTTGCCTTCCGCCGCCCGCGCCGGCGCCGCAGCGGCGATCTGGAACGCCCCCGCGCCCCGGCTGAGGAAGTAGAAAAACATCGCCGCCACACCGGCTATGCAGGCTAGCGCCAGCAACCATTGCCGGTTGAATTGCCTTTGCCGCGCCGCCTCGTCCAAATTGACCAGCATGATGACGAACAGGAACAGAACCATCACGCCGCCGATGTACAGAATGATCTGCACGGCGAACAAAAACTCCGCCTGCTGGAGCAGGAACAAGCCCGCCACTCCGACCAGCGCCACAATCAGCGAGATGGCGCTGTATACGGCGCTCCGCGCGGTGACGGTCAAAATCGCGCCCACGAGCGCCAGCAGCGCGAAAGCGTAAAAAAAGATCGTCTCTGTCATTGTCGCTCCGGCGGGCGTCAGCCCCCGGTCACTGCAACTGCCTCAAAATTTGTACTTCGCCGGACGCGGTCCTTCCTCGAGCATCTGGCGGTCCCAGATCTGCCCCTCGCGGCTATAACTGGCCAGTTCGAAGTCCTGCGTCAGTTCCAAGGCGTCCACCGGACAGGCGTCCTCGCACAAACCGCAAAACATGCAGCGGGACGTGTCGTAAGTGAACGTGGTCAATTCCTTCCGCTTGGTCTGCTCATTGCGCTCGCTGGTGACCACAATGAGGTTCTCCGGACACGCCAGGGCGCAAAGGTTGCACGCGATGCACAACGTCTCGCCGGTTTCCGGATTGGTGTTCAGCCGCGGCGCGCCGCGGTAACGCTCCGCCACTTTGGGGCGCACCGCCGGGTACTCTTCCGTGTAAATGTTCTTGGGGTGCTGGTAGCGGAACGTCAGCCACAGCCCCTGAATTAGATCCACCAGGAAAACGGTCCGGAAAAACTTCCTCATCGCGCCCCCCTAACGGTCGATTTCTCCCAGCACAATGTCGAAGGTGCCGATGATCGCCACAATGTCGGCGAACAATCCACCCCGCGCCATCTTATCCAGCGCCTGCAAGTTCACAAACGACGGCGGACGCACCCGCACCCTGTATGGCTGCGTCGAGCCGTCGCTCACAATGAAATACCCTAGTTCGCCCTTCGGGGCTTCGATCGAAACATATACCTCGCCCACTGGCGGCTTGATCACCTTGGGCACCTTCGCCATGATCGGACCCGGCTCGATCCGCTCCACCGCCTGCCGGATGATGCGTACGCTCTGCCGCATCTCCTCCATCCGCACCAAGTACCGGTCGTAGGTGTCGCCATTCTGTCCGGTGGGGATCTTAAACTCGTATTGCTCGTACCCCGAATACGGCTGCGCCCGCCGCAGGTCCCATTCCACGCCGGCGGCTCGCAAGACAGGCCCCGTCACGCCGTATGCTTTGCAATCCTCCGCGTCGAGGATGCCGACGCCCTTGAGCCTGTCTACCCAGATCCGGTTTTCGGTGAGCAACTCCTCGTATTCGTCCACCCGCGGCAAAAACCAGTCGCAAAACCGCAGCGTGTCTTCCTCGAAACCCTCGTACAACTCGTACTGCAAGCCGCCGATGCGGAAGGCGTGCGTGGTCAGCCGGGCGCCGCAATACTTCTCAAAAATGTTAAGAATCTCCTCCCGCTCGCGCATGACGTAGAAGAGCGGCGTCGTGGCGCCGATGTCGAGCGCATGCGTGCCGAGCCAGAGGAGGTGGCTTGCGATCCGGTTCAACTCGGTCAGAATGACCCGTGTGACCTGCGCCCGCGGCGGAGCTTCGACGCTGAGAAGCTTTTCCACCGCCAGGCAATAACCCAAGCCGTTGGAAACCGCCGCCACATAGTCCATGCGGTCCACATAAGGGGCGAACATGGCGTAAGTGCGGTTTTCGGCGATTTTCTCCACGCCCCGGTGCAGGTAGCCGATCACGCAATCCGTGCCCATGATCTTCTCGCCGTCCAGCTTGAGGATCACCCGTAACACCCCGTGCGTGGAGGGGTGCTGCGGACCCATGTTGAGCACTAGTTCGGTGGAGTCAAGGAAAGTCTTATCCGCCATGGGGTCACTGCCCGCTTTCGATGCCCAGGTTCTCCTGCACCCAGCGCTGGTCCATCTGTAAGATATTGTAATCCTTGCGGAGCGGGTGACCTTGCCAGTCGTCCGGCATGAGGATGCGCCGCAAGTCGGGATGATTGGCGAACTCGATGCCGAACATGTCGTAAACTTCGCGCTCCAACCAGTTCGCCGTCAGGTGGACGCAAACGGCGCTCTCCGGACGGAATCCGTCCTGAATGCGCGTCACAACGCGGATGCGTTCATTCCGGGCGAAGCTGTAAACGATATAAACAAGGTCGAAACGCTCTTCCCGCTTGGGGTAATCCACCGCCGTGACGTCCACCAGGTAGTCAAACTCCATCTCGAACTTCAGGAAATCGAGGATAGGGACCACCGTTCCGGGCGTGACGCGGATGAAAGGCTGCCCAAGATAAGTGGAGCATTCCAGTATGGCGCCGCCGAACTGCTCCCTCAAAACGGAAGGCAATTCGCCCTCCCAAGGAGTGGCGGCCATTACCGCAGGAGGTGGAGGCGCCTTCGCCGCCCCCGCCGGGGGTTTCGGGGGAGCGGGCTTCTGCTCATCAGCCATGGTTTTCCCTCAAGGCAAGAACCACTACGATTAACACAGCCCCGGGGGCCTGTCAACGAACGCGGCCAACTCGCCAGTGTCCCAAATCTAAAGCGGACATTCAAGTCCGCTTATCGCCATGGGGAGCGCAGAAACTTTGGGGGTCTAAATCTACAGAAATAGTCGCTATCCTCGCCCCCACGGATAGGGCGGGATCAGATGCTCAAGGCGTAGCCGTGCCGCAGTTCCCGAGCCATCCGCCGCGTCGCCCTTTCCGCAATCAGGTCGGCCACCTTGGTCAAAAGTTCGGGAACCTCTTCCGGTGCGATAAGGACCTCGCAGCTATCGCCCACCTGCGATTGTCCCTCTGACCAAGAGCTGCTGATGAGAGCTGTCGCCGGCTCGTAATCCATCATTTTAGCGTGCGCCAGAACCTTGTATCCTGCGTCAGGCGACTCCAGATGCAGATCACTGAGCACTAACTCGTACTCGCCCTCATCCATCCGCCCCACCGCTTCCGCCGCCGACGCCGCCGAGTCCACATGATAACCGCTAGCTTTCAACAGCGTCTCGAGCGTCAGCCGCGCCGTAGGGTCATCGTCCACCAGAAGCACTCTCGCCAAAGCCAATTCTCGGGCGTTGCTGCTGCTCATTCTCAGTTTGCTCGCCAGCTTCCGGTAAGGTAACACTCTAAGAACAGTCTAGCCGAAACACCGCCTGTTTGAACCCAGGATTTCATTCGCGGTTCAAAGTATTACGAATATAAGAGTTTTATAAAATTAGAAATTAGGCGCCAAACACCCGTTCGAAGATCGTATCGATGTTCTTGAGTTGGCGCTCCAGGGAGAACGTCCGATCAAGCGCCTCGCCGCTCAGGTACTTAGCAATTTCGGGATCCGATTCCACCGCCGCCCGGAAGTCCCCGTCCTCCTCCCAAGCTTTCATGGCGTGTCCTTGGACCAGTTTGTATGCCTGTTCCCGCAACATGCCGGCCGCGGCAAGGTCCAGGAGCAGTTGTCCGGAGAAGATGAGCCCCCGGGTGGAGTGCAGGTTGCGCAACATCCGCTCCGGGTAGACGCGCATGCCGCGAACCAGCCAGATGGTCTTGTCCAGCAAGTAATCCGTGAGGATGGTCGAATCTGGCAGGATAACGCGCTCCACCGACGAGTGGGAGATATCGCGTTCATGCCACAAGGCGATATTCTCAAAAGCCGCCTGTGCGTTCGCCCGGACGACGCGCGCCAACCCGCAAATCTGTTCGCAAACCACCGGATTCCGCTTATGCGGCATCGCCGAGCTGCCTTTTTGTCCGGCGGCGAAAGGCTCCTCGGCTTCGCGCACCTCCGTGCGTTGCAAGTGGCGCACCTCGAGCGCGATCTTTTCCAACGCCGCAGTGATCAGCGCCAAAACGGCGACGTAGTGCGCGTGTCTGTCCCTGGAGATGACCTGCGAGGCGATGGGCGCCGGGCGAAGCCCGAGCTTTTCGCAAATCCGGGCTTCCGCCGCCGGACCGATGTGGGCGAACACACCCACGGCGCCCGAAATCTTGCCCACCCGCATCTCCTCCGCTACGGCGCGCAGGCGCTCGGTATCGCGGCGGATCTCGTCGTACCACAAGGCGATCTTCCATCCGAAAGTGACGGGTTCGGCGTGGACGCCGTGGGTACGCCCCATCTGCACGGTATGGCGGAACTCGAACGCACGGTCCTTGAGCGCCGCGGCGAGGCTCTCGAGACCCGCCAGAATGCGCTCTGACGCCTGCTGAATGAGCAACGCTTGCGCCGTATCCACGACGTCATTCGAGGTCATGCCGTAATGGAACCAGCGCGACGCCTCGGGGTGTCCCGCCGCCGCCATGCTTTCAGCCACCACCGTCGTGAAAGCGATCACGTCGTGTCTGGTGGTTTTCTCGATTTCGAGGATGCGCTCGGCGGTGACCGAAGCGTGCTGCCGCAGCAGGCGCGCCGCTTCAACGGGAACCTCGCCCATCTCCGCCAAGGCTTCGCTCGCCGCCAGTTCCACTTCCAGCCACTGCCGGTATTTGTTGTCTTCGCTCCAGATGCGGCCCATCTCCGGGCGGGTGTATCTAGCGATCATGGCTCAGTATTGAAAAACCCCGGTTTGTTTTCGCGGTTCGGCCACCACAAGGCGCGCCCCGTGACGGCGCGCTTGAAGCGCCTGCTCTGCTATCAGACGGACCAGATCCGGGTGATTATTGTTCTCGCTCAGATGGCTCAACACCAGCGTGTCGACGTTTCGGTCCATCTCCTGACGGATGTAGTCGCTCACCGTGTCGTTCGACAAATGTCCATTGCGGCTCATTACGCGTTGCTTAACCGCCCACGGGTACGGTCCCACCCGCAGCATCTCCAAATCGTGGTTCGATTCGAGCACCAGCAGATCCACTCCCCGCAGGTGGTGTTTGATGGATTCCGGGATGTATCCCAAATCCGTCACCAGACCCGCCGAAACTCCTTCCGCTTCGAATCGGTATCCCACCGGATCCACCGCGTCGTGGGGTACAGTAAAGCTGCGCACGTCTATGTCTCCGATCCGCAGCCCGGCGCCAGATTGGAAGGTTTCCAACCGCGGACGCACGTCCTCCCAATCTATCGCCGCAGCCGCCAGATGGGTCATGAAGACGGGCGTTTGGAAACGGCGGAGCCACCGCAAAAGTCCCGCCACATGGTCGGCGTGCTCGTGGGTGATCAGGATGGCGTCGAGCCTGGCGGGATCCTCGCCGATAGCCGTAAGGCGGCTTTCCATCTCACGCCGCGCTATGCCTGCGTCGATCAGGATGCGCGTGCGGGCCGTGCCGACAAAGGTGGCGTTCCCCGAACTGCCGCTGGCGAGAATACAAACTTTGAGAATACGGACGCTCCCCGAACCTAATCTTGTAGCACACCGCAGGCGGCCGTCAAAACTCCAGCATGATCCCGCCCGAAGGCAAAATCGGGAAGACCCGTTGTATGGTGAGCGACGCTCGCCCCGTGCGGCTGTCTACACTGTCGAAGCTGACGAATCGCGGGTTGTAATGGTTGGTCGCGTTGATCAGTTCCCCGTAAAATGTCAGCTTCCAGCGGTCGAAAACAAATGACTTATTCAAGCGGAAATCCACGCGCTGATACGCCGGCAGCCGCGTCTGATTGCGGCGGTCGGTGAGAAAGTACACCCCTGCCGCGTCGCGGCGGAAGAAGCCGGGCACTGGATCGCCGCTTCCGTATGCGTACTTGCCCCCCATACTCCAACTGGGCGTGAAGCGGTAGCTCAGGTAGACGCCAGCCGTGTGCCGTTGGTCATTCTCATCGGGGTAATGCGAGTTGTCCGCTCCATCCCGGTTGCGCGCGTACCCCAAGGTATAGGACGCCCATCCGGACACCTTATTCGCACTCCGGCTGTGGATCAGGAATTGAACGCCGCGCGAATACCCACGCACCGAGTTGAAATAGAGAGCACTGGCTTGCGCCCCCACCAGCCGCCCGGCAACCCACCGGGGGTCGATAAACGGGCGCGCGATGCGATCCCGGCTTTCCCGCTGATACGCTTCGACGCGCACCCTGACGGTCCGGCTCAATCGCTGTTCGATGTTCGCCACCAGGTGGTTGGCCCGCTCGGGCAGCAACCCTAAGCCTCCGAATGGCGAACTGAAGACAGATACTTCGGGAAATTGAATGTACTGCCCCCAGCCGAACTGCGCCTGCGTCGTCTTGGTCACAGCCACGGAGAGGGATGCATGCGGAGAAACCGCATCCGGACCCACCTTATTGTGCGTGTCCCAACGCATACCCATCGAGAGGCGCATCTTCTTCCCCGGCGCCGTCCAGGATTGCTGCACATACCCGCCCTGGCGCAACGCCGTTCCATTGTGCAGGTCGCGCACCCGAACATTGGCCGAAGTACCGATGTACTGATTGTCGAATCCCTCCGCCCGGATTCGGCGCGTGCTCCATCCAACCTCGAGCGGAGCATCGCCGCTCCAGTACCACGTCAGCCTGCCGCCGCCGGTCCACTCGCCGTAATAGCCGCCTCCCAGAGGACGCTGATCGTGGTTACTGTTGTCGTACGTTTCGCGCAGATACGCGGCGTTCGCCGAAAGCAGCAGTTTTGCCGACTTGGTGTATTGCCATCCTGCCCGCGCCAACAGGGGGCGGTAAAACGCGTAAAACAGGGTGTTCACCCCCCACCTGGCCTTGCTCTGCGAGCGGTCATAATCGGTCACGCCAGTAAAAACCTGCAAACTCCCTTGCTGGCGGCTGGTCAGATCATAGGTCAGTCTCGCCATGCCGTCGGTGAATGCCACCGCTTGCGCGGGGTCGTCCGTGATCTTGCGGGCGATGTACTGGGCGTAACTCTTGCGGAAGCTCAACAGCCAGGAACCTCGCCGGCTGGGGGTGAGCGGTCCTTCGCCTAGCAGGTGCAACTGCGCCACGCTAGCCGACGTCCGGAACGACGGGCGGGTTCGGCTGCCCTCTCGCGTTCGCACATCCAAAGCCGCGCCGGTGCGGTCCATAAACCGCGAAGGGAAGGCAATGGGCATCAGGGAGAGGCTTTCAATCGAGTCTCCATTGAGAATGGAGATAGAGCCGGAATCGCGGATCCCTTGAATGGTGTGCCACGGCGCGTGCATCAGCACGTCGTCCAAATAAAACCCGATGGCGGAGTACGGCGCGCCGTAAATCGTAAATTGGCTGTAATAGTCGTTGTTCGACTTCACGCCCGGCAAGCTTTGCACGGCGCGGATCGGATCATCCACCAACACCGAACCAAGGTTCTTGATCTCGGCATCCGACAGGTTGAGTTCGGTGGGCGTCGCCGCTTGCACGAATTCGAAAGGGTCGGCTTTCACATCCACAGAATCCACGCGCCGGAACGTGTCCGGGCTAAGAATTACCTGAAAGTCCTTGAGTTCCTCCGAGCCGAGCGAGAAGGGCTGCTTGAGCAAGCGGTACCCCACCGTCTCCACGTGCAAGATGTAGTCGCCCGCTGGAACCCGGGCAAAAGAGAACCGCCCCTGAGAGTCGGTGACGGTCTGGAATTCTGTTCCAGTAAGCTGCACGCGCACGCGAGCCAGGGCGTCGCCGCCGCGGGCGTCCACCACCACGCCCGTAATCTCCCCAGCGGGAAGCAAAAACGGAAAGCAAAAAAGCGTCAACAGGATTCGCACGCCGCACTACTCCTCTGAACTCTCAATTAGCCGCTCCTCACCCCTCGAAATCGTACAACGGCGTCCGATTCTGGCGCAAGCGCACCGCCGCTCAGAAGTTCACCCGAAGCGCCAACTGCGCCACGCGCGCGTCGCGGGTGGCGGTGACCCGTGCGAAATTGTTAGCCAGCGGATCCACGCCGCTCGCCGTCGTCGTCAAGCTAGCCGCCACGGTGGTGTACGAAGGATGATTGAAGGCGTTGAATAGCTCCGCCCGGAATTGCCAGCGTAACTTGCTTTCCTGCCGCGTAAACGTCTTGAACAGCGCCAGATCCCACTTGTTGATTCCGGGGCCGCGCAGGCTGTTGCGGCCCATGTTGCCGAAGGCGCCCGTCGCCGGGCGGGCGAAAGCGAAGCGGTTGAACCACATTTCCGTTGTCCTCGGACCCTTCGTATCGCCCACCACGTCCGGGCGTTGGTTCTGCGTACCGCCCACGCCTGCCACGTCTGTGGTCATTACGACGTCGAACGGCTTGCCCGAATTGAACCTGGCGATGCCGGAAAGCTCCCAGCCGTTTACCAACGGCGCCGCCGCCCCGCCGCGCACCAGGCGCGGCAGCTTCCAGATGCCGCTGATATTCAACACATGGGTGCGGTCGAAATCCGACGGACCGCGCTCCCGGCGGGTATTCCGCGTGTCCGGGGGAAGGTCGGCCGTGAAGTAATCCGAAGATGCGATGTCAATGCTCTTGGCGAAGGTATAGGCTACCGACATCGTCAGCCCCTTTGCCGCGCGGCGGTTGAAACTCACCTGCAAGGAGTGA
>Ga0101944_10006337_pt1 | contig 12674 bp, 10 predicted proteins | sample DewCreD2012metaG_FD_75245 | JGI IMG/M metagenome (GOLD analysis project Ga0101944, IMG submission 75245) | Hot spring sediment bacterial and archeal communities from British Columbia, Canada, to study Microbial Dark Matter (Phase II) - Dewar... ... | reverse complement strand
CCTCTTATATAATGCTTTTCTAATTCACGTATTTTTCTCTTATATTCCCTTAATTGCTGAACAGGGTCACGAATTATATCACCATGAGACGAAAGCATCAGTTTTGGCTCAAAACTTTCAATTAGGCAGACGCCATTAAACAGGGCATATATGCCGATAGAAAAGCCATAATCCCATTCAGTATCAAACCATGTGTGCATTTTTGCGCCATCAAGCATAACATCACCAGAAAAGGCTATCCAATCATCACTATTTTTTAGCATATATGTCATCGAGCCGGGGCTATTGCCTCGTGTATTTATGCACCAAAACTCTTTTTCGTTCCATTGGAAAGTGTCCATTGCGCCGAATGTATGATCAATCTTTATCGGCTGAATTGGTGGTCGGACATAGCTTGATCCGTATACAGAATAAGCATCACCAAGCGATGGATTCATCTTGCGAAAGCTAGATGGATTCTCAAAAAATGTCTTTTCCGCACCGGAACAAGCAATTTTGACATTCCAAGATTTTAGCTTCTCTATTCCCTGACATTGCTCTCGATGATGATGTGTAAAAAATACCCAATCTATATGATTAATACCGATATGATGCAAGTTTTCCAGAACACTACCATCACCGAGATCAATAAGCAATGCTCTATCACCATGACGCAAAACATAGACATTACAAGTATCAGTCCATAGAAAAATATCAGGCAATATATGCTGAAATTTCATAAAAATTTATCCTTATATTTTTAACGATTCATCGAATTGACTTTCAATAGAAATCACTATATTTTTAAAAGGGTTTGTTATTGCCAAACCCTTATTTTTTGGAATTATTTCATATCAAATATAATTAAGCATCTGCCATTTTCATAATCTTTCGGATTGATTCAGCAGTAACTTTTAATGGTGCATCGCCTTCTGGAACTTCGCTAATTAATGGACCATTATAACCTGCAGAAGCTAATTCACGCATAACAACAGGGAAATTGACGTTACCTTCAAGCAAAGCAGGCCAAGAACCATTAAGGGCATTACCCTTCCAGTCTTTCATGTGAACCATCTTTATATGTTTTCCTAATATGCGCGCCCAATGTTGAGGAAATTGGAAAACAGCCATATTTCCCGGATCAAAATAGAAGCCAACAGCATTGCTACCAACTTCATTTAGGAAATTACGCATTTCAAGAGGACTAAACAAGAAACCATTCCATACAAATTCAACTGCAAGATCAACATTTAATTTTTCTGCGGTTGGTGCTATGGCTTTTAATGACGCAATACCGTTTTTATATGCTTCATCATAATATAGATCAGGATTTAGCCCGCCAAGTGTATGTAATGTGCAATATGCGCCTAGTTCTGCGGCGATCTCAAGACCAATCTTGGTTTCTTCAATAGCTATTTTTTGTGCATCTCCACTCGCTAATAGATTACCAGTGATATGGCTATGACAAACAGAGTCAATTGTAAGTCCGCAATCATTTGCAGATTTCTTGATTTCCTTTAATGCGTCTTTTGTTGTTTCGGGAGTAACTTCCCCACTACGCCTAACGCATAATTCCACTACTTCATATCCTGCCTCAGCAGATGCTTTAAAAAATTGATCTAAAGGCGTTCCACCTGCGATTAAATGACTAACTCCAACTTTCATTGTTCATTTTCCTTTCATATTATTCATAGAACGCAGATAAAGCGGATTTGGCGGATTCAGACTGATCAGGAATTAGAAAAATAATAAAGAATTGAAAATATACGATCCTAAAATTTTAAGTCCTTTATCTTTTTTTATATCAGCGGAAATCCGTAAAATTTGCGTTCTATTTCTTCTGAGAAAAAAAACTCTTGTTATTTTGGTAGATATTTGAGCCTTTCACGTCTTGCACGTGCAAAATAATCATCACGAATCTCAATCTCAAATTCTTTGATCATGTCTTGAACAGATACTTCGGGGTGTAGTGAAGAGATAAAGTAAACAGCCTCCGGGCTTGCGACTTCAATGGAAACATATTCTTGATATTTCCTTTTTAGATTAGCGACTCTCTCAACATTATAATCAATATGGACGATTTGCGAATCAAGATTTATCTTGGAAAAGATAATGCGCCCATAGGCACTTGATTCCGCCAAAGTGCGACCTAATGGGTCAACAATAACACTGTTTTCGCCGGGGGTGCTTGTTGCAATAAAAAGCTGTTGCCTCAATGCTGCGGCGTTTACCATAAATCCGCCTCTAAAGGCAGAAAGCATACAAAGTAATTCTGCACCTTTTCTATGATAGTCTTCAAGCAACTCATCAAAGTTAAGATCAAAGCAGATAAAAGCGCCAATACGCCCAAAATCCGTATCAAAGACTTTTGCGCCATCTCCGGGGATAGTTCCATATTCTAATTCGCCTATTGTTGGGAACATCTTGTCATATACACCAGCGATCTTGCCTTCACGATCAAAAAGAACTGCACTGTTGTATATGCCCCTTTCCTTCTCATCCTTTCGCCAATATGAAGCAAAAATATAAGTCTTATGCTCTTTTGCCTTTCTGGAAACAAACTTTGTGATCTCTCCACCTTCTGGAAGTAGATCAGCTTTTTCTATCCTTTCCGCTTGACTAGCAGAATGAGACACGTTCTGCATGAATATTTCTGGAATTAAGATTATATCAGGTTTATCCAGCGATGCAAAGTCAATTTGATATTCCCATTGAGCTAAGGCATTTTGCATCTTTTCAGGTGTTTCGCCTGTGCCTGTGCTATAAGAAATACTTTAAACACCAACATATCTTGCCATAATTCCCTCCTTTGTTGATGTGAAAATAGATTTTTTATGTCATGTTGATTGAGCAGTAATATTCCTGATATGTTTCCATTATGAATGTGATATTTTCAGGCGATATTGTAACATAGTTTATAACCTAATTCAATTATCGTATTTCCAACTAAATGTTTTTTTGTGAATATTTTTATATCCCATATTAGATTAGATGGTTTTGGCAAAAATAAAATCCGAACATTTTATCATAAAATTCGTCAAACATTGTAAAATAATTACATAAGTCAATTACTCTAAAATGATAAAAAATCATCAAGTTTTGAAAAGGAGAATTCGGCAATGAGAAAAACTGGCTTTATTTTAACATCAATACTCGTTATCGGAATAGTATTATTAAGCACACATTTTATCTATGCCCAGCAAAGAGATGACAGACGTCAACAACAAGATAGACCACAATTTGACCCACAGCAAATGATGCAGAGAATGATGGAACGAATTATGGAACGACTCAAACTCAGTGAAGAGGAATCCGCTGTTATAAAACCTCAAATAGAATCTATTATGAATTTGCGCACAAAACAAGCAAGCGAAATGAGAGACTTAATGGACGCTTTACAAAAAGCCATTGATGCAAAAGACGAAAAACAGATCGGAACTGCTCTTACTGCTATCAAAACAAAGCGTTCAGAGCAAAAAACAGCATCAGAAAAAGCAGAAAAAGAACTTATTGAGCTTTTAACGGTAGAACAAGAAGCCAATTTGACCCTTTTGGGAGTAGTAAATAGCGATGGCATGGGCATGGGCTTTAGATTCGGGCAACCCGGTGGAAATCCTCCCAGTCAACCCGGTGGTAATCGTCAGCAACGTCAAGGTAACTAACATGATTGTAATTAATCATTAACCAAAAGCCTTCCTTTATGAAAGGAGGGCTTAAAGTAATTTTAACATGTTTGTTTTTCGGAGCCAAAAGCCATGATACCAAAAAAGAAAAAAATCAAAATTCCCGGCATAGTAATTTTATTAATATTCGTTCTGATTGTCGGAATAGGGCTAAAGGTTCTAGGATTCACAATTAGTTATTTAAAGGAAAAACAGCCATCAATCGCAACAAACCAAATCAAGACAGCCAAAACAGTGAAGTCGCTTATATACTCACCAGCGGAAGTTATTCGTCCTGTTGAAAAACTATCCGATTGCCAAGTAATTTTTCAGAATAACCTTTTTGAACCTTTGGGTGGAAGAAAATTAGAACCTCAAAAAGTTGAAATAGTTGCGACTAAACCCCAAGTAGAACCTCCAAAACCTCCTGCTGAAAAGTTAAATGAAATAACTTTGACAGGTATAGTTTATATAGATAATGAGTATCAGGCTCTTATTGAGGATAGTGGAAGGGGCAAGTCATTATACCTTAAAAAAGGGGACAAAATTAAAGATTATTTTGTTGAATCTATCACAAAAGATACAATGGTTCTGACAAATGAGGAATCTAGGCTAACTAAGGCTTTGGGTTCAAAAACTTATTATAACAATAATGGAAAGCTTCTTGCGTCTGGATCACAACCATCGACAGAATTTGTATCCAAGCCAACCATACAATCAGACGCATCAGAAAAAGAGGATGCTAATATCAGCTTAATAGAACGGATGAAAGCTAGGCGTAGGAAGGAGTTAGGGCAGGAATGAAGTTTCGTTTTATATCAATTATTTTCATATTCTTTATATTCGGATACGTTCTATCCAATTTATCCTTTGCTCAAAGTGATAATCAGAGACTGATCTCAATGAGTTTCAAAGATGCTGATTTGGATTATGTCCTAGACTTTTTTGCAAAGGCAACAGGCTATACAATTATCAAAGATGGCGAAATCAAAGGACGGGTAACAATAGTAAGTGAAAATGACATTCCTGTTGATCAGGCTTTATCAGTCCTTAATACGATTCTAAAAGTGAAGGGATATTCCAGTATTGGCAATGGTGATGGTAAAACTTTTAGGATTGTTCCTATTGATACAGCAAAACGTGAAAATACGGAAATAAAAGTCGGCACAGATCCATCAGAAATCGATTCAAGCGATACGATTGTTACACAAATAATGCCTCTTTCCTCTGCAAATGCAGCTCAGATCGTAAAGGAATTAAAAGACCTTGTGCCATCTTATGGTGTGATGGTAGCCCATAGTCAAAGTAACTCATTAATACTGACAGCGACATCTTCAAATATTAAGCGATTTGCCCAGATAGTAAAAGAACTAGATATTCCTATGTCTGATATGATCAGCGTGGAAGTATTTCCGATAAAATACCGAGATGCAACAACACTAGCGACTGCACTTACAAATGTCTATAAAACAGAAGGCACAAGCTCACAGCAAGCAGAACAAGAAAGAAATGCCTTTATGCAGAGATTTAGAAGAGGAGTTCCTCCGGGATTTCCCGGAGAAGATCAACAACAGCAGGATTCGGCAAGTTCCACAGATAGCGAGATTTTACAGATTCGCAGTAATGTTAAAGTCGTTGCGGATTCTGATACTAATTCAGTAATCGTCTCTGCAAGTAAAAGCAATATAGCTCTTATTAAGACTTTGATAGAAAAACTTGATACTCCAATAGTTGATCAGGCTGTAACACGTGTGTTTAAGATTGAATATGCAGACGCTGTTGAAGTTGCTGATGAATTAACACAACTTTTTAGCTCTAGCACTACCAGCCGAACGTCAACAAGATCATCAACCAGAAACACAACTCAATCAATTTTTGGAAGAGGCTCATTTTTCCCGGGACAAATGATGCAACAGGGATTTCAGAACCAATCATCTCAGGGGAGCATATTAGGTTTGCCTGAAATCAATGTCGTTGCTGATGAACGCACCAACTCCATCATTGTAACAACAACATCTCAACAAATAGAGAATATCGGCAACCTCATAAAGCAACTTGATACAGATATATCAGAATATGAACAAACAACAATAGTCCTGCCGGTAGAAAATGCAGAAGCCTCTGAACTTGCACAAGTATTGAATAACATATTCCAAACCTCAACATTTGAGCAAAGTCGTGGCAGAACCACTGTATCAGCAAGAGGCGGAATGATGGGAACTGCTGCGGATACGATAGAATCAGCCCGAGGTCTTACTGGTAACGTCAAAATCGTTGCAGAAAGCACCACAAATTCTCTAATTATAACTACATATCAGAGAAATATTAACACACTAATTGAGATTATAAAGAAGCTTGATGTAATGATTCCACAAGTTCTTATAGAAGTCAAAATCGTAGAGGTTACGCTTGATGATAACAGTAAGTTTGGTGTGGAGTGGATGTGGGAGCATTCAACAACTGTTGATAATAAAAGCTATCTGCAAAACGGAAAAACAAACTTTGGATTGGCTGATGAAACTTATGGATTAAAATATGCAGTAGTCGGTAAGGCAATAGAAACTTTGCTAATGGCACTTGAGAAGAATACTGATGTTAATATCCTTTCAACACCAAAAATATTGACATTAGATAATCATGAGGCGGTAATCAATATCAGTCAGGAAGTCCCATATCTTGAAAGCACCCAACAAACAAATACAGGCGGAATATTAACTAGCTATGCCTATAAAGATGTGGGTGTAATCTTAACAGTTACACCACGTATAAACAAATCAGAGACAGTCTCTCTTGAAGTAAATCAACAGATAAATAACCTAATAGAATTTACACTTTTTAATGCCCCTGTTATATCAAAACGTGAGGCTTCTGCATCTGTTACCGTAAAAGATGGTCAAACGATGATAATAGGAGGGATTATTGAGGATAAAAAGACAGAAACAATCAACAAAGTGCCTATATTAAGTTCATTCCCGCTTATTGGTAAACTATTCCAACGAAAAGAAATAACTTCTGGAAAAACTGAATTGATGGTATTCATTACACCACGCATTATACGAAATCCTGAAGATGCAAATGAATTACATACCAAACTTGGCTATGGACAGAAAGCAATGAAGGAATCTGCTAATACAGATGCTAAGAAATAGAATGGATTGCATTGGCAAATTCACGCATAAGGCTTATATTTCCTTCTTTTTCTAAAATATTCCCAGTTACGATAAAATCAGCACCAGCTTTGACCTTTTCATTTGCCATTTCTGGCTTGACGATCCCTCCACCAACGATTACGGGTATGTCGATTTGCTCTTTTATAGCGGTGATCATCTCATTGGGAACAGACTGAGGTGACCCGCTTCCACATTCAAGATAAACACATTTCATCCCTAGCATTTCAGCAGCTATGGCATGTGCAACCGCAATATCGGATTTATCTCTTGGTATAGGCAAAGTTGCACTTATAAACTGAACTGAGGTGCATGAACCACCTTCTACAAGCATATATCCGGTCGGTATTGGTTCAATGCCATGCCTTTTTATTGTTGGAGCCGCTTTGACATGCTCTCCTATAAGAAATTCAGGATTTCTTCCGCTTATAAGACTGAGGAAAAGAATTGCGTCTGCATATCTTGAAATATGATTAGATGCTCCAGGTGAAATTATTACAGGTAATCCTGAAATATCTTTCACATTCTTGACAACATCGTCAAGTCTATCTGACATCAGAAAACTACTGCCAACAAGCAAAGCGTCAACTCCAGCCTCAACGGATTGAGATGCAAAAACAGATGCGCTTTCGATGTCTTGTTTATCAGGGTCTATGAGAACTAAGTAGCCAGCCCCTTTTTTATTTTTTATATTAATGAGATACTCAAATACACTTCCCATAATTAATTACCATTGCGCCCAACCCATTGATATAAGATGCCTAAGTTCTAATAGAAGTCTAGGTTCGCTTTTAAGAGCCTTCCAGAATAATTCAAGGAATGATAAATTATTGGATTCTGCCAATACTTTTGCGAGATTATTAAGAGAATCATCATTAAAACGCATGACACCGTCCCTAATGCCTCTCAAATGACCAAACATTCGTCCAATTTGTTTGTGCCATCGTTTTTCATATTCTATAAGGAATGCACGTGAAGTATTACCTTCTTTAATCGCTTGGGCAGAAACTTCCCCGGCAATATTTCCTGCGATCATAGCATTAATAATTCCACCACCTGATACAGGATCATTTTGATGTGCTGCGTCGCCAACAATCATGAAATTATCAAGCACAATTTCAGATAAAGTTCCAGAAACAGGCACGCCACCAAAAACGCTTGCAACAAAAGAAGCACCCTTAAAATTTTTTTCAATGAACTTATTAAGGTAATAAATTGCATTCTGCGTATCAATATTTCCACCAATGCCAATTCCAACATTAGCGGTATTTTTACCCTTTGGAAATACCCATACGTACCCTCTCGGTGCAACATGATGACCAAGATAAAAATCACAACGATTAGGATTAATATCAATTCCTGTCATTAAATATTGAACACAAGTATCCAAATCTACAGGCTTACAAAATGTTTTGATACCTGCCCATCTGCCAACTTGGGATTCAACTCCGTCAGCAGCGATAACTACTTTTGCCTTAACAGCATAATCGCCATCTAATTTTCTGATTATAACCCCTGCAATACGACCATTTTCTTTTATAAGATCGATTGCCCTTGCTTTTGTCCAAACATCTGCGCCTGATTGCACAGCTTGCATAGCAAGGGATTTATCGAATATTTTTCGTTCTAAAACTAGACCCGATTGAGGCTTTTCTAATGTGACATGAGAACCATCAGGCGAGTATATCCTTGTAGCATGTATCTCTGCACATACCCATTTCGGATCAATATCAACGAGTTCTGCAAGAGCTTTCCAGCTAACACCTTCAGCGCATCTTACAGGTGAGCCGATCTCCTGTCTTTTTTCAATCATTAAGACACTGACGCCATTTTCAGCAGAAGATTTTGCAGACATCGATCCACCAGGACCAGCCCCTATAACTACTACATCATAAGATAATTGCTTGCATTTTGATAGATCATAACTACGAAAATCTACATTTATTTCATCAATGTTTTCTTTATTTTCTGCTTTAAGCGCACTTATAGGACACACCTTGACACATGCAAGGCAACCTACACATTTAGATTTATTTATAGTTAAATGAAGGTCTATTAAATCAATTGCATCTTTTGGACAAGCACTAACACAAGTTCCACAATAACCACAAATCTCTCTATTTACATAAGGATAATTCATAAGTAATCTCAAATTTACATGTTAAAGCTTCAGATTCCCAAGATATATGGCAATCAAACCAATAAATATATCAAATTTCATAATATTTGCAATTCTACCAGCAACACTTTTAGATGGTTGCCGAATAAGACTTATCATGCAAAATATTAAAACAATATCAACACCAAAAAACACGCATAAAAGATAATATATAGAATAATAATCAAGCAAATAAGGTATTGGGCTTGCTATAATCAACAATGAAAAAAAAATAAGTGCAATATAAACTGCCTTTTTGTTTCCATATTTTATCGCAAGGCTAGACATCCCTGTTGCTTGATCACCATCAACATCCTGAATATCTTTGACTATCTCACGTGCCGAAGTAAACAAAAATGCAAAAACAGCAGGTATAAGCGCACCTGATATTTTGCCAACAGCAACCCCACCATATATAAATGTCAAACTTGTGAGCAATGCAACGACTAGGTTAGATAATAAGGGCAGTTTCCTTAATTTGCCAGCATAAAATATCAGCGTTAAAGATACAAATAGAGCAATTAAAAAAGCGACCCAATTAACTATCAGGCTTAACAATGTGCCAATTATAAACAACAGAATCGAAAACGTCAAGGCTGAATGTTTGCTTATTTTCCCTGATGGTATTGGTCGCTTGGGCTTATTTATTTTATCAGACTCGACATCAAAATAATCATTAATAGCATTTCCAGCAGACAATAGCATTAATGCAATTGCAGATGCGATTATGACATCAAAAACAGGATTGATATTTCCACTTGCCAAAAAAGCGCCAAATATGACTGACAAAAAGGCAATCAATCCGTTTAATGGTCTAGCCAGTTGAATATAAGCATATAAGTTCATTTCTAATCATCATAACAGCCAAATGGGATTGGAAAAGCATTTATATTGTCTGCCATTTGCAGATGAAAACGCTTCCAAACGAACATAACAGGGATTATCATACACTATCTTATGAACAAAATTATGCTTATTGGTATCTGATCTTACTGGTGAGAATGTCTTTTCTATATTTTCTGTTTGGTTGACTAGATCGCCTTTATATAAATCAATTTTTTCAATACGACCAAACTCATCAGAAGAAGCAGAATCAATTATCAGATTGAAATCTCTCCCAGAAATCTCTCCACCAACATCAACCATTTTGCCATTATCATTCTGAACCTGTAAAATAGAAATAGGTCCATTGGTAACAATTGTCTTGCCTTTTTTTAAGGCATCAAAAACACCTGAAACCGAAATTCCATTTTCACATTTGGCAAAAGTTCTGACCTTTCCGAAGATATGATTTTCATTTTCTTTAAGTATGGTATTGGGATATTTGACATTACGACAGCGATTAAAATCACCATGAGCATCATTACCGCCAAGTAAATATGTTCGCCGTCCCTCAAGAAGAAGATTTATCCAAGTTTTTCGTGAATGATCAAATTTTGGATTAAATTCCCCATTCCAGAACTGCATACCAGAAGACCCTTCCAAGATCAAGTCCTTATAGTGCCAATGCCCTCTATTCAGTAGCAAAGTTCCCATAAATCCGTTACCGATCTCCGGATGTGCAGAATAAGCAAATCCACCTTTATCTTTTATCAGTTTTAACACTTCTTGGATCGTTAAATCGGGTTTTTTGTATAATAATCCATTTTTTACACCGTCACCGCTTCCAGGGATAAAATCGGGAACATTAAATGCCAAAAGATGAACATTATGGTTACGACAATTACCACAAGATACCTCTTCAGCAGGAAGAACAGCAAAATCCAAATATTTCTGGTTTGCTTCTCTGATCTCATCCTGTATATTTTGCCATCTTGTATGATTTGGGTCTCGTTTAAAGTATTGCCCAATTGCAATATCAAGATCGTAGGAATGATCTGTAACAGCAAACCAGCTTAAGCCGATAGATTTTCCCATCTTAACTGCAACGTCCACAGGTGCGCCAAACTCAACCTGATCTTGTGTCATATCTGAATGATAATGGGAATCTCCATAAAACCACCCATCAATAGAAGGTAATGAATCTGAACTTACAAAAGTGCTAAATGGCGAATGAGATAATCCCGATAAGTTATCGGATATTATTATTTTTCTTCGTCCCTTTCGGGTGAATTCTGCTTCTAATGTGATTTGTAGTTTTCCAGCGTATTTATAGGGAAGCTCAATATAATCTAGCTTATACCAATAATGTTCTGCAATATTAAGGGATTGAGATTCCAAAGGAATATTAAATGTATATATTTTACCATCTTCGGTTTTACATTTAGCAGTTATTCGCTCAAGATTTATTGGAAAGCGATCTGCATCTTTGACAACACAAAGTATAGGTATCGGTTCACCAGATTCCACACGCCAGGGAGCATCTAATATTACTTCTGGGGCATGACGATTTATAAGAGAATATCCCCAGAAAGTATAATGAATTTCTGCATATCCATAAGACTTAATGGAAATCATAAATAGAAATAAAAGAATACTTAACGATAAAGCGAAATTTAGCTTAATTTGTATCATATCAGTCCCAACCTACTTAACATCAAATCGTATTCTTGCCTATATTTGCTTTTTAAGGCAATTATTTTTTCACGATAGATGTCAGTTTCCCGAATTTTTTCAAGGCACATATCGGTTAATTGCTCAATAGGTGTTGACAATGTTGCATAATTTTCATTTAGCTGTTCTATAATACCTGCTCTTGAGTCCAACTGAAGCAACAAAGAAGGCACGCCCATAGATGCAAGAAGCATCGTTCCATGAACCTTGACCGAAAATGCAAAGAAACATCGGGTATAATACTTAAAAAAATCGGTATAATTATTTGAAAATAAAATGTTATTTTTACTTATGTGTTTTATTAACTCCTTATATGATTCAAAGTCATGACAAACCCATATAATTTTTTTATTAGTTGATGATGAAAGTGATTTTTCGACTCCTTTACATATTTCAAGCACCTTTTGAGATGGAATATCAGAATTCCAATAAGTGCCACCCCATATAATAAATATCAAGTCTCGTTCTTCTTTATTCTCATCAATGTTCCCAGCAAAAATAGATGGACAGATTATCTGTTTTACATTAGAAAAACCTGCCTTTGTTAAAAATTCAAGACAATATCTATCCCTTACAGTAAAATCACTGAACGATATTTCGTTATATCTTGATATAAATTTTTTATAGTTTTCGTCCTGAATTACATCTGGAAAAAATACTAGACCATCAATTGATGTTTTAAAATTGCTTCCAACTGCGAGCAATAATATTTTTTTATTCGTTTTTTTGCTATATTCCAAAAGGTTATTTTGCCATTTCATACGATAGCATTTATCATAGAATATTGGCGAACCGCATATAACAATCAAGTTAGATTCGTCAATAAATTCCTTATATAGATTACTTTTTGGAATATCAACTTTATCTATAAGAAATATACTATCAAAAGATTTCGCTGGAAGAAGGTTTTTGAAACCTTCGTATATAAAATTATCTCCTGAATTACTTCCTAAAGTTGTGATAATAGCTAATTTCATTTATAAATTTATGGATACCTAATACCAAACCTAGCTTGATAATAGAACCTAACCAAAAGTATTATACATATTAATAGAACAAAATAGAAGGGCATTAAAAAAGCGACTAATAACGATAATGTCATAACGCTAATTTTTGTTGCCAGAGTAATTGACGTTATATTTACATGATTTTGAT
>Ga0101944_10006336_pt1 | contig 12683 bp, 7 predicted proteins | sample DewCreD2012metaG_FD_75245 | JGI IMG/M metagenome (GOLD analysis project Ga0101944, IMG submission 75245) | Hot spring sediment bacterial and archeal communities from British Columbia, Canada, to study Microbial Dark Matter (Phase II) - Dewar... ... | reverse complement strand
AGGTTGCACAGGATCAACTCCTTTTCGGTGGTCGGACGCCGCCTGCCCGCGCGGGTGTAGCGGGCGCGGCTGGGGCCAAACGCCAGCCAGCTCCCCAGCACCAGCGCAAACACCTGCTCCAGGACCGGCGCGTCGGGCGGGCAGAGATTCGGGCCGCCCAGCACCTGAACCCGCGGGTCCGCGAAGGCGCCCGCCGCCAGCCGCAAGTTCCCCGCGCTGGGCAGCGCGTCGTCATCCAGAAAATAAACCAACTCCCCGCGGGCCACGCGCAACGCCGCGTTGCGCTGCATCGACGGCTGCCGTCCGCGGCTGATCAGCACCTCCAACTTGTCGGCCGGGTAGTCCAGTTGCCGCGCCGTGCGGGCGGCCGGGACATCCACCTGTTCCGGCCGCGCGGCGATAATTACGGTCACGCTCGGCAGGCGTTCGCTGCTGCTCACGCGGCAAGGCTAGGTGGCCAACCCCGGCGCGCAAGGCGCAAAACGCCTCCGGCGGCCCGACACCAAGCAGCTTCACCACCCGCCGCACAGCGCCAACATCAGAATGGCCGACGCCGTGCCGTCCATCGTCGGCTCGTTGGTCGAGTAGTCTTTCCAGTCGTCGTGATCCACCGCTGGCCCTGGCCACGCGGCTCGGTCGGGCGCGAGGCATGGCGCACCACAGGCACCAGCGCCAGACGGGCCGCCGCCGCCGCCTCAGATTGGAAGCCGGTGTGCCACAACGCCTGGCAGGCCCGGCCGACTGCCCGCCAGCCTGAAGGGTTGGCGGGAATGCCGTTGACGCTGCCTGCGGCTTGCCGTCATGATGGATTGCGCCGGGGACGCGGGCACAGGTCGCCTCGCGTGTTGGCCCGGCAGGAGAACGACAATGCAACTGGACAATTTGTATTCTGAATTGACGTTGAAGACCAACGCCAAGCTGGCGCTGGTGGTTTTGGACGGGCTGGGTGACGTCGCCACGACCGCCCAGGGGCGGCTCACGCCGCTGGAGGCCGCTTGCACGCCCAATCTGGACGTCCTGGCCAAGGAATCGGCACAGGGCCGGCTCATCCCGGTCGCCCCGGGCATCACGCCCGGCAGCGGACCCGGGCACTTGAGTCTGTTTGGCTATGACCCCTTGGAGTATCAGGTCGGGCGCGGGGTGATCGAAGCCCTGGGGTTGGGCATGGAGCTCAAACCGGGCGACGTGTGCGCGCGGGCCAATTTCGCCACGCTGGACGCCAAGGGCATCGTGACTGACCGGCGGGCCGGGCGCATCCCGACCGAGACATGCGAGCAACTCTGCGCGCTGCTGGCAGCCAAGGTCAAAAAGCTGGGCGACACCGAAGTCATCATCAAGGCGGGCAAGGAACACCGATTCGTCGTCGTGTTCCGCGGTCCGGGCCTGGAGGGGCCGTTGACCGACGCCGACCCGAACCGCGAGGGCCTGCCGATTCCGACCGCCCGGCCGCGCGATCCGAAGAATGCGAAGCAGAAGAAGACCGCCAAGCAGGTCGCCGAGTTCTACAAGGCGGCGCTGCCTGTGTTGGCTGGTCGCCAGCCGGCCAACGGCTTTTTGATGCGCGGCATCGCGCACCAGCCGCACATTCCGCTGTTCGAGGAGCGGTACAAGCTAAAACCCGCCTGCCTCGCGGTGTATCCGATGTACAAGGGCCTGGCTCAACTGGTGGGCATGACCAAAATCGAAGGCCCGCAGACCATTCGTGAGCAGTTCGAGCGTTACCTGGCCGAGTACGACAACTACGACTTCTTCTTCATTCACTTCAAGTATACCGACAAATACGGCGAGGACGGCAATTTCGAGGCGAAGAAGCGGGCGATCGAGGAGTTTGATGCCGCCCTGCCGGTCCTGCTGCAAAAGAAGCCGGACGTGCTGGCAATCACGGGAGATCACTCGACCCCCTGCGTGGTCAAGGGCCACTCGTGGCACCCGCAACCGGTGCTCTTGCATTCGGCCTTCAGTGGCACCGACAAACTGGAGCGATTCACGGAGACCGGTGCCAACCTCGGCTCGCTGGGCATCCTCGAGGCCAAATACCTCATCCGGCTCATGCAGGCGCACGCGCGCATGTTCGACAAGTTCGGCGCCTGATCGGGTCGCGGAAAAAAATCTCCGCTCGCGCGAAAAAAACAGTTGCGCGCGGGCGGATTTTTTTCTTACAAACGGGCGGAGCTTATGGCAGTGGTCACTTTGTTCCGGTGCAACGCTGAAAACGCAAAGCGAGAATGGAGGTGACATCCATGGCCAAGGCCAAGAAGAAAGCCGCCAAGAAGAAGAAATAACCCGCAGACTCAACCCCGGGATGGCGGACTTGGCCCACCGGGCAAGTTCCCCATCCCGGTTTTGTTTTGCACCCCGCTTCCGCATGGCCAAACTTGTTTTCGACATCGAGACCTCCGCCCTGGCGCTGGAGCTGTTCGACGAGGCGCAACAGGAGTATCTGTTTCGGGAGGCCGACAAACTGACCGACGCCGCCGCCCGCGAGGCCCGCCGCGCGGAAATCCGCCAGCAGCTCAACCTGTGGCCCTTCACGGCCCAGGTCGTCTGCATCGCCATGCTGAACGCCGAGACGCTGCGCGGCCAGGTGCTGTTCCTGGCCGAAGACTTCGAGGAGGACGCCCAGGAGGGCGGACCGGTCGAGTTCGTCCCCTGCATGGACGAGACCGAGTTGCTGACGGCTTTCTGGGACGTGGCCAAGCACTACGAGGAGATTGTAACCTTCAACGGCCGGACCTTTGACGTACCGTTCCTTTACCTGCGCTCGGCGCTGCTGAACGTGCCCATTTCCAAAAAGAACTGGCTGGGCTACCGCTTCCAGACCGAGCCGCACTGCGATCTGGCCGAGCAACTCACGTTTTACGGCGTTAGCGGGCGCGAGGGCGCGGCGCGGCGGTTCAATCTGGACTTCTACTGCAAGGCCTTTGGGCTGGACTCTCCCAAAAGCCACGGCGTGACCGGCCTGGATGTGAACAGTCTGCTAGCTGAAGGCAAACACCGCGAGATTGCCGAGTACTGCCTGCGCGACGTGCGCGCCACGGTGGAGTTGTACCGCATCTGGAAGGACCGCCTGGCGGGCATCAAGTAGCCGCGCTCAGGGCGCACCGCTCTGAGCCGGCGGTGTCGGCGAAATGCAGAAACTCCAGTCGGTGATTCGCCTCCGGATGCTGCGGAGACGGTCCGGCCACCAGTAACGCTCCAGTCCCGCCCAGCCCGTGCTCGGCCGCCCAGGCGCGCGCCCAGGCCCGCCAGTCCACCGGGGAGTCCGCCAACTCGACCGGATGCACGCCCCAGGAAAAGGCCAGCCCCTGGCAGACCTGCCGGTCGGGACTCAGCGCCACAATCCAAACCGGCGGATTGAACCGTGAGATCATGCGGGCCGTCGTCCCGGTGCGAGTGGGCACAAACACGGCGGCGCAGGGCACGGTTTCCAGAGCGAATTCCACCACGGTGGCAATGGCCTCGGCAGGGGTGCTGGACCGGTTGCCAACCGGCATGGACCGAACTTGGTTGCGGCAGGTCACCGCTCGACGGGCCTCGGTGGCCGCGGCAATTCGCGCCAGCATGGCCACCGCCTCCACCGGATAACGGCCCATGGCCGACTCGCCGGACAGCATGAGGGCATCCGCGCCGTCCAGCACGGCATTGGCCACATCGGTGGCCTCGGCCCGCGTCGGCAGGCGGCTGTGGGTCATGGACTCGAGCATTTGCGTGGCCACGATGACCGGTTTGCCGGCCTGGCTGGCCCGGGCGATGAGCTGCTTTTGCAACAGGGCCATTTGCTCGATAGGCACTTCGACGCCCAGATCGCCCCGGGCTACCATCACACCATCGGCAGCGTCGAGAATCTCATCCAAGTGGCCAAGCGCGCCGGCCCGCTCGATTTTGGCAATGACAAACGGCCGATGGCCGGCAGCCGCGGCAGCCGCGCGCACCGCCGCCACATCGGCCGCCGTTTCCACAAACGACTGGCTCACGGCGTCCACGCCCTGTTCCAAAGCAAACCGCAGACACGCCTCGTCCTGCTCCGTGAAGGCGGCAAGACCAAGCTCAATGCCCGGTAGGTTCAGCCCCTTGCGCGAGCGCAGTTCGCCGCCCACGCTGACGACGCAGTGAACCTCCGCGCCGGAGACACGTTGGACCTGCAGTTGGACCAGCCCGTCATTGAGAAACAGTCGGTCGCCCGGTCGCACCACTTCCGGCAGGCGCGTGAAGCTGACCGAGGCCCGGCGCTCGTCGCCAACCACGTCCTCGGTGGTGAGCGTGAAGGCCGCCCCGGCTCGCAACTCCACCGGCTCGGGCTGGATCTGGCCCAGGCGCATTTTGGGACCCGGCAGGTCGGCCAGAATGGCCAGCCGCCGGCCGGTGGCGCGCTCAGCAGCACGCAACCGGGCGATCCGGGCGGCGTGTTCCTCAAAGGTGCCGTGCGAAAAATTTAGCCGCGCCACGTCCATGCCGGCGCGCAGCATGGCCTCCAGCGTTTCCGGCGACTCCGAGGCCGGGCCGATGGTGGCCACGATTTTGGTCCTGTGGTCAGGCAGTTTCATGAGGATGGAGTGTGCTCAAGCTTGCGGCTTTTCAGATAGGGCCGGCGATGGGGGCGAGGCCGGTTCGTGCCGGACAGGACGGACAGGCCCTGGACAAGAACCGGGCGTGGCCGGATTGGCGTGCGCTGGCTGAGCGGAACGGACCTTCATACGTCCAAGCTGAAGTCGCCAAGCAGCAGCGGGTAGCGTCCGTTGTCCCGGACCAGCTTCACAATGTAGTCGTAGGTGTGGCCGGACACGGCGCTGGAGACGGAATGATCGGATTGGAAGATGTAGCCGCCGCCCCGGGCAGCATTGAGTTTGCGCAGCACTTCGCGCCGGATCGCCTCGGGGTCGCCGGTTTCCCAAACCGTCACATCGCTGTTGCCACAGAACCCGATGCGGTGACCGTATTGACGGCGGAGTTCCACCACGTCCAGACCGGCCTTGGCTTCGAGGGGATTCAGGGCCTCGATGCCCATTTCGACGAAATCGGGCAGGATGGCTCTGATGTTGCCGCAACCGTGGTAGATGACCGGCAAACCGAGGGCATGGGCGTGGGCTGCGATTTTGGCCACCCACGGCTTGAAGTGCTGGCGCCAGTAGGCCGGTGACATGAAAGTGGCTTTCTTGTAGGCCACGTCGCCCCAGATCACGAAGCCGTCCAGCCGGCCGCGACCGGCCGCCATTTCGGCCTTGGCCATTTCGAAATAGAACTCGCCCAACCGCGCGATCACGGCAGCCATCCGATCCGGGTGTTCGCCCAGCCAGAGCAGGGTGTTGGTCTGCCCCACCAAGCGGGTCAGGCATTCGCTGACCTCGATGATGCTGCCGTAAACCGGGAAGTTCGGGTGCAGCGACTCGACAGTCTGTGTCCAGGCCGGGGAATGGCGCTGGCAGCCGTCGCCCACCCCGGCAATCTGGTTGTCGCCCGGCTCGAAGAACCGGCGGCGGTCGTCCGGGGGGTCGAACTCCACCCGCTCCAGCTTCTCCAGCGTGTCCACTTCCCAAGCGCACATCTCGGGCATGGGGCAGGCAAAGTGTTTCCGCAGCACGGCGCCGAAACCGGTCTTGACCACCACTGCGTCGGGTGTCTCTTCGAGTGTTTCAAAGGGCCGAATCCACGGGTCCATGTTCGGCGTCGTAACCACCCAGTCCAGGTTGTAATAGGTGTAGGGGTCGGCGTCCGGCGGCAGCCCCAACTCCTGCCGCCAGCGCCGGATGAAGCCGCCCCAGAAAAAGTCGCTGATCGGGACGCGATCCGGCTCTTGGTGTCGCAGGGCGGCGTTCAGGCGGGCGAGCTTGCGCAGGGTGTTGGCGGGGCGCGCCGGGCAACCGGCCGGGCTGGCTGTCCCATCCAACTTGTGCATGGCCTGTGGCGCTTTTCTAGCAGTATGCGGTCAAGTGCCGCCGATGGACAAGGCCGGCCCGGCCCGCCGGACGCCCCGCCGGCTCACGGAGCGGTACGCCCCTGGAAGCGGGCCAGCATGACGGCGATGGCGTCCAATTCGTCCCGCGCGCTGCGCTCCGGGTTCGGACTGCGATACCGATTCAGCATGGCGCAGAACGCCAGCCTCTCGCCCGCGGCGGTGGTGACGTAACCGGAGAGGGCATGGGCCCAGCGGAGTGTGCCGGTCTTGGCACGCACGTTACCCGCCGCCGGGGTGTCTCGCATACGATTGCGCAATGTGCCGTCCACGCCCGCCACGGGCAGGGCTGCCAAATACGTGGTCGCCTCGCGGTGCCGGCTCATGTAGCGCAACAGCGCAACGGTGGCGTTGGGCGTGGTGAGATTGTTGCGGGACAACCCCGAGCCTTCCTCGAACTGCACCTCCGTCGCTGGGATGCCAGCCTCCGCCAGAAACCGTTCCAACTCCCGTATGCCGGCCGCCTCGGAGGTCATGTCCTCGGCAGCCCCGGCGGGGCGCGTCATTTCTCCCACATGCGCCAGCAGCAGGTCGGTGTACAGGTTTTGGGAGGGCTTGAGAATGTCGCTGGCCAGCTCGCGCAAGGGTGCCGATTCCACGGCGCCCAGTTCTACAAGCCGCGTCCGGTCAAGCGGCGTCACCTGCCGGTCCAACCAGTCCACGGCCCGCACCCGGCCACGGACGGTCACACCAGCACGCGCCAGCGCCTCGCGCAAGAACGTGACGAATAGCCCGGCAGGGCGGGGCACGGTCACATCCTGGGCAAAACCCGAATGGTCCAGAGCCAGCCGGCCCCACACATAAACGACGTGGCCGTCAAGTGGCCGGTAAAAGGTCAGGTCGCGCCCGCTGCCAGCGGGGGCGGTCACCGTGCGGTTGCTCAGGACAATCCAGGGCGTGGGCGGGGACACGGCCAGGACACAGGGCGCGTTGGTGGTGGGCCCGGGTTTGACCGTGACCTCCAGCCTGTTGTCGTTAATCGTCAGGGCAGAGACGGGCGCGCCGTAATAAAACTGCGTGTCATCCCAGTCCCAACCGCTCCCAAAGGGCGGCCCACGGAAAAAGCTCTCGTCACCCACCAGGTCGCCCTCGATGTGGCGGACGCCGGCGTTGGTGAGTGCTCGCACCAGTGGCACCAGCGCGCCAAACAGGTCGTTGCCGAAACGGTGGGCGGTGAAGCCCGGGTCGCCACGGCCGAACACCGTCAGGTCGCCCCGGATCACGCCGCCGGGCGCCGGTCGGCCTGGGGCATACAGCGAGGTCCTGATGCGGTAGTCCGCCCCCAAGCGGTCCAGCGCCAACGCCACGGTGTAGAGCTTGGTGTTGGAAGCCGGGCTGAAATACTTCTGGGCGTTCTCCTCGAACACTACCCGACCGGTGTCCAACGAGATCACTTTCACACCCCAGGTGGCGGCGGCGAATTTGGGTTGTCGGATGTGCTCGGCCAAATGTTGCTGCAATTCGGCCACGCTGGTAGCCGGCGGCGGTTGGACCTGGCTGGCGCCGCTCGGCGACCCGGACAGCCAGACGCACAAGGCGAGGGTCACGGCTGGCGGTCCCATTCGGCAAAACGCGGCTGGCCGCGCAGCAGGCGCGCGCCGGGGCTTGATCACCGGCTCGCTGCACGGCAAGCAGCTCAGAGGGCGATGGCGTGGTGTTCTCATGCGTTTGGGCCGTGGCGTTACCGCTTGCCCGTGGACTGTGGAGCCGCTGACGTCGGCAGGACGGTTTGACGTGCTCGGCAGAACCGTGCCGCGTGCTTCGGGGAGAGAAGTCCCCCTTCCCGCGCATGCACGGCTCTGAAGTTGGTCCGCCGGGTTCACGATGGCGCCATGCGCGGCCCAGACTACAGGGGTCAGGGGCCGACGGCCAGTGCGCGGCGCGGCTGGCGGTTGGCCCGGGCACATTTTATTGAACCACCCGCCGCCAGGTCAGCCAGCCCGTGGCTTACGGCTTGGCCAGAACTCTGTGTGGGCTGGGGCGGCGAGCTGGAAGGTTGCGCCGCGCCGTGTGGCGGTTTCGCTCAATGACGCCCGGTTGGGCCGGGGCCGATGGGGCTCTTGGGCCTCAATTCCGGCCCAAAAGCCGGACAATGGCGTCCACCGCCACGCGCATTTCGTAAGGCTTGTCCAGGACACTGCCGTTGCACCGTTGGACGCGGGCGCGGGTGGTGTCGTCCAGGTAGCCGGACGCCAGCAGGAACTTGACGCTCGGCCATCGGGATGCCACGGCCTCGATCAGTTCCACGCCGGTCATTCCGGGCATGCGATAATCGGTGAACACCAGGTCCACGCCTTCCGGGGTGGATTCCAGCAGTCTGAGGGCTTCCGGGCCGCTGGCCGCCGCTTGCACCTGCAGGCCGGCAGCTTCGAGGAATTTCACCGTGAAATCGCGCACCAAATCCATGTCGTCCACCACCAGCACCCGCCCGGCCACGGGCTGAATCTGCCTGGGCGGAGGTTCGGCGGCAGCGGTGGGTTGCCCTGCGGCCAATGGGAAGTAGAGGTGGAAGGTGCTGCCCTTGCCGACTTCGCTTTCCACCTCGATGAACCCACCCGCCTCTTGGACAATCCGCTGCACGATGGACAATCCCAACCCGGTGCCCTTCCCTGGCGCCTTGGTGGTAAAAAACGGCTGGAACAGTCGCGGCAACAAGTCGGCCGGTATCCCGGCCCCGGTGTCGGTGACGCTGCACCGCGCCAGTTGGCGGCCCGCCTCCAAGCCGTGTCGCTGCGCCAGCGCCGGCGGCAACGCTACCAGCGCCGTGGCCAGGGTCAGGCGTCCGCCGTTGGGCATGGCATCCTGGGCGTTCAGGCACAAGTTGATGAGCGCCTGGTGAGCGCGAGAGGCGTCCATGCGCACGAGGACTGGTTCGGAGGCAGGCTTCAGTTGAAAGTCAATGTTCCGGCGCAGGGTATGGCGGGCGAACTGGGTTGCTTCCTGAAGCACTTGGTTCAGGTCCAGCACCCTCTGGCGCTCCGCAGACCTGCGGCTGAACGAGAGCAACTGCTGCGTGATCTCGGCGGCGCGGGCGGCAGCCAGGTCAATCTGCTCCAGGAGCGAGCGCCCCGGCGAGTCCGGCTCGGCTTGCAACAGCAGCAGGCCGGTGTTCCCGCGGATGGCTTGGAGGAGGTTGTTGAAATCGTGGGCGACGCCGGCGGCCAGGGTGCCGATGATCTCCATTTTCTGCGCCTGGAAGAGCTGATCCTGCAGCTCCTGAAACCGGGATTGGTCCGTGATGCTGCAAATCAAGCCGCACACCGACCCGTCTTGAACCCAGGGCGAAATGCGGACCAGCCAGTGCCGCCCGTCCGCCGCATGAAACCGGCTTTCCTGAGTGGTGGCGGTGCGGAGCACCTGCTCGAAGACGGCTCGCAGTTCGTCGCGACGGCCCAAATCGGTCACATAGTCCAGCAGCGGCCGGCCCAGTTGAGGCGGGCCGTTCAGGTGGATGCCGCCGTGGTCGGCGGGCAGATGTCGCCAACCGTCATTGGTATGTGTGAGCCGCAATTGGCGGTCCAGCGTGTAAATGGCGCCGTCCAGCGACCCCAGGATGCTCCGGACGAAGTCGCGTTCGCGTCGCAGATCGTCCTCCAGTCGCTTGCGAACCGTGAGGTCCCGCTCACAGGCCACGTAGCCCACGAACCGACCGGCCATGTCCGAGATGGGCGAGATGGTGGCCTCGACGGGGTAGAGCGTGCCATCGGCGCGCCGATTGATCAGCTCGCCCATCCATTCGCGGCCGTGGCTGACGGTCTCGATGTATTGGCGGATGGTGTCCTGCTGGCCCGGGGCGCGGAGGAATTCGTCGGGACGCCCCAACACCTCTTCAACCGGGTAACCTGTCGTAGTTTGGAAGGCGGGATTGGCGAACGCGATGCGCAGCTCGGGGTCGGTGACGAAGAACACGTCCGGCGTGGCGTCCAGTGCGGTGACCAGGTGGCGCACGTGAGCCTCGAGGCGCTGGCGCTGGCCGGCATCGCGGAAGGTCACCAACGTGTGGCCGTCGCCCAGGGGCAGCAGCTCCAGATCGGCAAACAGGCGTGGGACGCCGTTGACGGTGGTCATGACCGAGTGCAGATGGCTGGGCGAGGGGGAACCGCGCTGGAGGAGGGCCAGCACCTTGGCGCGGGCCACGGACGGTAGCAAATCCAGAACACAGAAGCTCCCGGCGTGCGTCCGGGGATCGAGGCCAAACCGCCGAGCCGCCGCCCGGTTGATCTGGACCGCGGTGCCGTCAGTCCGGCAGACGATCTGAGCCTCGCGGTTGGCCGAGAACACGGCCTCCCACCACTCCGTCATGAGCCAGGCATCCAGGTTTTGCGCAACGGACGGTCGGTTCATCGAACAGCCGGTCCCACTCGTGCCATCGGCATACACAGGCAGACCCGGACCGCCGGGCATCCTAACCGGCCGGTCGGGTTTCCACGCGTCAACAGTACACCGTCAGCGTCTGTGTTATCGGCTGGATCCGATGATGGTTGAGAAGTTTCTCGATGAAGGTGGCGCTGAGCTGCTGGCCTTCAGGGGCTAGCAACAAGCCGTTGGGGGCGTAGACGTCGCCGGCCAGCACCATGCCGGGCCGCAGTTCGGCAAGGCCGACCTGGCGCTGCCGCCGGGCGGTCGGCACGGCCGGCCACACGCGCAGCAGGACGCGCACAGCCTCCGGGTCATAGAGCGTGCCGGCGCTGCGCTGAATCTGCTCCATGGTGTCGGGACGCGTCAGCCGGCTGCTGGCTGCCGCCACCGCCACGGCCAGCAGCCGCGCCAGCCAGGGGATGGCTTCGCCGACCAGCCGGTCCGGGTAGCCCGAGCCGTCGAAATTCTCATGATGGGCGCGGATCACCTGCCCCACACTGTCCAAGCCGCTACCAAAGCTGGCCAATTCCTGTCCCAAGATGGGGTGTTGTTCGATGAGGGCGCGCTCGGCCGCGCCCAGGCTTTCGGGCGACTCCTGCCAACGCCGAATAATCTGGCGGGGCACGCCCACCAGGCCGATGTCATAGAGCTGCGCGCTGGTTTCCAGCACGCGGCGCTCGGCAGCCGCCAGGCCCAGGGCGTCGGCCATCGCCGCACACAACTCGCCCACGTGGCGGACCTGATCGCCCAGCGACGGGTAGAAGGTCTGCATGGTATGGACGCACAGCGCCACGGAGCGGGCGAGGTTGCGTTCCAGCGCCGCGTTCATTTCGGCAAGCTGACGGTTCTGCTGCTCGACCAACCGGACCTGCTGCTCCAGAGAACGGGTCAGCTCGACCAGTTGCTCGTTCATGGCCTGGGTGGCGCTCTGGAGGTGGGCGTTTTGGCAGATGAGTTCGTAGCGCTGGACGGCGTTCTGGACGGTGGCCAGGAACTCCTCGCGCAACCACGGTTTGACGATGAACCGGAAGATTTCGCCCTGGTTGATGGCCTCGATGACGATGTCCAGGCTGAGCACGGCCGTGATGAGAATTCGGGTGGCAAACGGCTGCAACTGGCGGGCGCGGGCCAGCAGTTCCAAACCGGTCATGCCGGGCATGCTCTGATCCGCAATGATCACCGAGAAGTCCTGGCGCTGCAGTTCCTCCAGCGCCCGGGCCGGATCGGAGGTGGTGACGACCTGATAGCCTTCGTGGGTGAGGGCAATTCTGAGGGCCGTCAGGACGATTTCCTCGTCGTCCACGACCAGGATCGGCCTGGGTGACGGAGCCTGGGTTGGTGCGGGGTCGGACATCGGGTCTGCTGGTTAGCGCTCGTTCAATACGGTGTTCAGGCGGGCCACGAACTCCCGCGGGGGCAGATCAAACGGCACTATGGCATCCACCGCCTCCAACTGCGTCGTGTTGAACTCGTCCTGGCTGCCATCGGTGAGGCTCAGGAAGGTCTTGATGGGCAGTTTGCCGGCCCGGACGTGGCGGCAAAGCGAAAGGCCCTCCGGTTCGCCGCCCACCCGCAGCAACACCAGGCCGGTGAATTGGAACTCCGGCTGATGCAACACCTCGATCGCCTCGGCCTCCGCGTGGGTCGGAACAACGTAAAAGCCGTGCTGGCGCAGCGTGGCCACAAACCGCTGGAGCGTCTCACCCGCCGGGCCGAGAACCAGGAGCGTGTGCCGACCCTTGCGGGGTTCGTTGGCGGCGGTTTGCGCCTCGGTGAAGTCGGCCTGCGCCAACCAGAAACAGAAGGTCGTGCCGCGCTCTTCGACGCTCTCGACCGAAATGGCTGCGCCGTGCCGCTCGGCAAACAGTCGGGCGTTGTAAAGGCCCAGGCCCGAGCCTTTGCCCAGGGGCTTGGTGGTGAAAAAGGGATCAAAAATCGAGGGCAGCAGTCGCGCCGGAATACCGACGCCAGTGTCCTGAACCGAGAAGCAGACCAGCGGTGGGTCCGGCAACGTGCCCTGCACCGGAGAAACGGACGGCGCGCGCTCGTGCCGGGCAGTGCGCAAGGTCAGCGTGCCCCCCTGGGGCATCGCGTCCGCCGCGTTCAACACCAGGTTCACGATGACTTGCCGCAGTTCGAACGGGTCCAGATACACCGGCAACGGGCTGACAGGGGACAGTTCGGTCACCACGCGCACACGGCGAGAGATCACCTTGCCCAGAATCTCCGCCATCATGCTCACCACCTCGTTGAGATCCTGGTAGCTTTTCTCGCCGGGGGCGTCCTGATGCAGCAGGCGGATGCGGCGCGCCAGTTCCAGCCGCCGCCCAAACGTCATTCTCCGCACTCGGTACCGCACGCCCGGAACGCAAGC
>Ga0101944_10006334_pt1 | contig 12689 bp, 6 predicted proteins | sample DewCreD2012metaG_FD_75245 | JGI IMG/M metagenome (GOLD analysis project Ga0101944, IMG submission 75245) | Hot spring sediment bacterial and archeal communities from British Columbia, Canada, to study Microbial Dark Matter (Phase II) - Dewar... ... | reverse complement strand
GATGATCGCCGCCGGGATGCCTGTGGTGGCGCTGATGCAGCTCCACCCGGCGCGCGTCCGCGCGGGCGTGCCGGAAGCGGAAATCGGGAAGGTGAGGATCGGGCAGACCGCCCGCGTCCGCATTCCTTCTCTCGGCGGGCGCGAATTTGCCGCAAAAGTCGAACTCGTCGGCTTCGCCGCGGAGCCGCAGTCGCGGACCTTCCCGGTGCGGCTGCTGGCGCCTAACCCCGCGCTGGAACTGCGCGCCGGCATGATCGCCGAAGCCGAGATTGAAACCGACACGCGCGTTCCGGTGCGCACGGTTCCCGCGGAAGCCGTCTGGCGGGATCCGCAGGGCGCCACGCACGTCTACGTCTACTCGCCGCAGAGCGGACGCGTCCATGCGCGGCGCGTCCGCACCGGCCGCGGGGCGGGCCGCGAGGTCGAGATCACGGAGGGGCTCGGCGACGGCGATCTGGTCGTTGTGGGCGGCCAGCATAAGGTCAAGGACGGCATGCGCGTGCAGGCGGAGGTGCTGCGATGAACCCCGTCAAGTCCGCCCTGCGCTACCCGCAGGTCACGCTTCTCCTCACTGCCGCCGTGCTCGCCACGGGCATCACTTCGCTACTCACGATGCCGCGGCGGGAAGATCCCAAAATCACCATCCGCACAGGACTCGTCATCGCCACCTATCCGGGCGCCACCGCCGAGCAGGTGGAAAAGCAGGTCACGCGGAAGATCGAAGACCGCCTCTTCCGCTTCGAGGAAGTCCGCAAGGCGAAGACCTGGTCCACCAGCCGCAGCGACCTCTGCGTCATCCATGTCGAGCTTGAAGACCATGTCAAGCAGCCTGACGTCTTCTGGTCGAAGCTTCGCCATGCGCTCATCGAGCTGAAGCTCACTGAACTGCCCGAGGGCGTGCAGGGCCCTGTCGTGCGCGACGATTTCGGCGACACGGTGGCGCTGCTGGTGGCCGTGCACGGGAGCCGTTACAGCTACACGGATCTGAAGGAGTACGCCGAACGGGTCGAAGACGAATTCCGCACCCTGCGCGCCGTGGCCAAGCTGAAGCGCATCGGCGAGCAGAAGGAAGAGATCCGAATCACCTCGTCCATGGAGCGCGTGGCGCAGTATGCGCTCTCGCCGATGAAGGTGATCCAGGCCCTCCGCGGCCGCAACGTGGTCCAGTACGGCGGCGAACTGAAGACCGGGGCGGCGGCGCAGCCCATGCGCGCCTCGGGGCTGTTCCAGGACGTGGACGAGATCCGCCGGGTCATGATCGACGTATCTCCCACGGGGCAGCCCGTGTATCTCGGCGATCTGGCCCGGGTCGAGCGCGTCGAGGGCGAGCCCCGCTCGCTGTGCCGTTTCAACGGCGAGCCGGCAGTGCTCGTCAGCGTCGAAATGCAGGAGGGCTATAACATCGTCGAGTTCGGCCGCGCCCTGCGCGAAAAGCTCGCCGGGGTGCGCGCCACGCTGCCGCCCGACCTCCACATCGACATCCTCGCCGATCAGCCCGCCGTCGTCGAGCGCCGCATCACGCACTTCATCCGCGAATTCGGCATCGCCATCGGCGCCGTCATTCTCGTCACGATCATCCTGCTGCCCCTGCGCGTGGCGCTCATCGCCAGCCTCGCCATTCCCGTCACGATCGCCGCCACCTTCGCCCTGCTGCACGCCATCGGCTTGGAGCTTCACCAGGTTTCCATATCCGCGCTGATCGTCGTGCTGGGCATGGTGGTCGACGACGCCATCGTGATCGCAGACAACTACGTGGAACACCTCGACCGCGGCACCCCGCGCATGGAAGCCGCCTGGCGCTGCGCCACCGAGCTCTGGCTGCCCGTGCTCACCGCCACGTTGACCATCATCGCCGCGTTCCTGCCGATGCTCATCATCAGCGGCGCGGTGGGCGAATTCATCCAGGCGTTGCCCGTTGCGGTCGCCGTGGCTCTTTCCTGCTCCTACGCCGTCGCAATGCTGGTCACGCCGTGGCTCTGCCGGTTCTTCATCCGCCGCGGACTCCATCCGCCCGAAGCGGATCCGGGCAGGAAGCGCTTCAACGCCATCGACTTCATGCAGTCCAGCTACAACCGCGTCATCCATGCTGCGATGCGCAACAAGGTCCTCACCCTCGCCGGCGGCGCCGCCGTCTTCCTTCTGGGAATCGTCCTCCTGCGCACCGTCGTGCCCGAGCGCTTCTTCCCCACGGCCGAGCGCAACCAGTTCGTCATCCATCTCTGGCTGCCGGAAGGGACGCGCCTCGAAAAGACCGACGCAGCCGTGCGCCGCATCGAGCAGCATCTCCGCAAGGAGCCGCTCGTCACGAGCTTCGCGTCTTTTGTCGGCGATTCGGCTCCGCGCTTCTATTACAACGTCGACCCTGAATTCCCCGCCCGCAACTACGCGCAGATCGTGGTCAACACCCGGAGCGCGGAGGACACGCCGCCGCTCGTGTTCCGCCTGCGCCGCGAGCTGCAAACCGTCGCGCCCGAGGCGCTTGCCATCGTGCGCGAGCTCGAACAGGGCACGGTCATGAAGGCGCCGGTCGAAGTCCGCATCGTCTCGACACTGGATGGCGAGGACGACCTGCGCCGCCTGCGCGAGGTCGGCGGTCAGGCTGAGGCGATTCTCCGCCGCACGGCGGGCGCCGAGTATGTCTTCGACGACTTCCACGAAGAGGCCCCGGAGCTGTCGCTGCGGGTGAACGAGGAAGTCGCCAACCGCCTGGGTTTCAGCAATTCCATGCTCGCTCTGCAGATGGCCGGCGGCTTCAGCGGGCTGCCGGTTACCACGTTCTGGGAGGGTGATCGCGACATCCCCGTCGTGCTGCGGCTCGAGGAGCAGTACCGAAACACCTTCGACGATGTCGGAGACGCATACGTCGTCAGCGCACTGACGGGCGCGCGCGTTCCCCTGCGCAGCGTCGCCACCGTCGAGCCCGAGTGGCGCCCCAGCCGCATCGTCCGCCGCAACGGCCTGCGCACGCTCACCGTCATGGCCATCCCCGACGAGGCGCACCTGCCCTCGCAAATCCTGAAATCCGCGCAGCAACAGCTTGCCGCCATCCCGCTTCCGCCCGGATACCGCATCGAATATGGCGGAGAAATCGAGGGGCAGAAGGAAACCTTCGGGGAAATGCACGTCGTGCTGGCCCTGAGCATTCTGCTGATTTTCCTGATCCTTCTCTTCCAGTTCCGCTCGCCCGTGGACACGCTGGTCGTCATGATGTCCATTCCATTGGCCCTGCCAGGGGCGGTCTTCGGGTTGATTCTGACGGGAAATCCGTTCAGCTTTACGGCGTTCATGGGCGTCATCAGCCTCTCCGGCGTGGTCGTGCGCAACGCGATTATCCTCGTCGACTACATCCATGAACGGCAGCGCGCGGGCGCTCCTCTGGAAACGGCCGCACTTGAGGCTGGCGAGCGCCGCCTGCGGCCGATTTTCCTGACCACGGCCGCGGCAGCGGTGGGCGTGCTGCCCATGATCCTCAGCGGCTCGAGCCTCTGGTCCCCGCTGGCCAGCGCCATCGCCGTCGGACTCATCTGCTCCATGTTCTTCACACTCGTCGTTGTACCCGTACTCTTCGTCGTGGCCAAGCGCCGCGCCGCCCGGTGGCGCCCCGCCACGCTGACACCGGTCCTGCTGCTGATTCTCCTCCACGCGGATGCCAGCGCCGAGCCGCGCCGCATCACGCTCGAAGACGCGCTCGCCATGGCCCGCCAGCAGAACCCCATCCTGAAAATCCAGCGGCTCAAGGAGCGCGAATCGGCCCGCAGACGCGATGCCATCCGCGCCAATGCTTTTCCTCGCCTCTCCAATGAATCCAGCCTCCTGTACAACAGCCAGTTGCAGAACGTCGCCATCCCGCGGGGCTTCCTCGGCGTGCTGCCCCAGATCGGCCCGGTCCCGTCGGACGACCTGCGCCTGCTGCAAGGCGCCAACACGTTCGGCCTTTCCATGACGACGGCCGCCCAGCCCATCACTCCTCTCATCCGCATTCACGCCGGCACGCGCGCCGCCGAGCAGGACATCCGCATCGCGGAAGCGGAAACCCGCCGCGCCGAGAACGAAATCGCCCTCAAGGTCCAGGAAGCGTACCTTGGCGCGCTCCTGCTCGAAAAGCGCATCGCTGCCGCGCGCCAGAAAGTCCAGGCCGCTGAAGCCGCCCGCGCCGACGCCGCCAACGCCGTCGAGTCCGGATCGGCGCTCGACGTCAAACTTCTCGAGGCCGACGCCCGCCTGCTGGAGGCGAAAAGCACCCTGCTTCAGCTCGAAAACCAGCGCGCCGACGCGCTGGCCGAGCTCGCCGACCTGATCGGTCTCGATCCGGCGGCGGAACTCGAACTCGTGCCTTCTCCCTGGGCTGCGCCGCCGGTCGAGCCGGCAGCGGCTCTGGTGCAACGGGCCCTCGAGCGCAGCCCCGAAGTGAAAGCCGCCGAAGCCGCAGTCGAAAAAGCCCGCCGCGCCGTCCGCGCCGCACAGGCCGAGTTCATCCCGGACATCGCGCTGTTCGCCACGCACGCGCAGCAGCGAGGCGTGCCGTTTCTGCCGTCTTCCAATGCCGCCGTGGGCGCGCGCCTGTCGTGGGATCTGTTCGACGGCGGCAAGAAGCGCGCTCTCGTCGGCGAGCGCCGGGCTCAGCTGGAGCAGGCAGAACAGAATCTCCTGCGCCTCCGCCATCGCGTGCAGATCGACGTCGAGAAGGCCCGCCGCAAGGTCGAGCGCTTCCAGGATCTCGTCCGCGTCGCCGAGCGCGCCCTGGAAGCCCGCCGCGAAGCTCTCCGCATCGCTTCGGATGCGGTGGAAACCGGCGTCGTCCCGCCCGTGAAACTCGCCGAGGCGCAGGCCGCCGCCGCGGAAGCCGAGGCCATGGCGGAAGAAGCCCGCGCGGGCTTGCGCCTGGCGGTGGCGGAACTCGAACGCACGATCGGCGGCTGAACGGCGCCGGGGCTTGAATCAGACCCAGGAATCTGCAATAAGGGGAGGGCGAACTTTTCCCGACAGGAGGCCCTCATGCCCTGCTGCATGTCCGCAATGAGCCGACGCACGCTGCTGAAGACCGGCGCCGCGCTTCCCCTTGTGGCAGCGCCTTCCGGCGGCCACCCTCTCGAGCCCGGCGCGCGCCGCACGCTGCGCGTCCAGCCTGTGCTCATTTACCAGATTTTCCAGCCCCGCCCGCAGACTAGCTGGCGGCCCTGGGGCGGCCTGTTCACCGAAAAGGAAGCCGCCGAAGAGCGGGTCCGTATCGGGCGCGAACTCGAATCCATCGCCCGCGCCGCCGCATACCCGATCGAGTTCCTCCCGCTGCGCGAAATCCGTTCCGTGGAGGAAGGCAAGGCCGTGGCCGCCGGCGAGTACGACACGCTGCTGATGTATCCGGCCTCGGGCAGCGTGCAGCTGCTTGAAAGCGTTGCGAAGCCCGAGACGCCCACCATCATCTTTGTCCGCCACCGCTCTGGGCCGGTCTATGAGTGGTACGAGATCGTCCACCCGCGCTTCCTCCGCAAGACCGACGACGAATGGGGCCAGCCCGGCGCGGATGCGATGGACGTGGTGGTCGATGAAACAGGCGACGTCGCCTGGCGCCTGCGCGCGCTGGGAGGGCTGAAGCATACGCAGGGCCGCCGCGTCCTCTGCCTGGGCGGCGCGTCTGGCTGGGGCTCGGGAGGCCGAAGGGCGCCGCAACTGGCACGCGAGCGGTTCGGCCTCGATCTCGTTGATGTCTCTTACGACGAGCTCGGCCGCCGCCTGCAGGCCGCGCGAAAAGACGACAAGCTCGTCAAACAGGCAGGGCTCGAAGCCGCGGACTATCTCGGGAAAAAGGGCGTCAAGCTCGAAACCCGCCGCGAGTACGTCGACAACGCGTTTCTCCTCACGCACGTCCTGCGCGGGATGATGCGCGAAGCCGGCGCAACCGCCATCACCATCAATCACTGCATGTCGACCATCATGCCCATTGGCGAGACCACCGCCTGCCTGCCGCTCAGCCTGCTGAATGACGAAAGATATCTCGCGTTTTGCGAGTCCGATTTCGTCGTCATTCCCTCGGGAATTCTGCTTCAGGCGATTTCCGGGCTGCCCGTCTTCCTGAACGACCCGACCACGCCGCACCACGGCCTCGTGACGCTCGCCCATTGCACGGCCCCGCGGAAAATGGACGGCAAGAATCCCGAGTCCGTCCGAATGGTCACTCATTTTGAGAGCGACTACGGCGCCGCGCCGAAAGTCGAGATGCGCATCGGCCAGAAAGTCACCAATATCATTCCCGATTTCAGCTTTAAACGCTGGGTGGGATTCGAGGGCGAAATCGTGGCCAATCCCTTCCTGCCCATCTGCCGCGCGCAGATCGACGTCGGATTCCGGTGCGATTCCTACAGGCTCGCCTCGGCCATGCGCGGATTCCACTGGATGACCTGCTACGGCGACTGGCGCAAGGAGGTCGGTTACGCCCTTTCGAAAGCGGGCATCGAATGGCTCGACCTCACCTGACACGATGCTCTTTCGAGCCCTGCCGCCACTGCCGGCAGATGCAGACGGACGCCTGAGAAGGAAGGGTTCGAAGCTCAGCGCCGAAGGCCCGAATGTGCCGCCTTTACGCTTCTGTCCTGCCGGTTGGCACACGCAGGCGGCTTCGCACCGCCGGGATCGGCCCCGCCACGGCTCCGCAGCCCGGTGATGTCCGGACAGCCGGAGGGAATGTCCCCTCGTGCGATGCGGTGCTTCTCCGGGGGCGTGCCCGCAGACTCGCGCCGCTGCCACGGCCCTTTGCATCCCCCGGGCTGAATCTGTGCAGGGGCGCCTCTGCCCGCACCATGCGTTGCCCCGCGCGTGCGCGAGACGCACGACTGCTGATCCTGCACGAGACAGACCCGATTCGGCAGAGAGTTGCGGGGAAGTGTCTGGATGGCCAGAACCCTATGGCCCTCGAGCGGGCCTTCACCGGCGGCCGGACCACACCATGAAGCTCAAGGGGGTGCTACAGGGAAATTCAGTGAAGGATGGCGGTGAGGGTGGGATTCGGAAATTATGTCCGTATTTAATTTCAATAAGTTGTTGATTTCCCGTTGCCCCAAAAACTCCAAAAACAGCATTTCCACTCCAGTGTGGTACAGCGTTGGTACAGTGACGGCACTCCGGAGGGCCGCCCCATGCGCCTGATCCGCCTGCTGGTTCTCAGCATTTTGTTTGCTCCCGCTGCTGCCAGGGAAACGGATTTCGAGCAACCACCCTTGCGGCTGAAATTCGTCATTCCTGTGCCGGGAGGAACGCACTATGCCTGAATCTGGCTCTGTCCGCGCCGCCCTCTACGCCCGGGTCTCGACGTCGGACCAGGGCCAGACGGCCGAGACGCAGCTCGTGCCGCTGCGCGAATTCGCCGCGCGGCAGGGCTGGCAGGTCGTCGCCGAGTTCGTCGATGAAGCCAGCGGCGCCTGCGCCGACCGCCGGGCGCTGAAGGCCATGCTCGAGGCGGCCACGAGGAAACAGTTCGACCTGCTTCTGTTCTGGTCGCTGGACCGGCTGTCGCGGCAGGGGGCGCTGAAGACGCTCGAGCTGCTGGACCGGCTTGCGCGCTGCGGCGTCGCCTGGCGCAGTTACACGGAGCCGTATCTGGACTCGGCCGGGCCGTTCGGCGAGGCGATCATCGCGCTGCTGGCCTCGCTGGCGCGGCAGGAGCGGCTGCGGATCCAGGAGCGGGTGCGGGCGGGGCTCGACCGGGTGCGGCGCGAGGGCAGGCGGCTCGGCCGTCCGCGGCGGGTCTTCGACCGGCTGCAGGTGGTCGAGCTGCGCCGGCGCGGGGCGAGCTGGCGCGAGGTGGCCCGCCGGCTGGGCATCAGCACCGGCACGGCGCGGCGGGTGTGGGCCGAGTGGCAGGCAGGCCGTGCCGAAAACCCGGCCGTGGTGAAGCCAAAGATCTGAAACAAAACACGCAGGTTTTGTATCTCTCGTCGGTTGTGCCGGAAAGAGGTCTTTTCGGCACGGGGACTCGGGCCTCGGGACACGATGCCGTGAGACCCGGCAGCGATCAGTTCGCCGCGCAGGGGTTTCCGATGGCCGCTGGCGCCATCGTGAGGCACCGTCGGCGTGGTGTCGCGGTCCCGGCTTCGAGAACAACTGCCCGGCAACCGAGCCAGCGCAGGCGAGCTACGTGTGCGTGACGCAGCAATCGTGGGGGGCGGGAGTTCAGGATTCCGAGCTCCGGCACGGCCTCATCGGTCTGGACACAGCGCCAGCTTGCCGGCTCGTTGATGGCCACAGCGAGGCGGCGTGCCTGGACGCGAGGCTTCCCGACGGCAGGCGAGCGGACGAGCGCGAGCGAGCACAGGCAGAATCCGGCGCGTCCTGATCGGGCGCCGCCCGGCATCTCGTTCTCGCGCGGAATGGCTCATTCGCGTTGCCTGCATCCATCACCGCGCGGTATTCCACCTCGTCGAGCTTCCGTCGCGCGCAACCGCATTGTCCAGCGGCGGCTCGCGGGAGCAGGATCGGAGCTGCGGCGTCGGCAATCGGGCGGCGCCGTGCTGGACGCGATCCGGCGGGTCGCATGGAGAAGCGCGCAGCAGCAGCCGGCGCCCGCTCTCGTCTTTCACCCCTGCATCGGCCTCGCGGACGTTGCGGGCGCTGCAGAGGGCGCGCGGATCACGGACGCGGAGTCGAGCCTGCCACCGAATTCGCCAGCAAGGCGCCCCTCCGCTGCCGGGCCGCCAACTTCCCGGCAGCAGGATTACGACAACGGCGCCAGGATGGTCCCGAACGGCGTTATCATGGCCCGCCTGCCGAAATAAGGGAGGCCACAGCACCTGTACGGTCCCGAGCGACGTTGCCGCGTCACGCGTCGCAGACCGCCGCAGGAAGGCCCGTTGCGGCCACGGAAACGGGCCTGGAACGCGCGGCAGACCCCGGGCGAGGGAAAGCAACAGCCGCGCCTGGCCGATCGAACGAGGGCCAATTCTGCAGCAGGGCGAGTAGATGCCCGGACCAGCGCACGATGCCGGCACAAGGGCTCCGTGCCCCGGGCCGACTCAGGGATGGCTGCCTGGCCTGGCCTGTACCCCGACTGCTGAGGCATTGCCCCGCCCGCTTTGCCGGGACACGTCCGATTGCACGCGAGACTCGCCCAGTGCTGCGGCCGATGTCGTCCGATCAGATGTGTCGCGGAGCCGAAATGGAATTCCAGGGTGGTGCGAAATGGCAGAGTTCAGGGAAAAGCTGCTATTCGGGCCTTTGATTTCAGGCGAGTTATGCGATCCGCGCCCCCTTTTCCGCCACAGATGGCAGAATTCTCGGATGCTTTTCCCGCCTTGGTGCGGCCGTCTTGACCCGTGCTACGAGTCTTTCCTTGCCAATAAGCCAGACTTGGCTTCCGCCGCAACTTTCGGCATCCACTGCCGCAACGGGACGCAAAAACTCCGCAAACGCCGGCAAAACCCTTGGCAAAAACGCCGCATCCGCCGCACAATGAGAGCAGACGGCGGGCAATTTCTCCCGCGATTTCCGCCTTCCTGAGGTGCAACGTGCCAAAATCGCAGCATTTCTACACGACTTCCCAGGCCGGCAGGCTGCTCGGCGTGACCGATGACACCATCCGCCGCTGGGCCGCCGAAGGCCGCATCGAAGCCGAGACCACGCCCGGCGGCCAGATGCGCATCCCCGTGGACGAGATCCGGCGCGTGCGGGCCGAGGGCAGTCTCCTGCCCCGGTCGGCGCCGACCGGGCCCAGAATCCGGCCGGGCTCGGAGGCCGCCCGCCTGGCCGAGCAGCTTGAGACGGAACGGCTCCGGCTGAAGCTGGAGCGGATGCAGCGTCAGCGCGAGGAAGCCGAAACTCGCGCCCGGCTCGAGGAGCGCCGCCGCCGGCAGGAAGCCGAAGAAGCGGAACGTCGGCGGCGCGAGGCCGAAGAGGCCGAACGCCGCCTCCGCATCGATCAGGAGCGCCGCGACCTGTGGCGGCGGCGGGCGGCGCGGCGGTTCGAGCCGCTGCCGGCCGAGGCGAGACTGGCGGCACTGGAGGTGTTCGAGACCCGGCTCCGGGGCCTGGATCCGCTGCCCGAAGACGGCTATCTGTCGCGGTTGCTCGATGCCGTGGAGGAGGCGGCGCGGCTGCCCGGGCGGGTCGAAGCCGAGAATCAGCGCCTGATGCAGCAGCTGCTGGAGGAGCGCCGTGAACTGGCGCGGGAGCCGCAGCATGCCGATCTGCGCGACCAGGCGCTGGTGCGGATGCATGAAGCCCTGCGGCGCATGGATCTGGAAGCTCCGCTTGCAGTGCGCGAAGCCGCGGCGCGGCAGGCGCTGGAGCCCGTGCTGCAACAGGATCGGCGGAGAAGGCTGCTCGGGCAGCTCGGCGAGGAGATCGAACAGGAGCTGCGCCGCGCGGGGGCGACTGCGGAGGAACTGGCACGGGCCCGGGCCGGGTGGCAGCAGCGTGGCGCGCAGCTGGCGGAGGCCGAGGAGCCGGCATTGCGGGCTGCGGCCGGCGAGCTGCTGCAGGCGATGCGGGCGCGGGTGGCCGAAAGGCGGCAGGCCGAGCTCGAGGCACGGCAGCGCGAGCAGGAGCAGCTGATGGAATCCATTCGCCAGTCCGACTGCCGGAGGCTGGCCCGATTCCTGCTGTCAGCGACTGTGCCGGAGGTGTTGCGGAAACTGGAGCGGGCCGGAGAGCTGGAGTTTGAGAGCTCCGCCGATTACCGCGACACCTGCGAGGCGATCCAGTCGCGGCTTGCCGAGCAGGTGAGCCGGATGCTGCTGGAGGGCGCCGATCCCGTCTCGCCGGACACGCGAAGCAGAATCGAGCGGATGGTGGATGCGGAAATCGATGAAGTGGCCGAGCCCGTTGACGAGGAGGATGCGGAGGACTGACCGCAAAGCCGGGGCTCATCCATCGAACCTGTGATTACGGGGCAGTGTTTAAACGAGCAGAATGTCTCGATCCGGGAAACCGCTGAAAGAGACCGTCCTGGATGATGCGGTAGGTGAGATGGCTGCCGATGGCCGAGGGGTAGACGTGCGAGCGCTTGGGGGTGTGGCGGTGAGCCGGGATAGAGCTCTCAAGCCTTATGCCGATGAGCGAAACGGGCCCGATTGCGAAGCGAAAAGTTGGAACCGAGCCCTTTTCTGGAGGCCTCCGGGCGGTGAACTCATGGCCTCCCCCTGCTGTGCCTCGGCCTGCATCGCCTCGGCTCGCCTTGCCTCGGCCCGGCCTTGGCCTAGCCTTGCCTAGCCATGTCCTGCCGTCTCACCCGTAGCTGAGCTTGCCAGCCTGTATCGGGTGTGGTGCCAGCTGACCGAGATAGAGTGGCCAGGCCACCATGGCTCGTCAACAGGCCTTGATTCGGTTTCCGAACTCACTGCGCAGCTCGCCGGATTTCAGTGTATTACGGAGGTGATTTCTGCAGAGATCGCCTTCCGGTTTCCGACAGGCGGGCCCAAAGGCGGCGGCAACTTACCCTATCCCGCCATTCCAGCGTGGCGCGGCCGAATCCGGTCGCCGGCAGGATTTCGCCTGCAGGCTCGATCTGCCTGTCCGTTTAGCGGCTAAACAGCGCACCGCGAGGAAGTATGTTTCCGGTTCGGTCTGATGTCGTTTCACCCTTGTTTAGCGCCTAAACAAGGCGGATGACTGTGCCCGAATCGGGCGCGAGAGGAGTGGATGCGGACACGCTGGCACGCTCATCTCCCATGTCTGGCTCGGACTGGGGACACGAAGCGACGCGGCCACGCCCCATGGCGCAACTGGGGCCTCAGGCAGCCTCCATCGCGCTGCCCCGGATTTCCACCGGCCGGTTCCACCCGCGAGTGGCAGCAGGCGAAGGGAGAAAACCGAGCTGGTGGGCCATCGCATCTCCCGACGGCAACCCATTGGATTTAGACAACTTCGGGAGATGGGGAGATCGGGAGATGGTCTGACAAATAAAATATGAATCCGAGGAAGATCGAAACGAGATAAAAAAACAGAACCACCCTGAAAGATCTCCCTTATCTCCCGTATCTCCCGATCTCGTCCATTTTCAGCCGCTTGCAGCCGGGAGACTGGGGCGGGAGATCGTCGCGGAACAGATCAACTCCCCGGTGTTCGCCACTCCCCATACTCCGCATCTCCGCGTCGTCAGGCTGCATGACGGAAACGTTGCCCGTACATGGACTCCCATCGCAGCGGGAAGCCGGGCGCACCAGTCGCTCAGGTTTCAGTGATTGCAGCCTCGACTTCGCCCGCGAGGAGGGCGCTGTGGCAAAGCTCGTCCGGATTCCCGATGCGCCGTGCCAGGCAAGCCGTCGGAGCTTCTAATACTACTAGGTCATAAACAGAACGTTTTTTGATAGAAGTTTTTCGTGCCTCCCTGATCCTCGGGGCCAAGCCCGCAGGAGAAACGCCTGGCGGCCTGTCTGGACGGCTTGGCCCGCGCCGCCGGGCATGCCGACCGCCACGAGCCGCTGAAAGACTACTGCAAGGGGCTGCTTCTGCCGGGCGAGCGCAAGAGCATCGAGCCCATGGCCGCGCGGCTCCATCCCGACCGTGTGCAGGCGGCCCGGCAGTTGCTGCACCATCTGGTGGCGAAAGCTGGCTGGAGCGACGAGGCGGTGCTGGCCGAGGTGCGCCGCCGCGTGCTGCCCGTGATGCAGCAACGGGGGCGATCGTTGCCTGGATCGTCGACGACACCGGGATTCCAAAGAAGGGCCGGCACTCGGTCGGCGTGGCGCGGCAGTCCTGCGGCC